>Ga0194135_10000882_pt1 | contig 17589 bp, 8 predicted proteins | sample LitLau_LLRF_2013_FD_134024 | JGI IMG/M metagenome (GOLD analysis project Ga0194135, IMG submission 134024) | Freshwater sediment microbial communities in response to fracking from North America - Little Laurel Run_MetaG_LLRF_2013 (version 2) | ecosystem: Environmental > Aquatic > Freshwater >...
AATGTATAATGCATTGAATGCTTCAACGATTACTAGACAAGGTATTGAAATGTTTTATGAACCTGAGGTACGGATCTTGGCGATTCGAACACAAGGCACGACAGGAGCACCAGGTTCTGGAGTTTTCGGAACATTTTCGAGTATGTTTATTACTGTGCTCGGTCCATCTTGTTCGACAGTAACTCCGTCGGGAGGGTCGGGAAGGGCTTCAATAGGAGGATCTAAGAACTGACTCTTACTTTCATTTAACGATAACAGAAATACAAAGGTACATAAAAAAGCTCTTAAGTATTTTGAAGAAAGTATCATTTTCTTTTCGATTAAAAAATATGTTATAGACTGGGTGCAGAGTTATGATAAAAACTACTGCTTGAATTCCATCTACGTTTAGCAATAAATGAGTCGAAAATCGAAGTTATTCTGATACAAAGATGCGATCATCATATTAAATTGTCCCTGTAGTATTCTTTATCATACGATTACTGATAAAACTGATCATGTATTATCGTCATCATCTCATGCATACTATGGCATACCATATGTAATACTTTTGTTATTTTGTCATCTATTGTCAACTGAGTGAGTCTTTGGCGACATTTGAGTAAATGTACTGATAAGAAAGTCTAATTAATTATCACCACCCAAAATACGCAATCTATTGCATTCCTAAAAACATGGAACGTCTATGCGTAATCAACCAGTTGCAATTAAATCTCAATCATGAATCATTCTGAGCTTGCATGAACTTTTATTAAAAATTGCTTTCATGTAAAACTCGATGAAACACTTCAAAGACAGTAATCGTCATTCGGATTTGATGATGCTGAATGTATTGAAGATAAAAGTGGACTACCTCATAATAATTATTTTTAACATTTTCGTTTTATTGTGAAAAGCTCGAAATCATTTTTATAACAACATTTCATCGCTTCTTCGGTTGGCTACAAATTATATAACCGAACAGATTGCATAGTACAATAATAATAAGTCATAACAATAAATGATTGTTGGTCTGCGCATCAAAACGAATTCTAAACATACAAAATAACTTTACACAAATTCATCTTCTGTCGATAAGCGTCACTCTTAACAAGTCGTTGGTGGTTAATCTTACTAGTACACTTCTTGCACAATTTTTACACACGGACATTTACATACATGTAAATAACTTGCTACTTATAAACTTCACGCTCATCGCTCTCTACAAAACAATACTGACAACTCCATACGAAATCTAATATATTAATCATTTACTTTAATTCATGCTGCCGATGAAAACTACACACATGACAAGTCAAAGCGTTTCTCTAAAAGTTTCTTTCCTAAAAATTGAATCTTTTTTTCTAAGAAACTTTGAAAAAAATGTATTCCTATCAATATTCTTCAATTTTTTCGTTTAATTTTGCTGTATAAAATGACATAAAATGCACAAGATTATTAATGGTAGTTTAATTGTTGTTTATATATATGGCCGGCTTGGGTTATTAAAGCTAGACGAGTCTTATACATTCCATAAAGACGGTTACATATTATATATATAGCTGCTCAGTTGAATAATATATTGCAATTTTTGAAATAAATAAGCTTACAATTATATGGCACGGTCATAATAAGTAAAAATAAAATAAAGTTCTCGTTGTTATTGTGCTTTGAGTCTTAAATTTTCGAAAGAGAGAGAGCAGAGCTTATTAGGCCGTTTATTCTAAATCTACACCTGTTCAGTTTTTAAGTATTAAGGGTTCGTTAAATTAACTAATTGTTAATGTGGTCAACATAAATATACAGCACTACATAGCAAAGGTCTATAAATAATATATGTATAGCGCATCTTATTCATGGCACAAGGTCACAGAAATTATTGCTACAAGCTAATATGATAATTTATGCAATAGTTTACTAAATACGAAACATTAATACCGTGGCATAAATGAATACAACTACTATGTACATGTGTAAGTGTACAAACTGAATGTACAAAAGAGAAAACATGGTCTAGTGTATAATATATAAACTATTAAAAAGGTTTGCTGGAATTATTTAAGTTTCATGTTGTTCTCGTTGCCTCTAAGATTCGTTGCATAGGTTTTTAATGAGATTGGTTAAATATTTTTGCTTTACAAGACTTAGTTTTGGTTCACACAATTGTGTGTGTGTAAGTTTTTAGTTTAGACGATCTGAACACTTGATTGATCGTAGTCTCTGAGTTCTGTTAGAGTTTTCTTCACTCGGAGAGACGTTAGTCTCACCTGAGGAGATCTGTGCCAGCATTCTCGCATGATTTTCGAAAGCTCTCGAAGGAACTGAAATTATTGTAAAAAATTGTGTTTAGCATTATTTTGATTGGAATAGTTAGCAATTCCATTTGATAGTAGGAATATTAATTGAATCGTTACCTTCGATTTATTCCACCTGAAAGGAATTTCAGGTCGGGCTCCATCCTCGCAAACAATCTTCCTCATATCTTCAAAGGAAGGGTCAGAGGGTACCCAGCCACTGTAAGGGATGTCATAGTCCTCACATTCTAACTTTTCATTGCCAGCGTCAGTTGCACACCTGGAATTATCAATATGAATTATACAACGTGTTCAGAAATTAATATAATAATCTGAGACTATAATGAAGCTGGTTAAATTGTCTCAAGTGCTTTACCTTCTGCCAATTTCCCACAGGATAAGAGCGAAGGAATACATATCAGCTTGTTTGTAGGCTTCAAACCATTGGGTTTTCATTGTGTCATCCAAAACCTCTGGGGGCATGTACCGTTTTGTTCCTTGCTTGATGTTTGGTGTACAATCAACTCCTTTTTCTCCACTAAAGAATTCGAAAAAGAAACTTAATTAGTCTCCTGAACTATTAATGCTGAAAAGATTTCGAAGCAAATAAAAGATCAAAATTTACCTGACAGAACAAACTGCCAATCCAAAATCAGCAATACAAGCCTCTCCATTATTCTTGACAAGAATATTTTTGCTCTTGAGATCTCTATGAGCAATTCCAGGCTTGTATGGCTTGCCCTCAACTTCCAAATGGAGATGACACAGACCAGAGACAACGCTCAAGACTAATCTAAGTCCCTGCTCTTCAGACAAACTGTGCGATTGAAGATAATCGTACAAACTTCCCCGTGCATGGTAATCAGTGACAATGATCATCTGAGTCATATTATCCTTGGAACGAATGTCCCAAGCAATAGACTCGAGAATGTTTGGGTGTTTCATCAAAGCCAACTTGTAAATCGCTTGTTCTCTCCACCACGACGCTTCTTCTGAAGAATTGATTGACTTGACTGCAACATAAGTTCCTTTCCATTCGGCAAGGTAAACTTCACCATATCGACCTTTGCCAATTCGCTGCTTGAGAGAGATTTGTCGACCAATAGTTCTTTGGACAAGCAGAGGCATTCCCGAACCAGACCCTGAGGAATCCAGGGATAAGAAAGTATCCTTTGATGCCAATAGGAAAGAACGATTGGATGCATCTGAGTCATGGTGGTTGAGGTACTTTTGGGACTTTTCTTTCGCCCTGTAGCGACAAACCATGTACAGGACCACGAGGAAAGTAAAGAGGAGGAGACATGAGAACACTGCTGCAAGAAGGAGTTGCAAGACCAGATAATCTGCTGGAGGAGTGTATGGCGAAAATCCATCGCTCATATTACTCGGCTGGAAAGAATCAAAAAATAAATTTTTAAGTATTTTTCTCACACTTATTGGATTTTTCTTATTTAATCAAAAGGTGTAAGAAAAAAAGTGAAATTCCATTTGTGTAAATCTCCCTATGGCTATGGGTTCATTTCATATATAATCTGGCTGGAGGTAAGCGTAGAATGTTATTGGTCAGATAAACTCGCTTTAATTCTCACACAAAACTGATTCTTTGGGTAGCTTGACTCATTCCATGAAAAGCTATAAATTGTATTCGTTCCTCCCTTTCTTATGATTTATTGACTAGATCGTGCGTTCTGAGAAGTACCCAAGAGGTAAAAATCGGAAATATCACATCGATTGTTTCAATTGGAAGATACGTGTGTGTGAGATTTTGGTTTAGCTTCAAGTTCAACATTTACAACAAATGAGACGGTTTGTTAATCATTCTCTCGCATGCTTTCCCTTCTAATTATTTGATAATCTACTAAATAGGAAACAGTGTAAAAGTTGGCTTACTTTGTACGTAGGATGCAAATACTCGTTACACAAACTCTCATGGTCACAGCAAGTTATGGAAGCCGGTATATTGTGGTCAACTAGATGACCTTTGCATTGGAGGAAGGTCGGGTCCCCAGGGGGAAAGCACCCATAGCTGTACTCTGGTTCCAAATGTCCCGTTTCAGGATTGAAAGTCTCTTCAACTGCTGCAAAACACCGACCTCCGATGTCCACTTCACATATTCCATCATGAGCCTCTGGTGGGCAGTGATGGTGGCAGTAACACCTTAACTTTTGAATCACTAGGCCTTCCATATTATTAATGGATTTCTGGATTCAATCTTCTTTTCAATCTTAAGTTTCCACTTAAATAACTTGTTAATTTTATCTTAATAAGTCATTCCTGGATGGATGAATCACTGTTGATGAACCCATCTTGGGGCAACGTTGGAATTCTGAAAGTCACACATAACAAATTCACGTTAATTGTTATTTCTTGCAGATTCCTTGATTCTTTTTTCTAAACTTAAACCACTGAAGTATTAACTCACTTTGTAGACTTTGTCTAAACTTAAACTTGGCTTCTATACTTAAGATGCCTTTATGCTTAAGTAGTGAACTCCTACTATGTATCAACTATATGTCTCTTATGCAAGTATTGTGTTAATCTAGAGAAACTCTTTAGAGATGTGTTGGAACTGGGAGTTCCACTCTGTCTGGCAAGTCGAGGTGCGAAAGCCACTACATTTATCCTCAATTACATCAATGCTCATGTCATATCAGTACAAGTCGGAGATATGTTGTTCTCGGATTAAGTGGAGGCGATAGCAGACACAGAGGCATATTTATTCCACCCCACCCCCTCCATTGCAAGAGTAAGTATATAACCCTCCAATGTCCACGAATACTGAAATTACCGTCTCCATTTCTCCCTCACATACAAACTTATATTTTTCTTTGAACAATAATAACAAATGGAATCGCTCCATGAAAGAAATTGGAAGCTTTATTTTTATTACATCCCAAAATTCAATGGAAGATTTAACACCTCTTCACGCAAAGAATACAATCACATACAAACCCATATAACTCATTTCACACACAACTTCATATATATTTTCCTTCTCTTCCTATATAATATATTGTTGGAAGAGCAAGTGACCCTTCCAAATTCTATACACATGATGCTGTTCAAGTGTGAAGTGAAACCCGAAGGGGTCCAAAGAAATTTTTGAATGCCCCTTTCTCATAAAAGTTATGGGATATATTTTTTCCTATTCAGAAAGCAAAGTCTTAAGACCCCCAACTGAGCGTTTTGCCTTAAGAAACTAAGGAATCTCTGAAGAAAGGGTCTCTCTGGCTCTTTCCTATTCTTCATCCACCTGGTTCCTTAAGTCCATCAATGTCCAACCAAACAATGAATGTCCCTCATTCAACTCCTTTTGATGGATCACAATTCAGTCCTTCTCCCTGGGAATATTATTCTTAAAAAACTTTTGAACACTTGACTTACTTGACTCTCTTCTCTATCTCTCTCTCCACATAGCACAAAAGTATCCTGGACCAAAGAAGCAAGTGTTCCTTCACTAACTGTGATTCCAATACACTTTCATCTATTCAGCGCATATATAAGCTGTGTGGGATTGTGGATGGTGTGCTGGAGCAATTAGAGGGTTCGCCCAGATTTCACACCACGCCAGAGATGTAGTGTGACCTCATGCTGACTTTCCAATCATGAGAAGTTGGAAGTCATGCCGTGCAAAGAGTAACGAAACATATGTGCTTCATAAGAAAGTTAATACTTCTCTAGGGACTTCATCCGGTTCATTGCATAATACATAATCAGGAAAAGCGAACATAATTTCTTAGACTTCTTCCCTAACTTTTCTCAGGAGATATTGCTCACATATTTATATTTCTTGGGGAGCATTTTGAAAAGAGCGAGGAAGCATAAGGACGCGGATAGTAAACGCTAATGAGCCTTTATTTCTTAGAACAAAGCGACATTATATTCGTAGCCTCTCCTCCCACACACACGTAAACTGACCAACAAGTAGTGTAATTGAACACTACTATAAGTTCTTGATGTCCAATTTAACGATGAAAAACATCTTCTTCATCTGTAGGCCGTAATTGCTTGTAGTTTCTTCACGGAATGACAAAATGCCAGTGATATTCGAGCCGTATAAGGTCTACCAGCTCAATTTCCAGTAGGGAGAAATGACTTATCACACTACTTATTTATTGCCAGTTACAAGTTTCATCTTTCTAGGCAGTATTTCAACATAATATCAGTTTGGGTTCGTATATTTTAACGGTCTACACAATCTAAAGTATCTTTATTATTTGAGATGCTCTCCAAATCTGCAACTTCACTACTGATAAAAACTTCCAGTGATTAAGTTGCATAAAAGTTAATTTACTGTAATAAAAATGCTCAGTCCAAAATTCGACAACATTTGATCCAGCTGCATGAAAGCCTCAGACTATATGAATAAGTGGAGAGGCATCGAATATGGAGTGCATTTTATGAGCAGTGTCATTCTGTAATGTGCTAAATTGGATCGAGACTTAAAATGCAGACAGATATAGATTACATTTAGCAAGTATATATATGGATAATGTACGCGTATATCCAATTGTATATATTGCGCAGAGAGTGTTTAATAAGAGATTCAAGTAACATAGATGCATCCAGCAAGTCTTCTTCTTCTGCTTTAACTTCTAACACTCCTGCCTACATTTTAAAGAAGTAGGCTTGCCAAAATACTTTGTGTCTTGTGTCATGATCTCATGATTGTGGTTTTGCAAATTTCGTGTACATACTAATGTAATATATGAGTGTGACTGTGTCTTTGCAAGTTTTACTTTTTCAGTTTCCACCAACCATGCAATGTAAAAGTTCTTCTTTGAAAGAACTTGAATATGTGTGGCTTGAATATGTTGGTGTGGACTAGACCGTGTGCATGTGTATGCCAAGTATATGTATGCAAAAAGGTAAGTGAATGAAAATAAAACCCGAAGCACAGACAACATTTATATATGTACCATATCGAAGAGAGAGAGAGAGAGATAGGAGTGTTTCAAGTTTCATACATCGAAATCTAAATATCTTTTATCTTTTCTGCTGTGTCTGCAATTGACTGAACAAGACAGAATGAATGTGACAGTTGTGCTTAGTTAAACTTGTTGTTGTGGTGGACGAAGTGGTTTAAAAAAATGAGATGAGATGAGAGACCATAAGGAGTCAATGCATTTTTTAAAATCTAATTTTCTTCATGCAAATTGTAGAGCGGCTTTTTCTTTTCTACGATCTTTTGCACCTGTTGCTCTTTAACATATATATAGAGGATGCTCTTGATGTCACGATTGGGAGTTGCTTATTAGGTGTGCGTGAGGGTAATTGATGAGATGCATAACAAGGTCCAAATGAGTTAACGAGTCAATTGACACACACAAGGATTTTTTAGTCTACAGACCACACTGAATATGTTTATCTAACCTTAAAAAAGAATTGGCCACTTTTAAGAGGAGATTTAAAAACTTCATCAAGTTGCAGATTACGTTTAAACTGGACTCAAATTGAACTATCAGTCACTACGAGGAAGCTTCCACGAAGAAAATAAATGTGTCTTATGCACATACTATGACAAAAAGTGATATGTCCTGGAGCAAGGACGAATAAGTTCTGTGTGCAAGTGGAGTAAATTACACTAAAAGACAATCTCTTCGGACAAAAAACATAACAATATTATGTATATACAGTTGGAGGCAGCCACACGAGGAATATAAGTGTCCGTGTGGGACACTTAATTTAATGTGAACCACTTGATTTGATAGAGAAGTACACATCATCATCATCAGAAGCACGATTACGATTAAATGAGTGGTTTTGTGTGTTGGTTTGTGTACCTTACGTGAAATGATCCTTTATATACCGTCTTCTTGTGAGAGACGTGTGTAAGACTTCCTACATAAGTGCAGCCTCTAATCATCCACTTTTCATGTGCAGTCATTTATGTCGAAACCTTTTGTTTCTTCAAACTCTCTCCAGCAGCTTTGCCTGATTCTACGTGGTTAATTCTTTTTTATCCAGGATCTCCAGAAGATCCTACCACACACACGTACGTTTACCTACAAATTATACTCTATTTCTTGAGGTTTACCTTCTCCACAAAATATGTCATCTACAGAACATTCAATTAATTTTCCAATTTGTCTTTTATCTACGTTCGGGCCAATCATATTATTTTTACCTTACGATCTTCCCATAAAATCTTGTATACTTTGTTTGCTTCCCCAACACGCAGTTAGTTATTCCCGTGGGTCACATGTAGATACCTACAAGCGATTTCTCCGTTTGAAAGAAACTAACAGCTGAGACAGAAACAGAATATATAATGTGGATCAGAAATATTTATCATTAAAATTCTTCCTCTGGGTTGCCAAAAAGTAAATTTGATATGGGTGGAAGGCCGAGGCCAATCTTACGAACTATATATACGTAAAATGTGTTTGAAAGTTTTTCTATTTTAAGAGTTGTCCTGTATTCCTTTTATTATTATCATTTCTCTCGTTGCATCCAATTGACGTGTGTAGGTATGTATGAAATGAAACCTTGCGTTTTAAATGCATTCACAATTCCATTTTAGAATTGAAAACCAATTTCTACCCGTTTCAAATTCGTCGCTCACTTTTCTCTGTTGTTCGGTGTGTTGTTTCATAATAAAAAATATTATTAAATTACTTTTTCGAAAAACTCGTTTAATTTTTATTACACACGGATTTCCGTTGTAAAAAAGTAGAATTTTTACAACTCTTCCTCTTCAGACTTGAAAGAAGAAGAGTACTAATAAATGAGACTGAGACCCTCTTTTAAAGTCTTCTTCTCTGTTGAAAGTCCTTTATATGGTGCAGTAAAATTGAACGATCTTGCATTCTCTCTCTCTCTCGCATTTATTCCCATCTACTTTTAACGTTTTTTAACTGTTCGGGACACTAGGAAAACAGATTTTAAATTATTTGTTCCACTCCGCATGGGTCCCTCACACACAAGTCATGCATGGAATAGGAATTCCTCGGAAATAGTATTATTATTATTACATTACAAATGCATAAGAATTCATATGTCCAGGTATTTATAGTATTTTATGATTAAAATGACAAATGAGACTTGTGTCGCCAGTGTGATGGGGTCACATTTAACATAAAGTAACAGAGACTGCGAAGAAGTCTTACGTAATAAAATGTAATGCGTGTACACGCAACACTACATCGACGAAGAAAAAGAAAAGTAATAGAGAGAGAGATGCAATTGCAATATATAGTTAAAGAAGAATGGAATGGACGTCCTACGGAGACCTCATCTCCAGTCCTGTCAACTTCAACTTCTCTTCCACTGCATTTTTAATCAACTGAGGCGATAATCATTATCATAACAACTGATTTATTTCATTTTTCCACCTTCCTACTATTAACAAATCTTCCTCGTGTGTACTGCTGTGCGTACTTAGGTTAAGAAACATCTATACGCCTTGGGAAGATGTGAAGATGAAATGCTTAAAAGACTTTTGAAGACTTTCATTTCACAACGCAACTAACTTGAACCATGCCTAATTCTTTTCTCCCTTTGAGCCTGCCACATGGAAGGACGGCTTCGTTTCCAAAATGACATATCCCATCTGAGAAAAGTAACAAATGTAATCCCACCACAAAAGAAGACTTTTCTACCCTTTCTATCCTTCATCGTCAAATGATCGTCTTCAAAAGGAAACGGTTCTTTCTTGTGAAGGGTCTCTCGAAGTTTCTTTGTATCTTTCCAAGCTTAACGAATCCAATTCCCGTTTCGTAAACTCTATTCTCTATCCTCTGTATTTTGTCCGAGTACAAATCTTCATTTTGTAAAGGAACTGCAGGAACATTACAAGAAAGCTATAAGTTCGGTACAAGTCTCCTCTTTGTAAACTTTTAGTAACACACGAGAGAAGGGGATGAATATAAGTAGCCCTTATTTAGTACACCACCCCCTTATTTAGCCTTAGCTGGTCCCTCAAGGTTTTGCCTTCGTAATGTTTCATTGTTGGGTCAACAGGGTGTGAAATCCAATTCCAGCACATCTTCCAGCATCTCTCTCGCTAGCTTCTATTTCAAAAGACTTCTCTCTTTCAAACAGCTCTCGTCTCTATTGTGCATCTTAAGATGATGTGGCGCCCACAACCCGACTCTCTTCTATTTTTTACTCGTCATCTTTCAAAAAACCCCCATCAAAAAAGATTCTTTTCATTACCACCACCACCACCACTGTACTACCAAGTTCGTACTAACAATCAACCCTTCTTGTCTTCTAATATAATATACATCTTCAAATCAAAGTCCCTTTTTAGCACTCTCTCTTCTTTCCCTCACGTCACAGATCACTTACAATGATAAATAAGAAAGAAGAGATGATGATCATATATTTTTTATTGATTGGAATGCCATATTTCCGATTGAAGATTCAAACATTCAAAAACTCAAATGGACAATGCAAACGAGAGACCGAGAGAGAGAGAGAGAGTGGCTCTCTGTCTGAATTATAAAATTGTGGAGATTTTTTTCATATCACTCGAAGTTTCTAACGATAGAAAAGATGATGACCATCGGTCGGGAAAAGAAATAATATACAAAATGAATGTCTGTCCATGATGAATGAGAAGCCTGAAGGCTCCTTTGCATAATAATAATCTAAAGAGATGATCTCCGGCTGAAGTGAGGAATGTGTACAGATCGTAATTTCATAATCGAATCAAATGGAGATACGCCTTGTCAGTTAATTCTCTGGCTAACACCAAATATAATAACCAATCCCCCGATCTTTAAAAAACATATCTGGCTGGCGAGCAAGAAGAGTGTCTTCTGTGAGCAATGAACATTCTATTTTAGTGTTCTTTTTGACACTTCACTCATGAGTTTTTACATTCATAAACATAACAAACTGTATTTCCTTTTCCCAACTTCCAATTAGAGTGAACGCGTAATACTCATTTCCCAGAAATTCTAACGCACGTAGTAGTTTTTACAAGTAATTGCTTGTTAGCTCTGAAGACTGCTTCGATTGGAGTCATTGGTGTGTGCTCTCATTTTTCTTAACTAGGAAAATGTAATAAGTGCCACTTTTTTCTCCTTTTCCTACACGGTCAGTTAGCAGCTAGACGCGGACACTATAAAGTCCTTCACAGTGTCAACTTTCCAGACTAGCTTGAAGTTGCGGCCTGTCAAGTAGCCCATTCCGATCAATCACTTGAAGTTTCTCTCATGCATTTTCTTTCTCGTGTGTTCATTTAATCCTTTCGTGTAAAGCCATTCCACGAACAAATGTTCTCTTTGATCCAATATATACATGTACATATTCCTACTAACTGCGGGCACACGAATTCTACCTTAAAATGTTAAAATGCGCTCCTATATATATTCAGGTGTGTGTGCGTATTGAATTTCTCACCACAATCTAACAAGAATAATACAGCGTGAGTTTCAGTTGTTATTCTCATCAAAAACGCTTGAGCAAAGGGAGTAAATGAAGCATGAATTGTAATAGATGTAGGTGGATTGCTCATGTAACTTCGCCCAGTACATTTAGTAAGTATGGGTTGGGCAGATCAAAAGATGAAGTTAAGAATCTTTTGCTGGAGCAACTCACACACACGAGAGTCTCGTTCAGTCTTTGTTGTGTGTGTTCATATGTTCAAATGTTTCAATAGGAAAGAACTCGAGACATTTGGTTGAATTGCATGAATGCCAAGGAGTGAAAGGTTGCTCAGATTACTCGCTCTTCTGTATATAAAGGAATCCCTTGAAGGGACGAACCACACTTAACAACATGGACGTAGGTATTTCCTCATTTAGTTCTGGAAGGCGTAAAGGCCATTCACAAGGTGACTTACAATGTGTATGGACGATACGCAAAGGTGGATAGGCGCCACTTAATTACACCCTTCGTAATGACCATTTGATACGGAGAAAGGGAAAAAACTCATTCTCTATCAAATTATGATTCTTCTGGCTTACCCTTGCTCACTCACTTATCACAATCTCATCTCTACTTCCCCGTGTTCCTTTACGTGAGGAAAAAATGTGCAATTTCATAACGAACTTGATGAATTCAAAACGACTACTACTACTTGAAAAAGAGTTTAAGCTAGGATGAGAGATCTCAGAGGGAGCATTTCATTTACGAGATTTTTATTATTTACAATTTACACCGAAGAGAGAGAAAGATGCTTGGAGACTTGTTTTTTTCTAGAGCTACTGGAAGCAGAAGAAGATGCAGAGACCTTTTTACATTAATTTGCACCTTTCAAACATTTCTCTCTTTAATGAAGCTGAGATTCCATTATGATTTTATGCTTCAAGGTGAAGGAGGTTTCGCCTTTGCTTGGGAAATGTCAATAAGTGAAATGTTGGACTCTCAAAGACTTTAAGTGTACCGACAATTAGTTTTAGTGTTGGGAATGCATGAGAATATAAAATCATTGTTTTGTTCTGTTTCCACACTGGCACAATATACACTCGTGGAAAAGATCACGTTTGCACGTTTCCACTTTCGACAAACATCACGTCGTAGGGCTCTTTAGCTTTGTAGGTTGGAAAGACAACCACAACAAACGTGCTTTACCAGTTACAATAATAATTTTACATTGAGCGGAGTCATTTTCAAGAGTTCCAAATAAACTTGAGCTAATATATAATAACACCTAATGGATAAAGTGGGTGAAATGAACGAATGCCGAATGACTTTTATATTACTTGAGACCTGAGATTATACTTAAACTAAACCACTGTGAGTATTATGGAGCTTGTAGGACTTCTGGAGATCGAGGGGTTCAAAATCAAATATCAAATAAGAATCTCAAACTGTTTGTGTGTGTGTGTGTGAACACCCGTAGAAAAAGGTCCCCATCTTCGTCATTCGATGTGATTTCACATAAAGAGTGACTTGGACTTTGTTATTTGATCTTAGTTGAGATTATATGCGTTTCTACTCTTGTTCCCAATAATAATATTAGACTGGGGACAAATTAAACATTACACACAAGTTGGTCATGACTTTTGTCGAATTCTTCACTTGAGTTTATTATTTTGTAGTCGTGTCATAAAATCTTTAGCAAAACTCGCACAGTTTCAAATAGCGTCTTTGAAATTTTATGAGGTTCATTATGTACATTAATTGCATGAGATTAGATTTGCTGATTTTATTGTACTTTGTACTGCTCTAAGAAATATGTCCACGCAGTCAAATTACAAAGCGTTTTATATTCTAATGACTATGACGAGTTTGTAATTGTAAACGGCGACAGTGTCAAAAATATATATTGGAGCCAGTTGGCATTGGATCGTTTAGCATTCTAAAATTGTTATTTGAGATTTAGTAATTCTATTTTGTAATGTACAAAAGCAATAGCATATTATGAAACTACATGCTTTAATGTGATATAATGGTTCTGCGTACTTTAATATGGTTTTGAATTCTAAAAGTCAATCATCATCTCTCATAATACACTGGTTAATATTTAAGTACGGGCAAAATGGTTTATATTCCAATTCTGAAATCCAATATTCTTAAAAACAAGACGTGCCTTTTACTTGAAGCTTCGACTTTGCCTTTCGAAATGACGACGAGTAAAATGTGGGTTATGTGGGTAATTCATATGAAACATGAGAATTTTATTTTTGAACCTTAAGTTAGAAAAAGGGCTGGCTAAGAAGACTCAAGACTGCGAAGAAAACCCGTTTTGTTCAGTGGAAAAGAAAGACTTTAAGGTTTCTTTCTCAATCCCTCGCTTTGAAATTGGAATGACCTGAAACTTCTTTTGGTGAAGAAAAAGGAACTACTGCTGCTAAAGGGAACATATAACTTTAACTATAATTCAGCTGTGGGAGCATCCATTTAATTCTTAAGGTGGACTATAGTAGTGTTATTACACGCAGCACACACGCATTTCAGATTACTCTATCTTTAAAAGTAGCTTTTTAAGTCTTCAATGTGATTTGATAATATGATGCGAGTGAGCAGGGTTGGATCTGAAGATATTCGTCCTTCACCAAGTAAGAAGTGGATGCTCAGTGAAGACACACATTATTTCCTATTTCTTCCAGGTAAAAGGTTGTCTTGTTTAATAGCTCAAGAGTAAAATAATATGAGTATAGGCACACACACGTACACTCACAAAAGACTTTAAAGATATATATCGATTTATATAGGTATATGTGTGTGCCTTATAATATTCCCCATATATTCCTGCCAGCCCTTATTGAATAAAAGCCCTTAAGTAAAAGAGATGAGCTAGAGGTCAGGATTTATTAGTCTGGTGGAGTCAGAGGTGGATTTTTTCATGAAAAAGGGTTATTTATATGCAGGACAGGGCTAGGCCATTTCATTTTTGTACTTTCCTCTTCTCTCATGACCATTTCTCATGTCCATACGGCCATAAGACGTCCATTGGATTTAAGATTTGTTCCAAGAGAACCTCTCTCTACACTTCTTGAATGTTATTTTATTCTGTCCGGCAATTATATTACGTGAGACAAGGCAGGTTTTAATTTGATTCGAGAAATCGTAAATCATAATTAAAACATGAATACGAAAGATGCAACTGTGAGATAGTCCGAACACCTTCTCAGCTCAAGATATGATATGCCCACTCCTTCTTCCTGCCCTCGAGCTTTAGTTATCATTCGGACAGAAGTTGACTTGTGTGCATATATAACAACAAGACTTAAGCGTGGAATGAGCAGTGCTTTCAAATTTTCTCATTCTTATTATTAAGTATACTATACCCAGCCCAATAAACTACAATTTGTTACAATCCAAGCTTTATTATCCCATGTACAAATGGATGCACACACAGCAACCACACAACACAGAAGCCCTCTCATTAAATTCGTCTCGTTAAATCTAATGAATCCGATGGATCTTTGACAGCCAAGTTTCCACATTTTTGCACTCATCAACTTTTACTTGTGAGCTCACTTCACCTGACTTTACACGTATGTGCATAATATGTAATATACCTCTCCCATTTCCATTCCATAAATTCATAAATTGTAATCACACTCTAGAGAGAAGAATGATGGACATTTTAGGGCAGGGATCATATTGATTTAATTACTAGCTGTGCAATGGATTTAATTAAGAACAGAAACTTGAGTGAGACTGGAACAACTCACACACACACTCAGAAAACACAAACAAGCCTAGACTTTAGCTACCTGTGAATTCAGACTTCTTGCTGAATGACTTTAGACGATTGAGCCTCCTTGGAAGGAATGTGTATGCGTTGTATATCCTCAATTCTCTCATCCTCTACAACTACTAGTGCTACTGTAGCAAGTTCATATATGTAAATGTAAATAATACGAAGATGTAGATTGGAATGAGTATAAAAAGTGGAAAGAGCAATTATCTCTAGACTATCAGCCTTTTTCAGACAATTTACAATCACAAAATTGGCCTGTTCTGTTGCTCCTTATGTATCTTATTGCATTACTATACACACATCGTAGAAATAAATGAATAGGCTGGTACAAAACAAAGAAAGATATCTAGATATATATGAAAGAATCATTTATATGAAAAATACACATTCACGCATTATTTACACCAATTTACCCTTCTGTGCACAAAATACTCGAATTCTCAAATGTAATCATGACACAAGACTCACGATCACATTTAATAAGACACTTCATAAGAGAACGGACAGTGAACCATAATACAAATACGCAGATAGTGGTTTACCTCACAATGACTATTACTACTACCCGTACGTGGAAGTTCAAGAGAACTCTCCAATTTAGAATAATTGAGGAAAACAAGTGAATGATACGAAGATACTTCTTTAGTAAAGATCGACAAGAAGTTGTGCATACATATAGGCACATAAGAAGGAAACTAAACATTGACATAACCACGACACACACAACACACACAAACTCTCATGATCATCTCTTTCATTGGGTATACCGTTACAGTAATTGATGAGACCATGCTCGGTCAATAAATACCGTAGATAGAGGTAGAATACGATCATTTTTTATCCGTCATCATCATTGCCAAAATGCATTTAATAGTTTTCTTCATACAGGATACTGAATTTTGCATGATTTAAGTGTTAGACTCAAAACTAATATATTCTTTTTTTTGTGATGAACGATGATGTGTACTTAAAGACTTAAACTGATGATGATGTGTCATCTCAGGTGTGTGTGTGTTTTTGTAGACTTTTTCAGAGATGAACAAAAGGTGAAAAATCTCCTGTATCTCATTTAAGGAGATGATTCAACCAGAGTCAAAATGCATATGATTAAAAATACAGGTCTTTTTCTAGAGATGCATATACACATAGGCAGCAGCAGACACAGGTGTGTGTGCCAATTCAAATTGCTGTACAAATGTACAACGTTCAAAGAGCAACTTTTCATAGAGACAATGTATGCAAAAGATCATCTGTAATCTACTACATCGTCATTATCATCAGCATAACTTTACACTGACCACTACCAACTAAAAACTACACCGCGTATATATTTAATAGTTGGGTATATCAGGAGATTCTCATCATCTCTTTTTGGGCCCAATCTTATAATGAATTGCCCTTTTTGCAAGAAGCTCTCTGTAGAAGAGTAACCTTTAAGCTTAATAAATTATTCTGCGCAACTTAATATCACACATGTACCCACTATAATGGAAAATTCTAAGTAACTTTTTTGGGCTGTGGTGCTTTACTTGTCTGCTTGGCTTTTACTATTTTGGAATTACGAATTATTCAAATGTTCTAGTTTTAATTTAGGAAATTATTAAGGTAGTAGGTCTTAACTCTCTTAACTAAGCTATGTCTACATCCCTCCAAGAATAAAAAGATGCTTTGTGATATTTTAAGAGTTCACATTTATTCTATCAGTTTCTTAGCTAAAATGAAAACAATAATTCCTAGTTCCAAAATGACTTGGACAATTCATTTACCAGTTTCTTAACTAGGTAAATATGGTAAATTACGAGCACAATCATATAAAAAATTTGTCTTACCTGAGAATTATTTCACCGATTCCGTTCAACTTTATTTTTTAAATATTAACTCTGCATGTTTCCAGTTTATCAATTAACGTTCCTTTTACGCAAATTTTATTTCAATTCCTGTCTGAAGCATACATACAAATTAACAATCCGCTTTGTTAGGAAATTAGACTGTTCAATATTTCCACTTGTGAACAGTGAAAATATTCACTTTTGGGAACATTTCCCGTCTACATTGTCTTATAGTTCAGTAGTTCTTATACAGAGAACATTAACTTCACACTAAAATATCAACTTTATTTATTATATTTTTCCACAACCGATCAGATAATTATTTTGCTGTTGATTGTATTTAAAAACGGCATAATTAATTTTTAGTGTGTGTGGTTTGCG
>Ga0194135_10000883_pt1 | contig 17585 bp, 9 predicted proteins | sample LitLau_LLRF_2013_FD_134024 | JGI IMG/M metagenome (GOLD analysis project Ga0194135, IMG submission 134024) | Freshwater sediment microbial communities in response to fracking from North America - Little Laurel Run_MetaG_LLRF_2013 (version 2) | ecosystem: Environmental > Aquatic > Freshwater >...
CTAGTGACACCTAAAATGATACCCTGGTGTACCAGCTTAGAAATCTCAAGGGCCTTTCTATGCACAAAAACGCATGTACTTCCCATTTGATCTAGTTTACACATTCAAAAAATAAACCTAGCCTTTCGACGGACCCTTAAAGTCCGTTCGAATAAACTACAAACCCCCTTCTGTAATACTTTGCACAATCAATAACGGAAGCTCATCTCTCGTGTACCCTCGAGCAGGATATTGTTCCGTACTATTACTCCGAGCAGGCATGTGCTGGTTGTGTGTGTCCTTCCTGTCCGTCACTATAAACATTAGATCTTATTGCTAATGGTACAGAGAGAGAGAGAGAGTCCCCGGAGGAAATTTAATAACAATGAAAAGGCAAGAGGCAGCATGTGGAAGTAAGTATCAATTTTTTGAGATTCAGTGAAAACCTCTCAAGATTTGCAATAACTCTTGAGCACATTTTTTCATATATTTTTATTCTCAATGTGTTCCTTGCCTTCGTGACTCTACACAAAAACCTATACAAACTGTGTGTCTACTTTCTCCACTGTTTGAATGCGTGCTTTCTCCAATGTTCTGTTCACACGTTCTGTAGAATATTATTAAAGCTTCCGCTTCCCCATGTGTAATATTCCAGTTTATTTGTTTTCTTCCTATCCACACACACAAAATGCGGATGTGTATGTGAGCCACTTACAAAAACTCTCGTAGTCGTGTGTGTGTACACCTTTTCCTTTTAGTAATAAACTTCATATGGTCCTCATATATATGTACATTGAGGCTATACAGAACCATTAGAAATTATGTTATTACTATACAAAGTATAACTTTCTCTTGTTTGCTTTCTCCTGATTTACGTCTTATGCGTTTTATTGCTTAATAACTCTGTCATTCGTTTCCTAGCTCTTTCTCCATGTGTATACATAGTGTAAGGATCGTTTGTAGAGTTCGGGTTCAAGGAAATGAGTTTATGGTCGAAATAAATGACCTGGCAAAGTATTAAGTATTAACGTGGCTTTGCATTCATCCCCTTCATTTCATCACTATTCCAGTTTCAACTTTCTAAACACGCGTACACACACATACACACACTGCAAGATCTTGTTATCAGCTGGCCACTAGTTTAGTAGGATTATTTACACACGCAAAGCAAGTTGTACAAACGTGCCATAACCAAGTTAGATGTGAAATGCGAGGGATCTTGTGCAGCACCGAGGTGGGCACCTTCTTCGAAAGTGACACACGCTCAAATCTACAAAAAGGAAGTGTGGCTGACTGGAAGAGGTCAGAATTCATCTTTTCTTACCTTTCTTTTGTGAGAGGGCATTTTTAACCCCAGGAAGTGAAGCAGTAGGTGCCAACGTACTCACGTCTTAACAATACAGAAATGAGGAAAGTTTCAGGGTGGATGAAGCCACATGGTGCTTTCTCCATTGTGCACAATGGAAATAAACATTATGTCTCCGATGCTATTGTCCCATGTCACACAAAGCGACGGGAGCAGTTCTACTTTTATGCCGTGCTTGTATACCTTCAAATAGTGTATAGCCTTTTACATACATATACGATGGTGATGATGATGACGATGGGTGAGTAGTAAAAGGCCTTGTACACAATTCAATGCAGCAGCCGTATCATTATTGCTTATGTACTTTTGTGTGTGTGTGTGTGCAGAAATCCATTTCCTCTGCATTTTCTCACCACAAGACAAGAAATCTACCTTCCAACCTATCGTTTTGTGAAAGACAAGTTGGCAGTCGAGGAACGAATGCATCTTCTTTACATTAGCTTAATAAATATATAATCTTAGGAAAGCCGACTCAGGTGAAAGTACAAAGCCCCGTGTATACCTCGAGGTAAACTTCGAAGAGTTAAGTCTGACAGGTGTAACTCTTCTTGCACAACAAACATCGACTTACATGCTCTCCGTGAGAACAAGTGTCATGCAATACGATGTGTAATTGAGATGAATCAGCAAGCAAAAACTCGAGATAATCAATACTAATCTGATTTGTGTCGTGTGTTGTGCAAGACAAGGTATGCACGTTTTTTGTATTTACTCTCATCTCCTTGTGTAGTACACAGAAGGAGTGTCACCATGCATTAGCCAAGAATAACTCAGCCACGCATGGAAAATGTGGTACATATGCAGCATAAGCTTAAATATTTAATGCTCAAGTGGAACACACTGTGTAGTAGGCTTTTAAGAAGACTAGAACAAAAAGATGCCACTTGCACATAATAACACATATCTACTCTGTTGTTGTTATTATGTATGTGCTCATCATCATCAATAATGTGTGAGACATTGTTCCTAGCTCCTGTTTTCTCTCTCGCAGATGATGTAGCACCCTTCAACCTGCCTAGAATTAAAGAACTCCTCCATACCTGGTTTCATGCATATGCCTCACACAGTCTTGTGATACACGAGCCAGTTACAAGGCCAGGAGAAAACTTTCTCTTTCACTTTGTGAATGTACACGTACCACGTAAACTCGTATCTCATCTCCCTTGCCTTGATAACTTCCTCTCGAGACGTGAATGACATACTCCAAAACTACCTGAGTTTCCGTCAATTGCCTTAAATTTAAAGGCACACGACGAAAACGGTGGAAAGTGAAGGACAGGTGAACCAAAGAGAAAGGAAGGAAGGCTCATTACTATTTCAACCACGACTTGGCGTTTTCTTGTCCCAAATTGTGTACCTTGTGTGTGTGTGTGTGTGTGTGTGTGTTCGTTTCTACAAGTCAAGTCTAACTTTAATTTGTCCATTTTGTACCTCCCGTGTCTTCTGTTTTATCTCACTCTGTCCCACAGTCTCTTCCAGGTTGTTCCTCTGAGAGAACAAGTACAACAGTTGATACTTCTTCTTCCCTTTTCGAATAATATCGACCATTTCGATTTGAATTCACAATTCGGAGTGACTGCTACTACCTTTAGTTTATATAGTACGGCGTAGATTGACAAACAAGGTCAGCTACTTATACCGTATATATTGTGGAGAAAGTTGAAGGAACTTAAAGGGGAGTGGTTCTCTGTGTGTAACACAAAATATGAAATATTAATATAGAGAAAGTGTGTAGGCACTTAACACAGTAACCTGCTATGACTGGTTGGTGTGTCAGTATACCTGTTTCTCCAATCTTGTTATCAGTAAAACCGCGGTGGTCTTGTGGTAGAGGTGTTGATGAAAGCTTTATAATCATATGACGGTGGTCTCTCTCTCTCTCTCTTTGTTGTGGCTCTATATAAACTTGCTTATGAGTGCTTACTTCTGACAAGAAAATTTAATGGTGGTTCTTACAACTTGTCAGTGGGGTATGTAGTCAATTTATTTCTGGCTCCACACACACACTCACTTTCTCTCTGATGACATTCTTTCCCAATCGTTATCACCACTAACACCATCTCCTCACTTAATGCAGTTAATGTTCACACCACCAACCGACAACCGAAAACCGACCAACCTACAGAGACCAGAGTAGTTTTTGTGCACATGAACATAATTATAGTGTCTTTAATGCTTTCTCTTTCTTTCTCTCTTCTTGTTGTCTAATAACATAAAAATCAGTTGGAGACACAAAGTGCACAATGAACCTGTGAAACAGGTAATTACGAAACGTGTACACTAACTCAGACAGAGGAAGTCTTTTGATACCTTAAATCTACTCTTTCGGATACAATATGACACATTATACGTACATATTTGATTATAATTAAAGTATATAGCTTCTATCCCATATGCTATGCCTTGTGTATTAAATTGCTTCCACGTATTTCTTTACTAACAACTGAGGTGGATAAGGGTCTTGGTGTGCATGAGATTGAAAGGAATTGTTTGAGCTTAATCAGTTCACATTACGGTTGGAAAAGTACAATTCAAATGGGACATCCAGTACAAAATTGTGAAATGTCTACAGCAAGTACAGAAGTAAACATCATTACAACTTCACGCATATAGCCCAGCAAGTGTGTTCTTTTCTTGGAATTCGTTGCTTGCACTCACAACGTTCCCTTATTACATTACGCTTACAAGTAAGCGTCAATTTAATTTTACACCTTCTCTCCAGAGAAGCCCACCACGGTAGAAATTAGATTACCCTAGAGAAAGTGGGGGGCACCCACATATACCTGAAACTGAACAAAATCTTTTCAAAAAGCTTTTTTATTCTAAAACTACGGAGAAACTAAATACTAAATAAGTAAATAAACTATCTCGTCTTGTTGTAGCTCTACAGATCTTGTTCGTTGTAATGGAATTTCCTGGAAATGTGTGATGCTGAGAGGACAAAAGATCCATGTGGATTGCAAATTCCTATTCACTTATTGTTTTCTAAACACTACTACCATAAGGGATGGTAGGAATATAGTGAGCTAGACAAGAAATAAGCTTCAAAGTCGAATTTCCTACTTACATAATAATGTAATAGGCCCTTCTGAGTGACTTAGTTCATGCAAAAGAACTTTTACGACGACGTAAAGTACCCAAATCTTACTGTACCTAGGATATGTATATTACGACATGTTCGTAGGTGAACGAAAACGAAAGTCCGTAGTGTAATCGTACACAACGCGAGGCGAACGTGAACAGCTAAGACAGGAGAAATTTCGCATGGAAATTGATGGGCACACTTTCCTTCCTTTCTAATGGAGTGGTTGAACGAGTGGAAGGAATTTTTGCGTATTTTTCGAACCCCAGAGAAAAAAGTTTCCTCTTGATGCATCAGTAGAATTTTTCAGAAGAAAAATGTTATTTACCTAACTTTAAGTGTTCGTATATGGAGCTTCGATAACTTTCTGTGAATAAAAGTAGCAAAAGGTACTAACAACAACTTCAGCAATAGGATAAACCATATAACTTGCTTGCATTCAGGCAAATCCACATTCATGGCTTATTATCTTTTATATCTTATAACCGAATTAACCTATTGTTGGAAAAAGGAATGAGAATGCACTTTAATATAAATCAATTCTTCCTCTGGAAATGGCCCTATATCACACAAGTAACAATGTAATTGTAACTTTAATAAATAATAAGAAAAACGAGAATACTCTTTATGAAACGAAACGACTAATATATTAATCTGCCCTCGGATCTGCAGTTTTGCACTTTGCAGTAAATTACAAAGTGACTCGGCACTTGGTGAATTGCATATTATTAGCACAAGTATACTCATCTGCAGTTAAACAAGTTTGCAAAATGCTCATCAGGAAAGAAACGAATAGAATTCAGATTTAGTACCCAGGAAGCACCTGGAGATTAAAGTAGGTCACTGATGATGAGATGGTATAGTGTTCATATTAAATAATTTAATATTCATAAGTAGAGAGCAAGGAGAAAGTTGTAGTGATAAATTATGTGGCAGAGTCTGGAGGTTGACATGATGAGGTCACAAATATAAATGTGAGACAATTATTATTCTCTCTAGAAATGATAAATAGCGAAGAGTTGTTAATTTGTGGGTGAATGAGAATTTGTAGACTCAGCAGAAGAGCAGAATGGAGAAACGAGAGAGAGAGAGAGAAATTCAGATATTCAGTAATGAAGGACGACCCGTACACTTTACTATATCTGCACTTTATGCTTTTGGAATGGGAAGAAGATAAAATAGTTCGTTTAAAATGCAGCAAAATATACACGTAGACTTATAACACTCTCTCAGATGATGATAAAGTCTCTGATTTTCGGATGTGTAATTTAAGGAACGGCTGAGAAAGCCACCCGCCTAGTCCTCGGCATGTCTTCTTCTTTTCAGTACCGCCGCACAGTCGGGTGTAATTAATCTAATTATTTTTTCACTTCGAAACGAATCATTAAAACTGTGAGGACATTTTCTGCTGATGGAAGGTTGTTATTTGCAAAAAGCTACAAAATGTTACACTAAATTGAGCTGAAGAAAAACCAGTTGAAAAATCTAGAGAATATATTCTGCATAAGCTGCTTATGATAATTACAATTTTGATGATGCGATGGCTCTACAGAAGTTGATGATATATTAAGTATGTAGTATATATATTTCGGTTCAGTTTTATACAAGGATACAGACCTATACGAGTGAATTGTGTGACGTCTTACGGTAATGAATGACGAACGGCTCAAGAATCTTCATCGTAGGGAATAAGTTGTGCTTGGTGTATCAAACTCCCTTATCTTTAACTTTTGGAAAGGTATACAAAGTCCTCAATGCACTTTTATCTTTCCTAAGTCGGGGATTTGCCAGCTCTAAATCATCCCATTTAACAAGTTTTGGAGAATAATCTGCAATTGACCGCATAAACTGAGAAAGTATCTGCATGAAAGGAAGGAACTTGAAGTGCCAGAGAAATCATTTGAGACTTATGTAAGAAGTGTAGCATAAGAGGAATATTGAGCAATTTAACATATACACAGTTTTTTCATGTTCCATGTTGTCGTCATCTGATTTACATGTAGTAGGCTATTGCGTTTATATTAGTGACTAACTTCATATATATAGCTGGTGCATGGTATACATACTCACTGCCAACTTCCTTGGGCCAATAAATGTCTAGAAAATAAATTCAGTTATACTTTTCTACTGCATTCGGTCTAATTCCAGACATTTGTTCTTGAGACAAAGTACTTTAATTAATGCTCACTGCATCTGGTCGCCTCGAAACTTTTCCTGCTGCCTTCATATCTTTCCAAAACTCTCTTCTTTTCAAACTACTACTACCCAACAAGAAACTCTGAAGGTTGGCCGTGTATACACTTTTAAAGTCTAGTCCATACGCATCTCAAACTGAACACTTGTAACAAATTAAACTCCCACTTGGCTTTACACAAAAAGGAATGTGGTACACCAACGTCTCAGGCTTTCTCTGCGTCATGATGTCCCTAGGTGTTCCGCGATAGCTTGTCTACTGTTCTTATTTGTATCTTATGCAAGAATGTCCTTGCAAAATTAATTAAAATTACCCACTGACGTCTTTTGTTCTTCTCTTTCAGATTCTCAGACTAATAGATTTACCGTGAGACGAGAGTATATTGGACACATTATTGGGAATCTAGTCAAGTATGCCCAGGAGGTTTGCTTCTAATGTGACGGATTCGAAAATAAACCAGGTGATTTTCCTTCTTCCAACCTTTTGACTTTTTCGTTCTTTCGCAATTCAAACTTAATTCAAAAGAGTAAAGTGAAAAAAATCCGGGTGAGTAATGATTTAAAGACAGGTACAGGAGAGAAAAAAAGGTTTTATGTTAACTTTTGATTGAACTATTTTCTGCCCTCTCTTCTCATTTTTCCGAGTGTGTGGCTACATTGAATGAAACATATTCAAAGTAGCCAGTGAATTTGAGTTTGATGATTGATGAATGGAATTCGTTTTGTAGTAAGAGATGGAAAAGTTATTCAAGGCTTTCAGAGGGTTTTTATTGCTCGAAAGGAAGATAGACAACCAATCAAAAGAATCTCTTGTGGTTTTGACAATCTAAGTTGGAGTGAAAAGTTTCGTACATTCTTCTTGCTCTTTGAGTTTTCATGTCATGGCGTGCATACACACACTCCACATTACAACATGGATAACAGGAGCATTTTATTTTCTATACTTAAAATATGAGAAAGGGAAATAACTCACATTCTCACACACAAGCACAACGTGTGTGTCCTATTCAACTATTCAACTGCAATGGTTGTTCTCTTTAAAAACTTAACTCAGCATTGTGCGTGGAGTTTACAGTTTCCTCCTTTCTCCAACTTTCACTGAACTCACGTAACTTGTGCACAATCCTTTGCTGCTGCTGGGTGCTCGGAATGTATGTATGAAAGCTCTAGTTTATATAGCTCTATATAAATTATAGAGATTTTTACTTTTACTCCTTGTCTAGGTTCAATTCAAAAAAGTTGCCTGTGACTTGCACTTCTTCTATATCTGAAGCTCAAATTCGGGTCTGTTCTGCACTCAAACACACGGACTATTTCATATCATCGACGGTTGTCAATCATCTTCACTAGAAATCTGTGCGGGGAAAGCTTTTGACTTTCTAAAATAGTGAAAGGTCTCAAATAGTGAGGAAAGAGCTTATCGGGCACAATATAAGGAAAGGAACAATAAGGTATTTACTAGAGGAAGGGTGAGAGAAAGGTGTAGGAAGGTTACTCCTGGTATGTATGTGTGTAGCATGTATTTTGAAAGGAACCTTTAGAAGTAAATCCTTCTTTAGATGAAATCGCAGTCCAACGACCCTTTCGTTCATTCTATTACATTAAACGTATATTCTTCATCCTGTCTATTATTATTGATGACAAATCATTCCGTCAGCTGGTCCTAAGAGATACCTTCAATAAAGTTAAATCCTTTACCTTTCTCTCGCTTCTGTCTATAAAGCACAACAACTATCATCAAATGAACAGTTCAATTAATTTGCCTGTGCTTCCTCTGAACCTCCTCCTCGTGTGGTATGTATGTATGTTCCACCCAACATAATATACCATTACAAAAGGGAGTTACATTATCCCAAAATAAATCGGTCCTTTGAAGAGAGAAGACACAGGGCAGGGAGTTTGTTTTTACTTGACGTCAGACAAGACAAAAGGAGAAATTACTTGACACAAACAGAGAGAGAGGAGTGAAAGCGCAGTAATGCTACTCATACTTGGAGAAAGAGTTGCTCCTGCACTCCTTTCACTCTGTGAGAAATCGAAAGGCCAAGGATCGCATGATCTTTACAGAGCTTTCAATCCTGATTACTGTCACCCAGTATTAAATCCTATTGTCACGTAGGGGTTCGCTTTATCACTCAAAAGTCCTTCTGTCACAACATAACACACACACACACACCAGTCACTCTTCAATGTATATATTTGTAGAGAAACTCGCATCTCTCCTCTGCTGTAACCCTTTGACACTCTCTCGAACACTCCTCGTCGTCAGAGATGAGAGGAGCCTAAGTCAACAATCATATACTTTTCGGTTCAATCTCAGCGAGCTCTTCTCCTCAAGTGGAATCTTTTGGGTCAATATTGTTATTACATGGGAAGAATGAATGAATCCGTTCCGTATATATATATATATATCCTCCTCTCAGCTCAACCACAGACTTATTATTTCCAGGAAGGACTTCAAATTATTAATCATATTAACATGATAATTTTGTTACATAAAGCGTAGGTAGTTCTAAGGAGGTATTATTCCTTCATAGATTCTTCTGCAGAAATGTGCTATACAGTTATTTCTATTAGGTTATAGAGTCCTCATACACATACACACGACTTACAATAGCACTCCGCAACTTGCCTAAAGAAAATACAACTTGCGAAATCATTTCTCATAATTTACTATAATTCAATCAAAACTGCTTACGGAACATTTTCTATGTAAATATTATGGGAAACTGTATAATGATATACGCGTCTCTTCTTTACAAATATTATTAGTTTAAGCTTGGAGAAAGTCAAATTGTAAATTCTATTCTTCATCCAGCTCAAAGCAATGATGATGATGATGATGATGATGATGATGATGAAGGATACCTCAATTTATTTCCCAATCTATTCATCTGTTTCCCCTGCAGCAAGTCTCGTTTCAAAAGTAAGAAAAGGAAGCGAAGTATGAGCTTCTCGAAGAAGGAGATAGAATTCTAGTAGTTCCACAGTTTCCGTCGTCTCCTGTTGAAGTTAAAATAAATATTGACACAAGGCTCTCTCTCGCATCTCATCTTATTTCTCACCAGGCAAATCTGATAAGGTTCGTTGATGGTGCCGCAAGGATATTTCGGTCTTTCCACACGCATCCTCATCATATCATCATCGCCTCCAGTCACACTCTGCGTCTTCCAAATACTCTTAATTTCCTTAAACAACTCCTCCAAACTCTCTCTTACCTGTTTCCTCATCCACTTCTTTACATTTCCATCATACTTCTTTCAATTTCAAGAGGGGTTTTCTGAAGATTAAGCATCGCTTCTTTGAACATTCCTCCAGAGAGTAGAAAGAGAGAATACACGCCTATTTATGCATAATGGGCTTCCTGCTCTATACAGGATAGGTAAATAATTTGCCTTAAACCTCGTGTAGAGAAACCTAGGAATAAGGTAGGGAAAGCAGGAAGAGGCACCTTCCATGTTGGCTGGTAGGGAATTGAGCCAGTTGATGGAAAATATAATACCATTTAATTAATGATAGAAAAAATGTGGGTCTCTCCGGATTGTATCTTCCTTCTTACTGACGGAAGAAGCAGAATGCTCTAGCATTTTTAATCCGCCTTGTCTCGCCACTACACACACACACATACTCATACACTATATCCTTTCTATTTGAACTCGTTCACTCTCTCCACTCCACCATCCCTGTTTTAGATACATATACCATATACATGTGTATATATAAATGTGTATATGGTTGATGATGAAAGCAACTCCCAACTACAAAACTAACTTGTGCATCCACGAGGCGTTCCAGAGAGGAAAGCGGAAGCAAAGTGCACATTTCCCTTGAAGCAAAGACAAGGAAAGTTGTGGAAAGTAGGTTTCTCTTCGAAGCTCTCTGTATATAGTTGTTAGTTTGATGCTCCTTGTTTCTCACTAATCTTCTTTTTTCTCGAGAACTCTTCTACAGCCTACACACAAATGGATCTTTATTCTGTTTATAAGCAAGAAATAGAGAATAACACGTTAACACGTATACTATCGCAGGAAACGGAATAAGTTCACACAGACAGAAAAATGTGCAGGATGTATATGTACGTCTGTGTGGCTAAGTAATTGTAAATAAAGGATGAAAAAAGAAACCGATTACTATAAAGACATGAGTAGGATTAAAAAGTGTTTTGTTGTGTATTTTTTATTTATACGGAATATATAAGGGAACATGCAGTGAGCGATGTGTGTAGATATAAAAAACGAAATCACCCGGATGAATTTCACATTTCACTTTCCCCGTATAAAACTTTCTCCGTAAAAAGAATTGATGATGATGAGAGGATTTTTGTATTTCATGTCTCATTCACTCTACACGACAACGGCGACCCATCCACAACATTTTGGGCACATACGGGCAAATGTTGATCATCTGGTGTCTCAACTTTTGCTGTGTCATCCGTATTTCTTTTGATGCATCGTCCGTTAATTTGATGCAACGTACATCCACGTCTCTTTCCATAACAGTACGGCCACGTGTACTGCTGAGGATTACCATACAAAGGATTTTGTGAAGCTGTAGAGAAAAATGGTTCGACGAACACTTTGCATTTCTTTGTGCCCGAAGAAATCCTCCAAATTGAATTTCCATCGGATCTTCTTCCTTCTCGTCATCTGTGGTAAGTCTGCTTTTGAAAATATTCTCGTTAAAAGACTGATAATAACTGATAATTTTTAGTTAGTCGTCTTTTACCAGGATCAAACAGTTTTCTCAGTGCTTTCTTTTCAATTAACTCAAATGTAAGAAACCAAAACCACTTTAAACTAGAAAAATGGGTCAAGATTCTATAACACGGATGATTCGTGTAGCAAGAATGTATATTTGTAGACTATAATATTATTACTGAATGCAAGCATCGTTTGAAACGAACTTTTAACGTGTGTGATTTGTGTTTATAAAAACTTCTTCGAACACCAATTAGATCAATTACAAACGTGTGAGTTGTGAAGCAAGTGGTAAGGAAACACTAATAATAAAGTACATATCATATCGTGCAGTGTGCAGGGGTGGAAAGTAGAGAGGAAGGAAATATGACACAAACATTAATAGGAAATAAAATGATCAGTGAGTCGAAAGAGAGTCTCCGACTCACTTGAGATGAAGGATTTCATGTTTCCTCGTCTGTTGAACTGTTCGAAATTATTTGCGGTCGAATTGCTTTATGAAGAATACCTTTTGTGCGTCACAATAAGAAACTTACCTTTATTTCATGGATCACGAAATGTTCTATGAACGAAAGGAGAGGAACTTACCACGCGACTTTTACAATATTTCTTTGATGATTATGTTCCCTCCTGTCTGTATAGTATATGGATGGATATAACTGGCCTATATGTGGAGAGACAAATGTGTCGAAATCTTTTTAGTTTTCTTTGTACTCCTTTAATCTCACAATTGGACTCTTTTGTATTTCTTTTCTTGTGTTCGCTAAAAACGTGACGAAAAAATCCAGCCACGAGATTCCAGCACGAGCACACACTCACACACTTTCTTTTATCTTAAATAACCCATTAAAATTCCAATGTTGAGAGTGCAGGCAATTTATTTTGAAAAAGTAGTTATAAAATCGTATATTTTATAAGGAAAAACCACAGACGAGAGGTAAGACAGCTTAAGGCGCATTACGTAGAAAGTCAAAAACTCCAATGAAGTCCTCAAGAACAGGTTTGTGCCTTTAAATTTTTCTTCAAACGAAAGGTTTGAGTTTTGATTAACTTTGATTTGCCTGGAGGAGCAGCTGAAAAAGCATATGCGTGTTGGAAGATGTTTGAGAAACGTACTCTCTATTTTCATACATGATTCTTCTCATCTTGAACTTTCGAGAAAACCCCTCCAGGAAGGGTTCCAAGAAATTATTATTAAATCTTCTTCAAATGGGATGGATTTCGTTTGATGCTAAAAAATCACCAGATTTCCACGGAAAGGAAGACTTGGTTTTTCTATATAAAAAGGAAGCGAAACAATCCAGGTAGAAATGTATGATCAATCGGCAATCATCCCTGAAGAGAGAGCGTATAGAACTTTTCCTTTCTTCCGTTTCTTTTTCAACAATAGTGTATTGTACGAATGTATGTTGGGGAAAAATGAACCGTAGTTTCGTTTTATGTTCTTCGCTAACGATACTCCATTCAACCTCATCTCCTTCCCGTCAAATCAGGCCAAATAAGTTAGAAAGAAAGTCTGTAAAATGTAGTGAGCAACCCTTCTCTCCTCTGTACATAAATTCAAGAGAGTACCTGAAAGAAATAACCGAACAGACGCTATCCCTATCTAATCTAATATTATGTATATTCTTTTTCTTCTATTGAGACTATCAAATACTGATTGGAAGGTAAATAACCACCAAAGACTCACAAAAGTACGAAATTTCCTTCACCACTTCTTTTGAAAAGATCAAACAATGTTGAATGTGAATTTGTGTGCGATCTTTGACATTATTTCAAACGACTTAACTTTCTTTGGAATCATTCTCATCTGGAGAAAGGTGAATAACTTAACTTTTTCCTTTTGCGGTTGACAAAGGACAGATGAAAGTGATGGAATACAGACCAAGGCTTTCTAAAGTTCAACTAACATTTCTAGCCATTTGCATTCGACAGTCACCAATGTGAACCATTCCGTGGTCACATATATAGAAGTATTAGATATAAATATATGGATTCCGATCTGTATACATGCATTTTAGTCGATCACGTCTGCAGGAAGTCATGAGACAAAAAACACACAGCTGTACTGGAGATCTATAAACGAAGAATTGCCCGCACAGCAAAACTTACATTGTGCAAGAAGTCTGGTAGGTTTATTCCGTTTCATTTCATTTTCTTTCACCTCCAAAAGTTTTATATCTTTCGGGATCTCGTTGTTGAAAACGCCGTCATAAAATCCTAATCAAGGGCTTTACTGCTCTGGATCTAGTTCTGTTCAAACTCTCTCCTTACTTTCCTCTCTGTTGTGTTTTTATCAAGTATGTTATACTTGTATTGTATATCTGAGGTATCCCTCTTCAATCACACACACACACACACATATTTATATACTTCGCCAATACTTATGAAGAATCGAGCCCAATTTTTGTGCGAAGAAAAAGGCTGTACAGACAATCGCACGAATTGAAATCTGAGATTGAAATTGCTCTTACATGCTAGACAGAAAGAAAAGGCTCCAGTGACGAGACCTGCCTGAGCTACAACCAACCACGAATATTTGCAAGCCTCTAAACGAGTGGGGCAGAGTAGGAAACTAAACTGTCAAACCTTTTGTACTTTCGTAACCCCACAGACGTCAACAAATCAAGCATATGAAGAGAAGCAGATGGGAAAAAACTTGCAAGTAGATCCAGCGGGTCAATCAATCAAATGCATCTGGACGGTGGAGTCCAAGTTAATATTGTAATCCATAACAGTTTCCCAGCTAGACAAGATATAGGCAGAGATGTAGTTATTGGTACTGATTGAATTTAGTGTAAGCGAATAAAACACTTGAGAAGAATTCTGTTCTTTTTCAAGGGTTCATAATGACATGAAATGGTCACACTCGATTACCAATCTCAACTATAATGATAATTTCATAATTTTAATCTAAATAACACACCATAAAGCGAAGTGAAAGTAATGCTAAACTGTTAGGCTATAAAGTTGGCTGCGAATAGTGCGAATATGATTGTGTGAAGTATATACATTTGTGTAGGAAGTATTGTATATCGGTTTACAGAGTATAATACGAATCCCACCCAAAATGGAAGATCCCTGGAATATGTTCGTGAGCAGGACAAGTGCAAAAGACAAGTTAGAAATTATTGGATTCCTTTTGGGACAAAGCTTAGGGAAGAGAGAGAGAGCCAAAAATACTTCTGAAGAGAGTCTAACTTTCTTCTTTTGGAATTGAGTTTCATCACTTCCATAATTTGTGAAGGTGAGCTGTGTCCAAAAAACACCCTCTTCACCGAAAGAGAAAGTCCTGGAGTGCTTGAGACTACTGAACTGCATTTCGTGTGCATCATATCAATTACTTGTAAGGGAACTGTGAGTGAGTCCCTGAGTACCTTACTTGGTACGTTTAGTCGTTAGCACGGCAGAGGCTTTCGGTTGTGATTCTACTCGAACTTTTGCTTCAAGTGGTGCAATGTAATCGCAGCTCGGCGAAGCGCTTGTATAGTTTTCTCACTGTAGTACTGTAAGAATTTTGAATTCCCAAGAAGGGAGGCTTAAGAACACATATTGTTATTATATTTGGAGACATTTAGAGAGACTTTTTCTTTCTCAGAAGTGTTTTTGACACCAAGCACAAACAAGTGTTATATTTCCTTTGTAAAGTTTCTATTGAGCTTTCTCACGTTTTGTTCTTACACTTCAACAAAAGGGACTTCGTCTCCAAATGTCAGTAGTTGTTAAACCATTCAAAGATTGTTTGAAATCTTATATATGTTATATTGCCAATCCTATGTTGTCACCATTTACACTGCCAATCCTATGCCGACGCCATTTACATTGCCAATCCTATGTTGACGCCATGTACATTGGAATCCCTATGTTGACGTCATTTAGAATTAGTTCGATCGATGGTTTGTAAACGTGTGTCAAGTAGGTATTAGTTGAGTTCGGAAACACTTGCGATCAAAAACCACGTATTAATTTCCCCTTTGAAATTTAATCATCATCAGTTGCATTCTAGTTTGTACAACACTTGACGATTGCAATGTGAGGTTGTCATTGGGTTAACTTATTTTATGCCAAAGAACTGCACTCATCTTTGATCTCAAATGACAGAGAAGGTAAAGTGGGCGTGTTGCAACCTGATTTATTCTGTACATCAAAGGTTTTCTCTTAACATTTACCAGTTTGCTATATGCTTGTAAAATAGCAAGTAAAGTTCAACAAAGGCGTTGTTTCCTCAGTTAGCAGTACTTTCTAAATACAAGAAGAAACCAGGAAGAGGAGTTCAAAAGCAACTGAATGTTTGAGATAAGTATATAGAAGTCTGGCTTTCACTTGTCATTTGTCCGGCTGACTTGCAGCTCTTTAACCTTGGTGGGCACATATGTGAAGAACCTCTCAAGTCAAAAGATAACTTGTCCTTTTCTTCTTAAGAACTAAATCCTTGGCCCTAAAAGCTACACACACGTGCATCCGACTCAACTTTTCTCTCACAGATTACTCAAAGTAATGTCATTTATATATTTATACACGAAGAGCTTGCTGCTGGAACTTCGTCATCCAAAATGCATGCACATGGCTTTTACACTAAATCCGCTTTCAATTCAGAGATTCAAAAATGCAAAGATGCATTTGAAAATGTAAAAGTGAACTTGCCTTAGAATTCTCTTATGACCAACGCATGAGGGTAGTGTTATGTGAAACGTAAATTCTTCCAGATATATTGTACTCTTAAGAACCTCCGTGTGTATTTATACTGTGAGTGAAAATGCACCTCGATCAGTTGTATACACTTGTTATAACTTATACTTACAACTTTGCCTTAGCAAGAGCTCTTTAGCCTAGTGCAGCCCATTTCTATTTTCTACTACAAAAGTTTCCGTTCTGAGGAAATAAGCTTGCTAGGAGAGAATCCCTAAAGAGACTTTGAGAAAGTAACTTCCACTCTTGTTGCTTAATAATGCATAAGATTTACATTCAAAAGCTCAGAGAATCATAGGAACCAGAGGGAACGCCTATATTTCTTACAAAATTCTAACTTTATCCATTTGCATTTAAAATTTCAAAAGCTAATTCTTCTCTCTCTCTCTCTCTCACGACTTTCTCTTTCCTTACTAAACAATCTTAATGGATTAAATGACGGAGGGAATAACAAGGCAGACTTTCTCTTTCTCAGGTATCGCATACATCTTGATAATGAATGCTAACTTTGAGCACACGAGCATTTCCTGCAGTTAAATCCTGCCAGAAACACTCGACTATTCTGTGATACTTAAAGTGTAAAAAACATGTTCTCTCCGTCGAGAGTAATTAAAATGAAAGGAATATTCACTCTCAAGTCTATGCACAATTTCCGTCGTCTTTTTACAATCTTTTTCTCTTCTCAGGTAAATTATGCATCTCTCTATACCTGTACTGATAACATTTTTCACACAAACACAATCGCTTTTGACAGACAAGTACAAATCTCACCTTTCTGTCTTTTCCTTTCATCGGGTTGACAAATTGATAAAAATGTTTCCCTTGAGGTCGCTTTCTAAAACTGGCCTACACTCAACACTTTGGCACACAGTACATGCGTAGGTGAATTTTAACGAAACGGTTGTAAGAAAAAAGTGTACAGGAGAATGTATACACGCAGCAGTGGTGACTGTGATGATAACACAGACAAAGAATTTATAGAAGAAAGAACTTTTAGTGTCTTGTGGAGACTTGTTCTTTTCTAAACAGTTTACGCAACCTTATACATTAGAGTGAGTCAGTGTGTGTGTGTGTGTGTGTGTGCCCCTGGTGAAAGTTGTGAACAGGAAGTAAGAAAGTAAAAGAATAATGATAACAAAGAAAACGAGGTCGTTGGTAGTTTGCCAGGTCCTGCGAAGGTGATGATGGTGATGATAATAGTGTAGTCGTTGGTTCTATGATAATACATAGGAATCGAAGAGTCCAGGAGAAGTTTTGAAATAGAAGGAGACTTTCTTCATCCATAAGCTTCTTATTGTTACTTTCTCTATAACAATTGTCGTTGTGACCCGAATCATCTTCGTGGCCAGGTTTTTGCCTCTTGTGCTAAAGAATTCGCAGACGTGTTAAGATACGCGAATAGTTGTAAACAACACGGACGAATATTTCACACTGTGAAGAAATTAAAGACGTCAATCTTCTTGCTGACCTCATTGCGCTTATTTACGATTCCTACGGAGCATTTCCTTAAGTTTGACGAGCTGACAGTGACGCTAAGGATGACTGACACATTCTGTTCTACTTGTGTCACTTACTAAGC
>Ga0194135_10000884_pt1 | contig 17574 bp, 11 predicted proteins | sample LitLau_LLRF_2013_FD_134024 | JGI IMG/M metagenome (GOLD analysis project Ga0194135, IMG submission 134024) | Freshwater sediment microbial communities in response to fracking from North America - Little Laurel Run_MetaG_LLRF_2013 (version 2) | ecosystem: Environmental > Aquatic > Freshwater >...
AACAATCTTGGAGGAAATTAGAGAATCTTGTGTTCTCTGTGGATGATACGAACGATGTACATCAGAAAAGGTTTATTTTTATACAATAAAAGGGTTAATCGTTAATATATTTTAATAAAATAATTGTTACAGTTGTATGTTTTGCAACAAAGCAGAGTTAGTTATAATTTATAAAAAGCTTTGAAAATAGTAAGTGCAAGTGGAGAATCAGCATCTAATGATTATTCTTTGCGGACATAAGACGTACGAACTTCATCCGGACCATTTATACAACAGCTTATCTGTAGCCTAACTGTCCCAATTCGAACTCAGTAGAAGGGATAACTGCTTTGAAAAATTTTTGAAGTCGATTGTGAAACCATATACATTTGCTTATATAAGCTAGTAATCTTCAATTCTTCTCGTATGTAGTTCTCAGCGCCTCGTGTCTTCACTAACAAAGTCTCCAATTTATTTAGTAGGGTGTCATAACATGTGATTCATTTATTACTCCACCAGTTTAACAGTTTTATCTTCTCTCCTTTATAGTTTCATGTTTCACACTACATTATAAATTTACCATTGCAATAGTGGAAGAATATGTATTGTCAGCTAAATAGTTTTTATATTTCGATTTGGAAGATGTAAGTCGTAATTAGGACCAGTATGCAGTGGGTTTATAACAGCCTCGCATGCAGTGACTCACAATCAGGGTGTATATATAGTGGTACATAAAATGAACATTATTTCCTAGAATTATTTAACCAAAACAGACACAACTGAAGTCTTTGAAATAGGGATTAAAGATTAAGTGGAACTACCCGATCGATTGTTCTTGATTTTTAAGTTGATATCCTACCGACTCGCTGATACACGATATTAAGTACATTATTGTTCTTAAATCATTGACTATAATAGCAACAAAACAATTCTTCCTGTTCTGGAAAATCACACAACGGCAACCACTACTAATTTTGAATTTGAATATCTGAAAAGGTTTGTTTCATGCACTCATTATTAGTGTGTCATATTGTCTGTTTTTCAAACTCATGAATCCATAACGTACATATTCTATTTCTGCATGAGCTTCTTACCCGCATGAGATATATTTCAGTTTGGTTATCAGTCATGTAAATATTGAAATGATTTCATTCCATATACACAAGTCATAATAAGATTATGTCTCTTCATATTTAGATTAACATCTCCGTTCAGTCAGAGACTCTCACTGTGTAACTTTTTTTGTTGTGCCTTCAGTGAGGTTACAAAATACATACAGGAGTACAGGACTATCGAGGATCAAAAGAAATGCCTTCTTCCTCGCACAGCTCACACATTTGTATATGAACGAGTAGAGAGAATGCATACATTATGTAAGGACCATTCTACAACCAATAAACTTTTAGACCTTAAATTTCGCTGCAGATTACTCAAAATAGTATATACCACTATACTTCGGCAGTAGCTAACAGCTCTAGACTACATATATTTTGTCAATTTTGTTATCCGGGTCGCAGATGTACATGGAGATTTAATGAATAATGAGTGGCTGATTTACATGTATAAGCATATAAGATCAATTCATCTATTGATTTTTTCGATCTAATCATTATAAGCTGAAAGAAATATTATCTTATCACTGGCAGTTGGTGATTGATATAATAAAGGTAGTTAAAACAAAAGTATCATGCAATATTGTATAACTTTGTTTTGTATCATGAATAGTGCAGTTCAACTTTAATATTGAACTTCGTTATAATAATTGTCTGTTGGTAGGTTTTTTTTTACAAAACTATACATGTCTCAGGAAATACTGCAGCAAATTTGTCTGTTTCAAACTATTGAAAACTTACCTTCTTTTGGTAAAATTAATTCTGAAGTTGAAATGCCGAAATTACTGCTTTGTAAAATACAGAAGTTCTTTAAAGTTTCGAATGAGAAGATTTCTTCATCTATATGTAAAAATTAGGTTACCTTCGTACAGAAATTAAGATTTACAAGAGCTTCATGGGGATGTACAATGAAAGAAGGAAAATGCTTGCTTGCATGTAAAAATGACCAATTTTGTACGGTGTATTAAATGCTGTCTGTATGAATTCGGGTACCATGTATGCTATATAGGCGGATACATGTGTGCAAAATTGTAAATAAGTTTAGCACGATTAGCATCATACACACCTGTTCGGCAATAAGAATCTTTTTCGCTCAACCTTTGACCTTGAAAGTCATTATGCTTTCATAACTTTAGTAATAATTAGGATGTAAAAAGATTGCACGCATAGTTGCATGAGTCGCATCTCATGTTAGATTGGCAAATAGTAGTGTGCTAGAAAATAAACTTATTGAAACTGCATATAATATGCAATCAAACCATTTTCTTTTCTGAAAGAGACGCAGAGAGCTTAGAGTTTTTGTACGAATCCAAAGAACAGTCTTGATAAACGGTGATCGCTAATAACATACCGTATAGTGAAGTTTTCTAGAAAATGAATTCACATATGCATACATACAAGCATTAAAAAATCAAGAGGATCGAAGTGGATAAAAGTGTAATACAGTAAATCGAATCAGAAATAATGTGGTGATTGTCAATCAATTTAATGTGATCGATTCTTCCGTGGCAGGAAAGGGGACAGGACAGGTGAGTATCAAACAAGCCAGACATTAGGCAAGTACAACAAATAACGCTTGTGCTTTTTATTCATGCTGGAGTTAACTGGTTAACTATTTACCTACTTGAGACTTGCTACTTTATTTCACTCATGATGTACTACACTCTTTAGTTTCTATATGCTATGGATATGAATTTTTTCTTCTGTAATCTAATTTTTCTTTGAGCTTAAGTTTGGATTGAGGTAAGTCGTAAGTCGTTTATGGAAGCATGGACAGAATTGAAGGATACTAGAAAGAGTTTCACAATGAGAAGGAAGGTCGCACTTGTACAGAAGATATGTGTTGTATATAACTGGTTTTGATTGCTGCTGGAGTTTTTATTCTACGAGAGGAGTATCCTAACCTGCTGCATCCTTTGGGTCCTGCCCACAGGTTTCTACCATATGATTCTGTAATTGCTGTCCAACTTACCTGATAAACTGCATCGGCCAACAAATTACCAACTCTCTCGGACAATATCATACACATCGCAGCAGTTATTTCAGTGTAAAAGCATACATGATAGTCTTGAGTAATTACAGGGAAGTTTCCCTACTCTACCTGGCTTCTGGTATTAACCACTGAAGATACAGGTTCAATGGTAGAAACTCCTGATTTCCGTGAAAAGTCAATTTTTCTAGTATCGATTCCTCTTCATAAACAAAATATAATTCAGTAAGATGGAAGTAATTTCTTTTCTCGAAATTCCGTTTTATTGTGTTCATCATTTAATCACATGTGTCTTACATTCTTTTTCATAATCTTGCTAGAATTTCTTCGCCACGCGGACACTCCCATTTAAACAATCATGTTCGGTACGCTATTCTTCTTCTAATTGAGATCTCTAACATCTTTCGTTTTCGTGATTCTTATGTGTTGATTCTGTTGATTTATACTTCTCTTTAACATTTCTATTATTTCCAGATATATGCATGACTGGAGTTGATATTCATGGACTAACATGCAATATTGTTGATTAATCTCGAGTGCTATTAATCCGGGGAATCTCTGCTTCTCTTATGGGGTGCTGTGGACTGAGCTTTCTCTACTTTTACTTAGCACCTACTTTTCTCAGAAGAACATTACAAACCGGTACATGTGTATAACTGCATTATTTTATTCCACAAATGAATCGGTCATGATATGCTAAATTGTGTTTTTTAATTCTTGACTTATTGTAATTCTATATTGACCGCAAATGGAACGTGTTCGTATTATAAATTGTTTCTGAGTGTTTCATTTCAAAAGAGTTAATATTACATAATACTATGGGAATTCCCCTTAGACTTTTTTATTTCTATTTCTATTAACATAGTCAGTTTAGTAGTCTATTTCTTCTTGAGTCTAGACTCCAGACTCAAAGGTAAACTGACCCAATCAATAATATGATGCTAAACGACCTGAACTTTTGACATCCACGTTTACCTCAACCATACTTCCAATTTGCTAATTTACTTCTTAATATTAATTCATTTACTTTTATCCTGTAATCGATTTCCATTTGGGAAATGAGCAATGCAATTCAATGAATATAATTTCTCACAAATAAACCCCCATTAACACGAATAGAGTATAATCATATGCAATTGAGGGCACAAAATAATTATAGATAGGTTGGGTCCAAATAAGTTATTGAATAACTATGATAAATAAATGTCTTGAGGGTCACTATATTTACTCATTTAATCGAAAAACTTTTGGTTTGTCATTTCAATTTTTACGCGAACCAACGCAAAACACGTTCATAAACCCATTTGTGATCAAGACTTTACCGCGAGCTGTCTGCGATATACGCTAATATTAAATACAATTTATATAAACCATCAGCTTGCTCTGGAAATTACGAATTTACTGGTTGTTTTTGCTTCAGAGTCTTGGACGAATGTATCAGTACCTGTGATTCACTTGCCGGTTGGTCCTAAAAACTTCAGAGACATTTATCTGAAACAAATGCTTTACTAGCCCATAATAGCTTTTACGGAACGGTGCCAAAAACTTCGAACATATACGCTTGTTCCTGAACCCAAGTCTTCAATTTCTAACAAGTGAAGGCAGTATGACAATCATACATTTGTTGATCGAGAGTTCCTTCACAGGACCTGGAGGTGGGTTTCAGAGAATTTCAATAGATGATAGCTACACAACAAAAGAACTTATACGACAGTATTGCGTCTCTAAGGTGAGTTCTTATTGTCTTTGCTCAAGTTATTAATGTTCATAATTACTAAGGTTTTCAATCTGTTTGTAGGGAATAGACGTAAATCCTAACTTTACTATAGTAGCACGAGGAAATATAACACTGGAGGGGAACAAACCCCTAAGCCACTACGGAGTCAGAGATAACGACCCGTTAGTACTTGGTAGCTTGGGTAAGCATCTATTTTTGCTAATGCTAATTGATTTTGGTTGGCTGAAAATGTTATTTTTGAAACTAAAATACTTTATTTTATAGCGAATCATAGCAAGAGTTACCGATTCGGCCACTGGTTTACCTTAGCTGGTCTTGGATTTCTATTTGGACTTTTGGGCATGACCATATGTATAATTTTATTTGCTGTCATCAGAACGATTCCGGATAACGTAAGACTCTATTTGAAATTTATTGATACGATAAGCGCAGGCCAAGCTTTTACCTAGCAAACGTAGTTTAGGCAGAAAAATGTGATGTTAATTCTCGCGTTGACTTTTATGAGTTAAGTAACTATTTAATCTCAATTTTCAATAGACCAATAGTTTTCTTTTTTCTTTTATTCATAATGGGTTAATTTATCAAATAATATCTTCTGAGAGCACAACGTAATCAAAAGTGGTTAAAATATTTGCAAATAACGTCTCTTTAACTAGAAGAGGCAATTTAATGTATTTACTATCGTAGAAACTGGCTTTGCAGGACTGCACTGGCTGATTAGGAATGCAAGTTTCATATTCTGAGGTATCTTTGAACTCCCTGTGATTCCTAGCCTCGCTGAGTTAGCTAGAAACTTTAAAATATCGTGTGTCTAAATTAGCAGCGGTCATTTTAGTTGTAATCCACGGGACAAACTTTGGGACATCCACATAAACGCCTGGAGTTCCTTCGTCCCCACAGCCAATACCCCAAGCAACCATTCCTACTTGAACGTAATACGGGGAGTCAGGAAGTTGACAGACAAGTGGAGAACCTCCATCTCCCTGTATACATAGCATTCGACACAACAATTAGAATTCGGCTCTGTCAGGGCTTACGAATTGTTAGACTACATCGTTGACAAAAATAACACTCACTCGACAAGTATCTCGACCTGCCTCACCACCAGCGCATATGAAAGACTCATGTAATCTAAAATGAGGTCCCAGTCTGGTTCTTCTTAATGCAGATTGGCATTTTGTGTTTGGGACCACAGGCAACTCTATTTTCTTCAGAATGACTTGATATTTTCCTTCTTGACCTGTAGTGTTTAATTAATTGTACACACATTTTGTGACATAATGAACAAATCATCAGAAACATATTTAGTTCAACATATACCAAAGCTATCCTTTCCCCAACCAGAAGCGTAGCATGTTTGACCATCAAATCTTTCATTCATTGGAGGCAAACAAATGGTATCCACATTAGGTGCAAAATCCGCAGGTTTCTCCAGGAACAGAAGGGCAATATCATTGTACAATGCTCCACCATAATACTTTTCATGAACGACAACCTAAAAATATCCATCAAAATCATTTTCATTCGTCTTGGATAATTTTCCAGGTGTAGTAAAAAGCATTCAAAGAATTACTCTGGAGACCAAGCGGTCTTGGTGGGGGTAGAGTTCGTGAGGGGTTTGTGTATCCCACTCCCCCAAACGCACCTTGAGCTCTCTGGCTTCTTTCCTGAAAGTGAGAAACAATTACTCTTCACGTAGATATAACTTGCACAGGCACACAGAATGTCACTCATTAGCTAAATAAGCAATTAATTTAATTACATGTAGACACAATGAGCTGCTGTCATAACCACTGATGGGTGTATCAAAGATCCTCCACAGAGATAAATGTTTAATGGTGGTTTCTTCACCTGTTCTTCTTGCTTTACAATAGCAACCATCCAAGGGAATTCTCCAAATTGAGACTCGTGATCTTCAGCTCCTGTGATTCGAAATCCGACTCCTCCGATATTTCTTTTCCCACAAACTGAATGTTTGAAGGTTTTGGGTTTAACTGGTTCTGTTGGTTCTGTCGTCTGTTCTTTAACATCCTAAAATGTTAAGTTGATGTAGGAAATAACCTAAACTAAATGTAGGCTTGTTATCTTACCTGGCAACATATGTCAAAGTAGTGAGGACAAGGAGAAGCTTTAGTTGCCCCAAGTCGAATATCAATGAGGCCCAACACATCTCCATTATCTACGACTGTCTCATTGTCAATGTTGCATAAAAAGTACTTGACGCATTGACATGGCTTGTTTTCCTTCAACGTTTCTGTATCTGAAGATTGTGGAACTGTGTCAATATTTTGAGAATTAGTTGGTCCTTTATTAAGAGGCAACGGAGGATTGTCAGGAGTCACTGGCTTTTTTGCAGGATTTGGTCCTTTGCTTGGCAATATTGGAGATGACGAAGAGCTTGGTTCCCTAGAATCTGGCCCAGATTCATAAAATTCCTTAATTATATCTGAGTCTTCGTCATATTCAGCTTGTGCGGATAAACTTGAGACCATAACAGTCAGGATGCATAAAATCGGTAGAAGATTATTCTGCAAGGAAGAAGTAAAAAAATCTTTCGGAATGATTTGAGATTATTATTATCAGCTACTCGTTGCGTTTAATTGATTACTTACCATTGTCGACCGATTTAATATGATTAAAGAAGTTTAATGAAGATGACCTTTGGAAAGGTAATGGTTGTAGTTCAAGCGAAGAAGCGCCTACTGAAGGAAGTGTTATTGTAGATTGGAGTAAATATGCATACCTGCTATTTTGCCTGGGTAGGAAAAGGAGAAGCTCAGGTAAATCCAAGTAGAGAATGCGAAACAATCTGTAAAAGTTTTTTCTGATTATCGAGGGGTCGTTTCTTTAAGCATAAAAGGGATAAATGTATGAAGTATAAATATTTTATTTAGGAGTTGTTTCTTCAATCTAAGACATGAATGTATCATACTTGTGCTGAAAGGCCTTAAAAGTTGACGTCAACCTTTGCTCGTTCCCATGAGATATGAGAACATGCGAGACATCCAAGTTATCCTCTCTGGCATTATGCAGGTTATGCTAAACTGCCTCAGAACCTACAACTCCTCCATTCCATACCTTGTAGTAGTTCACAACAATTAAAATGTACAGCGTGGTATGAGACTTCGTTAATTCATATAATGACTACTTTTTATCATCCTTGTTGGAACAAAGATATGCGTGGTGTCATAAATGCTTCTATAATGTAAGATGTAAGATCCAGTAGGAATCTAAGCCTGGATGGTATCATGTATAAAGGACCAAATTTTGGAACATGCTTTTCGTTGCTTCCTTCGACTTGTACAAAAACTTGTAAATATTCTATTGTCTCATTCAATTAATCAAAGCTATAAATAAAGAGTACTCGCACAAGGTAAAATATATACGTGGACAGATAATGAAACGAAAGCTATAGTGTAGTTTAGTGGGATTTCCCAGAATCTCACTTGTGCGTATTTAGGTACTTAAGGACTTTATATATAGAGAAGGCCGAAGTTACAAATAGTGTTCTTTTCATTTTTTAAAAGCAGGAATCCCTGCATCCCTTAATCTGCATTGTTAAAGTTTTCACACTCATCAGGCTTGGAATTACCAAGTAAAAGTACCTTAAATTTATTACATTATATATTTATTCTGAACGCATTTCTTACTATTCTAATCACCGTTGAAATTTGATAGGAATATTTTCCACGGTTTAATGATGATTGAAGCATACATATAACACTACTTATTACAAGTCCTTTAAAAAATAGAAAACATGTGAAAAGTTTGGTAGGTTACGTGGCCGCGGATCGAAACTTTTGCATTTGGATTCGTCACAATTGTCGAAAGTTGCTTAGCGATGTCCAACTAACCTAGCCATGAAAAAATGGCCGTTTACATGTTTTCTATATTTTAACGTACTTGTAATAATTATACAATTAAACTCTTGTGTATCATGAATGACGAACATTATTTATTTTAATTACAGTACGCAATAGTGATAGACGCCGGGTCTACGCACAGTGACGTTATTTTGTACAAATGGCCTGGATTAAAAGTTAACAATACTGGTGAAGTGGAACAAGTGTCCACTTGCTACATTAAAGGTATGCAATTGTGGAATTCCTGATTTCCTCTCATTGCTAACGAATAATGAATAATGATAATATTCATGGACCTAATGAACCTGTCAGGTGGAATCGCTCAAGTCACCCCAAAAAATGTTTCCAGCTATTTCGACGAATGTTTCTCGACGGCTGAAGCTCAGATACCTCACGAATCCATCAGCACTGCAGAGGTACTGTTTGGTGCAACTGCAGGAATGAGACTTCTTAAGTAAGATTTTGGGTTCATCAAGTAACGCTATACTGTTGGAATGACGTAAGAATATGAACGAATTTGTAGCACAAGCGATAGTTCTAAAGCCAGATCAATTGAGAACAGCGTTAAACAATACTTAAAGACAACCCATCTTGTTATGCGAGAGTCCAATGTGAACATAATTTCGGGCATTAAAGAAGGAATGTCCGGGTGGATCACTATTAACTTCCTTACGGATACAATATACTCTAAGGTTCGATAAGCCTGACAGCATTAAGTATATAAGGGATTTGTGAATTTGCAATTACGATCCAAGCACATAATGATATTAGAAATGTTCAATTGCAGCTGGGCCGACTAAATCCTAGTTTTGGAGCTTTAGACATGGGTGGAGCTTCCACTCAAATTACTTTCGAAGTGCCAAAGGCTAATGCTAACGACGACTATGTTACAAATCTCCACCTGTTTGGACACGAATTTAAGGTGTTTAGCAAAAGCTTCTTATGTTACGGTGTAGTTCAAGCTCTTATTCGTTATAGAGCTATACTCGTTGAGGTAATGCAAAAAAGCAAAATGTCATGTTGCCGTCAATTCCACTTGAGATTCCTCATGAAAATAACTTATATGTCCTGCAGGGTCACCTAAAATCTGGACAAATAGGAGAAACAGTGAATGTCACAAGTCCATGTGAACCTAGTGGGAGAATTTTGAGTCTAAATCGGTCGGACTTTGATACTCCATGCTTAGATTCCTCAAACAACTTCATTTTGAATTCTGTAAGTCACCTTTTAGAATTAGGATAGAGCGTATCAATATGAAGGTTTAGAATATAATTGGATAATGCAATACTTAGCCAGCAAAAACTTACAATTTTGTGGGAACAAGTGACTTTGAAGAATGTAGAAAAAGCGTAGAAAATTTGTTAGACTTATCTACCTGCCAACGCTTCGGATGGATGAAATGCTTGGACCCTTCTGTAATTCCGGCAGGAACCAGTGAAAGAAAGTTTATGGTAGCTAAAACATGAACAATAACCTGAACGGCTGTACACTGTACGATGTGTGCTTTCTTTAGGGTTTCGCATCTTTCGCCTATGTCGCCAACGCTCTGTTAGTCAATGAGACAACCACGAAGGAACAATATGAGCAAAAAATTCGAAATATCTGCGCCATGTCACGTAATCAACTTATGGATTTAAAAAGTAGTCAAAAAAAGAGTAAGCTTGTGCATGTGCATGTGACCGCGTAGAAATCTACTAGTAATTTACGGGAATTAATATCAAAATTGACTTACATTTCCAGACTCATTTCTGAAAGACTTGGAGTTGCTTTGTTTCAAGTCTCAGTTTGTCTTCAAATTTCTCCATGACATATATGGCTTTAACACTGAAGAGAGGTGGAGCAATCTAAAATTTACAACAATGGTGAGATTCTTACGAATATTAATTAGTTCTGCTAAAATTTGACTTTTTTTTGAATACTCTTAACTACTTTACTTTCAAAATATTTGTGTAGTTGAATGGAACCTCATTGGGCTGGTCTCTTGGATATATGATAAACGCTACCGAAGAGATTGCCGCAGGAACCAGTGTTCCTACACTAGAGACTGTTCCATTTGCCCTGCTACTAGTCCTGTTTGCAATGTTCCTACTCATTAGTATTGGTTTCGTTTTTCACGGAATCAAACTTCGAAAATCTGCCTCTTATCAAAGGTTGCTTTAGACTGATAAAATGCTGACTGCTTTGTTTTCTCTTAATTTATTGTTTCTTCACACTATTCTTTATCACAACTAACATTATTTGTTTTGAACTCTAACCACAATTTCTATTTTCTTCTGTTTGCTGCTGAGTTGCGTGATTAATGTTAATAAATAAACAACTAAAAGCAAGTTATTTTGTATTACACAGCTCTTCTCAAGTCTCAGTACCGATATGACATCAACCTACAGATATATTTCAACTGGCATAAGAAATTCAATTAGTAGTGCCATTCCTTTTATTCCCACTAGACATATCTTCGAGATGGGTCATAATCAAACGACTAGCGAACACATTTACACGGTGAGCCCGACAAAGATCTGGACCAGTGATCGATTTCCTGTCAACCATCGAAATCTCAACAATATTTTAGTCTTACAAGTTAACTGCCCTTGTACTTCTACTTACAAAATGAACTAAGTGACTTTCCGGTGTTAGAAGTTTGTAAGATAATTTTATTAAAGACATATTGTGGTATTTTTGTATCAAATATAAATTACAATTAAGGTGAAACATACGTGACATTTAGCGTCGTAAAATAATAAATAGCATAACCACTCATTATAACGTGCATTCAGATGCATGAGAGCTAATTAACTCTTCATTCATACGACGTCGTGTGAAAACTGTATACCACCGAATTCATGCCAAACTGAAACTCAGCAGCAAAGTAAGATAGCAACAAGCATTTACATGGTATTACTAACAGTTGTGTGAAAAGTGACAATATTATTAATGCCTTATTTTAAAGAACAAAATTACACAAAGACTATTTTTTCTAAAACTTACCTAGGCCACAACTAAATAACAGTTCTGAATATAAAAACACAGAATAACATTCTAAGTAATAAATAGTAAACAGTTTCTTGAATAATACTAATAATGCTATACTATGGAAATTAGGATCGCTGAGACGGAAGCTTTGTTCTGGCTTTAAATAGAGCATCACAAGCATCGCACATGAATCCGAATCCACTTTGTAAAGGCCGTTTAATACATTCTGAAAAATCATGAATTTTATTTTCAATGGTCTTGTTTTGTTTTGTTAAATCAAACATGCATGCGTTTACCTTTATGTACCCATTTTTCACAATTTCTGCACTCCAGAACATTTTTGTCATCCTGTTTCAAATGACACTTAAGACAACTTGGACAATATTGGCCTTTCTTGTAAATTTTGTGACATGATACACATAAGGAGAACAAGAAAAATTTGAATCCTTTTTCTCCCTTTTTGAACTAAAAGAATAATAGGCTTGTAAAAATGTTCAATACAAGGAATCATACAACAGTATTTTTCATTCTATATTACCTCGTGGTGCCACTCTGCCAATCTATCTTCTGTAGAGGGCACGTTACTACTGCAAGAATGACAAACACTGCAGGATCCACAATGCCATCGTCCAACTGGGACTTTTCGCAATCCGACACAGTAAATGTGATACCTAAGTTTGAAAAATTGTAAGCCAGTTATTATTAGGTCAAGTCATAGGACTGCATTATTTTAGTCGTAGTAAATCTTCAGTAGTTCAGTCATACCCTCGATCACAGCAGTCGCAAAACAACATTTTATCTTCATCTGCTGAATCGTTGCACTCGATACAGTTTTTACAGTCATTGCATTGCCAATCGTATTTTTTAATGTACGGAACCATATCCAAAGTCAGATCCAAGCAAGTTGGGTGATCTAAAATAAAATGTTCATTATAACTACCGAGGCGGCGAATTTTAAACATTCCAAATCATGTTGTAAATTCGCAGATGTGAGCTACTGTATTTAATTAATGAATTGCGACGAAACAAGAAAAACTAAACTTGTACTTGGTTTGCATTTATCAAATGCAGTGTGACACTCCACTTATATTGAAGTGGTAAAAGTTACTAATTAAATTTAAATATTACTTACTTGGAATTTGACATTTAGCACAATGTATAAGGACTTCAGATCTTCCATCTTTATTTTTGAAGGCATTTCCTTCACAAGTTTTGCATATTTCATTGGGATCTATGTTGTCTAATTCTTCTTTCGTGAGTCCGCTTCCTTGGTCATACATCGAGTTGTCACACTTTTGGATCTCTCTGTCATCGTCGCTGCTTGATGATCTATGCAAATCAACTGTAAATGAGCAAGCAAGTTAAGATTTAATCAATAATAGTCCCTTACGATGAATCATCTGATGACGAGCTTTCGTCAGAGTCGGAGCCACTTTCCTCAGATTCCCCAGCTTCCCCATTTTCAAACACAGGCCCATACATTACTGTATTTAGAGGAAGGTATTTCAGCTCCGTAGATGTATACCTAATATAAAAAGAAAGTTTGTGAACATTTGAAAGAACATTTGAAAATTAGCTTCAATATGCCTTACTGCTTGTAATTATCGCAGAATTGGCCTGGAACTACAGTGACAGGGTAGTGACCCATTTTAGTTGCTGAAGGAGGAAGTGTTAAGTATCTTCCAGCAGGAAAATTGATAGTCCCAGTTTGAAGATCAAATGAGCAAGATCTTTCTTCTTTTCTGTCCTTATTTATTCCAGAATTCCACTTAGAACAAGATTTCAAGATTCGTCTCATAAATTCGGCTGATCTATCTCTACTGACGGGTCCCGACGGAGTATTCACTTTCATTTTTGCCATTTCTTTGCTTTTCCTATCCTGCACAACTCGTCTGTAGTCTTCATACTTATCGGGAAAGTCATTAAATAATATATCCAATACTTCAGAGCTATTGATAGCAGTGAGTCCTAAGTCACATTGAGTTTCAGTCACTATTTTTTGTTCTCTTAAAAAGTCACGCTCTTCTATTTCAACTACTCTTCGCTGGAGATCTGGATATTTTCTTCTAAAAGATTTTAAGCCTAGAAATTCGGTTATTTGTTCTTGCAAGAAGAAGTACTCAGCATTCACATCGTTGAGAGGCCACTGATATTCAAAAATGGTTTCTGCCGTAACGGGTTTTCTGTGTTTTTAAATCAAAGAATATTTTATACCTGATTAATACTATACTTAAAACTACAACTTCATATCCCACAAACCTTTCATCGATGAGCAAATCTTTAGTGAACTTCTTAACCTTTGGCGTGGCTGACGCGCTGGCACTAGCGCTTGTTGAACTCATGTTACTTGCTCTAGATTCCTCATCTTGAACAGCTGACACCGAGTTGTTACCTACATTCATCGGAGTAAACACCACAAAGAATTGAATACATTGTATTGTAATTATAAAGCAGTAAAACATTTGTGCGCATAATTTTAATTACCAGTTGAAGGAACACTCGTCACCGGTTTATCTGGCGAAGGAGGGGGTTTTATGTCAGCACTCATTCGTGTTTCTTCTTCAAACACTTGAACAGGAGGAGGCTCTTTGATCAATGGAACCTTTGGAGACTTTTCTTTTTTCGGTATCGTCAATCTTCTTGAGCCCCGGCCACCTCTTGAGCCTGAGGAATGAAAGAAACCATTATGGGTCAGTATTAGTCATGAATAGTTATTTCCTATACATAGTCATGTAATGCTGCATCACAAACCTCTACCCCCACGTGATCCCCTTGGCGTTCTAGTCATACCAGAGCCTCTACCTCGCCCACGTCCACGAGATTTTGTAGGAGTTGAAGTTGGTGTGTCCGCGTCTGTAGATGTTAGCTCAAGGATGTCGCTTATAGTTTCCATTGTTGAATCCCCATCGTACTTGGACGGGGAACTAGCTTCAGATTTGCTTGGAGATTCTGATTGATCTGAGACAACCGTTGAGGGAGGAATAAGTTGATTTGCCATCCTTTCCAGTTTGTTTTTCAAAGTCGAACCTCTAGGTCGACCTCTCCCTCTACCAGTGCCTCGTCCTCTTCCTCGCCCCCTAGGAGTAATTACAGTTTCCTCAATGGCGCCATCACTAGGCACTCCTAAAGTTGGGTCTGAATTTGTTTCAGTGATGGATTCATTTGCTTCCGATTTAGCATCTACGACTTCTTCTTCATTCTCTTTTCTTCGTCGTTTAGCTCTTGGAACAACCATATCAGTCATGTAGTGTTTAGTAGGTTTACGCTTTCGAGAAGTTCTTCTATTACTGCTATCCGCTTCAGCTGACATTTGAAAATCATTAGCATCTTCGGGTTCTTCCGTTAAAGAGGATACTACCATGTCTTCTTCATCCTTTTCTTTTGATTCCCCCTTCTGGAATTGGTTATTTAACGAATTTGCAGGACGACCTTTGTGACCGGGTTTTGTAGGGGTAAGATTACTTCGATTGTTAACCGAACTAGGTTGATCTTCGCTAATCGCTTCGCTGTGTGAAATACTGGGATTCTCTTCTTCGAAACCTGATTCAGAGCTCGGAATAGACGTAGTGGGAGCAGAATCTTGTAGGGGTTCCTCATTGTTACTACCATCTATGTCTCTTCTTATATGGAGTTTAATGCCATCATCTAAGTCAAGAACAGATGAAGAAATCAAATTGGAATGAGCAACTTCGTCTTGCGGTTGAGCAGCCGTTACAATATTTTTGGTATTTACTACTTGGTTTTGACTAAAATAAGATGCTCCTGAGGTAGAACCTGATGCTCGTGGTTTGCCAAGAGGCATCCTCTTTAACGGTGGTATTTGACGTTGCTGCGGAGAGTTAATAAATCTTCGCATTCCTCCTCCTGAGTTAAGGAATCTAGGTTTAGGTGGTGGCGCACTGTTTCCTTGTTCAACATTAATATCCGTAACCAAATTGCTCATGGCTTGCAGGTAACTAGGATCCATATGATTTTCTCTTGGTGCCGATTGCTCCCGGTTATTAGGTGCTCTAGAATTATCTTGATTTGGATGGAACTTGTTACCAAACTTAGGATCCCTTAATAGAGACATCATATCTGCCTGATATTGATCAATAGTTTTTCCAGGTACAGCAACAATAGTTGGTAGCGAATTCTTCGGTTTATTGTACTTCCCACGAGGCTTAGTAATCTTTTGACCCTGATCGTCTTTCCGGTAGAATCGCTCATCATTCATGACATTTCCTATTATTTCAGACACGTTAGCTGCCGCATGCTGTTCCATTTCATGCACTTGTGTTTCAGACACTCCACTACTGCTACTTGGTCCAGGCTTCATCATCATTTGGGCTGGTTTTAACATCATTCTTTCAAACTTCTTTTTCCCCATTGCAACAATAGCTGGATTCGGCTCCCCACTATCCACAGACCCGTCACTTGGGAATGAAGATGCCATCGTAGACGACCCCAGTCCCGGAGGAAGTCTTCCTTTCATCTTCATCTTCAGTCCACCACTTTCAAGTGGGGGACTAACGCTCAAACTAGAGCTAGCACCTGTCCGCGACCTATTAATAAACATTTTTGGAACAAGTTGCTTTTGACCAGGTTTGACACCATGTGAGTCGCCTGCACCACCACTACTCCCAACATCCCCTCCTTCCCTCGAAAGTCTATGAGCAATACTACTTAATGAGTGAATGCCCATCGCTTCAGCCGCATTTTTCACCTGCCCCTTGCCAAAATTCCCGGTGAATATTAGCTTAGGAATTGGAGGGACACTTCCCCCATCAGATGAGCTTGATTCAACCGGAGTACTATGAAAGGTTCCAGACCCTGTAGCCTTTAACAATAACTTAGGCGCAGTGCCCACAGATGAAGAAGACGCGACACTTGATCCAACAAGGAACCGATTGTTCGACGGCATCCTCCTCTCCACCGCCGCTTTTGCTCCAGGCTGTTGCGACGGAGAGGGAGATAATGCGTCTTCCGCATCTTCACTGTTAAACGTAGAATCCGGTGACTGATATTGTTCCATCGTTCACTAACTTATCACTTAACTCTACGTGTCCATTGATATCGAACTCACTGCAACAAACCACAATAACACATATAAGTAACGGTTCCAAAATTAAGAATAACTTATTTGTTGTTCTCTCTTCAAATCATAATCGCTAATTGAACGGATCTCACAGAGAGTATTGATGGAAATGTTTCATATAACGTTGCCAATTAAACACAATTTACACAGGAAGAATTCCCAATTGTTCATCGTAATATTATAATACCTCTCAGTGACAAGCATAAAATACAGTTTATCTTATGTCGCGGTTATCCACTCTCTTTCACGACGGACTTAATATTGACTCTATCACGATCATATACTACAACGGCGTGTAATAAAACTCCTACAACTTCATTTTTACTAAAATAATTTTCCCGAGAGAGAGAGAGAGAGAGACCGGAAGGAATTACGGAACGTGTTGTTAATAATATTACATTACAACCAGGGTTTTGTTACACGACAGGGTTCTCCCCACACTTACTGCTGTTTGGTGATTAGGAGGACACTCGTTTGAGTTACGTAAAAAGGTAACACGACGAAGATAACGCCGATTTCGGGTACAATAATTCGGTTTTGAATTCGCAGGTCCGAAGTACAGCGAAGTGAGTCTTGATGATGAACAACGACGGGCGGTTGTTGTGGTGGTTGTTGTCTTCAATCCTCCGCTCGCCTCACCATTCCTCGATCTCCGTCTGGGCAGGAGGGAAACTTGTCTCGTCTCAAAATTCCCTACCCTCTCCTCGTTAAGGCTACAATGTTGTCTCGTCGACTCCGTGTGTTCTGAAATTCTCTGGAACATAGAGAAAGAAGAACCTGCTTTACCTTAATTGTGTATTGTTCCGAGAACACCACCTTCTTGTGTGGTGGTGGGGGTGGTTGTG
>Ga0194135_10000885_pt1 | contig 17571 bp, 23 predicted proteins | sample LitLau_LLRF_2013_FD_134024 | JGI IMG/M metagenome (GOLD analysis project Ga0194135, IMG submission 134024) | Freshwater sediment microbial communities in response to fracking from North America - Little Laurel Run_MetaG_LLRF_2013 (version 2) | ecosystem: Environmental > Aquatic > Freshwater >...
GCCTCAACTTCCGAAATGCCACTACCATGTTCGTTGTCGAGTAGAGTTCAAAACGTTAACCGGGTCCTCATGTTATCATTGCGTCCTTTAACTACTGCTATGAGTCCTCCTGGCACGCACCCTCCTGTTAAATCACACACAGAACAGTAGTGATATTAATGAGATTAAAGTGTCCGTGATGATAATAAGCATCAGAGATAGTTGAAATCAGTTTTTGAATGCTTTCTCTTCTAGTTAGTCCTCTGCCACCCTCTTATTACTCTCCGGGCAAACTGTCTTAGCTCATCCGTTGCATTAATTTCTCGTTTTTCATGTGTGACTACTTTGCTTTACGGTCGGAGGTCGGAGAACTTCAGACAAAATTGGGACAGCTCCAGATTTCCTCGGTATTATTCATGAAGACGAGATGAGAATTTCAGACAAAAGGATGAGACACAAAATAAGCCATAAAAACCAAATCTCGTTCTTTCAGTTTTTTGGAAATGAACTAAAGAATTCGGCCGAGCAAAATAAAACGTATGTACTGACTCCTCCATATAGAATATCAGAATGTATAAAACTCGAGAAGCGATTTATCTCTTTTAGACACTAATGTTATCTTTAGCTTAATGAAAATAGATTTTCCATCATGGAGTGGATTCGAACTAGACCATTATTATTACGCTACACACCGAAAAATCGTGCTTTGCAGGAAATCGTGAGGCATATGATGAAGTGGGTGAGTGGGTCCAAGCCCAACTGCCTTATGTTCATTATCATTACAATTCAGCTTGCTGCTTATGCTTTCAGTTTGCATATTCATAAATAAGTTAACGAGGTTCTTTTCTTTACGCAAGGGAATGTCTGTTCCTCATCCCGAAAAAGAAAACTGAGAAACGGCAACGGCATTACTTTACTTGTGAGAGGATGAAGAGAGGAAGCTTACAGGTCGGCGCTCTTTACTTTCACCAAAAAGACTTTTCCGAACATTCTCTTGAATTCGCAGACTCTTTAGGATAATTAACGACGAAGAAGAATTGGTTCTTAATAAACCGGAAATGGCTAATTCTTAAACCAAATCATGAGACCCCAAATTATTTTCTTGTTTGCAATTCTGTTTAAAGTCCATTTTTCTTGCACTCACGGGGTGAAGTTTTGTTTATTGCTCTTTTTCCACATTCATTTCGGAACACGATCGCGATCGCAAAAGGAAGGCATGGAAATGAAGGCCAAGTGTCGCAAAATGAGAAAAAACGTTAAGTTTACAATGCATTAGCGTTCGGATATATAAGGCTTCACTGCTTGTCACGCGTTCGCTTGGTTGTTTCTAAATAAACAGAAGCTCAAAGTGTTCAATTTCACCGTTGAAGCAGATGCGCCGATTTCAACAAACATAAATACAAGATTATGAAAGTGTAAGATGCAACGAGGGAATTCTGGAAACCTTTCAGTTGACCCAAGTTGTGAGCTAATTAAGAGGATTTCACTATAAATTAACTTACTCAGAGATTGAATGCATCCCTTCCCTATGAAATGTTGAATGCTGTTCGGTCACGCTTAATCTCAATTATTCTACTTTTCCTTTTGTCATCAAAAGTAAATAGGATTTGAGCATAAATTGACTAACATGTTGATATAAAATATTATTGTTTTGAATTTGAGTCCCATTTTCTTACCTGATATTTTCTCGTAGGCGTTGGTTGAGTCGAGTTTATTACCAGACAGACGAGTTAATTTGGCACAAAATGAAGATGAGGAGAGAGGACAAGAAGACTTTTCCTGGAGCGCTCAGGGCATTGCATCACCGTGGATCCCAGTTTTTTTTTCCTCCTTTCCTTTTCGGTTTATTTGAGAAGGATGGGGTAATCCAAACAAACCGAAGTGAAAATGAATTTTGCTTTTATGATTGTTACGTTTTTTTTTTGAAGAAATTGTTGGAACTGGGATTCAGGATAACTGGTAGTGGTGTTTGGCTAAGCTTTCCTCGCCCTTCCCTTTCCCTTGAAGGTAAATAAAAAGGGATGTCTAAGCTATTTTTAATCAAACGGGAAGAAATGAGCCTATGCGTCTCTACTCTAATGAATCCGAGTCCTCGGAGAGCGGAATCAATGTTAAAATTAGAACCGCACACACAACAGTGTTGTGGGTAAAGAAAAGAAGCAGGAAAACAGAAGAAGGAGGTAAGAACTAAAGAAGATGAAAGAAGGAACAGAAGTTCCCTGGGAAATATATTTGTTTGTAAGGATCGGATTATGTGGCGTGTGTGTAATAGCTGAAGTTAAAGAAGTGCTCCGCTTCGTCTAGCAGGACAGAACAAGCTTCAAGCCATCACCGAATATTCGGATGATGGAGGAATTTACTCTATACGACTACGCGCGTCTTCCTATCCGACTCCGTCTGCTCTGTTTGGAAAACCCTTTTGGCAGCAACACTATAAGCTGAACCCTAATAAGGTTTCACAGCTACAATCTAAATCTGGTCTTTACTTTGATGTCACATTCCCCAGCCAAGTGAATTGCACAAAAACGATTCAAAAGACCTCTTGCCAGCGACTGGCTCAGACCGCGGCAGGAGTCGCGACTACACGCCGACGGACTGGTTTCTCTCCTTCCTACCTGTCCCATTCCACCGACTACAATAAACTGGCGAAGACGCCTTGGCAAATCCTGAGTTTGCTGAAACCTACACCCAGGGATATAATGTTTCCCCCGATGTCATTTCTGTACAAAGGAGCGACTCTGCGTTTTAGGTTTAGTTGACGACGTCCTAAAATAAGAAAGTTCACTTTCACTTCTCCTTTCACTCAGATCTAGCAAACATTACAGAGGGAGAGTAAAACAAACTGGTTGGGAGACATCTCACAAACAGAATTTATGGAAGGACACATGACACCAGTGTGAGATTGTCAGTTTCCTATTAATTGGGCAAACTTTAACACCCTACAAACGAAATTATATGGTCCACAGACCATATGTAAGATCCTTGTCAAATACGACTCTAATGAACTCCAAGCGTCCATGAAGCACTACTCACTCACTGTCTGCGTGTCGTGATTCAATCCGAGAGTAATACCCTACGAAATCAAATTGCGTGAACGACGCTTTCTCTTCTACCGCTACTTACCATCTATCAAGTAGTAAAAAGGGGAAAAAAGGCATTCTAGCTGAGACTTCCGCAAATCCTATTCTACTCAAGTCAAGTCAGACTCACAGACAGAGAGAGCAAGAGGGAGAGAGAGTGAAAGGAAGTGGATGATGTCAATGTGCGAGCGAATGTCAGAAGATGAGCAATGAATGAGCAACGGAGCAGAAGGGTGCAGCTGCTGTCGGTGAAAGTAAGTTAAGATGCAGCTTGCCATGCCACTCGCAGCTCCTCTTTCTGCGAAGGAAAAAGAAGTTCCTTCCTAAATTAGACTACCTTCCCTTGGGAATTTAATTATTGAAGAGTCCTCTTCTAATGCAAAGTGGATCCACTTGTTTGATAGAATAGAATCTCCTTCGGCAGGAAACGGCCAGCAGGCGACGAGTGAAAGTGGAAAAGGAGTTTTTTTTTTAATTCTGAAAGGAGTTGAAGAAGTGGTTCCTCCTTCCTTCATCAAAGGAACCGATCCGATGCGGATGGGATGATGCCATGGGAGCGTAGGCTCAACTTTTTCCAGCCTTCCTTCCTTTTCTCCTACTCGCTTCCAGTCTTCGTACAGGAAAGCGGACGATGAACAGAATCCAAAAACTTCCGACAAATGGAGGTAAAAGATATTTTTAATAGAGCTTTCACCAAAAAAGGAACCTGACTTGCGTTCTTCATCAACTGCGACTGCAACCAAAACCTGTTGCCTTTGAAGGAACCCTATTCAGCCGAATCCGCACCCCGCAACCCACTGCCGGAGACAGCGACAATAGGAAACGACCATATAAATTACCATCTTAAACAGGGTTAATCCGATTACTCAAAAATCAATATAGAATCACGAGGTTGGGAAGCCATTATCAGACAACCAGGAATCTCTTGACATAAAAAACAACAATTTATTTTGTCTTAACTTACGACACTGGTATTGATTAATTTGTCACAGTCTCCCTTGGGTCATGATGACGAAGACGAAGAAGAGGTGGAAGTAGGAGGGGCGGCAGATGAACTAAAATCTTTGACAGCAGATGCGAGTGCTCCCAGGAGAACTTTTCGGGAGAGTCTCATGCTCCCACTTACTGGATCTCGTCCATAGTATTTGACGGTCAGCTTTTGCCCGACGTCCAGTCCTAGGACACTAGGATGCATTATCTGGAACAAAGGAAATGAGAAATAAAATCCGTATTGATTGTCTCCATCCCTTCCCTTTGGCGTCCTATCATTCCATCCATCCATCCATTCGTTCAAAGAATGTCGGAGTGGTGTCGGTGTGGCCTCAAAGAATGATAGAGAAGAAACCCACTGTGCGGTAGGAATAATATGCGCAAAATAGGAACCGGATGACGAGTATAAGTGTCATATTAAATTTTCTGTGAAATAGACAAAGAACAGATCCCATGGAACCGACCCACTTACTTTTCGGTGATCAAGTTGAGAGTTGTGGAGCAAAACGGGGTGCATGGTTGGGTAGAGAGTAACCATCACTCCCGAATCACGGAGTTCCACGATGGTTGCGGTGTAAATGCCCCCAAATTCCAAATTCGGCTCTCGCTCCTCGGTGAGGAATTCTTCAATTAATTCCTTGGCTTCATTTAGAGCTGCCTGATTCGGAGAGAAGAGATTCCACGTACTGTCATCCACTTGAGTCACCTGGGAATCAATATCGGGTCCCGTTTGTTAGTGAAAAAGAGGTAGACTTATAGACAATACCAATGCCGACTGTGTTGGCTTACCTGGACTCCGGTTTCAGATAAGAGTCGTTTTATATTTCTCCCTCCTAATCCAAGGAACTTGGACCGCTTGTGGATTGGGATATCCAATGTCTCAAGAATTGGCCAACTGTCTTTCTTCTCTGTTCTAGAACGTGAATTAAGTTTCCAGTTCCAGTTTGAGTTCCCAATGCCAAATATGTCCCAAACACCAAAAAGAAATATTTAAAAAAAACATTTCGTCTACCTGGCTTTAGCAATTGTGCCTTGCATGATGGATAGTATTTGGTTCTTTGCTTCACTTCCTTGAAGGATTGCTTCCATAATTACCTTGAGAGGGAGACCAGGAACTTTAACATCAGCCTGGAGGGCTGTGATTCCTTTTTTTGTGCCTGCAAGTTTAAAATCCATGTCCCCTAAATAGTCTTCTATTCCCTAAAGCAGAAACGAACACCAAGTGATAGCTATAGTGACAGTTACGGCACGCCCAGATTTTGCCTTACCAAAATGTCAGTCAGTATGCAGTAATCCTCCAGATGCTTCGTATTTGTTCCTTGGAACTGAGTAACAAGGCCAACTGCTACTCCAGCAGCTGGAGCGGATATTGGAACTCCTGCGTCCATCAATGCCAAGCTACCCCCACAAACTGATGCCATTGATGAGGATCCTACAAATTGTATTAATATTTTACACAGGATATCTTGATCATTCCTGGCAATATTGTGGAAACGGAGAATACCATTTGACTCCAAAACTTCTGACGTGAGTCTTATCGTGTGAGGGAAATCCTTGGGAATGACTGATCTCAGAGCTCGTTCCGCCAAAGCACCGTGCCCCAACTCTCGTCTTCCAGGTGCTCCACTACGTCCAGTCTCATTTGTCGCGTATGGAGGGAATTCATAATGCAGGAAAAAGTTTTTCTCCTTCAATCCACTGTAATCCCAAATTTAATTGTTATGAAATATGCAAGGTTCAATGGAAGAAAATTTCAAAATAAAAACTGGCCCAGTGATGATGGAAACTGGATCGGACTTGAGTACTGAATCAATGGAATCGAACGCAACCGTACAAAAGACTTGTGTTTGACCGCGTTGGAATAAAGCCGATCCATGAAGCGGTTTAAAGAGGTCTACTTCACAGGAGATATTTCGAAGTTCTTCAAAAGTTCTTCCATCACACCTATAAATTACAGGAGATATTTTTTAATTAGAGCTCACTTTTAAATTGGTTTATAAGAATCAGACTTGCATCAAGATGGGATTCACCTGACTTTCTGCTCCAGGATGCGTTTCCTAAAAATTGTCTTTACCACGTTGTTAAATGCCTCTAAAAGGACGCTCGACTCAATGTTGGCATCCCCTGCCCGAAGCTTCTCGATAACACTATTCCTCAATTCTGAAACTGCGACGTCCCTTTGTATTTTGTCTAACTTGAAGTTGGAAAATATTTCTCCTAGTTGTGCTTCCGATTCTGAATTCACTCGATCAACAATGTCCGGTGCTATACGAATGCAGACCTGGTCATTCAATTCTCTTTTAGGTTTTCCGAAATCTTTTTGCAATTTCTCAATGCACTGAATAACAGACTGGCACTCCTTTACTCCTATTTTGATTGCTTTGAGTAACTCCTGTTGCAAAATGTTTTCGGCGAAACCTTCAAGCATGACCACTAGGTTCTGAGACGTCGCAACAACAACCAGATTAAGTTCACTCTGGCTCAAGTCTTTCCGAGTAGGATTCACGACTACTTCGTTGGACACGATGCCGACACGGACGGCTCCAATAGGACCATTCCACGGAATATCGGAGAGACCCAGGGCCGCAGAGGCAGCGTTGATACACAGAATATCTGGATCAAAGACTCCGTCCACTGCAAGCAAATTGCACATAACTTGAGTTTCACAGGAATATCCATCCGGGAATAAAGGACGAATTGAGCGGTCAATGAGACGGCTGGTTAAGATTTCTTTGTCTGACGGGCCTAGCTCCCGTTTGAGAAAATTAGTTGGTATCCTTCCAGCCGCAGCGGACTTCTGTCTGTAATCTACTAATAAGGGGACGAAGGATGATCCTGAAGACTTTGTCCTCCCTACTGCGGTTACCATCACGGATGTATCACCCATTTTGGCAACAGCACATCCGTCCGCCATTCGTGCCAGTTTTCCACTTGACAAGGTTAAGATTCGTCTAGTCAAATCACATTAATCACAACTTTAGTAAAGCTCGACATGAAATTGAATGAACTGGTAACTGGTTAATAGTAATTATCAAGTCTGGTTTTTACCCATCCGAGAATCTGATACTCCCTTCTGGACCCGTTGATGGAACATGGAGTGCTCTGAAGCTGAACCATTGATATCTACGATTATGACGGTATCGCTTTGAAAAGGAACATGCCAATGGGATCTTCGTCCTGAACAGTGTCATCCTTGGATATTAATTGAAATTGAAAGTCAATTGAAGAAGAAAAGAGTCAAAATGAAATGATGCCTTTGGTGTTGCGGAGAGGAACCGACTTTTAAGAAAGTTCGGAGAATTTCAATGTGTTTCTCCGTTTCCCTGAAAAAAGTTTAAATTCAACACGTGGAATAATTAAATCAGACAATCCAGGGAATTCCGCGGGAAATCATTCATTCCCGCGTTTTCAACAAGTAATATTTATTTAAGTTGACAGTGCAGTTGCAGTGCAGTTAATTGGTAATTGTTCGTGGATCCACTCTGCACTCTGACCGAAATGGACTCATCATCACCTGGCATACGGTATCCTGCTGTGGTTGACAGAGTTTATACCGAAGCACTTGTTTCTGAAATAGTTTCAGGCAAATTGAAAATAGAAGGTGAGAAAGTTATGCTTGCGGAAGCGAAGCGTATAATTCTTAAGCCCCTCCCTCCTGCCCGCTGCTGCCCCTGGTCGAATTCTGGATTTTATTTATAAATCAGTACATAATACACTAGTTGACCGGAATGCATTTATTTGGGTTTTAAAGACAGCACGATTGCAGATGCACCCTACGACCATAGATGTGAGGTCCTTCAGACAGACTTGGCAGGGAGATCTACGAAGGGCCATTTCACCAGCAAGGCTGCAATCAATGAGTTTAAGCGAGATCAATTACAAAGCTCAAAGAAAAAGAAGTACGCATAGCATTGTTTATTGTATCATAATATCGTCAAATGGGCAGGATTATTGCTGTAACAAATTCTTGATTCAGCAGGAAGCGAGCTGCTCCGACCAAGGAACCTGGAATAGCTGAACGAGGCACGCAATTGGATAGCGTAGCTAAGTTAGAGGAAGGGATAGAGGAGCGGTTGCTGGAACTGAATAAAAACGTGAATGAAAGTAAAACTACTGCTCCGCCATTCCCAGAACAGCAGGTGGAAGATAGGGAAGAGAATCAAGATGAAGAGACTGTCAAGTAAGCTTTTTTGAATTGGTTGATTCATGGCCAGATAAAAGTAAATTGAACCACGAATAAAATAAATGATTGATTTGCAGGATGAGGGACTTGCGGAAGTCGAATATGATGCTGAGTAATATGATTACCCGTATACTTTATAATGCTCCGAAGAGGACCTTTACAGTGTCAGATGTGAAGAAATATGAAGGACTCGCCGACGTCGGTACCTCCAAATAAAAGCAGCAAAGTTAAATTCAATTGTCAAGGGTTAAGATTAGGAATTGCTGTAACTTTTCTTTGGCTGTAGAAGTAAGTTTTTATTTAAAATATACTTAAAATAATACTAGTTTTTTTTTCGTCGAATCTTATGGATTTGGCTGTTTGAATCTGAAGGTTGTACGGCCGGTCGCTGTAGGTCCGTTTTTGGTGGTTGACTGGAAAGCCTCGAAAGTATGAAATCCACCACTTCGGTCGTGGAGATTATTTTTTCCAAAAATCTACAATCGAATCCCACATTTGAAATCGGATACCATGGAGGAACTCTTCCAGTTCATCTTTAGCAAAATGTTACTTAAGATAAGACTCACCTTTGCTTTTCCGTGTATCTTACTCGGAGGTTGCTGTTGAAGGAATCTTCCTTCAAAACCACAATGATGGAAGCTCCCAACTCTATGCACTGCTCTTCCGCTGTCTCTAGGCTCTGGAAATGGGAAGTACAAATACAATTATAATCCTTGGAAGCCAATTCTGGAAATGGAGTCGCTTGGACGTACCTCCGAAATGTCAATCGCAGTGCAAGAAATTCCATGTGACCAGAGCTTCTTCAGTAATGATATTTTCTCCTTGGTCGCCCGTAAATGATGACCCAATGAGCAGACTACGACATCGACGAGACTGTAAACTCCTCCGTCCTTTGTCTCGTCGCCGTGGCTTCCGGATAATAGGAGATCAAGGGAGAGGCTAATTCCCACGCCACACTGCTCGACTTCTCTCGTTGGAGTAATCCCTGCGATTTCCCGGGTGCTTCTGTCAAGACAAAAACAATCTCAATGAATATTCCACTCCATGCTTAGACATTTTAGTTTCGTACGAATTTACCGCAGAGTTTTGAGAAGCTCATCATACTTTCCTCCAACGGCGACAACATCTATAGTCACCCGGTTCCGCTTCTTCTTCATGTCACACGTTATCTGGTAGATGGGACCAGAGTAAATGTTGGACCCAAGAATCATGGTCGGAGACACAACGAGCTCGCACTAGGAATACGTTTAAATATGCAAATGTAAACACTCAAAATAAATACGTTTGTTGATAACAATGGCCAAGCCACTCACGGGTAATCCGAAGGCTTCAATGAGTTCCGTAAGCACTTGAAGCTCGTGTAAGCCCTCTTTAATTCTTGAGGCCGCAGGCCCATTCCTCTTCACGATGCTCTTAAGAGTATTTGCCACTTTAGGTAGGGGGCCCTGAATGTCCATCAGCGAAAAGAGCATGGAAATGAATTGGTCTGGGAGGCAGAGGCTCACTAACCGCGTTTGTACTTGGGACTTCGCCTGCTTTTCGATCTGTTTGGAAACAGTCACATAAACAAGGGTCGAGTATTAAATGTTAACAACTCTATCCTGGCTCTAGTCTAAAAAACTCCTTTACCTTAATATCCATCAGAATGGCTTTGACTTCGGAGTGGAGAGCTTCGTCAATAGCGAAGTGGATGAGTACTGAGTCCAAAAGGTATGTATGACCCAGCCGGAGCGTGTAGTGCTTATGCCGCATCCATGAAAGTTCTTGAAATATCTCGAATGCTACAGACAAAGCTTCCGCTTCGGCAAGTAGGCTGCCTAAGAAAATAAATAAATAAAAAACACTTGAAGGAAATGATTTGTATAAGCGCATGATTTGAGAAAAATATGTATACCTTGCCCGGATGATATTACGTCAAAGGCGCACTCGTAAAACTCACGCGGATGGAAACCGAAAACTTTTCGTTCTCTAAGTACCTTCTCAATGGAAAATCGCTTGATACTTGTCAAACCATTCGAAACGACATAACGAGCAAATGGAACTCGGAGATCATGATGAAGGGCAACGACATTCCCACTATGAGTCATCAGCCGCACATGTGAGGATGTATTCTCATAAATGTGTAACTTTGGCAAGAGGATCGGAGTATTGACTTCTACTGCTCCGTGTTGTATGCAAATCTTCTTGATACTCTGCTTTACAAATTGCATCAGCGAAAGTACGTGTGCATGAGAGTGAGAGTCCAGTTGAGATCTCAGTATGTCCATATCGTAGGTTAGTTCCTCAGCGGCAGATACGGGTTGCCGGAAGCAAGAAGAAATCAAAAACTTGTATGCTTTGCTTTGTGAGTTCGCCAATGTGTGGCGAAACATCTCGTGTATTTCTGCTTCTTCCATTTGTGGCGGCGGTAAGTATTCTGATTGCAGCAGCTCTGAAGAGCTGGGTCTATGAATTGGGTCGTGGTTTAGTAGCCACCTGGAGATAATATGAGCAATTAACGTGGACGAGTTTGATTGAATTGAAGGCTTGGTCTCATTCCGTCTTCGCTCCGTAATGCTTACCTCAGTAGGATGGTTTGTCTTGGCATTGAGAGAGTATCAAAATCTGCTGGAAATTGCATTTCTTTTTGACGAAGTCCTGTGATGACTCGGACTCTTTCCATACCTATTCAAACATATATTAATATAAGTTTTTCACAGTATTTATGCATAATTTAATTGATTCCTTTTCGTTACCTGTATCTATAGGGTGGTAAATCATTTCGAAGAAAACAATCCCCAGACTGTAGATATCCACCTTCTACAAATCAAAGCTTCATTCAAAACAATGTTTCCATGCTAGGGGATTGAAATTTGAAATCATGACAGACCTGACTGTACATCACTTTGGAGCCCTGGAGAGACTTGTAAACCAATTCCGGTGCAACATCTAGGATATTTATTAAAAATTGGGTTTAAAGCCATTCAATCCGAGACATAGTTTCATAGTGGTTGCTCGATACTTACAAAGTGCAGTACCAACATTTGAGGTAAGAGATTCTTCCAATACAAATTCACTCGGTTGTTTTGACTGTAACGCATGGGTGGGGGTCATTTCCCCAGTTGGGTTCCTATAAATTGCGTTGGATAAAGAAATCAGTGAAACCGGCACCTATATTCTGACTTTCGATTGATTACTTACTTGACGATGATGTCGGTTGTGGCCAAGCCAAAGTCTCCAATCTTTACATGGTCCCAGGAATCCAAGAAAATGTTGACTGGTTTTAGGTCCCTGTGAATCATTCCTTGTTGGTGGATATGAGAGAGCCCTTCAACTACTTCACGAAAAAGTCTCAAAGCCCTGTCCATATCCTTGTACAAATTCCCATCAATGGCAGTCCTATGTTTTTCTTTCAAAATTATATTACCAATTCAAGAAGAAGACTAAACTCGGTAGAGACTCGCCAATTTTTACCTTAGCGTACTCTTCTCGCAAAACTCCATCTGAATGTACATAAACTGGATCTCCCTCTGAATCCCATCAGGGTTTTGCCCCGTGTTGGCGTTCAGTGGGTGTTTGCTAAAGCTACTGGAGGGTGGAGTCTTAAGCCCATCAATAGTTTGTTTTTGTGTTGGAGAAGTTGATCCCGATCCTGAGCCACCAAACACGATGTCTTCTGAAACGTCCTTGACACACCTAATTATATTAGCACCAGAAGTAAGAGAAAAGTTGACGGATATTAGCATAAATAACATGGAGCATTCGTTTACATGAAAGATGTCCCAAACAGATCGTCTTCGTCAGAACTGCTTTCACTCTCATCCTCAATAGAATCCCCAGGAACTTCGGAACTCCAATCGGAGTTCCCATTGCTTGCCATTTGAGGAACCAACTCTTCCAAATTGTCTGTTATCCCAAGCTGTTTTCCATTACGGAAGAAAAATTTATCAACTACCAAAAATATAATTCACACCTCCACCTAGCAGAAAGCAGAGGAAAACTTACGCTATTCTGGATATTTTTCAAACCGCCTTTAGATTTCAGTTTGCTTGCAGTTGTGGCATTACTCGAACTTGTAGTTGTCTCCTCCTCGTCTATACTATCGGTGACGGTTTCAATCCAAGAGTTGTAGTAACGCACGACATTCTCATGATTCAGTCGGGAGAGAAGCTTAACTTCTCTTGTGATCTTTCTATTAAGTTGCCTGTTTCTTGGATTCAGACGAATTCTCTTCAACGCATAAATCCCACCATCCAATTTGTTTCGAACCTATCAGATCCAGTTTTCCAATTTTAAGTTGATATGCCGTCAAAATTGAAGCAAGGTTTTTTATATTTGGAATTATACCTTAAGCACATCCCCGAATCCACCTTTTCCAAGCCAATCTTCGATCTGAAACTCATCACGGAGCCGAGAATGTCCGTTTACTACATGACACAAGAAATTGAACATTTCCTCATTGTGCTTATCGTTCTCCTCCTGTAAAGTAGGAAATGAATTCGTAATTTTGTCCCATTATGTTATGTTAATTGTATATATGATGGCTGTATATTATTCTTATTTACGGGATCATCATTGCGTTCCTGATGGTTGTTCAGTCTGATTAAATCTTGCTTTTTATCTAACGGTTCCTTGAGAAATGGATGCTCCAAAAGTTGTTGGGATGTCCACCGAGCATTTTCGTTCGTGTCAATGCACCTGGAAAAACACTTTAAAGTTGAAAACTATTACGTGAACCTTCACTTTTGGATTTACTTTTTCAAAAAGTCTTGAATCTCAGTTGGAAGTCCAGAAGGAAATTCCGGAGGATTGTGAGTGATCCTTTGCCCCTTTAGCAAGCTTAAGATCAGAATACCCAGGCGATAAATATCGGTTTTCTTAGCACCGCGTCCGATGGATGGAGCAAAATGGTCAGAAACTGAATCGTATCCGTTGACAGATCGAAGGAACTCGTCTAGCTTTCTTTCCACGCCGTAGTCTCCAACTTTGACTTCCCCTGATAAACGAAAAATAAATATAAATGAAGAAATTGTTTCTTGTGTTTGTATTGAAGCTTGATTCACCTTCACTATGTACTAACCTCGCATGCTAAGAAAAACGCTAGTGTCCTTAAGGCATCGATGCACCACATTGTTCGAATGCAAAAACGCGAGCGCATTCAAAATCCCTAGGGTACAATGGCGGATGAGTGGAATGTCCATGGTGAGAGTTCCTTCAAAGTAAGACTGGAGTGTCATCCCTCGGATAAATTCCTGCATTTTTTTTAATCAAAAATAAAATGAGCTACTCAGCTCCAACATGGGATTTCATTTTACCTGCGCTGCATAGACGGTAATGGTTGTTGGAGTTTTCAAGACAGTCATTCCGATGTTTGAGACTAGATTAGGATGGTGCAATTTCTGAAATAATTTGACCTCTGACTCCATATTGTTCAGCTGGAAAATTTCGAAAAATCAAACCTACTCAACCTATTCGAACCAGACAGAAGAGTTTTACCAAGACCAGTGGGTCTTGGTTTTACTTAAATACCTGTTTCGAGACAGCTTCGTAGTTTTCAGCTTCTGAAGAATTTAACCGCTGAGTTTTCGCTTTAGTGTGGCAAAAATTAAGGATCCACTCGGAGACCACTACCAAAGTCCCAGTATGTGTTTCCATTGCCGCATGTACCTTATACCCGTAAGCATGTCCACCTGTCAATATCACCAAAAGGATGGGAGCGTAGATATACGGTAAAAAATATTGACAATTTTGTAAAATCCTAAGTTATCCCCATGATTTACCGAGTATTTCTCCAAGCTGGAATGTTTCCGCAAATTTTCCAACTACGATCTCTACTGTCATCCCACTGTCGATAGGTCCAGATACATTTCGTTTTCTTTGAGATTCATTCTCTCCAAAGCTTCTATGATTTCAATAGTAATGGTGAACATGAGGAATAATCAATGTACGTCAGAAAGACCTTAATCCACTCACCGCCTTAGAGAGGAAGACCTTCTAGAGTCCTTGGATCTCGCAAAAACGCTCTCAACGGTTTCTTTTGGAAATTCTTTGGAAGGAGACGAACTTGAACTCGAGCCGCGTTCATCAAGTTCCGAAGCAGCCCTTGTGTCCACATACGATTTAAGCTCTTCCTTTCTCGTCCTTGCTTCTTCTTCGAGCAACTCTTTCTTTTTTTGGATTTCGTATCTAATGCCAAGGACTTCCTGTTCCTGACATTCCTTTTCCTTTTTCTTCGTATTTTCCTCCTGTAATTGATGCCGGATGAGCATCTCGTCGTAGAAGGAACCGGTGGGTTGCTTTTGATGTTCATACAAGAAATCCTGTAAAACCAAATACCTTAAAGATGAAGAATCAAGAGCATAGTTAAATCGTAAACGTATAAGTTACAAATGGTGCTTAAAAATCCCTACTTGTGAGAACTGAGCCAAATCCAATATCATTTCGTTCCCAACATTGGTCAAGGCGAGATTGTCCAGACCGTGCTTCAATTCGGTAGCTTCTTGAGTGGATAAGCCCTTCACTTGTTCCACGGAAATCTTGGGTGGGCTAAAATTAAAATAAAATAAAATTCAACATAACACTTGCTTGTGCAAAGCAGTACTTTTAGACGCTCCACATAAAGAAACTTACAGATTTGGGTATTTTGCCGGAATGGTTAAACACAGCAAAATACTCGTATTTTGATGTGCGGATGGACTGACGCTGCATCCACGCTGAGGACCAAGATGAATTGCTAGCTTCATGTGATCTTTATTGCGCCCTAACTCCTTGACTTCACTGATGTATATTGCCTTAACGAATTTATTTAAAAAAAACGTTCATTGGCCCACTTCCTGGTTTGCGTCAAAAACTTTGCGGGGGTTTAATTACCTTGATGACTTCCAATTCATCCTCCTGCCTCTGCCTCAGAATTTCATCGAGTTTCATTTCCAAAGGCTTTCCTTAGCTTGTTGTTCATGAGAAACTAAATATTGAATAATGAAATGTAATGCAAAGCTCTGCTCTGAATTATCAACTTTCCGTTCGGGCAGTTGAGTTGAATGAGAATGGTATAGTGTTTCGGCGACGGGTCAGTTATCAATATCACCGTTTTCTTCTAGATGTGGCTGGCAGAGAGCCAACTGCAAATGCATCATGAATGGCTAGCGGTTCATCAATTGAAACTGAATGAATTAAAATATTTATTAAATAGTCAAACACACACGAGACAAGTTATTATTTTGTTTTGCTAAATTAAAAATTAGGAATTGCGCCTCCTTTTTCTCAAACCGAGAGAAGCCTTTGGATTAGACCGGAACGGGTTGAGACAAAAAACCTCGAGGGCATCAGCAGCACCAAAAGTATCGATGACACGAGAAGCACGAACAATAGCCAATTCATCATTTTTAAAAATTCATTTTCAGCGATTTTACATGTCCAAGAAGCAGTGGAGAAAAAAGTCTTAATTATTCAACTGCTAAATAATAAGGTGATCCGAAAGAATTTATTCATCTCAACCGAATAGTTATAAGTCTAGAGAGTGGAATTAAATATATGTATAGTTTTCGTTAAAAAAAAGAAGTCTGCTCTGGAAAACTTTCATTAACGGTCAGTAAATGAGCCAAAATCTTGTCACAGTGTCACTAATCCTCTTCAAAGACGCTGTATGAAGGAAAGTTGGACTTTTTTACGCACCCTTTGATTTGGGAGGTGGACGGAATGATCCAACAACAACGGCATGATCCCTTTCATATGGCTCCAATGTCAACTGTTCCTGAGGCTTGAGTTTATCTGCCTGTAATTTCTTCACTTCCTCAGCAAAGACAGCTTCTGGCTCAGCAGTCGAGTCAATACAGTTTGCCTACCAATGAATAATAACATAATAAGATATTAGAAATCGGAAATCATATTCACTAAAAGTTACTGCTAACAAGGGCACATACATTAAGGGTAACACGCAAAAGGTATGTTCCTTTGTAAGCTGGAAGCCGAAGGAGTTTACCTTGATTGAGATGACGAAGTGACCACCATTCTTGAGGAAGTATTGGGCATTGAGGGCTACAATACGTGCTTGATCAGGCTGAGCAACGTCGGCAAAGACGCAATCCACCATTCCTACAAGCATTCTATACTTATGAGGGTGGCGAGCATCCTCGATGATCGGGATGATGTTGGTCCGCTTCTTTGCCACGTTGAGGAGGTCACGTCCTGACCTGTGCGAGAACTCAACTGCGTAGACCAATCCTTCCTGTTATGTAAAGTACAAAGAGTGTTGTGTTATTCATTTCTTGGTGGGCGACATAATACACCAGTATTAATAGGAAATATTACCGGCCCAACAATGTCTGAAACATGAGATACGGTTGTACCAGAAGCTGCCCCCAAATAAAGCACTTTACATCCGGGTGGCATGTGGATCTGGTCAACTCCACCCAATATGGCCGCTGCCAACTTGGATCGGAATGGATTCCAAACACGGTATTCAACTTTTGCACCATCCTCTCCCTAAACATGAAACGAGCACAAAAAGATGCATGAGACCAAGGAGGACCACACGAGGATAATAAAAACTATACAATATATGCCTTTACATCGACTGAAATCCTCTTTTCGCCGTACACAGATTCCCCTGGAACCATGTTCCGTGTAACAAGCGCATCTTCCTTTCCACGAGCAATGAAAACACCTGCGTGACGATGTGGTTCAAGGACAACCGTTTTACCGCCTCTCATTCCACCTAGAATTTATTTCATGTTAAATTTGATTGGTTGAAGGAACATACTGTAGTAAACAGGGACTTACCGCGACCACCACCTCTGCCCCTGCCTCCGCGAGGTGAAGGTGCACCTCGACCACGGCCGCCGAATGAACCTCCACGTCCACCACCACGACCACCAGGGCTACCACGACCTCCTCCATAGGGAATCCGATCACCTCCTCCTCCAAAGCTACCCCGACCACCTCCACTTCCAAAACCTGGCAACAAGTTTTTAAACAACACTTAATCATCATTTTTAGCTTCCATTTCCAGTGATGTAGGTCTAGTCTAACTCGACTCCAATCAACCAAACACCGAATCGAAATAAACTCCAAATGATATTAATTTAATTACCCGGTCTCCCCATTTAGGCTGATACAATTCCACCAAATAGTTCACAGCGATTGCTTGTTCCTTGTCACTTCAGTAGTTTAAAGTAACGACAATGATGGAATTCAATTCGGACGGACGGACACACCGCACACGGAATACTCCACAAACAAAACAACAAGCATAAAAATCCAAAGCACGTTGTTGAATTTAATTTGCAGAAACGGTGAGAATGGAAGCGCCGGCGTCGTCCGTCAGATGATCATTTCAATTGTATTTGTACCGCTACAAAC
>Ga0194135_10000886_pt1 | contig 17563 bp, 20 predicted proteins | sample LitLau_LLRF_2013_FD_134024 | JGI IMG/M metagenome (GOLD analysis project Ga0194135, IMG submission 134024) | Freshwater sediment microbial communities in response to fracking from North America - Little Laurel Run_MetaG_LLRF_2013 (version 2) | ecosystem: Environmental > Aquatic > Freshwater >...
AACAAAGTCGACTTGCTACACAGAATTTGTGTAGCAAATGTTATGCATAGAAATGACCCAATTAAGTACTCCTCGTAGAGTTTTCCTGCTTAACAACTATGACGAAGGATTCTATCGGGAGTCGTTTTGCCTACAAATGCTTCAGAAATTAACCTGATTTTTATTTTATTATTTTTTTTACATAGGTTGAAGTGTCAAAAGTAATGGGAATACCACTAATTGTAACCGAACAGCATCCCCGACAATTAGGAAAGACGGTAGCGGATATTGATATAAGCAAGGCTTTGCTTGTAATTGCTAAGACAAGGTTTAGCATGCTCGTGCCAGAAGTGGATAGACTATTACACCAACTCTGTGATGGAATCTTGGAAAGCATCGTTCTGTTTGGGATTGAGGTATGTAGTATAATTATTGTATTTAGTTTGTATAATATTTTATAATGCAACTTTAAATGAATGAGCAGTACTACTTATCTGATCTATCTATTCTTTCTTTTATATTCCAGACTCATATATGTGTTGAGCAAACAGCAATCGAACTTCTTTCACGAAACTTAAAAGTGCACATAATAGCAGATGCTAGTACTTCAAGGAACCAGGCGGATCGTTTTCTGGCCTTGGATGTGAGTTTCATACAAAGTACCATAATTACTACCTTGCGTTACAGAGAGATTCTAAATTTTACTACTTTCACTTTCCTTACTTTCTAGCGACTGCGGCAAATTGGATGCTTTGTCACAACCAGCGAAACAGTTATATTTAAGATGCTAGGGGATAAGGAGAATCCGAAATTTCAAGAAATTAGGCATTTGGTGAAAGAACCATCACCAAACACCGGTCTTGTTTCAGGAGTGTCACTCAAAATGTAATAAAAACAAGCTTTCTATGAGAAATAGAAACTGCTCGGTTCAGACCTTGTTATACACGCATCAAACTCATTTTCAACTAAGAAAAATGACATGACTGGTAACAAGTATAAGTTTCAAAAGATCACCATCATCCGAAAGTAATCATGCAATACATTAAAGATAAAAGCTATACTTTTTCTGCTGTCTGTTTCAATATGGTATACTTATCTTTGCCTGAGCAGATAATATTAATAATATATGCGAACCAAGTGCATCGCCAAGTTCCTCTCTCCCTGGTTGGAGCAGAGTGCTTAAGTATTATAAAAAAATAAGTAGTATTTTGATGAATACCGGAAGTATAAATTGTTACAATAGAATACATACTTCGAACAGTATTTAACTCATCAATGTATACATAGAAATATAGCGTAGTTATATGTGTAGCTGTTAAAAATTGTGTCTGAAAAAATTGTTCATTAAACAACAGCAAATTATAACAACTCTAGTCGACTGTGAGAAGACATTTAAATCGCATTTATTAGAGTTATGTCGATATACATTTAAGAAACAAGACAAGGTGTTAGTATGGGTACGGTATGGTACGGGTAAACATAGTAGATTGGAGAAAGTCGATTGGTGTGATAAAGGTGATACATACACTGGTCAACAACATGTTATGTAATGAGTTGTTTAAATTCGGAAAGTATTAACGAGTAAATTTCTAGTAAACTTGGGTGTATTTTCATCTTTTGTTTTATCTTCGATTTAAACCCAACACAGAAGCGATATTTTAGGACTGACTGTTTTGTAACAAGAAATATTCAGATTTTTATAAAGTACGAGTACATAGTATTTACGTACATTTACCATCATCTCATCATCATGAACCATACCATTATACCTTATCTTGAGTTTTAGCCAGGCTTTAGCAATTATTCAAAATGGAAGAATAAAATTAAAATCTGAAAATTAATCCAAATCTCATTCTCAACTTAATTATTATCGTCTAATCATCATCTTTTAATTATGATCATGCTATGTATAAACCTTCACAACTTCACGTGCATATGGGTCCGGTCGGATTGACAATCATCAAAAAACCAAACCAACGTTTTTCTCTGTGGATAAAGAAGAACAAAGAAATGACCTAGCCAATGAGAGCAAAGGAAGAAACTCTTTGTTCGAGTTTGTCTTGTCAAACGAGAAAGCAGACGCGCGTTCAGGTGAACTCGTCTTTGTTCTCTCTTGATAATTGGACGAAAAACGGGGCGAATTCGTAATTCCCTCAAAATTCATGGAGGGTTTTCAGCCAATACCAAAGCAGCAGCTCAGATATTTTTCCACAATAGGCACATCTCCAATTGGTTGTACAAGTCGTCGTCGTTGTCGATTGTTCATTTTCTCATTTTCCGAGAATCCTTTTAGTCATCCTTTTCTGAGATTGATACTTTTGAGAGCAGCTCACAAGAAGCAGTGCAGTAGTGACGATCAGCCAGACTTTGATTCGATTGGATTGAACAAGGTAATTTTTGCTCATTAGGACGGATCAGCAATTCTTAAAGTGTATTTTTTTAAACTTTAATCTAATTGCAGTTAAATCAGTGATTTTAATTCATCTGAGTAAGTACACTCTTTCATTTTCCGTTAGTTTGGCGAGCTTTTCAGTAGTTAAGGACAAGTTAATTTTTATTTTTCATAATAATAAGGTATTAAAGAGTGGGGTTTTTTATTTTTAATCAGTTTCAAGTTGAAGTATATCCTACAACTACAATATGGAGCAAGCAACAGCAGCAGAGACCATCGTTGGGGAGAAGGTTGTGTCGCCACCGAAGCGGAAATTGGAGGAGTCAGCCATCCCGTCTCCAGCTAAAAAGGCGATGAAGGGAGATGCACTGGATGGGGTTGAAGCAGTGCCAAGCGAGGACAACGCTGTTCCAGTTGTGGAAGAAGAAGCCACTCCCGAAAAGGCAGAGTCAACGACTGTTGAGAATGAGGCTGAAACTATTGGTATGTGATGGTTAGATCCGCTCAAAACCGTGAATTTTTGAAAGATTTACTCTTAAAAGCTATTGTGTGGCTTATAGGAGTTGTGTCATCAATCATGTAAAATTAAGTATTTGTTTTGTTGCTTTTTTCTTGCAGAAGAGCTCCCTGAAGCTGAAGTTGAGAAGTCGGTTCAAGATAAAGCTGACGAGAATAATGCAGAGTCTTCGCTCACTAAAACTAAGGTACGGAATGCCCATCTCTATACACATAGTTAAATGTCATAAACACAGCATGTTGTTGCGTGATTGAGATCAAATGTAGGCAAACGTCTTTTTCGTTGTCATTAATTGTCGTTTTTAACTTTAATTAAATAGGAGACTGAAGCCGTCGAGTCACCACCAGAAGCAGAAGTGACGGCTTAGAAAGGAAGAGGTTAATCAGCTCCTTGTCCAGTTTTTGTCTTCCATTAATAAGTGTGCTTGTTTTTTTTCCTATTTTAAAGTTAAGAAAGTAATTTAATTCGATTCGGTTTTATTAAATGTAACAAGCTTTTTGTGTCGTAAAGTATTTGAATTAGACTAATTGTTGTTGGTTGGTGCGTGAACATGTAAATAAAGTACTTTAAATGAAACTTTAAGTGAATTTAAACTTTTATTTGACTCTGGTTACTCATCATATCATACAAAAAGAATTTCCGTAGAATTTGAACTGGCACTCATTTACGTTTATTCTATTAATCTATCTTACGGTTTATTTTGAATACTTATCAGTTAGCTTAATCTGTTCTATTATTACATGCATTCACATAAAAACAATAATTATTAAGTCGAATTAGGATGAATTACAAGTTGAGTTAGTTTAGCATTGAAAAAGTTTTATTTTCTTCCTTCAGTTCATTCTTATTATTACCAATTACATTTTTTTATTTCTTTGTTTGAGGTACTTAGAGATATTAGTTAATTGTAGTCAATTATTAATACTTGTAAAGATCTTGCAGGAACATGATGCTTCCTATGCTTTAATTCCAGTTGAACCGAATCCTCCTTCTCCACGTTCAGTTTCATCCATAGACTACATCACACATTAAATACAAAAAAAAATAGCTTAATTATAGCATCATAATCATACATCATACGCAAAGGTAATTAGGATTTATGTCATTTTCAAAACAATTTTACACACCTTAACCTCTTGGATTTCCGGGTACTCTATCTTCTCGCAAATTAGCTGAGCCACCCGATCTCCCTCAGCAATGACAAAGTCTTCATCACTATAGTTGAACAAGATGACACCAACATTCCCTCGGTAATCTTGATCGATGACTCCAGCTATTCAACAACAAAGTAAACCATAATAATTAGAATCAAATAATACTTTTGGGTTGTGTATAGTTTCGATTTATAATTGACAAACGGCTAATTTTCTACGCACCTCCGACATCAATTTTATTCTTCAGAGCCAGCCCAGAACGAGGAGCCACACGTCCGTATGTTCCTTCAGGTACTTTGATTTGAATGTCCGTCTTCACCAAACAAGACCCTCGCTTGGGAACCGTGTAGGGGTAAGCACTAAAATTTTTAAAAACAGATTAGAGATTAGCTTTAAATTATGTTGTGTGATTACAGATTACTTAGACTTAGAACCATGAAACGGGCCAATTTAAAAATAATACCTTTTCAAGTCGAAGCCAGCAGCGTACTTGGACCCTTTGGTAGGAGCGTGAGCCTTGTCGCTGAGCTTGGCAAACTGCAACACTGGAGAATCCTGGAACGAAATGGCCTTCTGAACATTCGCATTCTTCAAAGGACTTCCAACAGGAGTCTTGGTGCTAACAGCCGAAGAGTCAATGACTGGAGATGATGGCACGGAGGATGGCATTTTTACTCCTTCTTGATTTTCCTGGTTATCTTGCTTCAAAACCTTCTTTTCTGGAGATTTCACAGGAGATGATGAGGATGACGGTGACGACTCTAACTTCCTTTTAGAAGGTGAAGAAGACTCCAAAGTTTCCTGTTGCTGTAATTCTACAGTTGAAGGCATAATATGACCAACGTCTTGCTTCTCTTCTTCTACTGAAGATTCCTTTTTGTAGATCTGCTCAGTTACTTGGCTAACGGAAGAATGATCCTGGGCGGAAGAGAGGAATCGAGGAACTGGCAACTCAAGTTGAGATCTCCTAACTTTTCTGAATGATGACAAAGGAGAGAAAGCAGTCTTGAAAGCGGGATGAGTTCTATACACAATGTACTTTGTTAATGGATAGTCCTTGGAGGATAGTGAAAAAATGTATTGACAGCTGCAACCGGCATATCTTTGTTGCTGTGTTTGTTTCCCTCCTCCACATCTTTTGGATACAGAAGACATACCTTCTACGGTGGATGCATCAAGTCGTTTCCCACATGGACAGATCATCATTGCAAGAGCAGATGGGAGCTCTTTTGTTAATTTCCTTATCCACATCCTCAAATGCTTTTTCTACCAACACCACAGAAGAAGGACCCGTCTACTCTGATTGATCTGCTCTCTGCGATGGCAAAGATGAGATGAGATGATGACTGGTGATTGAGGTAGTAGTTAACCATTAACTAACGAACAGTTACAAACACCGGAAATGAGGACGACAGCTTCAACCAAATACACTAGAAAATCCTTTAAATGGAAGGCAACGATGCAAAATCACAACCACAAGTAACTTGATTCGATTCTGGATACATTGCAATTTTTTTTGGCACAAACATAAATATCCTGAGAGGATCAATCTCATTCAACTACACATGAATGCACGTGAAATGCGCATAAAGTAGCATTGGATGGCTGGATGTTTTTAAAAGCACTTTTCTGTCTTTTACGAGAAGAGAGCATACGAGATTTTGTATACCTTTTCATCTGGCAATTCCCAAATATGCGTTGTTTGTAAACATGACACATGAAAGAAGCATGAAATTTGCACTTTAAGTCTAATCTTTGTTTGTTAAAGCTGTAAATTTGATAGGTTTAAAAAGTTAGTTGGGTACAAAATGCCGTTAATTGTTATGTGCGGCTACCCATCCAGTGGCAAGTCTACTTGGGCAAGGAAACTTGCAGAGTATTTGGAAAAAGAACAAGGGAAGCAGGTACAAGTTGTGAGGGAGGAGGAACAATTTCGAGGGGAGAAAAATGATATTTTGGATGGTAAGTAAGAATTTAATATGGTGGCTAGTCACCAGTTCAGTTAATGACGATCAAGATATAATCGAATCGAAAGGTCTAAATATCTAGAGATTCTTGTCTTTTTCAGATTCGAGAAAGGAAAAGGAACTCCGAGCTAAAGTTAAATCTGAAGCACAAAGGTAAGTACAAATGTATTAGTTATCTGTGTACTTATCATGTCATTATCATTCAGAAGTTCTGAATCTGAACGAAGGAATTGTTATATAACCAACCGTTTTGTTTTGTCTTCAGGTTACTCACAAAGGACAATGTTGTTATCATAGATGCTCTGAATTATATCAAAGGTATGGTTTTCTTTTAAATACTTTCATCTAGTTTCTTTCACATTTAAAACTAATTAGTAGAGGATATGTAACGTATTGTCTGGTATTTGATTTCATGCTGTAGGTTATCGCTACGAAATATTTTGCATGTCAAAGGCTGTCCCCACAAGACAAGTTACCGTCCATTGTGACGTTTCCGAAGCTCAGGCATGGGAATGGAACATAAATGCAGGTCGTCAGGATAGTGACAAATACAAAAGGTATAGCAGGGTGGACGTTGAGCGATTAATATCTTTTGACAGGATTATTATTATTTTTCTTGTTCTTATAAATTAAAATTGTTTTCTAAACATTTTAGAGACGTTTTCGACCATTTAGTTCAAAGATTTGAGGCTCCAGATCCACAAAATAGGTGGGACAGCCCATTTTTTTCTGTTCTCAGTGGGGAGGAGCTGGATATGCAAGGAATTTACACATCACTGTTCTTTAACAAAATGCCCAAGAAAAATATGTCAACCCAAAGCGTAAGACCCTTCATTTTACTCCAAACGTTAAGTAACGCAACTATTCTTAGAATCTCAGCTATTTAAACTGTTGTTCTGATGGTTTAACAGAACCCTGTAACTGAATCAAACTACCTCGGTACAATGGAGAAAGTTACATCTGAAATCATTCAGGTATTAAGCATGAATGCTATTTAATGTGATGATCACTTTTTTCCCTTGTAAAGTATCATACCAAATGACTAAACATCATGATGTGTTTGTTGTCGGTTTTAGAAAATAATTGCAGCCAGAGTTGAAAGCGATTCAAATACTACTACCGATGAAATTCAAGAGATAGAAGTTCCATATTCTAAACTCACCGTCCACATAGAAGAATCTCCTACCGTTAGTCAATTAAATAAGTTGAAAAGACAGTTTATTACAATGTTAAAGACAAGTAGTTTGAAAGGAGAGCCTGGAGATATGTTTGTGCAATATCTTAACTCTCAACTTTCCTCTACATAACTAGTTTTAATTTTGAATAAATGTGACAATAACCCTATAATCATTTTTGTGATAAATGAGTGGCTTACCTACTTTGGATTCTTTAAATGCTCAGTGATGAAGAATAAAGTATTCTCAAATGCTTTAAAACATGATTTTATATGGATTATACCTGCGTTGCATCAAACCCTGGAAAAAGTTTATGAAAGCATGGGCAAAAGTTTATATAGAAAGGTTTATTTTTCGAATTTTCAATAGGTAACTTTACATGCATCATCAAAGTACTAACAAAAGACATGAAAACCACTGAATAAATTAGAAATTAAAGAACAGCAAACATACATAGTGCTACAATATGGAAGTTTCCGGTTGACATTTGAATGTCAAAAATAATTTTTTATTCATACTATATGAATCGGGGGCTGTTAATTGTCGTTCTACAATTATGCATGAAATGAGGCAATGCGTAAATGGCACAAATCCATAATTTCAAACACCCGTTTATAATTATCACTCATATAAAAACCTTTGCATTAGTCATTTACATCATCGTATGGCTGGTTCAGCCATTTGCCCTTTATTTGCAGCTAGTTCATCATTCATCAATCAGTTTAACTATTGAATATGCAGAATTTAGTCCTATTTACTATTTAATTTAACATATTACACTTGCTTTTTGTGACTATTTCTGCCTTCATTTATTCATGGCAGTGTTTGGGTGACCAAATTATCACAAATTAATAAGTATCAGAAATAGGTGGAAATAAATTATTTTTCTTCTATGAAGAATTTGACTTTTCAGGGCGATTCTTAGTATAATACTCATTCATCACACCACATGCAAAGTTATTTTTCGAATGTTTAATTATTATTATTACCATCTAACACTAAGTTTATGAGACGTATAGTGTTACAAAAGAAGTACTACTAATAACGATACTCGAGTTATAAAATTGTCACGTGTCAATGCTTTATTATACTATGATTAGTGATGAGATGAATTTCATACACATTAACATAAATAAGGTACAAAAACAACATTTACAGAATGTTACATACATACAAATTATGTAAATGTACAAGTGAGAGTTTTATAACTTTTATACATAACACATAGCAAATACATACATGGATAATTTGAACAAGATATAATGTACATAGTACTCATTTATTTTACTACGAATATACACAATTATTATTCATGTACATGAGGTGAATGTATGGATTTTAAAGTTAACATTTGATTACATTAAGGATATTTTACTATATCTATACGATATCGCAGTCTATGTGGTTTGTTTTGTGAGCTAAAATGTGCTTCTGAGGGCTATGCAAGAAGCCAAGACTAGAAAAATAGACGAGAATACGGGAACAACAATGCCACTCATTGTGGTACCAAACAATGCTACTCCAAAAAAGGATCCAATCCTTCCTCCAGATAATGAGAGACCCAATGCTCCACCCCTGAATCAATAAATAACCATGATGTTAGTTCTGTTTTTCCTGATAATGAGCATTTATGATGAGCTTCTAAGGGATGAAAATGAGCTCGTCTGGTATGTAGTTAGTATCTTACCGAATCCAGAATGGGTATTTGTCAATGATTGTGACAAGCATACTCCACATTCCTGCAATTAGTACATTAATTATGGCATGACCAACTAAAGCCCACACAGGATCGTATGTCCAAATAGTAAGTCCAACACAAACAAATGACGCCAGGATCAAGAACAATGAGATGAGCTTTGAGCGATTGCAGAATCCAATCAATGCGACAGATATGATTGATCCTATGAAAATTCCTAGGACTGGAAGCCCGGCATCCATCACATCGTTTCCCAAGTACATGCTAAAGTCAGGAATGAGGTGACATTCTGGATTTAGACCTAAAAGAAAGCAAGAAACGTTTCCAGAAAGTTTTTTTCATATGTATATCTCTTCAAACTTTTAATTGCAAGTAGTCTTGCAGTAAGTACCAGCATAAGTAATATTCTGCACGGTTGACTCAATAAAGTTGGATCTTCCAAGGTTTGTATCCACAAAAAAGCATTCGCTGAGATCAGAGTATTTAAATAATACATAGGAGGCTTTCACATTTGTGAAATTTACCCGTTGAAATGTGCAATTCTCAAACTTTACATGATTCATAATCTGTTAACATGAAGAAAAAACCATTTTTTAAACAAAGTGTTAACTGGTGAAAGTTGGAAAAAACGTTTCAATACATGATAAAACTTACCATGTTTGAAAAGGAAAAATCTTCAAAACTACTATCATGATAGCGAACATTAACTAAAGGATCGTTGATTGTGGAATGATTTAAACTTTGTTTTTCAAGCATTTTGGCATCTTTGTCAAATGTCCAATCTCTTAGGGAAGCCTGGTGAGAGATCACCCATGAAGACAATGCTCCATGGCTGAAATGAGATAATGAAATATATTTTTGTAAGTTTCCTCCCAGTTAAACTACAAATATTAGCATGTACTTTTTATATAAATTTTAATTACCCCATAGTGGCCAAGAGCCAAATGAGAGATAATGTAATGGTAAGTCTTCTTCTATTCTCAGTCCATAAAGTTTGAAATGACTTCCATAACTAAAACAGGTAATTTAAATCTGGTTAGTTTACGCATGCAATTTAACTGCCATAATGAATTATTTTATAGTTTTTACACTTCACAGGGCATACCGTGTCTAATGCTCTAATGAGATCGCCAAGAACGCTCCTAGGAGCACTTGGTGGACCGTTGTAAATGGAAGGAATTTCAATCTCCGACAAGCAGAAAGTTGCATCACTCCCTCGATTTCGCTTATGAATTTGCTGTAAACCCAAAATGGACAATATTTCATTAAAAAATGCATAAAAGTGGAAAACATTTAGAAGCTCGTTTCCTTTAATTATTAGCTTCCGTAGCATACGTTTGAGCTTTGTGGTTGAGTTATAAAAGTTATTATATCAGTATTTTATTTTATCTTTGCAAAAACCTTGTATACGCCAAGAGATTCAGCATCCCGACCATTCTGCATTAAATTAAGGGGACCCTCAGGCATGAAGATTAGGGCAATTAAGCTCAAAAGACTTGGAGCAAGTGCTGCCACGAGTTATCACCTCCAAGCACTAAAATGTTCCTTCAACTCCTCACTCAAGTGGAACCCTGGAACAAGTACCAATTACATCAAAACCATAATATGAATTAATGAAATAAGAAATTACAGACTACTACGCGCTTCTCCTTGAGTTTTTTTTAGCATTTATTATTAGTTTATCATTAAATGTGGTTTGTAATAGGATACGCGAAATAATCTTGAACCTACCCGTGGAAGGTATAATGAACCACGATATCATGATCACGTAAGCTGCTCCGAGTGGCCAGAACAAGAATAATACGGCTATTTCAACTCTCTTCCTTTTTTCTTGAATAAATTCAGAGAAATAGGTCACCACAAGCTGCATGCAGCCACCGACCCTAGAAAATGGAAATGTCAGCATCATTATTTCTCCTGTGCTTCACAAACAGTAGGTAATTTTGGAGAGGGCAAGGGCAAGCCATAAATTTAGAAGGACAAAGGAGTTGAATTACAAGTAAGGAAGCGAATGCAAGTAAAAGAACAATGGAGGGCTTAAAATAAATCATGTATTGTTAGAAAGAAAAGGTGAAAGCAATAATAATAAGGCATAAAACTCTGGAATGAAATCATCAGATTATGACCATGTAGAGCCATGGGACACATAATTTCGAGACATGGAGGGAGACTAATAAAAACACTTTTGATCTTCAATTACATACCCGAAACCACTGAAAATCCTGGCAGTTAAGAACGTCCCTTCTGTTGGCATTGTCACACTTGCACCAGAAAATATGCAACCGACACCTAAGCAATATATTAGAGATCTTCGTCGGCCCACTCGATTTTCTAGACTGCCCCAAAACATTGATCCAACACCCATTCCCAGAGTTACTCCAACTGGATGTAATGAACAAAATTATATATTATTTTTTATCGTGACGTGATAGCTTATTTTAGGCATTAGAGTTATATGAGTCTAGTTTGCTTTGTACACATACCCAGCCATGATTTTTGTGAATCGTCGACACAAAATTCAAACTGTGCACTTTTTGAAGATATAATCAACGCCAATATTTCTGCAAGGTCAGCAGCCATCACGAGACCGCAGACAAAGAAAATTATCACTTGCATTTTCCCATGTCCAACCTAAATGTTCCCAAGTATTGATCATGTAAGCTCTTCTTTGTATGTTTTTTTTCAAGAGTCAAATTCATGGAATGTTTTCTGTATATTTATTTCGTTACCTGCGTGGTATAGTTGAACTTTTCAGGATCAGTGGACTTATCATTTCCGGAAGATGTAAGATTATCATGTTCCACTCCTGGACTGAGAATGGAAGACCCATCTTCTGATGTGTAATTCATCATCCTGCTATTTTTGGTTGTCACCAGAGGTTCACTCTCCATATCTGTAAATTAATGAAAATGAAACGTCATAATTCAACTCATTGCAACTACTTTGGAGTCTGCATCTATGCAAAAATGATAATGCTACATGATTAAAGTAGTTACTACCAGCTAATAAAATCGTCCCTGATTAATCATTCGACCATTTCCCAGAAACTTCTATGTAGTTGTGATGCATGCTTGAAAACTTACCTTGGAAAAATCATTGTAAAAACAATCCGTTGGCACGCTTGAGTATTCATCGTTACAGATTTCTTTAAGCTCAGTCTGAGCATCCATTATCTTCTTGGATAAACCTCAGACTTCATTCTTTGAAAACCGGTGTATGTCTTGTATGTAAGTGAGTGAGTGAACTGACAATTGTAGGAAGATATATATTTTTTAGCAGGAAATCCCCCAAGCAGTGTTTTCTGTCTTTGACTGGGCGTGAGTTTCTCTTTCTTGCAAAGACGGAATCGATAATCCATGCATACTTACGTACACTAATTACAGGAAGTCATTATTTACTGTGTACTGACTCATTGGCATTATTAGCATATATATTATCCTTCATCCGATTCATTCCAGTTCTTGTCTTTGGCAAATGACTTTAGCCACACAGTAGCACTATCTGAATCAAGCACTGAAGTAAAGAAATATATGCTGCACAAAATGTCTTTGCAAAGAACTTTTTATGCAAACGTTTACTCACACGTGCTGTAAGTATTTCCAGTTATTGACTACCTTGAGCATAACAGTATTAATCGGACACTTTCATCATTAAAATGAAAGAGAAAATATTGAACTGGACATATTTTTCCATTCGTTGATATGTATTCCTTTAAAAGACAGTACTTTCCTTTCTTCTTTTTTGACAAGTTTTCAATCCCAAATGCTTAACCATAAATTATTAACAACGTGTTTCGTGACAGTGGAAAACCGGGCATAAATTGTTCTTGTAATCTGCTATGCTCCTTTAACTGGCTAGTTTTGGGGTAAGCAGTACAGTAAACTTTTATTAAAAACCTGAAGTCCATCGTCATGAATTACGTTTAAATCAGTTTAAAACATAAACAAATACTCAATCGTTGACGACCTTTTATCGAGTTCAAGGCAGATTGATAAGAACTTAAGCTAGCTCTACGTCAGAAAATGATAAGGCTATGCTATCTGATGTATGTATATTATGATGATCAGGATTTAACGGGGTATTGTGATTCAATGTTAAAAAACTTTACTTTCTTTTTATTTACGTACATATTATTGCTAAACAAACGAACTTTGCCTACTTTCTTTGTTTCGGTTACAATGAAGCTAACTTATAATTGATTCAAAAGCTATATTATTGCCTGTTTGGAATTTAAAACACTTTTGGCACGGACTTTTTTGTGTAGCATACTACACGCATTTGGTTGGCTATGAAATTTTGGACACTTGAAGTTTATATCGGTTGCTTACAGATAACGGTTAAAATAAGACAAAAGTAAATGGTAATGATCTTCACTGTGGGGGTGCGATGTTTGTTTTAAGAACACAATGTGTAACGTATATTATATATTATCACAAACTACTACTATTTGCACGTTTGATAATGATAAGCACTTGGTATGTATATAGCAGAAGCAGGCTTGACTGGAGAGTGTTGATGGCAAAAGTGCCAAGTGCAGTGAAAAGGAATATAAGAGTGCTGTTGCTGTTGATGGCGAAGTTGGCCAAGCCAAAACAATTCTTTATTACAGAGTGTTGACGACAGCGATAAACAAAACTATTTTACAGGTGCGGAAGAAGGAACATCATTTTACAACACTAGCTAGGGCAGCATTAGCAGTGATTTGTTGGATAAGTTGGAGATGTGCAAATACTGCGAATTCAAACCTAAAACAGACAGTGAAAAGTAGAAGAGTAAATGATAAGCACAGTGACTTCCACAAGGTTGAAAGTACAATAAAAGCATGTCAATATCATAATACATGTATATTTGTAAATAAATACACAAACGAATGGGAAATGGTATATTTATCAAATGTCTGGAAAAAAGCATTATGGTGAGTGAGAGTGTTTAGAGTTTAGATGTTCTTCAATATATCTTTATTGCATTGCATGACAAGTGATCAATTGTAGTAAGCCTATAATTGCCCTGTAGGCAGTTTTGGTTAATGGTTATAGGTTTTTTTCAAGAATAAAAATAACTTTTGAATCCCTAAATGCCGCAAGTCATCGTTAAAGCATGCGTATGTCATCATAAGCATGTGTATTATGCTGTAAATTGTTTTTGCTGTATTATGAATGCTTATGCAGATGAGCTATTATACATGACCGTTTTACTAAATGAATGGTTTTGCTTTGTCAAAGTACGTTTGATTGTAAGTTATTTTAGTCTCTTATCTAATATGATCGTGGATCGTCCGTCCATCTGTTGCACTTCAATAATATCAATGCCATATTTTGTTGCAAAACGTCATCTTGAGAAGCAGCAAAAAATTTTACTATTAGCATCATATTAAAACGCTAATCTCCTATAAAACTTTGGCTAGCCTTTCTTCACTTCATTCGGAACTAACATGTGTTTTAGGTTTTAGGAGGAGGATTTTATGAGCAAATTATGGTGAACATGTGAGCGGTGTAAAACACCAAAACGGTTTGGATTTTATTAGCAAGCCAAACACTCACGCACATTCACAGACGGAGTTATGTTACAATTACTTACATATCTCAAAATACTTACATATTCTGCATATACATATATTATTACAGGCTTGAAAATACAATTCATGGTTCCGCAAACCATTTTTATTAATATTTTGATTTGACGAAAAACTTCCATATTTTCATATATAATAGAATTGTGTTTGTATGGTACGAAATTGAGAGTAAAATCCAAGCATGCACAGGCAATGTATATTATATGTAAGGTAAGGCCACATAAAAAGCCAGATTGCAAAACGACAAGATTTTAATCTCAGTTAAGAGTTTTGGCCAAGGCTCTTTTTGCTTTGACTCCAGCTATGCAGTTCAGTAGTGTGTTCAAATAAAAGTGTGTGAAATGACGTACGTTATTAAAACCCAAACTTAATGACAGGAACTTGGGTAGCCCTGAATTGGTGTTACTTATTTTGGCAGCGACCTTACGTGTCCGGTTTGGTGGATTATATTTATAAATATCTCCGTAAAAATAACTCAATTGTCACGCTCAGTGAGATGCAGAAATCACAAATGTTAACGGACCATTTCACACCAGCTAAACACATTACTCTAAGAATGGGCAACTAGTTATGGATATGGACTGCCTCATATGGTACATGCAAGACAGATAATACATGTAAGTTTATTCCATTGTAGCTTAAAATGCCAACAACTGCTAATGCCATGCCATGATGTTCATTATTAACTGACAACTTGTTGTCAGTTTATTGTTTTGTTTTGTCCGTCCGTCCGTTCGGGGGCACGATAACTTTTGAACCGTTTGATATTTTGAAATTTTGTTTTCACCAAAACGATAGCCCATGAAAAAAGGAAGGTCAACTTCGTATATGGACCAATTCGGTTGACCACAACTGGGGTCAAAGGTCAAGGTCAAAATGGTTTTTTAATTAAAGTACATGATGTGACATGTCAAAACGAAGCTCTTGCTTCACTGACTTCAATCATGTTGCTAGAACATCAAGTTGTCAGTTGTTTACATTCCTGATTTACCAGTTTTATTTATGTTTCAGTATGCTAGAAGTGTGAATTAAACATGTTGTAAGTGCCAACAATTCATGCACCCTCAGGACTGTCTTGGTTAAACCAGGAACAATATTTTAGAAATATAAGAGCAGTTGATGACGGACCATCTAACGCTGCTTGGCCCACTTCTATTCGCTCTGGAATATGGACTTCTGTTTCAAAAAAACTACTATAAATAACACGAGTGTCCAGCGTAAACCCGTGTCTAGGATCATGCCAAATTATGATGATGAAGGTGTGCGGTATTATTATCATTTTCAAAAATTCATAAAGCTAATGATGATGGCTAGGATAACACATGAAAACTTGAAAAATATGCAACGTTTGAGTTTGGCTTGCTCATCAATAGTAACTCGTTATTTGTATAAAATTGATGTTGATGGTGACGATGACAATGGGCATTTGGTTGGCAAATCCACCTCAGCAACTTTTATTTGATGATTATCTGTATTATGAAAGTACGTTTCGCACCTGAGGTTAATCAAAAACTTGTGTGGATGGTCTCCAAAATTTCCGAAAGCTTCGAAATCTAATTCACCATAAATTATAATGATCATGTTATTTTGCAAAACGTGCAGTTTCGTTCGAAAAACCCTGCCGAAGCCCGTGGTCAGCCATGACTGGCTGTTGGTTTAAAAGTCTGGCCAATGCAAACTTTGGCCATTTAAAGGCTGGCGCTAAATTTAAAAATTAACGTTTTGCATTCTCCGCCCCTATAAAATGACGATGATCCTTAATGCATAAACATCATTCTGCGTTGAGACTCTCGCCCAGAGGTTACTCAGACTGGCAAGTTCTTCAAAACCTTTTCAAACTTTCCAGAAATGTTCCCAAAGTTTTCTCATAAACATTTGCAATATTTCCCAAATAGTTTCGGTACATGTTTTCCAATTTTGGGAATATTCCCAGTGAGCTTCGAAAAAGTTTTTGGGAACTTTTCTTATATTTTCAGAAAGTTTTAACGCACCATAACAGCAAAAAATTCAACAGAAAACAGGAAACGATTCCAAGCCAAGAATCCAGGAAAGAATTTACAGCAAAACAGGTTTGTAACAGCATCTATTTTTATTTTTTAGAGTTTTTGAAGTCCCCCTGTGCCTTTTCCGTAATTCTCCTTGTTTCCTGACCCTCCGCTACATAAATTGAATCTTCTTTTTGAGTGTCCCATCCCCATCTTCTCCACATTTTTACGGAATTCTCTTTTGCTATCCATTTGTTTCTCCTCCTCGTCCGGTTCTACTTAATTCACTCTTTCTTATCATCCATCTGTGAAATTTGGTTTTGTTTGAACACCACCACCATTTCCACTGTACTGTTATCGATTTGATTTGGGTTTTCTAGGTTTAACAACGCTGAATGTGCAGTAGCTATGGCTAAACCGAAGCAGAAAACAATGGAGGATTTGAAGTAAGTACTTACTTTTATAAATAAGTTAATAAGTGCATGATTAGGCTACCTATTAAACTCAGTCATTATTTTTGGGTTTTGTGTTTCAGTGTTCCAGTGCTTCCTGCCCCCATAACTACGGTTGCAAGATCATCGTTTGTGGTCCAACGACCTGACTGTTCTGAAGTGGAGGTCAAACTTTGCTTCCAAGATGCTGCTTCTGTCTCTAGGTATTATCAAAAATGTAAGTACAAATGATGATTCAGGAACTAAAACTGCTGCTTTCAACATTCTGCGTGGGTTAAACTAATGGTTTTAAAATTGTTTTTTCAGGGATTCCACTCCAATGTGAAGTTGTTGAGTCTGGAGAGGGAAGGCCTTGCATGCTCTTTGTAGAAGAGAACAATACTCATCTTCGAATTTGGTTGGTGACGACCGATGAAAATCTTGTCGGGAAAAGCATTGGAAGTGCTTACTCCATCACCGTTCCATTTCAGCCAATGGTAAGTAAACCATTATCTCAATTTTTAACGCTTCTTTAAATAAGTTGTATACAATCCAATTCAATTTACTTTTACATGTTCGTTGTGATTCTACAGAGGATTTCAAGGATGACTTACGAACACAAGCGTAAGATTAATCCTTTCCAAACTGTTAAAGATGATGGGATCGACTATTTGTACCTTAACAAGACCTACCTC
>Ga0194135_10000887_pt1 | contig 17541 bp, 28 predicted proteins | sample LitLau_LLRF_2013_FD_134024 | JGI IMG/M metagenome (GOLD analysis project Ga0194135, IMG submission 134024) | Freshwater sediment microbial communities in response to fracking from North America - Little Laurel Run_MetaG_LLRF_2013 (version 2) | ecosystem: Environmental > Aquatic > Freshwater >...
AAACCCTAATGGGATTCCAATTGCTCCTCTCTTCATATTATATATACATAAGCGTCGTCTCTTTGCAAAAGCAAAACTGTCCCCAAATCTCGTCCCGTTCATTCACATCGTCGTCGTCGTCATTAAGCGTGTAAAACAACAACCTAAGCAAAAGTCAGAGCCAGACTAATCGAATCTGATCGAAAACGAATCGCATTTGCTTCTACTTTAACTAAACACCATACACAGTCGTAGCACACACAACCACCGTCGTCGTCGTCCTTATTTCACGGATATTACTCGAACCAACGCTAACACTACCAAGTCTCCTTTTTAATGGAAACTCTCACACAAGCCATAATACATTCCATAATCAACCTTACCCAGGAGCCACATATACAAACATGTAACTATATTAAGGAGAGAGAGGGCGAAAAATGATTTGACAAGGCGTTACAACATTCTTTTGACATCTTCATCGATCTCGCATCTCTCTCTCTGGAAAGAAAAAGGGAAAGATCGCGGAGAAAGCGGACAAACCACAACACACACACGACCAAAGGAAGAATGTCTCCAAGGAAGGAATCTCATCTCTCTCTCTTTAATGCTCCCACAAAACCAAATCCGATCTGACAGCGGAAGAAACCAACATGCCTTTCAACACCATCTCCGCCTTCTCTGTCCCATCCTTCCTTCAATTACCAAATTCATAATTTCATTCAAACATCCATCTCATCCATCAATAATTAAATACACAACAACGAAAAAGACTCCACTAGCAAAATCCCTCTCTCTCTCTCTCCCCAAAATAAAAAAGAACCTTCCAAGAAACATCACGAAAAGATAAAGATGAATTCACAATTCATATTTACTGAAGGAGAGCGAGGAAGAAATAAAAATGACTAAAATGGATCTTTGTATAATACAAAGAGGCTTTGTACGTTCAAGTACAAGTGGGATAAGAGCTTTATAGAAGAACGCTCTCTTCACAAATTCATTCCAAACATTTTTTATCCACCACTGCCGCCTACACTCTCTCAATCCCTTCCTCCCATCTCCTTCTTTTACTGCACACGAAGAACATTCCTCCATGTTCTCCTTTTAAAAAACACATTCAAAAGTGAAATACACAACTGTACAGATGAAGAACTCTACACTTGCATATCTCTTTATGCACTAGACCAAATGGAACTTACAAAAAAAGTGCAACTCTTCTTCTTCAATCTCTCTCTCTCTCTCTTAATGTATCACATTGCACACTCGTTGGTGATGGACTATCTCCATTTACATGCATGACTTTAAAAACAGGGAGCCTTCACACACACACACACTGGCATACATCGTACATACATAGTACATACATAGTACGTTCATCGTAGGAGATTCGTACGAGATTCGTACGTGGAAATTCCCCGGAATAAAAGAAATTTGTTCGTGACAGTTGAGGATAATTTAGGGCCGAAACTATGCTAATGACATTTCAAAGGAATATGAATCCTCCTCCTTCCAAATTTATTGGTCCAATTGGTTCCTTATTAATAATAATATACTCGTGGGTTGTGCTGCTCTTAGGTGTCGTCTATCAACCGAGTACTACGGAACTTGTCCTCGAGGAAGGACCCTTGTGACGGCATCATCACGTCGCCCTTAAGTCCTTCCGACCACCAAGACCAAATCGCCCAAGACAAACTGAGACTCCTTGGCAATGCGTCGTCTGGTAACTGGCCCCACAGGGGACAATGGTACTCGTGTAACAATTACTCACTCGGCCCTTCCTCCGGACTACGATCTCCCGAAGACTCCAACGGATGTCTCAACTCATCCTCCCCCATTCTTGATGGATACTCCAACAAAAAAGGTAACAAGGCAATTAAAATGTCCCGAATAAAAAACTTATTGCAACAGGCGCATTCAAGGAATCTCATAATAAGCAATCATATCTCCATCTCCTTTCTCTCTTCCCCCAACTTTCTTTACTTTTGACTTCGAATTACAACAACTTACACACAAGAAGTCTTTGTGTGTGTGTGTGTGTTTCAACAACCAAACTTCTTCTTCTCCATTATCTCACTCAAACTTTCTCCACACAAAGTAAAAAGCAATATTATTACTTTATCCACATCTTTTGAAATACACACACACACACTCGTCGTTCAGAAAAATCTCATTTGCTCCGAAAGCAAAAGAGCAGGAGCAAGAGCGTCGTCGTCGTCGTTCTCATTTCATATCTCGAAACAAATCTAGACGCAATCTCCCTTCATTCTTTTTTAAAATTCAAAAAGTACTATATCCACATCATCCATGCTTTAAACTATTAAAAAAGCACACACTCTCTCGCCTGCCTATACGACTCGTTATTATTAGGGAATGAGTCAAAGGGTTCTCCTTTAGACAGAGACTTGCTTTTGTTTGAGTTATCCCATCACTTGATCCCCTGAATGTGTAGAGAGTACCAAAGCCTAAGCTCTATATGCGTATATGTATTTGAGTATTTGAACGGGGGAAGTCAGTGATGAAGAACGTGTTAAAAAGTGCCGAGTTAATACGAGTGTAGTTTTCAAAGGGTGATTATTATTCTATGAATACAAAAGGGAACAATAATTCAACAATCCGTATAGTGGGCTGGTTATGTCTCACTCTCTCAATCCTCCGTATCATCATCGTCACCTCTCTCCTCGTACAAATTCAACCAAATCTCTCTCGGGGGACTTTAAACTCCCCAAGCACTAAACTAGAAGACCACACTCCACACAACTTAATTAAAATGTAGTTAGCAATAGTTCCCACAATATTCACACACCTTCCATACTATTAAATTACAAACCAACTCCTCCCCTTTTCAATACTGCGTATGGTAAACAGAATTCCAAAAACTCATGGAAAAACGAAACACCATTTGCACTTTGCACGAAATACCATTTTCCCATTTAGATCTATTCCATAGATTTACATATGGAAAAGAGCAGAAATATTCCCGAAATATTCCATGTTTTTTAACTCCCTATTCTCTTTCCCATTAGCCAGTACATAAAAATGGTTCCTTAGCATAAATTCAATTTAGATTCCCATAAGGAAAAAACCAAGGAAGTGTCACTCTATTCTATACTCTCTCCATTAACATTATGATTACTCATACACACGCGTAATAACATTATATAGGAAACACGATCATCGTCATCGTCGTCGTCTCCTTCTTCTTCGGTTGTTGGAAAAGTAATCAAGTCCATAAATATGTCTCTGAGTTATCTGGGAGAGTGATCTCAATAATGTCTCTGTGAAATAATATTCTTCTGTACAATAAGAACAGAAGAAGAAGAAGGAGAGGCGGGCACGAAAGATGATGTTTGTGTATTGTGTGTGTCATGTGTGTGTGTGTGTGTGCTTTCTTCTGGAGTTGCTGGAGAAATGCTGGAGAAAGAGCCACATCGAAATAAGAAAGGGTAGAGTTTCCAAGAAGGGAAAATGAAGGAGTGTTATTGGAAGTTAGTTCTGGCATAGGATCGTCGTCGCTCTTCATGGACTAGAGATAAGACCAAGACTACGCGTTCCATTCAATTCCACCCTCTCTCTCGTCCCCATCCTGCTATTCCTATTCCTATTCCCATCCTACTACCATTGCACCATTGCATGATCGTCCAACTTTGAAGGAGAGGGAGACAAAACTCTGAATCGGTTAGCGATTCCCACTGAGGCAGAAAGTCATGATAAAACTCTCACAATCACAAATAACCCGTCAGAATTAAACTAAAAACTTGCCAGAGTTTCAATTTACACCAAAGACCAGTCTCTCTCTCTCGTGTCTTAGCACCACCTAAACGACATTCGAGTACCTTCCTCTTTGTCATCTCCTATCTCACTTTTTAACGCACAAGAAACATTTCCGACTCCACCTACACAAGAACAATCTAATCTACTCTCTCTCGCTTAATGTGAAGCACTCAACCATGAGAACTCTGCATATATCACATATATACATGCACAGTACCCTACTCTATGAATGCTTCACATGTGATGATGACTCTGTAAAGTGTGTCAACTATTAACAACATCATCTCTCAATCAATCTATCCACAGTATCCATGTCTCAAGAAGTCTCTCTCATTCACAAAAACTTCCTCAGTCTTCCTTAACAAACAAGAATAGTCTCCTTGTGCAAGTTGTACGACTGAACTTGTCTCTCTTAACAAGATAAGCATGAAATTGATGTTGACCATATATTCTCCGTGTTTACTCCTCGTCTTCCGACTTTTGTCTCTCAAACTCTGCCGAAGAAGACTCATCTGAGGATCGACGGTGGGATGCCTTTCAATAAGACACTCTCAAAGGCATCCCACCATCGGCAGTCCTTTAGCCTGGACTCAATAGACACAAATACCTGAACAATAGTCAACAACATGGAACATTATATTGTTCTCTCTCTCAGCGTGTTCGTCGTCGTCGGTCCCTTTCTACCTTTCTTTTCACCTGAGACTTACAAGAAGAGTACCTTTCTTCATTCATTCAGTCATCCTCCATTGTTGTTGTACGTAGCTACAGTCTTAATTCCCCAGAGACAAGTTGCGCCTATATCATAGACCACGTCACAACCAATATATAATAATAATCTAGCCCATTGTACTCTCGTTAGGAGAGGCAGTTCCCTTGCAATGAACGAGACAATGGTATCCCTTGTTTTGGAATTCTACACGAACAGCATCCTCCTTCATTCTTCGTCATCTCTGTCAACATGGGTGTGAAATACTCCACCACAAATTACAAGCATTACAACATCTCTCTCTAATAAACTTCCTCCTTAAACAACGTCTCCTTCTTCCTTGCATTTAATTAACACGAAGTATTACGAAGAACAACTTTTGTTCCACATTGCCCCAGCATATTCTGAATCTACTTTATATATTATGTGAGTCAGAGTATTATGGTGCACACACTGGGCATTATTACCATTATTATCCAGATTGAGATTAGACATAAAATTAGAGGAGGAAGGGATGCCAAAGGAATAGCCGTACGTACGTAGTCGCAGTATCAACTGGTAAATAGAGATTTACTTATTGACGACAATGGGGATAAGACATTATTCACACTCAAATGATTCGGAAAGGCGAGAGAGAGAGAGTTCCATGGGACAAAAGAGAGTCCTCTCTCACAATCACCACCACGGCCGTCCATTCCTCAAATCTCAAATCTATATTAAGTATATGTGTGTAATATTTTCCACACATTCCCAGCTACGTAGCAAATGATCCCCCACTTAATTATTGCCCAGGGCTCATTAACATATCTGCATGTTAACTCTGACCCAAGGAAAGCATTTTTGTTACCAATTGGTAATTCATCGAACACGATCAATAAAAGTAAAGTGGTCATCTAAAGTAGTTTAGAGAGAGAGCGGAGGGTGAGATTGCCGGGATTAGGTGGAAGTTAAATAGAATTATAGAATTAGAGGAAGAAGGAAAGGGCGAGAGAGGGGGAGGAGTGAAAGGATGTTACTCTCTTAGTTGGTCACTTGGGACACCTTCCCACATAAAAAACGTAAAAAACCTCAACCTGGTCTCATCTCCACTAATTCCTCCCTCATGCACAATTTATCCTTTCATCAATCTCACCATTACTAATATTACTATGCAAGCAAGGACTATTAATTGTACACGTATTGCATTCGATTTGTACAATAGCTGGTCATGACACTCTCGATACATCCCTACTAATAAGAGAAGAGATCTTTTAGCTTAAGTGTCCTCGTGTGTGGTTATTGCTCCAAGTAATACAATAATGAGCCATTTAATATGAAATGTGCAGGAGCACTTTCGGAGAATGGGAGTCCATGTGGAGGAGACAACAGTTCGGTGGCATCGGAAGGAGGTCCAGCCTCGTTGGACGACCAAGCCAGACTTCGACTTAAACGGAAACTCCAACGAAATCGCACTTCCTTCACCAACGAGCAAATCGAGAGCTTAGAAAAGGGTAACTTTCCTTGTTATTATTATTCGTGGAAAACTGTTATTACTTTACTGCACCGGAGTCCTTTCTCTCTAAACAACCCAAAACCTTAAACTTTTGCATATCAAAACAAATTGTTATTTCCGAACAAACACAAACCTCTCGCCGATCTCCCCATCCTCCTTATCATTGTCCATACGATAAAAAATCCACTTTCCCCAAATGCCCAAGCCTCTCCCACACACAAGGGACTCTCAGTCAGTCTCATTAACCGAAGTATAATGATTCCATTCTGATGATGCAGAGTTTGAGAGGACACACTACCCTGATGTCTTTGCCAGGGAGAGATTAGCCTCCAAAATCGGTAAGGCTACTCGAACCTACTCATAAGACATGTCCTTAATCATGATCATAGCCTCAATGAATCTCATTTACAATCTCTTTCCAATGTGCAGGACTGCCTGAAGCAAGAATCCAAGTTTGGTTCAGCAACCGTCGAGCCAAATGGAGACGCGAAGAGAAACTCCGCAACCAACGAAGACCACCTAACACAAATACCAATAATAATAATAATAGCACCAACCACAACAACAATAGCACTACAGACCACACCCACTCACAACAACCAAGTTCCCAGCAGCCACCCCCACCACCCCCTCAGTCATCATCCCCCCCGAGAATCCTCTCCAATGGGAACTCTTTCCACTCTTCAGTCTATCCTATTCATCCTCCGAGTACTCACGCTCCTTCTGATCACTACGGGTAATCAATAACCAATCAATAATCAATTAATATTATTAATTAATCACCCTTTACCTTAATTAATCAATTAACTATATCAATTAAAATGTTCATAGAATCGGAGCCGTGGCCCCGTTCACAAGTCACGCGTCTTCTGGAATGTCGGTGGGTTCAGTCGCAGGCAGTGGTCACTTCCCCGGGCCGGGACGCCCTGACCTAGGTCCAACATCATCTTCTGCGGAGGGAGTGCCCGTTTATCCTTGCATGGGCCGATCTCACCACCACTACGACCCGCTAGGTCTCACGTACTCTACGCCCGTAGGAGTTCGCCCTCCGGACAATTACCAAGCTCAATACTCAACCACCCCTGGATTCTACCTGCCTTCTTATCACCATCACTCTCTATACGGTTTGGAAACTGTACATGACAAAAATTAACACCCACGCCCCCCGAACAAAAGAGTCAACCTTTGACCTCCCCAATCTAAACACACATGTCATAAGAATCACATAATTATTGTTCAGTTCCGTTGCGTATTAAGCTTTTGCATATACCAAATCTCTTCTTGTTGTGATATAAATGTCGCTCTCTCTGTATACGCGCTATCTACTCATGAATTGATGCTCTCTTAACATTATTCGAACTTTCTTCTCTGTCTGTCAAATATCCAACATTTCAACATGAAAGATTGTGCAGGGTAAAACCAAGTATATCGTCTAATCATTTCATTATAAGCCCCCCTTAAATATATATCTATAGATGACTTAACTTAACTATATTATATATACAGTGATTATATAAACTAACTAATAAGAAGCGTTCGGTTCAGTATAGTTTAATTGATCGAATTCAATGGAAAGATTTCACAATAGGTAGTTACATTAAAATGATGGCCGAATGAATGTTTTGTGAACTAATTAAGGTTGATTAAGTAAATTTAAAGTTTACAATATAATTCACATACTTTCGTGCATTGACATTTCTTTAGAGACTGTTCAGTATTTTATGTCGTCGAACATGTTCATATTGTTCATATTCCTCTCCACATCCACCTGCAAAAATCAATCAAAAGACAAATTAAGGCACTGAAACTAGGTCAACTATCAGCAATTGATCTTTAACTGACCTCTTAATTGATGCTACTCGTTATCTGGGCGCATCGGGATCCACCTTGGCCTTCTTGGGGGGCTCTTCGTTCATGGCTCGCTCGCTTTCATCGCGAATTCGTTTGATAATGGCCTTATGGAAGTGCCGTATAAGTGGATTGGTCATCGCCATGCGCCGCAATTGCATCTCCCTTAATCTCTCGTTATCTTCCACCTGGTCAACTGTTCGGAAATTGACCGTTGGAGGCTTCTTGATAAACTCCCCTTTCACAGGTTCCCACTCCTTCCACTTCTTAGCATCCACCCCCTCCTCCTCCTCCTCCTCCTCCATCTTATCTCCTCCCTCTTTCTTATCTTCCTCCACCTTTTTCTCCTCCTCTTTCTTAGCATCCTCCTCCATCGACAACGTCCCCAGCAACCTCGCTACTTCATCGTCCTCAGCACACCTCGCCGCCATCTTCTACTTCTCGAACCGGCACACACGGCAATCTAACGCGTCAACGCAACGTCAACTGACGACGACAAGATAGAACGCAAACGAAATGAAAAATCAGAACTCTAGAGAGAAAAATGGGAGAAGCTACACCACCGACGAGAGTTGGACTCCAAGTGAGGAAAATCGAGGAAAATTTCAGAGAAGTTCAATCCGAATGCGGAGAAGCCCGTGCACTTGAAGCATGGGCGTACTAATGCATGGGACTTGTCAGTGGCGCATGAATTTACACCACCCACCCTTCACAACCGCTTCCATCATGAGATAAACCGTGGACAAAGTACACGTACACGTATTAATATTATAAATTATTCCAATGTTTATTCCACCACCACCGATGATAAGACTTAAAGATTATTAGGCAGGCTAGAAATGAACTAGAGACAATCTTATTCACTATAGGGAGTTATATAATACACACGAGTGATGTATGAAAAGTACAAGATTAGTCGTGTATGACAAAGAACTACACAAAATGTCACAACAATTGACACAACAATAACCTCCTCTGAAGATAACCAGCATCTTATCTTCATTGTTGGATAACATCTCTTCATTATCCTTATGATTCCTTTACAGATGAATCCTCAATCCTGTCTCCTTCTTCGGTGGACTTAGAGCGTAAGGAATTTTCGAAACATACGGACCATCCTCGGCTTCTTGTTCTTCTCGCCATCGTTTCTCGTCTTCTCCGTTTATTGGACCGAGCTTCTCTGTCTTGTCACTAATTTTAAAAAAATTATCCAACAATTACTTTTACATCTTAATGTCCTTTCACTCCTTTCCATCTAGCCAGGATTAAATTAAATGTGAGGAGCATTAATTACCGAACTATTAGGGTCATGTCATCATTGTAGACGTAGAGAGACTTCTTCGCAGGATAGACCAAAGGAAACCAAGTGAGCTCTTGGATCTTTATGGGATTCATATTGTACGGGTACATCGTGTCTGGCTTCGCTACCTCCAAGTTGTCCTTTTCTATTCCGAATAACGGCGGAAGCTACAATACAATTAAACATTACAAATTACAACTAGCAACGTGTTAATTAACATGAAGTATATTAAAAAGCTCAAACCTTTTCCGAGAGCAATTCCTCCATGTACTGACTATGGTCGTAGAACAAAACGATTTCCCTCGGAGGTTCCAGTAGAAGTGCAGCTGGTTTCCAATGTCGAAGCATGAGAGGGTAAAATCCTTGCTCTACTATTTCGTCTGGTTCATGAAGGATCTGTCAATAATATACACCATATTATCATTAGTCCTACTTGATCTTGGTCATTCACTAATTGATCAATTATTAGTATACCTGAATGCAAATCTCAGCTCCATGAATAGATCCAGCATTAAAGGAATCACTCACTTTCCCCTCTGCCTTGAAAATCTTTGCAGGGCCTCCTTGCAGTCGCTTTCTCACCCGGAAACTTTATTAATATTACATTAATTGATTAATTAGTTGATTAATTGACAACCATCTACTTGGATTAATCATTCAAGAATTGCTAGTGCTGTTGCTTACTTGGATGCGTCAAGCCCAGCAAGGACATCACTAAATCGGTTCAATAATAAAGCTTTAACTTCACTCGTAGTCATTTTCAGGTTTAACACAACTTCTCCCAAGAAATTCGGAGTCTCTGGAGAATTTTTGAGGTCCAAAATGTAAACTTCGACTCGGCCTTCATTCTCCTGCAGTCGGTGTCCAAATCTGATTCGGAACAAGTCAAACGGAGACACGTCTTTCAGTGTCTCATTCATCACAACAACTTCCGACTCTTCTTCTTTGTCTACTTTGTAAATTATGAAGTTCTTCTCTTCTACTCTCAAAAACTTGCCCAGTTCTTTACTCAATTTTCCCAGGGGCATTCGACTGTCCACTCGAGCTTGGCAATCTGCAAAAAAAGTCGTTTACATGATACACTATATCAATTTCAAGCCACACTTACACAATACATAATTGGTAATCAATTTAATCTTACAATCCACTCCGTTTTCAGATCTCCTCAGAACTAACTTAGCAAAGAGTTTATTCCTTAAGTTCTCTTCTACCTGTAATATTAATTATACAATATCATTGTTCAATTTAATGTAATTCACATTGCAGTACAGGAGATTCATTATTATTATTATACTTGTTTACCTCTTCGGATCCTCCAACTCCATTTGAAGTGGGTTTATTTTCAGACCCCTCTGCTGAAAGATTAAAATTCATCCACGCTTATTAAATAACACAAGTTTTTGGCAGTATTTCCCGTAATATTTGACATTAAATGATTTAACTGGTTACAAACCTGCTGCTGATAAACCTTCTAAAGATTTCTTGGTTTCTACCAGCACTTGCACCTCGAAATTAATTGCATAAACGACACTTTGAGCATAAGCCTCGAAGCTTAACATATCTCGGGGTGAAATACTCTCAACAAAGATCTGTAAAAACCAAAATTAATCAATAACACAAAAGGCATCATCAGATAGCGTCAAAAGGAAATGCTTCTTACCTGGCTAACTTTATCTAAATTGAGCGTCGCCAAATTGACTCCATCGTCATCCAACCGAATAATCTTCTGCTCAGCTCCATGTAACAAAACCGTTAAATTTTCAATGGGAATATTTAGCTTGGACGCGATAGTGTTTTTCAATGCTCCGACATTTTCACCAGGCGTCATGTGAATTTCATCAACACGGACCAATTCATCTTTCATGTGATTTACATATTGAGCGAGAAAGACCAAGTCTGTAGTTAATATACAAACACGATTAGCAAGTCAAATATTCAACGAAGCTTTATCTTTCCAACATTTCAAGTAATTCTAAGAACCTGTAGCAGCATAAATTGGGAATTTCTGATCAGATTCCTTCAGTTCAAGCAACAATCCTTCATTCTTGGTCACAGGCGGTGGATGTCGGAAAATATACGTCAGATATTGATCATTCATATCTTCGTACGAGTTCTCGATAACTCCCAAATCCTTATCGAAGCGACAAAGTCTCACGTTTTCAGCCAACACTTCCGGCTTGTCCGGAAAGAAATGCTGGAGAATAAAAATATTAAAAATCATACAGAATTTGTAATATAGCAATAACTTTGAATGTTATTTAACTTCAAACTAACCAACCTTGTAAATATATCCAGCTGACTGGAGAACTGACAATCCTTTAGGAATATTCAACTCAGCAGAAACGATTTCCCAACTTCCTGGAACTCTATAATGAGCCGAAACTCTGATTGTATTTTTCTCAAGTTCTTCTTCATCGTGAGCTGACTTCTCGTTGTCTTCCAACAATTTCCACAAGTCCTGAAAGGAGGCAAAAATTTCAATTTTCTTAAAATTTCTGTTTTCTTGCTGAAAAACCCTCATATAATCTTTGAAATATATTTACCTTAACGTGGGACGGAATTTCATCAAAAGTACAGGGCAAAGTGTTGACAACAGGATCGTAGCGTCTGTACATGAGCATATAGGCTGACGTCGGTTCTTTGTCTTCATCAGAACCTCCAAACGAAGCCTCGATGTCCTCACAGTCTGCCTTTAAGCATTAAAATCCCAAATTGATTATTATTATTCCCAGCACACAAAACTCTATTTAGCTTAATCTTTAGGAAGAAATATTTATTTGAAACCTTTCTAACATACGAGTCATCGCATCTGTACCACCGATAAGTCTCAAAATCTAGAATATAAGCAATGTAATGGCCTCCAGTGAGTCCTCCTCGATGAACTAAAACCGCGTACAATTGGTACACATCGTTTCCACTTGAGACTCGCACTTCCTCCAACTTCTTCAGAATTACTTCTTTACTTGACCCAAAGTTCACCGTGTCTCCACTTCCGTTGCATTCCCCACTGTTTCCCTAAACAGTCAAGAAATTCAAAACTGACGTAACAATAAGATAAGAAATGCCCAAACAAAACTGCATTGACTTCTCCGGAAGTTTACCTGTCCATTTCCAACAAGAGAGACTGCAGGTCGACTGTGATTAATCCGCGGCGCCCCCTCGCCCTTATTATTGTCACTTTTCGGAGGTTGAACTAGTTCCGGTTTAACGTCTGGAGATGAAACTCTGCCTTCCAGTTTCTCCACGTATGGATTCATATTAAGAACCACGGGAAATACAACCCTAAAACGAATTCAGATTTAGTACGCAATATATAAAAGAATATGAAGACATTTAAGAAAATAGTTTTGCCCACCTTTCGTTCAACTTGGACCTCCTTCCCGTCATGTAATTAAATTCAAATCTCTTCAACTGGAACGCGAGAATGTACGGAAGTTTTTGAAACATTAACCCTTTGTGAGCATCACAAGGCTTGTTACATTGCCCACAATTGTACTTATTATTCCCATCTAGAGTTTCTGGTGTCACGAATGTCTGGAGAGCACATTCCTGTACACAATCAAACATTAAATCCAAATCCTGCCATTCCTTAACTCTTGCTTTCGTTGGTACAAAAGCATTTAAATAAAAAAACGTAACCCACCAGCGTCGGTTGTTCCAAAGGCGATCCAAAATTCCGAATGGGAAGTGGAACAACCAGAAAGGGAGAGTTATTTACATTTCTCTTGTTACATTCCAAGCACTTGACATAGTCACTGAAACTTCCTATCAAACACAACATAAGAAGATCTTTTAATTTTCAGCCAATGAGAAATACTGCTACCCTTTTAATAGTTAGCTTACCAAAGTAGAGAGCTTCGATCATTCCGTCGAGAGAAGACTCTTTAAACTCAATAGTGAGGTGTTCCATGAGGAGATTCATGAGTTCCTCGATGTCATGCTGATTCCACGTGTCTCGGCTGTTCCAGCCGAATGTTTTCGTCAGTTCTTCTGTCTCAATGGACTCTCTCATGGAAAACTATCAAGCGAATAATAATAAAGATTTAATTATTAAAATTGTAATTTAAAACACGCGTTTGCAGTAAATCAAAAAGACATACCTGTAATTTAAGAAACATATTCCTCAGGGGAACACAAATACTCTTCTTCGTCAACTTCTCAGGCTGATGAACGTACTTGTAAATCAAATTCCGAAACTCTGGAGTGAACCAGAGACTCTGGATCAAACTGTTCAAATAGCAAGTCATGTTCGTGTTCTTTAGTCCCACAAAGTCTCGTCGAATTGGAGCTGCAAATAAAAATCAAACCCACTTTACTGACAACTCAAACCTTGCTTTAAAAACTCTCCATTATCAGACGAAACTTTGCTAAATTGCATGGTCTTACTTCCATCCGGGTTCTCAGCTCGGTCTTTCGACGACGACGACGACGCAGAACTCATGTACTTGGCCAGATCTTCTTCATTATCGCCAGACCGAGAAATGCTGCTCTTCTGTCCTCCTTGCCGTTTCCTCTTGCTGCATCCGTTTATGGAAACGCAATACGCCTTATCTCGATTAGGAACCATGTTGGCCACGCTCAGCGGCTGCTCGGGAGGCATCGAAGTGAACTCGTACTACTCAAAATACAATAATACATTTCTTATTGCTCACTCCAGTAATCTTTTTTAGTCTGAATCTCCTTACCAAGTCCATGCGCGCTTGATAAACAAGTTCAAATTCTCCAACGGCCATTCCAAACTTTGCAGCGACATCATTGACCACCTGCCCAAAAGTCGCCGTTGGGTTATAGAGCAACGTCTGCGTAGAATTCGGGCCACTCATTCCAGTGATTCCCAGGACATCTTTCACCCGTAGACAAATCATGTCTGGATCTTCATCTTTTTCTTCGGCGACTTCTTCACTCTTTCCCCCACCCCCAATCACTTTCCCCTCCTCCAGTCCTCCGTCACTCTGAAAATATGGGAACATACAAAATAGCGCATAAGATAAGGTTCGACAATAGATAAGCTTCATTGTGGAAGAAACCTACCACCACCACCACCTCCATGACCCTTTTTATCTTTGAACGCCCTCCCTGGAGAAGAGAGGCCTCTTCTACTTCCTCCGCTGTTTTTTAAGTCGCGTCTTCTCCGTGTCTCCTCCGGGTGACCTCCTTCTCCGGACACCTCTCCCTCTGGAATTAATATTATCATTAGAATTAAGAGCAGGCTGCTCAGAACTTCCAGCTCCTGCTCCAGCTTCCTCCTGGACCCTTATTGATGATTGCTGCGGAGATGGCGACGGTGATGGGACCGGTGGTAATGATACTGTTGACGGTGGTGGGGGTTGTTCACCTGCCGAACTTGTCGTCGTCGTCGTCGCCGCTGCCGTCGCCCTTCTTATTAAAGGCAACATTCTAAAAGGCAAGAGATTGGGATTCGCCGTAAAAAAATGCCTTGCCAGGGGGTTTATTTGAGAGCCTGGGGGCAAGCCAGTCTCTCCAAAGATGCGTATCGGAGCCACGACTCCATTATGCAACCTCAAAACTGTGTGCCGGCTTTCCCCAGGACGTGGTTGGTCAAAGTATCCGGATACATGAAAGATCAGTAGCGTGGTTACACCGCCTACTGGAGTTATGGGGGCAAACAGGACATGCACCAAATTCGTGCTAGGGCGGATAAGGATCCCCACGGGGGTGCAGACCACTCCGATTCCGGTTCCACGGATGTCTACCAAGTACAGCTGTTGTTCCCACGATCTGGAGCGATCTTCATCTCCCCCACCACCTGTTGGACCTCCTTCTTCTTGCTCAGGGACGCCGTTTGACGACATACTTTTATGATAAGACTGGATGCTTATCGCTTTTTGTACTATTTTTAATAAAAGTGTGGGTGTTCGTAGTAGAAGAATTGCGAGAACTAGGCGAGACTCAAGAAAGAAATAATGGCGTCGAACCGGCGTGGACTTTGAAGGAGAAATTCAAAAGAGGAGCGAGTGTGGTTTTCCCGCCGATCAACCGCCATTCTTCTTTAAACCTCCGCGTCGGCCTGACCCCGACTAAAAAGACGACGAGATGACCTCACTTCAACAGGACTCATTCTTACCACGCCCCAACAAGTCCCATGGACATGGTTTTTCATGAACATCCTACCTGATTATCATGTACGCTTACCCACTTGACTTGCTTATCTTAATAGGAAGACAAAGATCAGTGCAAAATGCAAGAGGAACGAGCGAGGTTGCTTGTGCATGAAAGGAAGGAATTCCATGCATATTTCCATATCTTAACTCATTTCGATTTCGAATGGTAAAAGCTTGTGAAAAGAATTCTGAAGAGTCTTGTTCGGTGTTATTCGTGTGTGGGTGGGTGATCTTTTGGCGACACACCATTGCATAGTAATATATGGTAATATTCATGACTTTACACAGATGAAGTAGTTGTACGGAAGCATATGGACAAGGAGTGTCAAGGAGAGTGAAGAAGTATAGCCGAACAACATGAACAACGTCTCTTCCAGCCAGCGCGTAGTCTCTTCTGATTCTATTTTTAACGAAAGTTCACTTAACTCCGTCTCCTTCAGAGAACACAAGAACTCCCTCAACCTCAGATAAACACCACCACAACATCAGTCCCATCCTTTTCAACCTCCGCCCTTCGGAATTCTTAGGAAATGCAACAATGATAATTGTCGAAGCATTCAAAATCATACGCATGATTTATGATTATTTACCTGAATACTTTCATGTATGTAACAACTTTGATAAAAAATCATTCAATCTAATCAGCCGTATTATTATGATCTATGGTTTACTCACCTTATCAATTTGAAAGTCAGTTCAACACGAACTTACACTCTTGCCAAGAACAATTCACAACCCAAGCCTCTCTTTGTCCCTCAATGTATATTATGTACAGTACCACAAAGATAAGCTCAGAGGCTCAGACCAAGTGTCGGAGTTATCTTAAAAAGCTCCCTCACTCACTCACGCTCCGACTTTCCTATCAGACTTCACCCGGAAGACTAAAAAGTGCACAATATGAAATACCGGTTTGGAACTCTCAAGACCGAATGTGGAGATTCTTTAACTGTTTTTTGCAACTCTCTCTCTCGGTCTGTTTAGAGATCCCGTCCAAAAAGACTCTCAACGACATCCTACAATTCCATCGATGATTTCTCGAACCTCGTGACATTTCCTAACCTCTACACCAAATCATCGATCCATCATATGTTAACCATATCTTTTGCAAATTCTATTAAAAGGCAGAGTTAACGAGGCATTTAGCCAAAAGCAAGATACGCAATTTATACTGTGCTTAAACTCAAATGCATTATAATGATTATCAATAATAACGTTAAACTATATCATTGTCAGTGCTTGTCTTGCTCATTGTCACCTGTCAATTTATTCAATCATTTTTAAAGTATTACAGGAAGTTATAGAATGAAGAACAAATATATATATAAAACCTGCGAATCACTTGGATCCTGAGTTGTAGTTTCAGTATATTACATACATTATAATATATTGTTCTTCGATATACACGCACATTGTACTTAATATTTACAAATAGGGAAACAGTCAAGAACTTCAACGAGAACTTACGTAATAACAACTTCATGGAAAAGGTATATAGAATACGACGACGTCGACGACGCTGACGAGGGAACTAACTATTCATACACAACGAGAGCATTATTAAAGAGATGCCTACTAAAAAATGCTTAATTAACTAATTAATTATTTTCTACTACTACAACTTCCTCCTCTCGTCTTTCATCTTCTTACTACCGTTTCATCAATCACAGAATAGGAATGCACTGGACTCAGATACACTTTCCTTTTTATTGTTAGCATCGTTGAGAAATTCCTTGTTTTTCCGTTGCATTCAATGCATTCGCAGACACATACCTTTTTATTAATTAGTACTAATTAGTATTTAAACAAATCCACACAAGATATACTACAACTACAACATTCATTCTATTTCATGTCCAATTGCTGTCCAAATATTTTCCAGCACATTCAAAACTTCTTTGTCCTCTTTGGATACTACACAAACTTTCAAGTTCCACGATGGCAACCTTTCATTCATAATACATAATTTTAGACTCAAATACTCTCTCGAAGAAAACTGGCCTCCAAACAAATTAAAACTAGCTCAAAAATAATATAATAATAATTCCGCTAGCTTTCCAGTAGTTCCTGAATCTTGCAAAGAATTATAATACACGGTAACACATTCCATTCCCAGAGGCAACTATGAAGCACCCAGATTATTAATATTTAAACTACAAATTTCTATACCGCAGTAATTAATTGTATATCCTGAATTTGTCTTGTACTTAAACTTTGCAAAAATAATGGTTCCTTAATTTCCTCTATACAGTAAAAGTAAGTTATCCTACAAGCATATATTGGTGACTTCCTATCAGAAACTTAAATTAACATATGTCAAATCTCAAGT
>Ga0194135_10000888_pt1 | contig 17540 bp, 14 predicted proteins | sample LitLau_LLRF_2013_FD_134024 | JGI IMG/M metagenome (GOLD analysis project Ga0194135, IMG submission 134024) | Freshwater sediment microbial communities in response to fracking from North America - Little Laurel Run_MetaG_LLRF_2013 (version 2) | ecosystem: Environmental > Aquatic > Freshwater >...
AGACGAAGAAGGAGAGAGATTCCAATAACTCAATAGTAGGGCTATAATATACAGCAGACGAGAGTTTGGGTTATAATTAATCAATAATCTTTGCGGAAATTCCCTCCAGGGTCTACCATAATACAAGGACGACGTTCAACGTAGTGCTGCACATAATGCAACGTTCTTGTAGTGTGTGGAGAGCATGACAAATTTAGGTCTTAAAAAGGAAAGGATTGTGGGGAGATAATAATTGATTTTCCATAAAGCACCTCTCTATGAGTTATTTAATAATCGGAGGTTTATTACTTTTATTATGCTCCTGTCTGATTTCATATGCGAATATGGGAATTTACGATAACCGTGAGTAGACAAAGGAGAGAGACCGACTGGAGGAGGTCTGGCTAAGAAGGATTAAGGATGCAGAGTGAGATTAAGGATTAAGTATATTAAGGATTAAGGATGGGATTGAGGTAAGAACTCATTAAGTGCAATTTAGGCCTCCCATTCGTTCCCACACTTTCCCCGTCCGTCCGTGTGTTTGTTTATGAAGATGATTCCTCATTTTTACACACTCCTTTTTTCCTTGATATTAATATTAATTATGAAGGAATGATATTTTATTAGGCGGTCGGCACTCCATTAAAAGAATCTCAAAAGGGCCGAACTGAACTGAACTATTAGCTAATTAGTATAAAAGGTAATTCAAGCTATGATTCTTTAACCTTTCCCAGGTGGTCTATGCTCTGGCTCTATGGGCTCTCCATGATTATAATGACAGAAAGGCTTCTCCAGAGATCCAGGTGGTCGTGTCCACTAATACAACAAATAAGACTCTGCAGGAAGAAGAAAGGATTGGCAAAAGTTAAAGGACGTTCAATGTGTGTGGACGTTAAATGATGTGTGTGCCGGATACATGGACTCGTTGCAAGAGTGTGGACTAATTATTAGAAAGGAAATGATGTGTGAATCCGATCTTGAAACCTCACCTACAAAGACATCGCATCATCCGATTAGACCGAGAATCCTCTTCTAGGAAAGAATCTTGCGAGAGAGATGAGACACACGAAATGCGTCCAAGAGATTGTAATCAATTGATTCCCATGGAAAGGCAAAGGGAGCGAGGAATCTCTGTGAGGAACTGTCATGCCTTATTAGATTACTCGTCAAGGAGGATGTCAAAAGTGGATTCGGTCTTAAAAAGGCGTTTACCCAAATGACAATTACAAATCAATTTCTGGTCCATTGTTTCATTGTGTCATCTCATCCGACGAGGACCGAAATGACCTCATTGTCAAGAGATCACATGCTACCTCACTTTACATGCATTTATCCCACCCTCCTTCTCAGTATTACCATAAGTATTACCTCTCTCTCTCTTCTGTCTCTCTCTCTCTCTGTGACTGTGTGTGGAGCAATAAAAGCTATAAAAGTGAATCAAGTATCAATTGACGGGCTATTTATGCGAATGAAGTAAAAAGAAACGAGCAATTAATGTCACCCTTATAGGAATTATTGTAATGTACACGTCTCTGCTCCTTATGACCTCACAATATACGCACAAGCAACTGCATATGAGCAAATGCTTATTATGAGCTTATGCAGTTGTGGTTGATGCTACTTAATATCTTGTAGTGAGCGTGCGAGAGTTGTGTGAGGATCCCTTTCACTTTTATTGTGTGGCTAATTCCTCTCCACGCACTCACACGCATAGGCACACATGCAGTCTTGTTGGTTTCTTCGTTCTTGCCTAAACCAAGTTGCCTTGAACTATGTCACACTGATCTACATGAACAAATCATGGGAAACCTACTGCCTATATGCTTGCGACTAACAAGGGATGACCTCCTTAAATTCAGGTCGAAGGTTAAAAATAATGGACATTCTATTCCACCTAAGAATTCCTTGTCCCAATGTGTGAGATGACTTGAAAGGCCTCCTCATTGTCCTCATAATATTTCCAGCCTCAGAGGCAGACACTTAGAGTCTTAGCCTTGTCAAGTGCTGTGCGTAGTGAAGTGCAGAAATGGTAGCAATTAATCCCCGTCGACAATCGGCGACAAATGGTGAAAACCACCCCCACTCAAAGTACGACGGGAAGAGGAATCCCCTTCTTAGAAAGTTCGGAAGCCTTGTATTAAAAGGCCTTCTAATAGTGACATGCTTCATTCTTTACCTCGTGTTGGTTCCCCCCTTCGTAGTGGCCATTGCCCCACTATACATCTACAGACTTGGAGTGATCTGCCTAGCCAAGGCATTCAAACGTGGAGATCTGGTTAAGATCGTGGGCCCCAGAGACGGGGTCGTGGGCCTGGATGATGTGACCCAAAAGTGTTTGTGCATGTTGAATGTGCTGTGTGTCGTGGATGGGACGCCGGACGTCCCTGCCATCAGGGAGCACTTCATGAAGAACGTTATGGACGTCGAGGAAGAGAGTGGAGGAGCATTAGGGAGGAAGTGTTACAGGAAGTTCAAGTATTACTATGAATCTTGGATGGGATACGCGTTCTGGAAGGAAGAGGATAACTTTAGGATTGAACGGCACGTGAGGTTGTGTGAAGAGACTGAAGGGATTCTTGCGTCGCAGAATGATAGTGAGGGGGGAGTAATTGGGGAAGATGCCCTTATGCGGGTATTAGGGGACTTGGCCACGAAACCATTCCCCCCGAAAATGTCCCCGTGGGAGTTACTCATAGTAAGGAATTATGTGCCGAAGGCACCGGTAGTACACACGGATTACGTCCCAGCCGTGAAGGATATACCTGAGTGGATGAAGTACGACGAGGAAAGTATTAAGAAGGAAGAAGGAAAACAGTTTGTCATTGTTTGCCGGTCGCATCACGCGCTCTGTGATGGATATTCGCTTATGAAACTCATTATGGTCAATTGGTGCGGAGGTCCGGAGGAAAGTGTACCACGGGCCCCGGTCGTGAGACGCTCCATGTGGAACAAATTGCTCATTTACACGGGGATAGTCCTCCTGAGTCCGTACTATCATCTGAAGCAATTTGTATTTGACGTGGATAGGAACAAGTGGCACATCAGTAGGAACAAGTTGAGTAGGGAGTGGTTGACTATTGTCTCGGAGAAGGTGCCTACGAAGGCTATTAAGGAGATTGGAGCATTGCATGGAGTGAGTACGAGTTCAGTACTGTTGGCAGGACTTGGGGGGGCTCTGAGGAGGTACCTGGAGGGGACGGGGGAGGACATTCCCAAGGTTATGAATTCATTGGCACCTATGCCCTGGCAAGGACACCCGATGAATGGACTGGTTAATCATTGGTATGTGTCAATATGTGTAAAAAGGAAGTACGGACGTTTAAAAATGTGGAGTAATGATGGGTGGTGTGGTTTTAGGACGTTGGGATTCCTATCTCTGCCAACGGGATATGATTGTCCTAGAAAGAGACTTAATGTAGCACACAAGTCAATCCAAATGCTTAAGACTTCTCCAATTCTACTCACGAACTTTGTAACGGTAAAGTTCCTCCAGAGTGCTCCTTTGTGGTTGTCTTCGATTTGGTCGACGAATTGGATGACGACGGCGATTCTGTCGAACTTTGCGGGACCGGATGTTGTGTTCCCGGCCTTTGGGAAGTATCCCGTGAGGGATGTCTTCTTCTTCCTTCCCCAGATGAGGGGAACTGCAAGTAAGGCTTTATTATTAGGCCAAGATTAAGCTATATATGGTTAAGGATGGACGTTTCATAAATGTGTCGTTGTTGTAGGTCTGGGCATAGCGACGCTAGGACTTAATGGGGGAATCCGCGCGTCGTTCACAATAGACAAGAGCGTAGTGCCGAATGAAGAAGCGGCCGAGAGACTCGCGAGTTGCATCAATGAAGAGATGATGAGTTTACGGAGTTTGCAAGCAGTCTCATCTCTTAAATCAGTCTGAACTTTATGTGCAAAATAAATACTAATTTATTTATTTATATATATTTAAGCGAAAGAGAGTTCAGAATCAGTTCATTGATATTTCCAAGTTGTTCTTATGATTGCCCACCCTGCTGCTTTTCGCGAGAGTATTGCTCTGCATACGAAATTCTTCTTGAGTGAGTTTAAGGAATGTGGGAGGGATGAGATCACAATCTGTATTACAATGTGTGTACACACGTCGAGGAATCAATGAGATGAAATATCTTTGAAGCAGACGAAGAAGCTCCCGTTGTCCAGTTTTGTGTGGAGATCTCGCCAGCCCACTTTTCATCTAATAAATAAGATGGGCTTTTGTGTAATATTTTGTATGAAAACGCCAGCTGTGAAATGACAACCAAAAATACCTCATCTCTGAACTATCTGAACAGTTGAATGAGTTTGTGTGAGTTTTTGAGGGAGAAGTCAGGTCAACAATATTTCCACCTGGAATAAATTATCAGAGAGATGCATAACCAGTTTCATGTTAACCTGTTCCCTTCCCCAGTTCCAGTCCAGGTTGCGCATGCAAAAATGCAAAAGTAATTAACAATGAGAAGTAGATGAATTTTTAATGAATGAGATGCTAGTCATGCGCGTTCCTTCTTCATCTTGATCCAATTTAGACGATTTATTTGACTTGAATTTCAATATTAATCTCGTAAAGTAGAAATAATTACACGGCCTGTTAAATGAATACAAATTAACGAGAGAGAGAGAGAAGTTTGTTGTTGTTGGTTTTATTCCACGTCAATCGACGTCATAAAATTCAATCAGAGTTTAAGCAAGATCGCAAGCTATCAAGTAGTCTTATCAAGTTGTGAGTTAGTTTGATGAAGTCAGTATGGGCTCGTTGTTGTCTATTTATTTAATCAAAATTGTATTCATTGAATTTCATTGACACTCTCTCGAGAGTAAGCCTATCTTTACCGTTTTTGATATCCCACAACGTTGGAGTTAAGTGAGCGAGAAATAATTCAATTGAATTGGTAGTTGCGAAAACCCGTTTTTGAATGAACTTGTCTTGGACGTAAAAGATAGTGAGAGGAGTCAATATGGAATCGACGATTGGACCTACGACCATGTGAATGTGATTGATAGACCAGTTTCCTAGGACGAACAAGTTGCTCCTCGTTCACAATATCTTAATTATGTCGTTATGCAGGTGAAGAGGATTTGTTTTTATTAAGTTCACTAATAGCTAAGCCCTATTATTATTACGGCCTCCTGATTAGATTGCGAGGCATTGTTTGTAGGAAGAGCACAAGAAGGTTCATCGTTGAATGAAATGATAAAACTAGATTATCAAATGGTTATTTCTGCGTTTGAAATTATCGTGTATGAATGAGGATCAGGTTAATTACTTGGGAAGAAGGAGATGAAGAATTGCTTGGGCATTGCTTAAGCATTGCATATTCATTTCATTTGTGAGACCACTTAAGGCTTTAGTGGCTGACAGGTAAAACAGTTGGTTTGATTTATTGTTGTTGAGTTGCTCTCAGAAGAAGAAATCCAAAAGAGTTTATTTCTTGTTGTGTGGTAGAGATCAATTCCAGTTTGGCAATTAAAATACATACATAACTTTATTATATAGATCTGAATGGCCTTTGTGTATATTTGTGGATTGAATTCCATGCGTGGTTAATCTGGGAAGTGAATATTATCATGATCGTCGTCGTAGTTCGTGTCACGGTTCATTATTTCAATCTGTGAAGCCAAACCTCCCTTTATTATTAAGCCAAGAGAGAGAGATGTTCGAAATAAGGACGGAGGAAGAGATTCGATTCGTTCTAGTGTTCATAACCACATTTTTATTAGTCTTTATTGGACTCATCTGCTTTTCTGAGGACTTCTTTATCGTCGTCGTGAGCAATGATTTCATGCTAAGCAAAAGAATTCCAGGCAGTTTTGATTTACTATCAGCTTATTTGGACAGACTCAGGTGAAATAATATATAAATCCAGGTCAACTTGAGACTCATCCTCTGCTGACACTAAGGAAGTGTCATCTCTTTTGAATGTGGTTTATTTTTAACGGGTGAGTGAAGTCATTCGATGGTGCACGAAGTGCGAATGAATAGCAGTGTATGAATAGGATGAGAGGTAATAAATAATTCGGCACTAATACCGTTGCCCTGCACCGGAAGACATGACATCCTTTGAGATTCAGTCACACATGCACAAGATGAATGTGTGGAATCTTGTCTTGCTTTACGGAGGAGAAGGAAGAGATAAAAAGTTTGACACTTTAAGACTCATTGTTTGAAGAAGATGAGAAGAATTGTCAATTGACGCTCGTCGTCGTCGTTCAAGAGAGTGTTGACACTTTGGAAGAGATCTCCCAATTGACACTACCTATGATACATGTGTATACGTATATTAAATGAATGTATATGTGTGGTTGGTCATTCTATTGTGCGCCCTGTGTATTATTCACCTCAGATATTGTTCACACGTTATTTATGACTTGGAGCTACTGTCGTTGTGTGTGTGTGTGTTCAATTGACATTAATAATGTGTGACACAATGAGGACATGATTTACGACACACGGAACGATACGTCCATGACACTCCTTCTTCTCTTGGGTCTCCAGGATTCTAAAATCTCCTTTTATACATTTTGGATAAAGAAGCAGGAGAGATTCAATGGAGCCAGAGAGAGATTTGTTTGTTCAGAGAGATCTTTGGAAGTTTGCAAAAGGCCAAATAAGTTTCTTTGAAGAGAACAACTTGTCTGCAAATATTGAGAGAGTTCCCCTCTTGAAATATTATCAATAACCTATTGATTGTGTGTAAAAATATATTAAAGGAAGTGTTTGTAGTTTGAGTGCAACCCTTCTTCTTCAGGTGGTGACTTATAGGTTCCCCTGTATGTGTGTCCCTATTAAGGGTTCTTGTCTGAGGAAGACAAATGGAGTCAATTATGAGTCCTTGACAGTAGAGAGTGGTGGTGGTGGTGGTTTTTGATGGAAAGGATTATTCCCAGGTCAAAGAAAGAGAGAGATGAATGGAGTGATTGCTTCGCGACCTTTTAATCGATTTCTGAGAGAGTCAATCGTATTATCATTAGTGAGAGAGAAATGCAAAAGTACAACTGCTGAGAGATAAGCTGATTATAAGTCCATGGGGATTATTCAATGTATAAGTTAGGAAGGAAGTCTCGGAGATCATTTTAACCCACACGCAGACTGAGATTAATATTTTCCGTTTGCTGTGAGGATGATTTTAAATAATTGAAACTAATCATTTGAAGAGATCAAATGAAAAGGAGCTCACTCGAACTCACTTGTCATCCTTCCTAACAACAACAACAACTCCGGCGGTCTCTCTCTCCTCAACACATTTAACTATAGATTATTTGCTTGTAATTCGTATCATTCTCTGATGCTGCTCAACAGAAGCTCCGTTCACAGTCGTCTTAAATTATAACAAGACTCCATTCAGATTGAGACTGATTCACATGACTTTTATGCCGGATTTATTAACGATATTTTTGGATTTTTATTGTGCAAAGACTGTTGCACTGGATTGAAATAATAATAATGAAGTCCACTCTCGAGATGATATGAACTCCTTTTTAAGGAGATCTCCTTAACGTTCATTCCTGCAAGTCATACCTTCGTGGCGTACACAGAAGTGGTAAGGTATCATACACAGGTATCAGATATACGAACATACTCTTTGTGTAATGATTTGTAATGTAGGAATAAACAATAGGAAGGACCCAGGAGGGAGTAGTAGCAATGATGATGATGAGTAAGTGAAGTAGCAGAAGGAGAATTAATCAACATAGCATGTGTGTCGCTTAATAAAGAAAGTCATTGATGGGGGTTAAGAAATATGTACGGAGTATTAAAATACAACACATTAGCCAGGTTGGTTTTATTCCAAGAGATTTAATGATTAAACGATTCCACTTAAATTAACAGGAATGTGATAATTATGCAAATGGCATTACAAATAGATTTACGCTGCAAGTGTCTCCACAAAAGAGAGATGGGAGAAGAAAAGGTGAGAGAGGGTTCTGATAAATTGCTATTAATAATAATAATATAATTCTTTGAGAGCATTACGCAATGCGCAAGATCCAAAGATGGACGTTCCATTGATGTGTGTCGTGTGAATAGAGTTCTGGCTTTGCATTTTGCATTTTGTTCATTAGCATAATATTCTTCGTCTGTAAAGGAAGAAGAAAAAGAAGGGGAGCTTTTCTGAAGTGAATAAGAAGGGTTTGGCTCTTCTGGTGCTTTCGCGTTCTTCATAAATGAAATAATATTTGTCACTTGTTAATGACCATACACGAACTACACTGTCACTTTGTCTCTCTATGACACACCTTTAAACGTTCCCTGAACAGTTCATCCTTAAGCTTCTTATATCATTATTATTATTATTATTGCACATTGTTTTCAACACCTTTCTACGTGACAGTGAATGATGAGAGAGAGAGACAGAGAGAGAGAGAGACAGTTTATATTCAAAAACATTTAAATGAAAGGACGATAAATAAAAAGAAACATATTTGGTTTTAATGACAAACGATTATGAGTTTATCTTGGAAACATTGTTGTGGCCAGCATAATTCCTCCTGATAATCTTGTCTCGAGTGTCTCTCTTTATATCTTATTAGGGAAGTTTCCGATGGCAATATATTAACATTTTTTTAAACGTTAAATGTTTTATGCTCACCAGTTTAAGTTAAAGTGTGTGCAATAAATCTCTACTTGCAAGTATAATGACTTAATCTGTTGTCTGTACGTATAAAACGGTCTCTCATCGGTTGAAGAGTGATTCTTCATTTGGAATTATCTCGGGGGATCTCGAGAAGGTTTTGAGTTGACGGACACACGGAAAACGTGGCGTTTCATTATTATCGGAGAGTGAGATCAAGTACAGAATCCAAGAATTCCAAGTAAACGCCTACACTCTCGTGTGTATGGCTATTTGTTCTGGGGCTTATCTTGCTGCCCATAGTCGAATGTTAGTCTTGTAGGATAAAGTTTAAATGAATTTAAATTTAGAACTTTCGCCAGCTCCTGTTTTATCTCGTGTACTCGTCGGCAGAACTTGCTTTGGGAAAAAGTAGAAAAAAGCCGAGAATGTCAATTAAGAGTCGTTTTTGGGAGTGAATGTCACCCGAAATGAGTTTAATTTGGAGTTGAGAAAGCCGACGACGACGAGGAGGACGTTGTGTGGTTGTTCGGCGTATCACAGGTAGTCGGTGAATTAATTGTTCAATGTGACATCATCTCAGGACATGGAACTTTTCTAATGGACTTCTGTATTACATCTCCGCTTAAGACTCTGTAGACTCTTTTTAGTATATTTACCTTGGAAGGCGGTTGTGATTTTATGCAATGCATCTCCACCTGAATTACGCAAGGACCTTTAATAGTGACTAATAAGGAGAACAAATATACTTAAGAATAAGAAGTTCGGAAGCTGGTCCACCACACCTTCTCTCTCTCTCTCTCTCTCTCTCTCTCTCTCTCTCTCTCTGATGACCTACTGATATACTGATATACATGTGACCACGGGACTATTTACATCTTCCATGATTAGCTGATCTTCTTTCACTCCCTCGAATGAATGGACACCACCCTTGCAAGCAACACAATCGTCCTCGTACAATTGGAAACAATCGAGGGAATCTCCAGAGAGATCGAGAGAGTGGAAGTGTAGTCGGTAGCAGCTACTTCACTTACGTGGGACATAAAAAAGCTTATTACGAACACTTACACAAACAATCAATTGATAGGATCGAGATTATGGATGGTGGTGGATGTTTGGCGATTGATTGAAGGGCGGATTATTGTGTAGACTCTGCTCCTATAAATTCAAACACATCAAATGTACATTTCCTAAATTGGATTTCCAGACTTCGTCTTCTTACCTTCATTTTCTAATTGAATTTGTTAGAGGGAAATTTATATTTTAAGTTCCAGGTGAGACGAAGCAAAGAAAGAAAGAAGGGGCAAGGGAAGGAGGTTGGTTGGGTGTGAACGACTTGTGTTCACAATGGAAGACACTCACCAATTTATTATTGATTATTCATTCTTCTGTGTTATAAAATATAGGGAAATAAACTTTCAGGCTTCTGTTGCTTACTCGGAAGGTTCAGCCCTTTCTTGTTGGCTACTTCATCAGAAATTTTATGACTGGGAAACATTTCTGACATGGAACGTCGTTCTGTGTGTGCTAAAAAATACGACAAGACAGTTTGAGAGAAAGATACTTTAATTGAATGATTGTGAAGTAGATGAAGAGGAGATAGCTGGGGTAATGTGGGACAATGAGTAAAGTTTTAAAAGCGAGTGAATTTCAGGTGAGACGTGTTTTTGGGCCAAGAAACAAGGTTAGGAACCAAAAGTGTGGAATGAGTTATGATTATTGTTGATTTGACACATGGAGAAAGTCGGCAGGCACATTATGAAACGTTTAAAATAGTGAGTGGTTGCAATCATGCAACTGAAAACTGAAATAAATAACCGTTTAATGTCACGGCGGCGGTTGAGTTAATCGATATATTTCATAGCCACTTGTAATAATAATTGTTCCGAAGATCTTCCTCTGACTTGTGGAAATTCAGTTGGAAGAATTCAATTACATCCAACACGATCGGTAGAGAAGGATTTATGTTAAATCTCGAGAGAGTTGCACGAGACGTCCAGCCAAAAAGAGATTCTTAAAAGTTCATCTTATAAGTAAGTTGTGTAACATTGTTTAAGAATGCGAGAGGAACTACTACAACTACTCCTTTTCTTCTTGAACTTGCGGTCATCTCGTAGTCTCCTTTGTGGTCGGCTACATTATCTCCTGTTAAGGCTACAAATATAATGTCAACCGCTTCTTATTCTTCCCTCGAATGGAAAAATCCTGTTGGTCGTAAACTAAAGAAACAAGTACGGCACCACTCTCTCTCTCTCTCTCTCTCTCTCGTGACAACATTCCTTGGCTCAGAGAAATTAGTACAGGGAATTAATGCATCTTTGGTGTCTTCACTATCTCAAACGATCTCGTAAGACTCTCGTATCTTTAGTCTGGGACATTTATCTCTCAATCTAACCTGCTCGTGTGTGTGTGTGTGAGACACTGTGAGATATTGATTAGAGCATAACCGAATGATCTAGGGGTGAGCGTTTTAATTGTGTGTGTGAATTCTTTATAATAATATTAAGCTACAGATACAGGTGAAATACTAAATAGTAATTGCTACTCAATATTTACTTGCATGGAAGGTAAGGATGAGGATTGTTTGGAAGTGTTTGGGACGAGTTGTAATAAAGTTCACGGAGGAAGACATAAAACAGTTTTTGACTGCCTATCATCATTTTACTTGATAGTTAGTTAGTCGTCGCGTCGTTACAACACAACTGGAGAGAGAGAGTTGTCAGTAGTTTTGAGAGTTTATAGGGACATTAGAGAGAGAGTGGGGATTCTTGGAGGACGCTTGTCCAGAGAACACGTTTCATTAGTTGGAGACAGAGATGAGATTATTGTGTTAGGGACTTTGTTGTTCGTATCACGGGGAATATTTACAGCCACAATTACAACGTAAACTGTCACTCGTTTAAAAAAGACTTAGTCTTGAAAAAAGTAAAGCACAATCTCAATAATTGGTTGAGGTGGTGGATTGTCTTATTGATATCGCAAACCGGATTTGTTAATAACATTCGATTCATTCCGTTAAAGAGATGATCTGGTTAAAGTGAACCCTTGGAAGGAGCTTACTAGAAAGGATAAGGGCCAGGTGACTTAAGAAGAAGAAGAGGAACCTTATTTAGTTTTTTCTGCTTGAGACTCCCGTCGTGCACTTGTAATTGAATCATAGTTGGTCAATAACAAATTACATTGCACATTAGGAAATGACTCGTCCTATTATCCATCCTGACAGCAACAAATGACTCGGATTAACTCTGATTACCCTTCAAATTGCTCCCCAATTGTTCTCCCGTCCCGGGAGACTAATCCCCATCGATAGTACACATATGAACATGCACAATCTCCTCCAATACTTTTTAACTTTCGAAAGGGACTCATTCATGAGAGAGTTTGTCGCGGACTGTGTGGAACTTATGGAGAGCTAGAATGAGACGTTACAAACATGTGTGGAAATGCCTGTTCAATTCTTATGGTCTAGTTGTTCTCGAGATGTTTTGACTGTTTGACAGCTTCTATGAATATGCTCGAGTCATGTTCTTCTTCTTGTTGTTGTCCTGTGAAGAATAATTTAATCGCTGGAGTTGTAAGGCTAATTGTAAGTACACATAGTGAGGGCGTTGTTAATATGATGATGGAGGTCAAGAGGTCAGTAAATAAAGGATCAACCCAATTCTTATGTTATTTCATAGAACAATGCGAGTAGTGTTGTTCATAATCTTAATCATCTCGATGATCGCGCGATGTGTGTTTTAAACACGCGTTCCGACAGCAGCAAACAACAACCACAGCAATATAATCGAACACATCATTCTGTACGTCCATCCAACTATTGGACGTTTGGAGTGTGTGCTCTGGAAGATTGTTGTGTGATGGCCTATCGTAACAAATTAACCTGAGAGGCAGTTGGGGGCACATTCTGGATCATCACAAGATGTTCACGTTGGTTTCTTATTATTAGATTACACGAGAGAGGATTTGTGACGTGACGTGTGCTTGAGTTATTTGTTCTTATCTGATGATGATGATGAAGTTGAATTAAGGAAGGAGGTTTATGTAGTAGAGTTCATCAAGATTCTTCATCTTGGCACTTGCGAGAGTGCCAAGTGGAAATATGTAAAAGTGACCATAAATGGGAACCTCATCATCACTCTTTGACCTTCAATTAAAAGTTTAAAAGTTTTTTGGCTCGATTGATTACTTTGATTCTCTCTTGTTAATTACCGACGCCCGTTTCGATTTATAACACACATTCCAACAATCACTGGGAAGGAAATTAGATCGGATGTGTTGGCTAGAGCCATGTATAGAGGTTATGTATGCATTGAGTCTATGAAGTCTATGAAGTCTCTCTTGGTGAATCTCAAGTAGAACTTGTGTAGAAGGATTCACGGGGAGAAGCTGAAGATGAGCTGGAGAATATTCATGGAAGGGAATAAATGAAAAGAAATATTAACGATAATTTGATTTACTCGGATCTTCTTCTTCTTTTAAATTGAATCCAGAGTGGTTTAAATTTATTGAGCATTATGGACATTTGAAACTTTGAAAGGCCGAAGGTGTTTTATATCCTTACACACACACACCTGTACACTTGCCTGTGCCTTTTGCTCCTATTTCTTTTTATTATTGTTTCGAGAGCTACTTTTAAAAAAGCGATACAGAGGAACCTGATACACTCACAACACCTGATTCATCTTCACCTGATTTCAAACGTCTAATTTATTTCCACGAGTATATTTATTTCACAATTAACTCTCTACATCAATTACAGGATAGCCATAGTGTGCCTGGTGGACTTTATTATGTTTCGTAGTTCGAGTTGCTCTGAATGTGTAAAAGTTGTTGTTGTTGCTGTTGTTGTAGATGAAATCGGGTGTGAATTTATTGAGTCAATTTAAGTGTAAGGTCTTAGAGGCAAAGCATAGTACACTACGGGAGATACACTAGAGGAGATTAGCAGAGGCATTTGAATTTATTAGAGACTCCAAGTGTGGTCGTGTGAATTTAGTGACACAATTAAGGTTTCAGTCTCCGTGTCACTATCCCCCGTCCGCCTGTGAATAATGAAGAAAGTCTTCCCGTTTGTTTTACTCACATTAATCATACGAGAAAGTTATGAAAACAACCTGCTCATACGATCAACCAACAATGAGGAGAGTTTTGAATATTTGAATACAGAATGTGATTCCACACTTGTTGTTGTGCAAGGAAGTGAAATTGAATCCACCACGGCCAGTGTTAGTCGTCTAAATGCAAATGAAGGGACGAGCATCAATTTATCTTGGGCTTTAATGAGAGAGAGAGCGTATCTGTTTCGTCTGGAGGAATTTCCATTGAGGTTTAGAATGAATGGAAGCGTTTCCATTCATGACCTCGCGTTTCATTATTCGTAAGATGAGACACTCTTTCTTTCTCACATTTCTAATGATATGCCTGGACGGGGAAAAGACTAAAATGCTGCTACTCTTTCATTCTTTCTCTCTCCTTTTATACGAGTTGTCAGTTTGTGACCTAATGGGACTTATTTCCAAGTCCCCCCTCTCTATCTCTTCTTCTCTAGTGTAACAAAAGGATGAGGATAAATATATGCAAACGGAGACAATGAATGAATATTTGATTGTACACGAAGGTAAGGTGTGTGTTGGATGGAACTAATGGAATGGAAAGAGAGAGAGAGAGGGAAGGAAGTGACTTTAATGGATGAGCAGAGGCAATTAAATCGGTCTGGAGTTGAATAAATATCTCTGGAGGTAAAAGAGATCATAGGAAGAGTTAAACGACGTGAGTGTGACAAAGTTGTCAGGAGAGACAATGAATGGCCTGGCAGTGAGAGAGTGCCCACTAGTCCAGTTCTGATTTCTAATTACTACGGAGGAAAGTAAATCTCTCTCGGGTTATCTAGACCCATAAATAGAGGGACGACTGGGAGAGTGAGGAAATAACAAGAGCGTATTGAGGAGTGTGTGAGTTATTGTGTGGAGGTGTGAACAAGAAAATAAGGTGTTAATTATACAAAGACTACTCGTCCATCACTTGTACGAAGAGTGAGAGGAATTGGTTCGTGATGAGAGAGGAAATATTATTATGGGAATAATGGGAAACTTTGAAACTCCACTAAAATGCTAATTGTGCTTTCATTGTTGCCCTTATAAAGACAAATGTTTTTTCCCTTTTTATTCGCGTTGATAGAGATTGAAGGAGGGAGGAACGAGAGAGATTTCGTGAGAGAGGAATATTATTATTACAAGAAAAGACAATAATAATAATGTGCTCATCATGATTATTATTATTGCCATTATGCAAGTTTAAAATTAAAAATGCACTGTAATAAAATGATCCACAATGATTTAAATGTAATAAGACTCGGTGATTTGCATGAAGAAAAGGAAAAGTCTACGGAGCATTTTATTGGGCTAAATTAACATGAAATTAAGTTGGAAATATCTTGAGCTGAGAAGAAGACACCTCCGCTCTCTGGCTGAGCATAAAAACCTCCTCATGGAGACAAATGATTCAAATAAGCATTTAAGCGTTTAAGTGAGTGTGTAGTGTTGCTGTGTGCTTTATCATTTCCATATATCTCGGCTTGTTTTAAGTTCCAAATAATATTTTCCAAAAGATTATTCAAATTTAGACTCGATCGTTTGAGTACACGAGAGAGCAGTTGTTTGATGATTGGTCGATCTCATGTTGAGCGAAGACGTACAAGAAGAGTCGTCGGAGTTGATTTGGAGATATTTGCTAATTCATGGGACTTGATACGATCAATCATTTCGTAAATAAACATGAATATATGTGTCATTGCTTTTGGTCAAAGACAACCAGAGAGACCAAGCACAGAGCCTGTGTATATTTGTATGTACTTTTGTGTATTTTGTGGTTTCGTAAAGTTGCTGCATAATAGACAACTCCTGCCCAAGTTTAGTCATTGGAAGCAATCAACAAGTCTTCTTCAGAGAAGGACTATACTCGAGAGACTAGAGAGAGAGATGCCAATCTGTGTAAAAGAAGTTTTGTTTGGTTGTGTTGCTGGTAGGCAAGGGAATAAATTTTACTATTAAAGCTAAATGAATGTAATCGCTGATTTTATTTCATTCCATGTGTGTGTCTTTCTTTCCAATCACTCCGCCCACACTCAATTCATATGCACATACACATAACTAAATGAAATATCTAAATGATATAAATGCTATACAGGTATTGATGTATTCATAAATCTAACTCATCGTGACTTTTGACTCCTCTTAAGAGTTTCATCACACACGCGAACTTTGAACGAATAAAGTTTCCACAAAGTGTTTTTACTAAATGTTTTTGGTAAATGTTTCTTTTAGTAAATGATATTTTTCTGAGCACACGATTGAACGTCGCGTTGTCCGCGTGTGGCCTTGATTAGTAAATCTAATTACTCTAATAATTTGCGTAGTCGTTGCGAGTGATACGAATCTTTCCTCTTCCAATGTATAACCTTGCGTCATTTCCCTGGGATTGTGTTAGTTCTGGATTTTTTGTTGTGCCTCTTTCGCGATTGATTGTTGGATGGCGTGGGATTATCGTAACTTGCTATTAGATCAGTGTACATGTAATTGTTCATTGTCAACGGGTGAACGGAGGAGAGACCTCCGGAATAATATGAAATTATTTCATATCTAGATTACTTTTGATGATCATTGTTGTGTGATTGTCTCGTGTAAGTAGAAATGTGTGTACATGTGTTGTTGCTGTTGGTCGAATCATTTCCTAGATGACCCGATTAAGCGTAACATTATAAAAAGTGAGTTGAAGACCATGAATCATATTGACAATTATGATTTACACAATTCACCGTGTGTTTGTGTGTGGGTGGTGACATTATCGTAGTCGCTCTTGCAATATGGACGTACAAATTACAAATGCGCGTGCTATCTCTCTCTCTCTCTCTCTCTCTCTTAATGTTATTTCCTAGTACAAATAGAGAACAATCAATCATCATTCTTGATTCAATTATGAATTTGCAGAAGAAATGAAATAATGATGGATTGGTGGATGACTTGAAAAAATCTAACTTTATTCCGAGGCGTCTATGTTGTATACAAAGGACAATTTATTGGGTGTTTATAGATATTGATATAATATATTATATGTATTTATGTGTATTTGTATACATTTAAAAGGACAAGAAGAAATGCTGCGGAGTGTAAATGTCGCTTATCAAAGACTAATTAATTATAATATTAACGATTTTTACATGAGTAAATCAATTCACAAGTTATTATGTACACAAAGAGAGTTTTGTTTTTAAACTATAATCAAGGCCGAGTGCATGTGTATTGCAATGATAACAATAAGTTCAGAAGGAATCAATTACAGGGAAATTACAAAAAAATATTTCAAAAGGTAAAATAAATATATATATATATCCTGAGTAAACTAACATGTACAATTTACACTACTTTCTATTAACTATAAGTTATATTGAGAGATACAAAAGTTGCATTGCTATAATGAATAGTATTAGTATTCTCAGAGTACCCCAAACTCTTTAGTAACCAGGAACACACACGTTTTTTACTGTACAGGCTTTTTTATGCACGCTTAAAACTATTAAAACACTCGAAATGTGCTTAAGTAGATTCTTTTAATACACTCTAACTGGCCGTGTATCCAAATAATACTCCCTAGACATTAATTAAGGTATAAATACAAGTATACAACGTTGTGAATGATTGTTCAGCAATTCTGTCCGGTGTAAGATTATTATGCTTAACCGACTACTATACATATATGTATGCTAGTAATAATATTAAAGCTATATATTGAGGGGATCACACCGGGTACTTAATCTTTACTTAATCTATGTATATGTACAATGTATATCTATAAATGTATGTGAATCACACTAGAGCGAATAATGATCTGACTGTCATATCTCTGCTTGTTAAGTCTGTGTATTTGCATGTATAATTATTTTCGCATTAGTTTTGCACAGAGACACAGAGAGAGTTC
>Ga0194135_10000889_pt1 | contig 17519 bp, 23 predicted proteins | sample LitLau_LLRF_2013_FD_134024 | JGI IMG/M metagenome (GOLD analysis project Ga0194135, IMG submission 134024) | Freshwater sediment microbial communities in response to fracking from North America - Little Laurel Run_MetaG_LLRF_2013 (version 2) | ecosystem: Environmental > Aquatic > Freshwater >...
ATTCCACATGGAGTGATGATGAAGCAAGTGTGGTGCATGCAGAAGCTCCAATAACTTCTACTACTTTAACTTTCCAATTGTCTTTATTTATCGGTGGTAGGTTTTCTAATAGAGGCGGATTTCTACAGTTTTATATGTGTGTGTCATTGTATGATTGATATGATTATTATTTGTTCTTTTTAGATTTGTTTGATGATGATGATGATGATGGTTTTGTTGTCCATTCTGGGCCTGAGTGGAACAGCATTGCTCGGAAGACCATGAATGCTAAGAAGCAGACTGTGCCTATAACCTGGTATAATTATGGAGGAAAGGAGGAGGAATTAATAAATAATGTATAATGATTAATAAGAAGAAGAAGGGTTTAAGAAATGTGGCTGATTTACTTGGATGTACTCGGCTCGGTTTTCGAAAGGCATTCCGCAAATAGTGTACCATTCGGAGTACATCTTTGGGGGTTTGTTAGTTGGGTTCACGCAGTGGAAGTCGAAGTACTTCTCATCGTAGTCGGTAGGGCAGAGGTATTTTCGACGTAAGACAGGCTGTTTTAGAGATTAGTGTTTAGATTTTGGTGATTACGAAGAAAAGGGTTGTTCTTCAATTCATACCTTGCCAGTGATTAGAGTAAAGACCGTTGGCATTTCTATCCACTCGTCGCAAGGACCTATTTTCTCATGAAGACCTACTGCTACCTCTTCTTCAGGATTTCTGTACACAGCCATCCATAAGTAGACGGAGTAATGGAGGATCAACCCAATGACGATCTCTGTAACTCCCATTCCTTTGCCTAGAAGGCCGAATAATAGGGTGACATATACGTTTATGAAACAGCTTTGAATAGTTTTGATTAAAGTTTCAAGGATGAAAGGAGACAAATATATGTACCAGTTGGGCGTGCATCTTTAGCAGGACTTCGATCCCTGGACCAGGCCATTGTGAAATATATGACAACAAGAGTGAAAACGCAGTTCTCAGTGTGAATTCCAAAATAATCGTGGAGTGGATGGTACAACGGAAGAAATTGGAGGACTCCTCCAGGCATTCCACAAAGAGCAGTTAGGACGCAACATATAAATTCTTTCAAACTATTTTTGTCAGAGACCCATGGATTTTCAGGGTCGTTTTGGCAAATCTTGCTCCTCCAGAAGTGGAACATATAAGTTATTGAAAAAGCAAATGTCGCATGGAAGTAGTACGATGTCCATGGAACCCAGTAATGTCGGTCATAAATGTTTGGATCAGTATCGTGCCACGTCCAATGTACAAACTTTACTGCCATTATGTCATAAGGAATGTCGATCAAGACCGTGGTTAGACCAACTGCATAAGCATTGGCTAGTCGGCTTAATCTCAGTCGGGATACACATACGGAAGCTGTATAGATGAATGTTGGATCTATAAAATTAGCAAGAAAGATTTAGCCATAAATGTCTGATGAGTCCAACTTCATAATGATATAGCCACCAGCGTAAATTGTTTACATAAGACTATAAATAATACTAGTAGTACCGTACACAAGCATAAGATGTGAATTGGAAGTCGCCGGCCAAACAGTACAATAGTTGTTTGAGAGTGCCAAAAGTTATCGATTTGAGGTGACCAGAATGTAACATTTTCCACAAACAGTCCATGTAGTACAGTTGTCAACCAGAGCCATCGGAATCTGCCACCAACACGTTGGGCTGCAAAATTTATTTAAAATCTCAGACAAGATAGTAGAGCCCAAATATACAACTATGAATTGTACTGGGTACTACATACAATGAATGAATGTCAAAATGGCAATGGTTATAAAAGTGTACTCCGAAATTAAGTAAGTCGGCTGAGCTTTCCACTGATCTCGAGGATCTGTAAATCTGACTAACCAGTCAAGTACCTGAGAAAAAAGAAGATGCACAATCAATTATTGCATCAATGACCATGATCGTGATACTTATTCCGAGTTATTCCAGTGACAAGTGAGACAAAGTGAGACATCAGGAGTTCTTACATTTTTGTACTCGTACTTGGTGATTTCATCACCAAACCCACTAATGTTCTTCGAATTGCTAGCTACACTCATTTTGACTCTGCAAGCTTCAAGAAGTTTCTCAGAACCAATATTCCTTTAAAAAATAACTTTAATTAAAGGTCAAAAACATCATCAACAGTTCAAATGTGAATAATGCGAGATAAACACGATACCACTTAATGTAACTCCAGGCCACCAGCCGGGGAATGAAACAGTCTCACGTTAATACTTCACCTTCTTTGTTAATTTACACTGTAATTTTGTTACAATTTTTGTAACACTGACAATGAGCTTTTTGGAATCATATCATGGATCAGCTTGTTACTGCATAGGGTCGGCATATCGCTGATGATGTTGTATAGCGTGTCTGTAGTTTGTATCAGCACAAAAAATGTTATCTCATCGCCACTCAACCTCACAGTCAATGTGTTTTAAGTAAATAGACGGATAAAATATATTGTATATGAAATTGAATGTCAAGTGAATGATCGTGGCCAAGTGGGTTCAGAGCAAAGGGCTTATTCAGCCAACTTTAGAAATCTACTACTTCAGATTCTGAGATGTTGAACACCTGTTTGGTAGTTACATAATAAGATTAAACACGAGATATAATCCTTGTACATGAATAGTTGTCATCATCATATGACTTAATTTCGTATTCTATTTAGCTCATATCTACTCAAAACTCTTCTCTAATCCAAGTACTAAATGTTCATAAAAACGATTATACACAACTTTCATTGAATATCTTCAGTGTTGAGGATACTTCAAGCACCACTTGCAGCTTATGAACTGCAGCAAGCAAAAATCAAAAAGTATCTAAGCTCACTTATAGCAGTCTCAAAATCGGTTTACAAATGACGTTGGAGGAGACGATGAGGAGGAAAATGAATTAATTTCAACGAAGAAAAGAGTCATCATCATTTTACTTGCCTGGTCTGCTTTTTTTATTTGTCATAAAAGTGCTGTCTGACACTTTCGATAAGAAAAGATCTATTAATAATCACAACACAATATTTGTTATAGAAAAGTTGGCTAGTTTTGACGGGTATTGAACTGATAGGTCCTGGAACCTCTCCCGGTTTGTGGTCTCCCTGGGTAAGTTTGGTTGCCTTGAGGTCCACCATAAGGCACTGAGCTTTGGCTGTAAGCCCCATGGTGGTCACCACGAGAATATGAACGATGCGACTCTCCTCCATAACCCCGATTAGATCCTCCTGACCCACCACGAGAAAATGACTCAAATCTTGGTGGACCCTGGCTTCCAACTGGAGGGTATTCGCTGACATTGTTCAGCATATTTTCATTATATGACCTCTGCGGAGGTTGGTATGATTGGTAATTATCTCTGCCTCGGAACGAAGGGGCTGCACTTCCTCGATTGCTGTAAGACCCGCGAGAATCATCGTTTCTGTACGAATTTCCTCCAGGGTATCTTCCACCACGGTTTCCAGAATCTCTATTTGGTTGCTCATTTCGGTCGTATCGATCAGAACGATCTTGGTCGCCTTGATAGCCACCTCGTCCTCCCCTTCCCCGACTAAAGTTACCACCACCACCTCCACGAAATCCGCGTCTACCACCTCTTCCTCCCCTGTCGGGAAAATTTGACTGCTGTTCATCATAATAACTTGGTTGCTGTTCACTAACAGGTTCACTTGTTTCTTCATCTTTTATGTGGCCTTGAATAAAGCCAAATAGAGAGATTGATTTGGTTGGTCTCTGGAATTCCTTTGGAATTGGGGCATCTTCTTCTGCATCAGGGTCTAACGGTTTCTTTCTTCGATCTTTTCTCTCTTCAAGTCTGCTAGATCGATCTTCTATGTTAGATTGACCAGAGCGTCCCTATACAGTTTAAGATGTAAGAATGAGACTAAAACTAAGTTCAGTTTTCTATTTCTTAAAAATAATTTATGTACTTTAAGGAATTTCAGGGCTTTCTGCGGATTTTTGAATCGGGCCATTGCCTCTGACGCTTGGTCCATTGAAAATCCTTCATTCATTATATCCTGGATGTCTTTATCAATCAACTAAAAATATCCATATGTTTAATTTTAATAATTTTAATGACAATTTTAATAATTTAGTCACTTGAAACAACTTATATCTCACCGTTTTTTTCGGCTTCTGCCAATTTTGTTTTGTAGATTTATCCATAAGCTCTGAGATAGCTTCACTTCTTTGAGCTGCAAATTCGGATTGGTCATTTTCTGTGACATCCTTTTTCTCATTGACGATATCCATGGCCTTTAATCATACACAAGGCAGGCATTGTTAAGTTTCGTCGTTACATTAAATTAAATTATATTTCACTACTTCAAGGCAAGACAACAATCTTATGTAAAAACGTAAAATACCTTCATCTTTCTTAACAACGCGACATCAGTATTGTCCAGTTTCTGACCAAATGGTTTCCATTGAGGCGGTCCTTCCGACCCCTCCACGTGACCCATTGATCCCCACTCATGTTTTTCTTCTAACTTCTTTTGCAACAGCCACTTGTCAATTAATGATCCTACTCTGCCACCAATAAAGGTCACATTGAACTTGTCCAAATGGATCCACGATCCATAAATATTCCGGATCTCTTCCACTACTTTAATCTTCGATCCCGGGGGAGAATTTATTCTAGAATAAAGATATTTCTTTTTACAAGAAAGCTCAATCGTTAAATACCATTCGCGATGTGTAAATCGTAGAATGTTCGCAACTCACGATATTCCACTAGACTTGTCCAAATCTGTGATGAGGCCGTAGCAAGTGGTTTTACCATCTGTAAGTGTAATCTTCAAAATATGGTTAGCTGGGTCGTAGAATTTCTTCTCGAGTTTAGGTGCCGAAACATTAACTACTTGCTGGATCTGCAAAATGGCTCCACGTGGAAGTTTTTTGTCTTCTAATGCTTCTTTCAAAATGTACCCTCCGTGGTCAACTACAGTCAGATCGTCCTAAAGTGGAAGTAGTTCATAAAATTCTAATTATCATAACATTCATAACGCATAATTTTTGAAAATTAACATTTCTTACTGCAGAATAGCAGTAATAGCACAGAACTTACATTCAAATATTGAAACGCATCCCCTCCTCTATTAGAATAGCCTCTGGATGACATTTCCGATCTGGGTAATTCGTGCTAAAACCCGATGGTCGTGTGCCGTCGTTTTAAATCCCGGATTTCACCAATTCAACTCTGCCTATCTTGTTATCATAAAATGTGACATCGATATAGAACATCAGTGAACTTTTAGTGCACTGAAGTTCTTCCAAAGCGAATGATAACCGCTCAGATGTTCCGACACGGCCAAGATGTTGTTTTTGTTTTCCCGCCAATTTCGTTAGAAGGATTCCAGAGTATGAAGGACCCATAGGACTTAACTTATCAAAAAACTCTCTCAATCCAACTATGCTTCATAATTATTTATGCAAGTAAAGAAGATGCAAAGTCAATAGGCACAATGATATCGTTTCAGTTCAACACTATTTATTGTATTAGAACTGGAAAATGTGTAGTTACACAATTCATCAAAAATATGTTCCATGCGATATAAAATTTTGCAATTTCCGGCGCAAAATTGACACTACATTAGTATAACGAAAATGACAAGAAACAGTTCTTAAACTATATGTATAAATACGGTTTTGGTAAAAATGGCCACATAACAAATTGATATTCTTGGTATTGCAAAGAATGTTTGTTAATATACGGCCCCATCATCATCTCCGTCGTGATCTGAGTCCAGAAATCCTTCTCCATTATCGAAATAACTTGAAACATAGTCTGTCCCCAAGTCAAGTTCGTCGTCGGCATCATCCACTTCTTCCTATGAATTGAAACAATTAGACATTAGTTTTAAAGCTTATATTTCATTCAAGTATAAAAACTTGATATTATCATAGTTGGTGGATTTTCCTCAAACCACTGAACATACGAGTATGCCAATAGTCAGTGTAAGCGATATTTCATAATCATTTAAGAATAATAATAGCATAAAACTTGTATAGTCAAGGTGAAAGTAAAGTAAAATTTACCTCCTCTAAAACATCGACAGGTGGTTCGACGTCATCATCGTTAGCCTTTTTCTTATCCTTCTCAGCACCACGTTTGTCAGGGTTCTCTTCTTCATCCTCCACGTCTATTTCTTTAATGATTTTAGTGACTTTACTTGCTGTGGGTTTAGGTTTACGAGGTTTTTTGAAAGGAGAGGCAGATGAAAGCTCTTTGTGTACTCTTTTGTGGTGAAGTCTGTGAAAAATGTCTGAGTTGAGGGTTAATGGAGCTTTGTACATGTCTGTATACCTCCCTACGTGAAAAGGACTTTTGTCATGTTCCGAAATTTTAACTTTACAGTTAATTTTATAGAATCTACTAAATCTTTTATACACTGCGACTTTATCTAAACTACTAGTTTTAAGTGATTGAGGTGCTGAGGTAGGCGGATACAGCGGAGGTACAATTGGTGTGAGTAAATCTGCTGGAGCATTCGGAGGACCACTGAAGTTCCTTCCACCTTTTCCATACCGATTATTAGCGTTGAACAGTTGAACTCTTGCAGGGATATCTTGCAGTTTTTTGTTGTTACTATTGTTATCTTGTCCAGGCTTTTTACCATGGCCGGAATTTGTCCGCTTTCTATTGTTATTGTTACTTGCTTGCTGCTTTGTAGCATTGGAATTGGTACTCGATCCTTGCTTACTTTTATTGTTAGCATTAGATTTAGCAAGTTCTGCAACAGCGGCAGTTCCACCGCCTAAACCGTTGCCCTTCCCTCTAGGCATTCTCGGTCTGGTCACCAGGCTAGTTCAGCTTGCAGAAATTTACTCTGATCCTCCAGCAGTGACTTCCGTTCTTACGCTAACATTAGAATTACTGACTACTTGTTCTGCTTCATCCGAGACAAACTGATCAGGATCATAGATTACTTTAAGTAACAACGAGCAGCTAGGACATGTGGCTACATCCTCGCCATTCACCAACTCTTCCTACAAGACAAAAATGTACCTTTAGCCTCCGCTCAATCTACTCAACGCTGAAGTCTTTTCTTTACGACAATGTTTTCTCATAATCAAAAATATCATCAATACCGTACAGAGTGTAAACAGCCGATTTGATAAGGGTATAATCATAGAAAACCACACAAATTACTATACAATTATTTCATCATCCATCTTCAACAATAAAATTGAGCCAGCACACCAAGAATTCGAGTACAAAATTTAACAAAATTTAACGCAATTAATTCTACTCATGTATCCTATTAATATGCAACAATGCTTCACTATTATCAGTATTATTAACAACCACGCGGTGACCACGACCATCAACATGGCGGCGGCGCCCCGTGGGACTCAATCTTATTTTGAAAACGCATGATTTCTAAGATTAGGATTCTTGAAAAACACATACCTTAGTAATTTGAAATCGGTCTCCGCACGGGCAAGGGTAATAGTAGGTCTCAGAGTCCTCGTCCCACTCGAAGTCCTCGATTTCGACCTCGTCGTAATATGAAGTCATGAGTGATGGTGATCTCCCTCACGTCTGCCTTCGCCGTCTCCTCACACAATACTGCACGAGGAGACTGCCAAGAAGAGCAGTCAGCGTGGTCACCCAGCAGTCCGCCACCAGCAATTCAAATCTGGCGGTGCCTGTATGCAAATCACGTGAGTGGGATGCCGCGTACATTCAAACTCCCTCTAGTCTTTCCACTTTCGTTTGTTGTGCTCGATTTCCTTACATAAAAGCGAGTGAGGAAATCTCCAATGAGCCATATTAAACTCACAAAAACAATTTAATAATTCAATTTCGAATTTTATTCCATTCCTCTTTTTGTTAATTTGTGGCACTAATATTTGTGGACTTGTATCACGACGCAACAATGGCTACCCCAAACCAGGTACGTAGAGGTTTATTAATTTCGTGTAAAATAACATTTGGCCAAAATATAATACCAGCATTGCCAGCAGAGTTATTACTTTTCATTATTATGACTATTCACTAGTACGATATTACTTTGTTGTTTGCTACTACTTCGCTTCAATAATTCAGTCCCACATTGAAAATTTTGAAATGTTTCTGATAAGTTCTGTATCTCTATGTTCGTTTAACGATGCGAAGCGTTTTCCAAATATAATGGTCTGTGCAGCCGTTTGTTAGTTTGTATTCTGAAACTATGTGTCACGAATATACTCTGCGAGACGATTATTCTGTATCGTTATTATTGAAGGATTTAGAAAAATCCATGTAAACCTGAAACATAATTCAATTTTGGCATTTTCATTAAATTCTCATTTGACTTTTTAAGGCCCCCGACCATCGAAGAAAGTGGGATTTGAAGGAATACGAAAAAATCGCTGCCAAAAGAGCTGAAGATGAAGAGGAAGATGATGATGACGAGAAACCGAAAAAGCGTGAGATGCTTAAGCAGCGAGATTATCGTGTGGATTTGGACTCTCGACTTGGAAAATCCATTGTCATTACAAAGAACACACCTGCTTGTCAGGCCGGGGGTTATTATTGTAATGTCTGCGATTGTGTTGTAAAAGATTCCATCAACTTCTTAGATCATATCAATGGCAAAAAACGTAAGTTGATAGTGACTTATAAATTTCTGGAATTCACTTTATTTCAGCTGTATTAATTTGTTTCGTCACTTCTGGTTCATCCTTTTGGCAAGTCTAAAATGTTAAACAATTTTATTTCAGATCAGCGAAATTTGGGAATGTCCATGAGAATAGAACGCTCTACCCTTTCACAAGTTAAACAGCGATTCGAAAACAACAAACAAAAAGCTATGGAACATAAGAAAAAGTATGATCTGGAGAAGCGAGTTAAAGAGCTGGAAGAAGAGGTAAGCGGGTTTTTACTTATGCACTTGTTAATCTAAAAACTCTTGGCAAATTGGAAATTGCATTTAATGATTATTTCTTTCTGTATGTACTTAGGAGGAACGAGCAAAAGAGTACAGGAAAGAAAAGAGACACGAGCGAAAGCGGAAAGCTGAAGAAACTGCATCTAGCAGTAAAAATGATGCATCGGATGGCATTGATCCTGATATGGCGTCAATGATGGGATTTTCTGGTTTTGCATCTTCCAAAAAATAGCTTATTTAAAACATTGTAAATTTAGTACAACTCAATGTAAGTTAAAAACGAAAATGGTGTTGCTCGGAAGAAATCTGCCCAATTTTAGTGAAATCGTGAAACGTCGAATGTTTTCTAACTAAATCACTTACGATTAAGTCGAAGTATGAGTAACTGTAAAATCCGCATGGTGTGTGTTGAGTTATTAGTAAGAATCAGAATCACTGTATCGTATGAGAATAGGCTTTGTTTTAATAGTATGTATTAATTTGTCTCTTTGAAGAACGAACGGCAAGGAAGGCGAATAAAATATTTGCACTTAGAGTAATAGTAAGGGTAATTGTGTAATCGTTATTTTTCAAGTATTGACAGTTTATTTAAATCAAAACACTTACAATAAATATCACAAAATACTTCTCGTCTACATCAATTGTGAATATTTGAAGACTATACTTTAAGAAAACAATACGGTTCTTATTAATTCAGAAACTAAAATAAAACAAATATCTTACTGGCACTAGAGTGCGTCGTAGGGACACACATCAAACATATCTACTAATAGAGAGTCTTCACTCCATTGTGACCCATTTTAATATATTATAGTATTTAAATAAAGTTCATTATAATAAGATTATAAAATTTTAAACTAGAAACTACGTTAACTGTGGTCACAAGTGGTCTTAAATCTAATAGGAATCAGGTGGTAGTAACCTTGCGTTTAATAAAACTATATATCTTTCGTCGTGTAGTTTATATAATTATGGCATTTCTAAATTGCGAGCGTGCTAGTTCATAAATATTACTCAAATTGTATTATGACAAATTTTCATCGTAAACCTCAGCTATAACTGAGGGTGGAAGTTGATGAATGTCTGAATCATACATATCCATAGACATAGAAGAGGAAGGAACATGAGTTTCATTAATTTCGAAGACTTCTGTAATCTCTACTTGGTTGTCTGGGTTGTTCATATAATATGATGCCATCAAGGAATCCTGATGAGAGGTGACAGATAAAAAGCGTTCAAAGGTGTCATCATCGGCTTCAGAAATATCAACAACTGATGGCCCCTGACCTCCGAGATACTGGACGTTTTCCCTAAATCCACATATAAACTAAATGAGTTTATTTCCTAATTTTTTATGAAAGTGAACATCTACCTGTTTTCATAGTTGAAAGTAAATCCGAAATTCATGGTGTTCAAAATAGACTGTTTGCGTTGCGCACACTCTTGCTCGGGAGTTTCAATATCTGCAGCAGAAAGACAATATTTTAACTAATATACCAATGAGTTAAGTCATTACATTGAGCAGAAAATTTACCTTCATTGTACTCTGTGATTGCAACTTGACAAGTGAGCTTAGCAGAATATGCAGTCGGAGACAGACTAATATTGGCGAATGTTTGCGCTAACAACTGTAGGACAGCTTCACTTAGCACCTTAATGTTGTAAGTAAGTTTTGGTGCTGTGTCCAGTATTTTTAAGGCTGTTGCATAGGCAATGTCGGCTGGGATGATGCACGGTAAAGACATGAGAGATAGAAGTCTGACACTTTGATGTGAGAATAACCAATTCAAAAGTCCTTTGTTTCCAGACTCAATAGCGTCTTGAAGGATTGAAACAACAGTTTCAGGAAGACTATCTAACAAGGCAGCCTTTGCAAATTAATAAAATCAAATAATTAAAAATACAATCAAAACAAGAAAAGCGTGGTAAAAAAAATTGGTGAAGTTTGAGCAGTTACCTGTTTTTGAACTTTGCATTGATGACAAGATTCTTCGGAGATGATTCTGTCATAATTCTTCGAGGCCATGGCATCTAGTTCCATCCCTAAGCTCAGAGAAGTATCAGTCATCATACAGTCAACACAACCAATCAAGTCATTTCTGGCTAGAAATCTGAGAGTATCGTCGAATCCTTGTTGGCACATTTTTGATAAAATTTCTGGCCTGGGAGGAAACAAGGTTCTGGAAAATCGATACAAGTTTTGCCTGGACAATTCGATGGACGTATTAGCAAGATTGACCTAATTAAACGGTTAAAAACATGGTTAGCATTTGTTTTATGTAGTTACAAGTTACAATGTAGTACGAAGACCATCATAGGAAAAGAAACAGTTGACAGAAAGACTTCTTAGCAAATAAATAAAGCCCTCGGCAAATAAGGCATGCACAAAAGACAGTAAAGGCAAACCTGCATAAGATTGACTGTATCATCTCTGGGACAGATATCAGATTCTCCACAAAATGGAGATACCGTAATTGTATTTTCATCTAATATAGGAAGGTTATCACTGTAGCAGCCGTCCATATACCGCACACCTTGAAATTTCGGAGGGAGCCATCCAGAAAATATGGGAATGAATCCAGAACATAATATTGCCTGCGTAATATAATTTAACACGTGCAAATAAATAAAATGTTTACTGCTAAGAACCAAATCCATGATATGCAGTTTACTGAAGTTTCAGCTTCCCATCCTTTAAAAACCAACTCAAACAACTTATATACCAATGCTGTATAGTTTCTGCACCTTTTACTCCATGAGATCATGCAGCAATCAATTACAAAAGCAATTGGCAAATTTGGAAACTTTACAACCAATTGAAGCTCTATCCCATACCCATATATCATTTACCATATTTTCATTTGGTCCCAATTAAACTATGTTGTGACATTTTACAAACATAAGCACTACTAAATTAACCACATGTACCAAAAAGCTTTTACAAAAATTTCACAACTTTATACGTATTACTCAGATCACATTAAATAACGATCGCGTTTAAAGCAAAGATAAATAAGATTTTTGGTCTTCGAATTGTTAACTTCACTTATTTGAAGAGAAATACAACTAACATGAAACAAATGTGCAGTGTCATCAAAGGGGCAGATATCCGATTCTCCACTAAACGGACTAACTGTCACTGTATGTTCATCAATAGCAGGCAGGTTGTCTGTGAAGCCTCCATCCATGTATCGATGTCCTCGAAACATTGGAGGCACAAATCCCGAGAAAAACGGAATGAATGCAGAGCATAGTATTGCCTTCGATACGAAATATCAAGCAAAATTACAAAATATTCATAAAATATTAGTCAGATTTAAGCAGTAGCTCATTGTCACACTCAGTTCTGTACACGCAATAAGGTCATTATCTCCGAAGTAATTACATTATACTTAAAATTTAACAATCGAAAAACCCCGTATCATGTGGGAAACCCCAAAAATAAAAAGAATAAAAACTCCCATAACTTTTTACAACAATGGTATTTTCCTAGTCGTGTATCTAGTAGTGCATAGTTCCATGCAAACTACACGTATCTGTACAACTCCGAGTTGTTAACATCCCCTCCAAATGACTGAATTTATTTACATGCAGGTGTGCATTGAAATATTGTCATAATCGCGACCACATCCAAACCAATTATATACAAAGTTCGCTTCAAAGGGCAAGTGCAATGATTTAATTCATGATTCATTAGGACAACGAATCACTGACGAATCCCTCGAGTTAGTAATTACTTTTATCATAATATTTGAATGATTACACACTAAATTACTCAATGTCACAAGAATCAACTTAACTCAACTACGAACTACAAATACAATTGCTACAGTGTTACTTGAGTTGACCATTTGTACAGGAAACTGAATTTCGGCATTGGTGAATACAAAAGTTTAATAATAATACAGTTAATAGCTACCTGAATGAGTTCCTCACGCGAGTTAAATTGAGTCACAATAACATTTTGACGATCATATACTCTTGTCAGAGAAATGTGTAGCTTTCCACTAACTCGTAAGTGAGCATCTTCTGGTAAAATCTGTAAAATTAAACACACGTCGACGTGAATGCGTTATCAAAACTACTTAATAATAAAATAATAAAAAGCAAACAAATTTAAGCATATATTTACGTTTTGTAGCATATTTCCTTTAATTTTGGTATGTATTTGTATTTACGCATTGACGAATGCTTATCTGTTCAGCGTAATTGTATTTTAACATTACATTGCGTTCTATGTGTGTAGCATATAAAAACGACTCAAGTACAAATGACCTAAAATCTTTACTTCATTTGTGGTCAAGTATGATAGCTTAATGTACTATATATCGTACGAAGGACTCAAAGCCTTCACACGTGGCAGAGAAATTTGAGAAGTGAAAAGAAACATTCCTGTCTGTACTATCTGTTTGCTTACAATGCTTGCTTTTGATCGTTTTCGTAAACAAGTTACTCAAGTTAGACAGTTCAGTTGATTCGCTCGTTTTTAATAACTACACTCCTTCCATTAAGTTGAAACCAAAAATAGAACTAAAGTTACATAAAAAGTCATAAAAATCCCACCTTTTCAAGGCCATCCCGTAAAATTTTTTGTATGTTGAAAGACGGGCTGAATGGACCAAGGGTTTTTGATCGGGCTAACGTAGCAATTCGAAGTACATCTTGGGTAATCTGGCCTGAAATGAATCAACAACATAATTCATTATACAAAGGATTATAATGAACACTATTGCTTAAAGATGATAAAGTTTATGATTGAGATGTTTGTCCAAGACGTTTTTAGATGTCTTCCTTAAAGTAGGCTTGATACATAATGCATTGGTACATTGATGTTCATCAAATGGATTGATTATTATACGGACCATAGAAATTCACTTAATTCATCCAACTATGCACACTTGCAATTAGATTAAAAGAACGACAGTAGAAACGACAGTTCTATATGAAGCTTCGATCTTAATAACCATAACTGAAATTAAGAATTCAGCTCTAGTTTACGACGCAATATATTTGCAGAATTTAGACTCAGCAATTTCTACTGAAGTACGTTGTGATTTGATGTTATTATCATCATGTTCTACTCTAATCTGCAGAGTTCAGTGAATTTTCAACTCAAGGTCAGTTATAACAACTGATTCCAATTCCAATCTTGCACATACGTGTACATATTTAATGAATTCAAGTAAAACATTTGTTATAAATGAACTCATATCCTTTGCGACTAATATTGAATTATGATTGTGAGTGTGACCCTATATTTGTACTACCCTACCCTAGTTGGCTGCCAATAATGAAACAAAGGATTAATTGATAACTTTTGGCGACTTCTGCGATTCCAAACCACCAAACATAAACATAATACTGGCAGTTAGTACATAGGCTTATTTCTATTACTTCCCAATCTTATTTATACATTCGCAACCATACAACGAACCACTAACAGAATACCACATAAATCTTAAGTTAAAGACTGAGTGAGTGTAAGTTTGCAATTTTCATCAATAAAAGATTGGTCAAGCTGGACAAGAGCTCTATTTACAGTCGCAGCCAATGTCCTAGAAAAACATTTCCTCCAGATAACCTCATCCTTATCAATTTTTCAGACATTCAATAAACTAAGTCCAGTGAACATTAGCCGTACAATTGACTATCTTTTGTGGTGGTTCAGAACTTCAGTATTAAAACTTTGCAAAATAAATCCGTCCAACCAACTTCATATTTTTCAATACTTTTTGGAGGAAGAGTTTTACAGCCATTTAGATCCTTAATTAAATTAAATGGTCACAATATTGGTTAAAAAGAAATCGAAAAAATATTTACTCTATCAAATCGTCTCAAATTGTAGTTTAAGATTAAAATTAGACTCAACATGTTTTAGGTTTTTGGCAGCTAGCTTTATACAGACGAACTTAAATGCCAGCATACTCTATGGTTGGTAACTACTAACTCAATAATAATCTTTGCTTATGTTAAAATTACATGTTAGAAACTGGTAAATATTTTACGTTCAATTGTCAACTTATTAACTTACCTAGTGGGGCATCACAAAGTAGACAACACGCAGCAATGGCACCTGCAGAAGCTCCAGACGCTTTATTCACTACCAAGTGGGGGGCATACTTCTTCAAACACGCAGCCACTCCCACATGGTAAATCCCCAAAAATCCACATCCAGCAAAGGACAAGTTGAACTTTGTTTTATTCGACATGGTTTATCCAATTCCTTTTGATCTTTAATTATTCTTGCTGCTAATCTCGTGTTGACAAAAAGGCACAAAATCTCTTGCAAGTTGATCTGCAGCTCAGCTGTTGTTACTACGTGTCTGCAAGATTTCCAAGCAAAGGTAAAAATTAATTGGTGAATGATTTTGCGAACGAACGCATGGCATGGGTTTCTTTTGCTATTGAAATTGCAGAGAGAAGGATTTGATGAGGGATACTCGCCTCACAACACTACTCTCCCTATTCGTATAATACAACCCCCTCAAACCCAGCAGCACTGGTGCACGCACTACACTACCATTACAACATTAGAAGTATTCACTAGGAAGGGAATTTTTTTTAGATTTTCATCATCTTTTTAGTCTATTATAGGAACATAAAAATTGTAACTCGAAAGCTTGGTTGACAACTCACTAATTGATAATCGAAATTTGGCAAATTCAATGATTTCACATTTAAATGCTAAATTAATTGGAATGCTAGATTTTGCAAACATAAGCTACACACAGGAAGATACATATTATTGACTGGAAACAAACAACATAATCAAACCACAATAACAAATAAATCATGAAATTAAACTAACTAACTATCTATTGCATATTAGCTAGCCTCGGAAACTACGAAAGCTAGAGTAGTAGTGGTGTCGTGCACAGTGCTATTATTCCAACAACTCCCATCAATCCCTTCCCTATGTCTATGTCCACTCGTTCGTGTAACCTTTTTATGGTACACTAGACCTAGTCAATCTCCAATCGCGTTATGTAAAATGTAAATCGCATCCTCTCACCTATCAGCAGCAGTTGTAGCAGTAGACTACGATGAGTGTATTTTCATCAATTAAAACAAAGGCACGCACTCCAATCCCAAGGCTACGTAGTAGTAGTAGTTAGTTGATCGTAATAGTAGTAGTAAACAAAAAGGGGTCCTCTCGTGACCTCTCTAGGTCGTGGAAGCGTTTTTGTTGTTTTTATTATACAATATATCTTTATTATTCCGACACAATTGAATACAGCACTAACCTCACAGCAGCGCAGTAGTAGTAGTAGTAGTAATGAAGACAACAACAGTTGTTGGGAGATGTTCTCCTTACTGTCTTTACTAGGAATCTCTCTTTTAATCCCAAAATCTCAATATTATTAGCTAGTACTTAATAGAAGCTTCAGCTTATCGTTAGTAATTCACAACTTTAAAATCAAGTTGGGCTGCAGTCTTTAACAACAGGATTGAAGAGTGCACACGTCGAACTCTAAAGGCAAACTGGCCGTGGAAATGAATACACACACGAGTACAGGTTTGGTTTAATGTTGAACACTCACTCTCGCGATTGGTCAGAAAACGTGGTGTGTTGTGTACCCTTCTCACCCACACTCACTCTCGCATTAGTTCCATGCTAAGGCTATGGCTATGAAATCTTATGCACTAGTACCAGCATACAAGGCAGGCAGGCTCGACGAAGAAGAGTGCAGAATCGTCTCGTCTAATCCAAATTCCAAAACCCTTTCAGAAATTGGGTACATGGTATCTTATAAACATAAACGGAACATAAAGAGTCTCTGATTTGTGTGTTCTGTGTTGTTGTCTGAAAGGGAATTTAGGTTTGGAGGAATCATACTAGATATGGAACCCTGTAAGGGTAGTAGCAGTGATGGAATCATGATGGAATGGAAGTAGTGGTAGTAGTACCTGGATGGAGGGTTAAGTAGTATTTGTCCTCCACACCCACAGCATGATTAAATATTAAATGTACAGGTAGCTCGACGTTGATAGGGCCTCATTTCACATGGAACTTTTAACCTTTTCGGATGATGATCCCGTGATTCATAACTTGCTTGTGTGCTGATTCTGTAATTCTGTATACATGCTGAGACATCCGTACTTATTATTGAGATTGACGTAATGTTTATGATTTAGCTATTAGCATGGTGGTGACGTCATTTGGTACCATTAGAGGGTTTATATAGTTTATATGCCTCCCTGTGTTACGAAACCTAGCTGGTGTGTAAAGTACGACTCAAATTGTTGTTGGTGTTGTGTCTTCGAAGATATTACCTCATTATTATGAAACCCTGGAGTAAAGTAAAGCTCGTCTGCATTGATCGTCGCCGCGACTGATGGGGTTTTGGATGTTGAAGGCTCAAATTTTTATTACTAACTAAATACTCCGATGCATTGATGCAAAAAAGGTCTAGTTAGTTTCTAGTCTTCATTATGTTCTCTGTTTGCCCCATTTTTCCTCATCTCATCATACATCCTGTCATCCCCTTCCCCACATGCGGAATAATTGTTTTCAAGAGTTCAGGAATTCCAGCTTTCTCATTATGCTTAGTTAGCTTTAAGCTTTACGAACTGAACTGCCTCAATAATTTCCATTGTGTATTGTACACAGTATTAAGTCAGGGATAAAGTCCAGTTAACAC
>Ga0194135_10000890_pt1 | contig 17511 bp, 11 predicted proteins | sample LitLau_LLRF_2013_FD_134024 | JGI IMG/M metagenome (GOLD analysis project Ga0194135, IMG submission 134024) | Freshwater sediment microbial communities in response to fracking from North America - Little Laurel Run_MetaG_LLRF_2013 (version 2) | ecosystem: Environmental > Aquatic > Freshwater >...
AAAAACGAAGCTTGATCAAAACACACTGACGAAAAAGGGGAATTTTGTGAGAAATGTGAAAATCAGGAGGGAAATGAGAGTTAAACTAAGTTCCGTTCGAACTTTCGGCCAACACTGGACCAACACTATATTTAAACCACATATTTCAATCCTTTTCTCCCACCATTGGACCAACATCTCAAAAATCTGTTTTCCCCAATACAAGCGCGTAAGCATTTGCGCCGATATTGGGTCAATTTCTCATATTCGCAACTACCCGACATGTCATTTTCTGACACCCAGCCTACGTATTATTCACGCCACGCCTACGTATATTTCACGTTATACATTGCCCAACAATCAAGTTTATTTCACTGGGCCAATTCTAAGCCGACATTTTTTGCCAATTTCTGTTGTGAAATTTTATGTTTCCGACTTGTCAATATTGAACCGACACTTTCCCAATAAATGCGTGTTATCTGGGATCCCAATAAATTTATTTTTCAACAACCCCATTTATGTCATCCTGAGTTCTGAAGTTTTCTGTGGAATGTTTCTCTTGTTTTTTTCGGTTACACTAATAAAACTGTTCATCAAAATTCCGAGGAGTTGTCCAATCCGTTACTTCTCCAGTAGAATGGGTTTTTCTTGTTGCATGGATTTCATTGACTATTGAGCGATGTCTTGACGGAGCTTGTGCTCCTTAAAGTTCTATAATGTGAACATACGTTTGACTTAAAATTCAACTTATGCTGCCTCTTGCTATCATTTTAAGAATGAAACCAAACTACAAATTAATTTTTGTAGTGAAAAAATTGACTGCATGCATGTTAGTAATAAAAAGCTTTTAAATGAATACAAGAACAAAAAGTATTTTCTCGTCTCTACCCAAAAAATAGCATTAACTCAAGATATAATATTTTTAATCAACCTTAAAGAGTAACTGATGAATATGCTTCCAAAGTTGGTTTAGAAAACAAAATAAAACACATTTTTTTGCCGGTGTGGTGGTTCTTTGGAATTTTTACTCGCCGCGAGAAGACTACGAGTGAAAGTAACCTAAACCAAATCGACTGGACCTCAGTTGTAAAATTTCTTTCTCTCTGACGTTAAGGTGGTTAAAATTAAAATTGAAAATGCCTCTGAATTGTGAGTGAAAATGCTTATTTTAAAAAAAAAGTAATTAAAAATGGTATTGTGTATTTTCTTTTGTTTAGAAAAACTACGTCTGCCCTTCCCATCCACCATACTTTTCTTGTACTCGGCTGATATCAAGAGGTAAAGTTGGGTTGGACTAACTGCCCAGGGAGAACTTCAAAGGAGTATGGCGTGGATTACATAAAACAAGCATTGGAACCTAACTGTTTTCTACCAGCAGCAACGCTAGCATCATTTATTAGATTGACGTTGTGCGATAGAACTGAAATATGGAAAGAAATGTTGCCGACCGTAAATGGCTTTTTTGGAATAACTATTTAATGATTAAGATCAGCAATATCGAGGGACGCCCACTCTGCCTAAAGCAAAAGTTACAAATGGAAATCTATATTCTACATTAAAAACGTATATGGTTTGCAATTAAAATAATAACTCCAATTGCGTGCTTCCACTAAACGGGTTCACAATTGGTTGTCCGATTATCTTATAAGCACGAACTGAGTTACCAATTTCAACCATTTAACTTTACGGGTATTCAGACAAAGTGTTTTCTCCATATAAATTTTCAGTGTCTTCAATTTGTTGAAATCCATATTCAGATTTGGGCCGTACAGTCTGTGACATTCCACTTGCAATAAAACTTTAATCTAAGTTCATAACGATTTTGAACTCTTGCTCCAGTTTCAAAATTATATTTTATTTGTAAAATTTCGAATTGAATTTTTCTTAAAATCGTCGATTCAATTTAAAAAATACAGGTCAGGATGATAACGAAGCTGGAGCATCAATTAGTGGAACTAAGTATTAGGGGAATTTGCGGGCTCTATCAGTTTCCCCATGAGCTCGTAAAAACTTCCAACGGGCTCCAGTTGATCCCCTGTTCCGGGAAAAAGGAGCTATTGGTCAAAATTAATTGTTTTATTTCGTTGTTGTACGCGGTCTTCTTGGCGGGAAGGCTCCTCCATCCCTCTCTTGGTTACACACCCGAAGAATTGCAAACACTCACATTTGAAACTCTGGTTCACTATTTTTGGCTATTTGTCCACTTTACTTGTTTTGTAATTCAACTATTTGCAGTTCAGTACAAGTCGGAATTTGCATATTTGTACAATCAAGTTCTCAAGTTTAACTTGGAAGGAGGTAAACGTTCAGTTATACAAACAAAAGTTAAGTTTGACATTTCTTAATGTTTACTTAAATATTTCATTTACAGGCGAACGTTATTGTGGGCAAAGATATGAAAAACCGTCATTGATTGACAATTTGTTGGTTGCGGCGAATTTTCAACTGATGAATGTAGTGATACTATTTTCTTTGATATTTCTACTCGTGCCCACGAATCGCCATTTTTTCTATTCAATCCTTGGATCCGGCGACTCCTGGACGGTATTCTTGACTTGTTTCGTTTTGGAAGTTTACTTCACTGTTCGCTCAGGAGTCTTGGATGCTTTTTATTTAACTTTTGGATATTTTTATGTCAAGAGCCTCCAGAGATGGCTGAGAAAAGCATGGTAAGTCTTGCGTCTTATTTCGGAAACGTGCATTTACTTATTCATTTTCATTCTGTAGCAAAGAATGGGCATTTGCGTTTACGCGGGTTGCGACGGTTGGATTGGAGCCATTGGACTCGATTGAAGTTTACTATGTGGTAACATATATTACCACTCTGTACAATGAATCAATGGCTAGGACTTGTGTCCCGTTTATGAAAACATGCATCGAATGGCTTGCCGTGCTCACAATATTTGGAGCGATAAGATTCGTCGGAAAACTTCACCCGGGGATTTACGCCACGCTCCCGTTCGGTGGTGCACTTTTTTTGACCCAGTCAATGATTGTCATCATCCTTCTCTCTAACATCCACACGCAATCAGTCCCTATGAAAATCAACTTCATGTCAAAACTCCATTTACTTGAAGGGACTGAAAGCAGAAAATATCTCCGAATGACCCTCATCACTTGCCGTCCCATTAAACCCAAAATTGGAAATCTCTACTATGTGGAACGGTCAACAAAACTCAAATATCTTGGAATCTTGTTCGATGCCGTCGTTTCACTCCTTGTTGGCACAAAATAAGAGCTTAGAAAATCTTGCAAGTAACCCACTTACGCACGCGAACATAATGTCGTATGTAGAAACTTTTCTGTTTGAATGCAAAAATTAATGCATAATTTTTAAAACATGAAGGATAGTTGTAATTGCTAGTGCATCCGATTGTATATTCAAGTGAAAAAATCAGCACATTAGCAATTGTCGTTAATCTGTTAAATGCTAACGATGCCTGGAACATACTTTTAAGGAAATACTAAAAATTGAAAGCAGAAAATTTGTGAACTACACCGAAACACAAATAAAAATGGGTCTGGAACACTTTGAAATATCCTGGCTTGTTTCATCTCACACATTGAGCGTACAGTTGACAATAGCTGACGGCAGAAATGCGACATTCGTAATTGCGTACAGTGTTTGTTTTTTAAATTCTTCTTACAAAACAAATAAACGCAATCTATAAAAAAAGCTTTAATTCTTATAACATAAAGTGATATTTATATATACTTTAAAATGAAAAAAAAGCCATTTTACTAAATATCATTTCGGTTACAAGGACGTATGGAGCTTGTGTTACACTAGGCCTTTGCTCAGAAATACATTTCAAATACATTTCGGTTTTTCTGAATTCCAAGATAGAGATATGCTATTCGACGTGTAAATATTCATTCAACTTTTTTATTAATAAATCTTGAAAAATTATAAGAAGCTTTATTATACCTTTTCACTTAAACTCATCACCTTCGACACACAGACAGACAGGGCAATCCCATAAGTCCTAAACCCCGAGGGGCCCGTGCTTAAAAACCCCAAGGGGTCCATCGTTAGTAAAACTAATTATCCTCATTTATTTCCTTCACTTTGGCTTTACGTTTTATCAATGGCCGTGAGACATGCATTAGTGTTTTAGTTTTTGTTGGCTTAATTTTGTTTGAAGGGAAATGGAAAGCTGAAGCGGAATAGAGTTATGATGTCGTGTTTGTGATGAGACAAATTAAATGGTTGTGCTATTTTTTTTAAATAAAAATATTAATTAAAATTAGCGTTGGAAATGAGCATTGGTGATGCAGTGAAATAAAACATACTGCCGTATGTGCTTAACTGAAAGCAAGCAAATGTGTCAAGGTGTAATAATGATTTTGAAGCGATGCTGAGTTAGATGTAATTTACAGAATAGAAATTGAACATTTCATTGAAAAGTTGTCATTTTTCAAAATAAGGGGTATTGTCCTTAAGGCCGCTTGTTAAGAGGAGATTTCTATCTATGACCAGTGGCTCTCTCTTTGTTGAAAGAGGAGAAAATGAAAAAAGAAGAGCTTGATCAGGCATTTCGAAGGCAACGGTAAAATAAAAGTGATTTAATTCATTCAGGAGATCTGCGTACTACCAAATAAAGTGCTCATGCCAGTTTTCCGAAGCATTCCACCAACAAAAGTATCAAAACTAAATGGAAATACGCACTATGCAATGAATAAACCAACAACATTCAAGTCGTTAACTACGTGTAATATCTTTAATTGAACTAATCATACTATCAAGTGATAATTGAGAATATCTATACACCCACTGCTCTGCCAACATCAATTTTTCCGTAACCAAAGGCACAATTGGGAAAGTCTTGTCCTGGGTAGACAAGTCCACATGCGCGATCCGCAGCAGTGAGAGTAGGCTTGACGGCTGAGTTGAACAGTGCGTTTCTGATGGTCGTTAGACTGTTAGTACCGAGACATTGGCGGACAAGGGCGACTGCACCAGCAACATGAGGCGTCGCCATGGAAGTTCCTGACATTACTACGTAGTTATTGGTACTAGTCCCACAGGAAACTATGTTGGATCCAGGAGCAGATACTTCGGGCTTGAGATAATTGCTTCCTCGTGCTGGACCACGGGATGAAAAGGAAGACATGGCATTGTTGGAATTAGTAGTTGAACCAACAGATATAACATTGGCTTGGTCCCCGGGTGAGTTGGCTGTCCCACAGGCCGGGCCAGCATTGCCTAATTAAATAAAACTGGGGTAAAAAAAAGTAACGTAAACTATAGGATTTAATTGAAGGGGTCTTACCAATTGCAAAAACAGGAGTAATTCCAGCATTGTTCCATGCAGAAATGACAGAATTAAAGAATGTTGATTGTTGTCCACCTCCCCATGAATTGGAGACAACTGTTGGTCTCGGGTTGGCAGTTAAGACCCATTGACCACAGTTGACCAGATTAGCCTATGTAGAATTCGAGGTACAAATAGAAATTATTGTGCCATTACTCAAGTAATTGACGGCTAACCTCAGATCCGGATCCTTGATGATTTAATCCACGACATGCTACCCATCTTGCCTGAGGAGCCACGCCCACTCCGTTAGCACGTCCAACAGCTGAACCAGCACAGTGAGAGCCGTGACCTTGTTGATCAGTAGGGCCAGCCGTCCCATAGTAAGGGTCTCTCCACGCCCCACCATAGGCAGCCTTGAGGGCTGTGTGTCCAGCATTTACTCCGGTATCAATAATAGCAACAACTTGGTTACTGCCTTGGCATCTCGTCCAAGCTGCTGGGGAGCGGATGTTCTCCACGCCCCATTGGTTCGCTAATAAGGTGGCGTTCACTTCGGGCCCCGTCACAACTGGAAACATACTAACAGTCACTTCCTCACGGAGAATGTAGTCTCCCTCTAGTTGGGCCAACGATGTGAGGCTCTTCTCAGTGACGCCGTTAACCAAAATAATATTGGAACCCCAATACTGCTCATACTCAAGACCTAAAAATAGAAACTTGCATTTAGAGCATTTCTCTTACAGTTTTGAATTTATATTACAACTGTACCCAATTCTTTGAGTTGGGTGATATATGGACCCTGCACAGCCTCTGTGAGTTCCTTTAACATGGAGACTAGAGCGTTCACTCTGTCTTCTCCGTGAGGCATGGATTGGAAAGTAATGGAAGTGTCAATTTGTTCTGTAACTTGGGGCAGTTCAATAATAATGCTGGATATTTCTCCTACCCTAATTTTGGCAAACAGACCAGGCTGGACTGTTCCAGCATTGGCTGCAGCTATCGCAAAGCCTAGGAACAACGGAAGAATCATTGCAGATACCCGAGTACACTACAATTGGGAAATACAAGTGCACATTCAGAAGTCGTATTATTTTCTTTATATAGCGGCCCTGACATTGGGAATTCCAATTCAAGATTAATAGATCAACTTTTACTGGATCGAATTATTAATCAGTCCTCAATGTAAACATCATTGAAAAGCGCTGATAACAAAAAATAGTGTGACAATCAAATTTATTGGAAATAACGGTGACCGTTTTAATCAAGAAAAACTTGATTTGATTTAGTAACAGAGATAAAGAGGTGACACGTGCAGTAATCGTTCACCAGTGTGACAGGACAATGGAGTTGTCAAAATACCGAGTATCGTAAATGTAAAAATTAAAAACCAATCCTTAAAATTAAAATTCAATATACAGAAATCCATAATCTCACTAAAACAATAAAACAAACTGCACCTTCTAGTGATGGACTTCACGGGCCACGTTCACTACTTTATTTACTTAAATTTTTTTTAAGCGACTTAAAGTCAGTCGCCAAGCTACTCAACGCACGTATGTATCATTATACAGGATTTGGTCGACTATGAAGACGGTTTTTGCAAACTATGATTCACCATAATTAAACCTAATGACGCATAGATTTACACCATGCACTTTTCTATTTTAACCTAAAGTGCGAAGGCACCGACAGGAAAAGCATTACCACAATACTATTGTGAAAAAAAAACGAGAAATGGAAACTATTTTTACTACAAATAAAAGAAGCCGTATTTGAGAATAAGGAAGAGCCCTTTGCTTTCATTCATTGATTTATACAGTTGTCGAGCTCAGGCGCCATTGAGAATACATAGAGCCGACGTCTTTCCTCACTATCAGTTGCTGGGGCTTACACAATGCAACATAACATTACAGTACATTGGATTTTGGAAACATGAGCTTATCGTAACTAGATTTTTACTAAAATTTCACGGTCCTTGGAAATTGAGGAGTAAATTTTGTTGTCAGCATTTTTGGGAGTTCTTATCTTGTCACGATGAGTGTGGTTTGGATTCTGAAAAGGATGAATCCACTCTAGCCTTTGATTGCTAAAAACGCAATTACCCTGGAGAGGATGTTACAAGGAACGTAGATTTCCAGCAGAGAATCAAATTGGGTTGGGCCGACTGGAATATAAGAATTGTGGTAGTTCAAATTCGCATAAAAAATTTTATCTTAAGGGTTCTACCGAAGCCTTCGTGGATGGAAGAGGAGTTTCAGCTGTATGGTTGCCTCTTCATGCTCTGAAAGTGTCAACAAAACGCAATCCCTTCAGTCGAAAGCATCTGTTAGAAATATTTAATTTAGGGCAACTAATATTAACTGGGCTAAAACTGGCCCAGCAATTTGATTTATAAATGCGGTTGCCTTAACGATTTTCAAATCCTACGGTATCTAAGTCCATGAGCTGACTTAACCCACTATTTTATGGATTTTCGTAGTTTTAAATGAAAAGTAGCTATCGTTAACTGCAGACTCAAGTGATTCTTGATTAATAACGCTAATTTGAAGGGGCGGAACTAGGGATTTAAATCCGGGTTTTGTCTCCGGATCAAATTTTCTGATTTTTGAGGAATTCGGATATCCCAAATCCGGATTTATTTCTCAAAACATCGGATTTGTTTGGAAAAAAATTCAGTGTCATCTCGAGTTTTTGTGTGCCTGGGAGAAGTAGAAAGGCAAGAATATGAAATGACTCCCAAAAAGGCGGTTTTCATACCTAACACGAATATTTTCATGCCCAAAATTTCGGTTATTGGGGTGGCAGAAAAATTCCGGTTTGGGGCATAGAATCATCTGTTTTTCAGATATCTTAAAATGTATGCGAAATAAAAATGGACCAGCAATCGCCTGAAAAAATAGAATTACTAAATTTTAATACTAAATCTAAAACCGTTGGAACAAAAGGGTCTGCCTTGCCATACCTAAGGATGTCGAATTAAAATATTTCTGTTTAAATTAACATTTTTTAAGGTTTTTTAATCTAATGAGAGACAAATTATTCTAGTGTTTTCGAAATATTCTGTTAATATTTTACGTGAATATTTAAAATGTTGAAATAAGCCCTGTCGAGATCGGATTTGTATCTGAATACGATTAAATCTTCTCAGAAGTGGATAAGTAAATTGACTATTTTATGGCCGTTTCAAAAATTGTGTTTTATGAATCCGTGGTTTTTTTTTAGCCTTTTAGCGTCCGAAGAGTTAGCCTTCTTGTCCACTTTCAAATACTAGAAACGTCTGAAGTTAGTAACCCAAACCGCAACGAATAAAAAGATTCTCGATAAAGTTTAAGCCAAATGTAGAACTTTGTAAAGCGCGATGGATATATATGTTTTGGTGTCATTTTAGCCTTATATTAAAAATCCGGAAAAAGTCCGGATCCACTTTGACGGATATTAGAAATCCGGATTTTTTGAAAACCTTAATGGATTGAAACCCCTAGAACGCACTAGCTTGCGCTAACTTGGAAATACACACCATTATGTTTAATGAAATGGATGAAATTTAAGTTAATAAAATTCATTGTTTTTAACACACGCAACTAGACCCTGGATATCCATACCAGAAATAAACTCAAAATCGAATCACCAAGTTGTGCAAATTTTGATGACAATACCTAGAAATCTGGAACTGAAATCTAAAGACTGTTGGGGGACCGCTATGATCCCTCAGTTGTCCTATGGCTTATTGCTGCCTATTACTGGTTTCCAATAGATCTTTAAAACAGTTCCTTTTGCTCGTAGTAAATTTTGGAAACTTTTTTGTGGCCCTTTGGAACGCCATTTTACTACCATCAAAAGATTGCATCCCCGGTCACATATTTTTTCCCCGGGGATTTGGGGAATGAAATTGCAGTTCTGCGGGGAATTCCTCAGGGAAAATATTTGCAGTTTTCTGCTCCCAAAATTATTAGTTTAGTTTCTGCTGAAAATAAGCACGTAAAAAACAAATGGAATCCAAAGTTGCGTCTTTCATTCTGCAACGGAGTTTTGTACAAACAATTTCGTCCGAAGAAAATGCCCTTTCTGAGTCGACGCTGGTCGCGGGGATTCCTAGAAGGCAGTCGTAAGCAAACTGTAAATGAAGGCCACGCGAGCACCCATTTTCAAACGAGTTCACTTCCTTTTGAAAAGGGATTTTCCAAATATTCATTGAGAATTTAAGGAACAATACGAAAAATATAAATTTGATTGAGCGGTGTGAAGCCCAAAGGGTGCCGAGGGTTTGCTGATGTCAAAATTTAAGATCGATGAATTAGTTTCGGAGAACTTAATTTTTTAGAAAAACCGGATTTACATTACGAGAGAGGGAGAAATTGGAAGCGGGAAAATTCTCTCAGCCATTCTTTTTTTTCTAATAGACTTTAGAGCGCAGCCACTGACGTCAGCAAATCAAAAAGTTGAAAACTTCGCAATCTCCACCCCCTGGTTGTAAGATGAACGAAAAAAAAATGTTTTAAATTATGGCAGTTTTCTCCCGCTTTTTCTACTTTCACTCTCCAGGACGGAGTAAGTGAAGGTAGGGAATATTATCAAAATTTAAATACTCCACTCAGGTATCTAAACACAATTTAAGCCTGTTTTTATTATTTAAAACCATACCCTACTGTGTTTTATCACGTTGCTCATTTTCAAAAGGTAGGTTAAATTATCTTCTTGACTTAATTAATTGTAATTACCGTTAATTAAGTCAGCGGATTACTTAAACCGCAGCTTTTGTTGAACAACTTCCGCCTCCGATTTACAGGTTAATTCTTTTATTTAATAAATACAGCCCAGCGGAATTTCGGCATAGTTCTTCCCTGCCCGTCGCTGCTAGCATATTCTGAAATGTCTTCGCTGATTCTTTCTGTAACACTGGTCGTTATGACCGCGGACCGCGATCATGATGTCACCAATTACTGTAAAACGTAGCAGAAAGTTTGGAGCGATGAAGCGTCATCATCCGCTCATTAACGAATACATTCAGTTTTACTTCCTCTTTCAAACCATTTGTCATACATGCCTACTTTTCGGTAAAATTTTTGCGAGGTCACACCGCATCGCAGCAGTTGTCATATATTCACACCTGCATGATCACCTTCTGATGCCGGATATGGGAGGATCCATTTGGCATGTAACCTTCTGGTGTTAAGATGAAATCTTATTTGCAGAGTTATACCTCTATGTCACTGGAAATCTTATTGTTGCACATAACTTATTAGACATCCGTTTTATTCAAAATGTAAACAATTGTTTTTTTGAGGGCGACTTTGCTATACTGTGCTATGGACTATTTAAACTTTCTTGGTGTAAATGTTAATTAACTTGAGTAGAACGTACAACGTCTTTATTCCCTTTTACACAGAACTAGATTTTCCGATACACTGCTAATTTGTCACTGCTTTCTAAGTTTAAAAGATTATAAAATTAATGAAAAGATGTTGATTGGGCCTTTAATTAAAACTATTTCAATGTTTAGTTAGACGTGTCGATATTTCCAACAAAAATCTCACCTAGGAATAATGAAGTCGGGAAATAGTTTACCTAGTTTATAAAATACAATTGTTTATCGGATGAGAAATAAATACGTTAACGCTTCAAGTAGTCCGAAGTTATTGTGCACTCGTTTTGCCTCAAAATGATGTGGTGCACAGTCTTTCTCGCCGAGAGATCGTCATTCATATATAGAAGAACGGACGAGGAAAAGACAGGCATCAAATGTGTAATTTATAAGTGATTCTGATAATGCCAATTCTCTCAGCGGATAGCGGAAACCACATTAAAATCCAGTAATTCAGTATTGTTGGGAAGGCTCATTTGCAATGACTCAAAAAGTTTTAATCCGAATGATTTCATAGTCTTTGTTTCATTGCTTCGAAATGAGAGTGAATCTGGGATGGTGTTAATTCGTGAAGGTAAACTGCAACTTTTCCAATTGCACCCTCAAAGAAGGAATAGAAGTTCCTCGTAGCAATTCGTAACGGGGCATCACCAGACTGAGGCACCGTATCGAATTGGTCCAAACTGGCCGTCCGTCGTAAGACTCCATTTTTAAAGATTGTTACATATCCACGTTTGTATTTCCTTGACCGATTGACTGTATTAAAAACAACGGCTACGTGGATCCATTCTCCAACCTTGACTGTGTCCTCGAATGATGATCCGGAGCCTAGTCCACCTGTCAAATTGTAGGCGTAGGCCGAGATACGATTTGGCCTCACTGGGACTTCTGTATTTGTCAAAGAGTACATTCGGAACCCATACTCCTGATTCCGAGGTGCGCCCTTCCCTGCCCACCATACATAGCCTGTCCCCTCTTCTTTTTGAAATTGAAGAGTGCCTGGCCGAATCCAAGCTTCAAATGTGAGGACTCCGGTCCTTGTGATGGAAATTGACTCGCTATTTTGAACTTGAAGATAATCCGAAATGCCGTCAAAGCTTGTTGCTAGCTCATCGTTTGGTAGGAGAGTGTACGGGATTTTGCGGTTACTGGAATTCGTATAATACACTCCATGATGCCCATTATCCGTTAGATCAGGTATCGTAGTTTCATTAGCGTAACTGCTATTAGAAAATGCAGATACGTAGAGAATGGGGTTGTCTTTTAGTATGGTGTTGTCATAATGAGAAAGAGACATTGAGCAGAATAAGTATTGGAAGAGACTCGATACAATTTGAGGGAATAAGTCTAACATTTTGGTGAAACTGGCGAAGGCAGAAATTACTTCACTGAATGGCAAAAAATTTGTCCGAAAACTCAAACTCAAACTTATTTGTTCATCAGCTGCCAGAGTCCGGAAGTGGTTTCGTGTCCTATTGAAAGCAGGAAAAAGAATCTAAGACTGAATTCATGATTGGCGGAAAACTAAAGAAAGTTAAGCTCGTATGAGTTTCTATTTAAATAGTTTTTTTTAGAGCTAAGGAAAATATAATTACGAATTTAAATTATTCTTTGTGTGTCCGTCGCAACTACATCTTTGCCTTTTTTTTCAATTTTGGAGCACCCTGACACGAATGGCCTTATAAAGGACAAGGGAGAAATATTATTGGGTTTAATAGGAAATGCCTAATGGAAAAAGGAAAGTTCTACTGTAAAATATATTCTTAATGCCACTGCTTATGAGATGCGGATAAACACGGACCAAGTTTGATAAAAATTATGGATAATTACGCAATCTGGGCACACGTGTATCACTCTTAAGTCATTCGGAACTCAGAGTTAGGTCTTATCAGAATCACGGTCAAATCAGAATCTCCTCTCTCTTAATCCCATTCGTGAGTTAAATTAACCAGTTCCTTTTTTCCCAACTCACAAAGCATACTTAAGAAGACGCAGTGGTTTGTCTAATTCGAATTCGGCATAAAAACAAATACATAATAGTAAAGTTATAATCAGAAACGTTTGAATTTCCCGCGAAACTATGCATCCGAAATTCACCATTTTGTTTTCCACCATTGACGGAGTCGGTCATCTGAATGCTTGCATTGGAATAGGAGAGGTTCTTCGTGACCGTGGCCACACCGTGGTCTTTACAACGCCGATCCGATGGAAGGGTCAATTGGAGGCCCTTGGCTTTCAGGAAGCAGTCTACCACACGTCGTCAGAGGAAAGCCGGGAAGAAAACAAAGCGGGAGAGTCGAAATGGGGCACTTTGATACTGAAACAGGCGGATGCATTATCCTTGCCCACAATTGAGCACCACAAGCACTTCTATCTGCCAATGTACCAGGAAATGTTCAGCCAGGTCAGATGCGCCGATAAGCGATTTAGAGAAATCATGACTCAGGTCAAACCGGACGTGGTCATTGTGGACACATGTTACCAGACCCCTGCGCTTATTGATCAAGGCGTGTAAACATTTGCTTAACGTGACATTTCCAAAGTTCAGTCATTTATCCTCGAGTGTTCTAATTTTTAACTTTAGGCGTGCCATGGATTCTCTCCACGTCATTTAACCCCCTCGGAATTTCAAATGTGAACACTCCGCCTGCCTGGTCTGGCTGCCCTGCGGATTCGGATCCTAAGTTGTGGGAATTGTATGAAGCGGAAATGAAATCAGTTTACAGGGAGTTCCTTGCAGAGTACAACCAGTGGATGGTTGAGCATGGCGCCCGGGAGCAGGAATTCAAATTCCCGTTCCTACAAGAATTTTCCCCCTGGGCCAACATCTACATTTTCCCCAAGGAATTAGACTACACACCCCTCCGTCCCAATCCTCCCAACTGGCATCAATTTGACACTTTTATGAGGGGTGAGCCGGATTCGATCCCATTTGAAATCCCGCCCAAATTGAGAGATGGGCCAGGGAAATTGATTTACTTCTCCTTGGGAACCATCGGTTGCATCAACGTCCCACTCATGAAGAGACTCATTCGGTTTCTCGCACAGTCACCGAACAGATTCATAGTTTCCAAAGGTAAATACAAAAACAAAATGGGTCTCGATAAAAACTTAAAAAAAAAACTCGTAAGACTTTCATTTTTTTTTGTTAATTTTATATAATAAAAAAAACCTTTTGCAAGATTTTAATTTTTTTTTAAATTTTATAACTTTAAAAAAAATGTTTTGTTCTAGGCCCCATGGGTGGGGAAATTGAGTTGCCTGAAAACATGTGGGGAGAAGCAAGCGTCCCACAGACAAAAATCATTCCCTTGGTTGACCTCGTTATCACCCACGGCGGGAACAACACGCTCACGGAGTCATTCTACTATGGCAAGCGCCTTCTCGTCCTTCCGTTGCTCTTCGACCAGATTGACAATGCTCAGCGTGTCCTAGAAACAGGGCTTGGCCTGAGTTTTCATTCATGCAGGGTCACACAGGAGGAACTCCTGACCGCCATCGACACTCTCCTGAAAGACGAGCTCTTGGAACGGCGGATGCAGTCTATTTCAAAGAGAATTCAACGAGAAAATAGTAAAGAGCGAGCAGCCGACTTGGTAGAAGAAGTTGCCAAAGTAAGAACCTAAGAAAAATAGTGGAAACGGGTGAGAAGTTCAAAGTTCAGTGTTTTATTACAAATTTAGCCAAGAACAACGTCTAGAGAAAACTAGAAATTGAAATGTGCTCAATTCAATAAAATTCAATAAAGTTTAGATTACATCGCAATGCAACTCCCGATAACGCCAGGGTCAAAATCCGTAATTTGCGTTTATAAGGTGATCACAAGTTATATGATAGGAAAATAATTAGATGTTGGTGCACATCACTCTAATTGTAGCTCGTGTGATGTTAATAATGATAGCAGCCACTTGTAAAATAATTTGAAAAAAAAAATTACATTTCTGTTAACTTTGGATTATAAATTCCTTGATTTACCAGAAATACACTTTTTCCTTTTCATCGCATTCACAACTTCCACATCCGGGCCCGAATAACCAAGCCCAAGTTGTTGAATTTGAGAGCCACGGTCTAGTGCATTTCCCGGATACAAACTGGCTTCCCTCTACCTTTACGCAGAAATTTTCACAGTCATCACAGCTCTCAATGCATTCCTCGGTGTGAAGCACAGCTGAAAATAATACACCTTTGAACAGAGTCATATTACAATAGGCTAGATTCCTACCTGCAAATGCAAGGGATCCCACGTTAATTGCGACGAATAGGACATGAAGGCGTCCAAGAAAAGCTACCATGCTCTACTTGTCAATGCCGAATGCAGTGGGGAGTTTGAAAACGATCCGAACAGTTTGTTAATTGGAAATGCTTTGAAAATGTCTCATTATGATACCTTCCCTTATCTGGCAAACGCTGTGAACGTTATTCTCCCCTTAGGATTAGGGTCCAAATACTAATTATCGTATGTTCTTAAATTCAGCAGAAGATAAATGGGATTTTCCCGCAAGACTTCCGATGAGGAAATTATAATGACAGTCGTTAGATAAAACCCAAATTTCCAAAGTTTCTGACAAACTGCCATGCCAGTTATGTAAGCATGAATTAAACGCTTCTTCGAGAATAAATTTTCTAAATTGACAGAACGTTTTTGGGATTATATCCTGGATTACCTGACAGTGAAATAATAAAACGAGGGGGACCAAGTAGGTGCTCAATGAAAATGATTTCGCGTCTTTCTCCCTCCATGACGCTTACTTTTCAGTTTCCAAGCAAGGGGCAGCCAATAACTTCACTCCGTCTAAAGATGGCGACTCTGGTCCTTGATTTCTCGTTTCGGGAGTGCATTTTTTCCCACTCCTTATGATCACTTTGACGTTTAAGTTAAATGAGGTGACGATTAAAAGGATTTCAGTTAACTTAAGCCATAGCTGAAAATCCATTTGGCCCAGTGGCTAATTATGAAAATGGAACATAAATTTTCAATTTACCCGAAGACCACCCATTAATATAAAATCCTCGTAAGCATATCAATCTTTCAATAATTCATAGCTGAATTCATTGTTTGACCCAAGGCCACCTGGGTTTGACTTATCACATTCTTGTTTTCTGACCCTTGCCTTACACTTGTGAATACTAAAAGAACCTTGTTTCCGTTATTTTTTTTTTAGAAGAATTGGATTTTGTAAAGAATCTTTTTGGAGAAGATCGAATTTGTCTTTCGAGCATTAAGGTTTAGTTCAGATTAAGCGTGCCTAAGTCCAATAACGAGGAAGGAATTTCTTATTATGTTAATACCAATTCCTCACGAGAGTGCAACTAAGGTGTCTCTTCCAGAACGACAGCTTTCCCCGCCTTAGCCGTTTACACGTGAGCCAGAGAGACTGGGTTGTATTAGAATTCTGATCTAAGAGAAAATCAATGCGGGACAGACAAATCTTTAACAGATAAACTTCTGTTCCAGTGGTGAATATGCTTTTTTAGTTTACTGTCTACCACCCACGTCAAGGTCACCCAGATCAAATGCGTTCCATTCATCCAAGTCTTTTACGACCATGAACACTTCCCTCTTCATCTCAACTCATTTTAGACGACGGATGTGTTAGCATCGTGCCACCTCTCCGTTTGTCAGTATGACTTGCCTCCCTTCCCAACGAACATCAACGGTACAGCGGACCGCCGAGGTTGTCGGGAGTTAACGAAAATGAGTTTTAACCAAACCAGTAATATAGAAAGTGGGAATTTTGTCCCCGGAGATACAGTTTTTGTAATGTACAACAGTGTACTTCTCCTGCTCATGATTCCTGGCTTCAGCTTCTTCTACAGCGGATTAACGAATCCTGGGAGTTCTCTTACTGTCCTCATGACACCTTTCATTGCGATCGTCGTCGTCTCCCTCCAATGGTGGTTGGTTGGCTATTCTTTGGCATTTAGCCAAACGTCTGGTCCATTCATAGGAGACTTCTCCAATACATTTCTGAGGGGGGTCTACATGACCTCATATCCAATTGCATCAGAAATCCCTGAGCTGGCTTTTAGTTTCTATCAATGTGTGACTGCCATGTTGCCTGCATCCATTTTATTAGGGGCCATTGCCGAGAGGGGCCGATTACTTCCGGCCATTTTGTTCATTCTAATATGGACAACGTTTGTCTACGATATCATCTGCTACTGGTCATTGAATCCTAAGGGTTGGTCATATCAAATGGGGGGTACGTAAATATTCATTTACTCTGCGGCAGTAACATAATTTCTAATTAGGGTTTTTCTTACAGCGTTGGATTACGGAGGAGCAAGCCCAGGTTAGCTCTTTTTAAATTTTGTTCTTGGCGCGGAGTTTTATCCTATTTTGAAACATGGAATAGAGTAAAGGGATTTCCGTCAATATTTTAGTTCATGTTCCTTCTGCTACTGCTGCATTGGCTTATTCGCTGGTACTCGGCCCATTGGCCCGTCCCACCGATTTCCACAAACCAAGAAACATGAATCAAGTAATTGTCGGCACGACGCTAATTTGGATAGGAAGTTATGGAAACCTGGCTGGTGCCGGTAAGAAAGTTAAATACGGAAAGTATGGGTAGTTATGCTAACTGTATAATCATAAAATCTTCCACTCCAGCACAATATTTAGACAGTATAGTCCCCCCCCCCAACATTGAAATATAAAATGCAAATTTTAGACAATATTAACTCTCGAAACCCAAACTTTCGTTCCAAAAATATTTTGGTGTTATAACTATTTTATATAATACTGTATGTATTATCCAACAATATTGATTATGAATTGCGATGAATAACCATTTTATGCTCTTCCGTTTGGAACTTTGACAAAAGCAGTTAGAGAATCCTTTTTCGGCTCAAATTTAAAGGTACCGGACTTTTCAGGGTTTTTGGTCAAACTGGAAGACATATGTGCACCAC
>Ga0194135_10000891_pt1 | contig 17493 bp, 11 predicted proteins | sample LitLau_LLRF_2013_FD_134024 | JGI IMG/M metagenome (GOLD analysis project Ga0194135, IMG submission 134024) | Freshwater sediment microbial communities in response to fracking from North America - Little Laurel Run_MetaG_LLRF_2013 (version 2) | ecosystem: Environmental > Aquatic > Freshwater >...
ATTTAAAACGCTGATAGACTATTATGTGTCTCTTTTTGAATTTTGAGTTTCTTTTTTTTTTAATTTGTCTCTATATAATCGCAGGACTATCACAGTGTGACTTCAAACAATACCCCTATGCTGGATGTTGTGCAAAATCTGGAAGATGTTACAACTGGGCGTAACAATACATTCTCGTATGCTCGTTTTACACGTGCCCTAAACACGGGGGATGATGCTGAAGATAAAATCATCGGACTTGTGAGGCAACAATTTGAAAAGTGTCATAATTCTAGAAATGTTCTTAACTCATGTGAAATAATAATTACATTCGGTTTCAGGACGGGATTTACGTCATTTGGGCATTTTCTGAGAACTTGGAACAAATGGAGTACCATCGTGGAAATGCTGGCCAGGAATTTGTGATTTTTGATGAGTCAAAATAAAAGAGAAAAGGCAATATTTTAATTGAAGCAAAGAAATGAATTGTTGTCAAATTTGGTAGAAATGGCATTTGTAGAAATTTATTTGACTTTTTTGTGTCTCTTGTCAAAGTAAGCACGAAAGAAGAAGTTTGCAAAGAGGACAAAGTAAGAGGCATACATAATGAGGGCTAAATGAATATGTTTTGTTTGAACAAGGCATTCCACACCTTGGGATTTTGCAAAGAGACTATACACATTCACCGTAACGCCAACAACCATTTGAGACAACTGAAGAAAAGTGATTGTCATGCTTACAATTTTCGGAACCGGGATTCGGAGGGACTGAAATAGAAATTAAGAATATACTATAATGAGTCTTGTCATAGAATATACAAACACATTGCGGGATTATCCAAGGACAAGTGCTTAAATTTAATTAGAAATTGGCTGCGTAATCATTCATAAATACTCTACCTTGAGTCCATAGTAAGTGTACATGAGGGAGTGGACTGTGTAGTTCATGACCATGAACCATCGGGATGTAGCATCGTAAGATTCGTATGTGAACCATGTGTATCCCAACACCGTGATGTGGTGGTACCTATGGGGTAAAGAGAGAGTAAACATTAGGAATTGTGCATGCAAAATCATCCATAGGAAGGATGAATTGGTGTTGGGATGGCATAATATAAAAAGTATGTCAATAAGATCAACTCCAAAGAACAGGTTTCCGTGCTCACTCCAACCCGTCATAACAAGTTATTCACCCTACTTTCTTTTTACCAAAAATTCTAAGCGACGCTTTCCAAAATTGGAAGTATGGTTGACAAAATTGAATCATTTCTATTTCGAAAAGAATTGTTGAATAAACATGCCTGGTCCTAGGCCAATGCCTATGGATTCAAGGTCCAATCATGATTGATCATGGCGGAAATGATTCAATGGATTTCGGGATCGAATGGGAAATATATGGATGACGATTAGAAAAGAAAGCTGCGGAATTCTTACCAATGGAGGAATATGAGCGGTTGCTTTCGGAGGACGATGAAGAGAGTATCACCAAGTTCTACCGCCTTGCTCAATGTGAATAGAACTCCCCAAAATGCAGTACCCAAGTTATGATGATCCCTAAAAGCCGAGAGAGAAAGTCTCGAATTAATCTCCTAAATTGTTGGTTTTAAAGTTGGTAAATTGCTAGTTGTGGAACTTACCTCCTGCAAACAGAGAGATGGAATCCATTGTCTTGTTTAAGAATATGGAAGAGTTCAGGAGCCGTGCGGAGGGCTCCGAAAATGCTAAAGATCGCCAACAGGATGTTCCAACTCATGAGTGCACGTCGGAGCTGGAACGGTGCCCGGTTGCGCATGAATATTTGTCCCAGGAAAATGGCGGTAAGGTAAACCACCGATATCCAGACGGACAGGATCCAATATGAGCCGAACCAATTCCTCCATGCTGCTAAGTTGTAAGTTCGCTCAAGTGCCCAAACGGAAGTGTAACTAGGATTTGGTAACGGATCCTCAACCACCTCACTCACTCTGCTCATCTTGGTGACTGGGTCATGCTCTCCTTTGGTCAAAAATTTTCATCCCTCAGCAATGACGCCGCTTATGCATTCTGGGAAAGGACCATTTCCTATCAGTAAAGAAATAATTGCAAATCTCCTCCTCATCTTCTTCGTCCCCACTTCTTGTTCGGCCTGGCTAAAGGGAAAGATGCAAACAAAAGAATGGATAACAAATGCGGACAAGGTAAAAGCTGATGACAAAAGTGAAGATCTGCACTTGGACTTTGGCACATAAAAAATTAGCCTGGGAGCGACATCCATTCAGAATGTGCATCATCCTCTGTGTATGCCTTGATATGACCCCATTTTGCAAACATTAACATTAAATTCATTCAGAAATGTTTGAAAACGAGAAACATTATTATAAACCCAGGTAATAGTTTTTTCAATAAATTCTTATTATGAAGAGGACAAGCCTGCAACAAATTAAAGTATTATTAATAATGTTCTCAGATAAATGTAAGTAAAAAGAGAGAAAGAGAATTGAATTGAAGCTTGATAATCAACGAGAGGGGAATTCCCAAATCGGAGTCAAAAATGGATTAATTCCACATGAACCGAATTTAATTGAGCTATATTGAATTGAAGGAGAGGGAAAATCTTCCCAGTCTTGCATTTTCTCATCCCAATTTGTCAGAGAATACATAAAGTTGATGAAAAAAGGAAGCAAAGTTTTTTCTCCTCTGTCATTCCTATTTTAGATTCGATTTTTTGCGTTGTCACCGAAAACTTGAATTGAATGTGTCTGCAGGCGACATTGGTTCCCTGGGGCTCCGATTAATTAATCTCCTTGTACTTTCCGTTCTTTCTGAGGACACACAACTATTTTTAGCATCATCACTTCAATTCAAGGGAACTTGTCAAAGTCAACCTTTCTTTCCTTTAGTATGAGTGAAAGAAAAATAAATATTACTTCCGTGTCAAATCAATTGAGGTTTGCATCTTGTGGATAATTTAGTATTATAAAGCAAATTGAAATTAAGATTTTTGAAATTCCATTTTTATAGCTTCTTTAGACATGAAAAATTTATTTATTGAAAGGTTTTCGTCAATATTTTGGCTTGTAGACGCTGGAGGATGCTCTTAATTAATTAGGTTTGTAATGTTTGTAAGGCGGGTACAGCTGCGCTGGACAGCAAGTTTATTTATTAAATTCCATAAAATAATTAATTAAAGATTAAACTCTTTCTTTTGTATTTTGAATAGAGCTTCCATATAATGAGTATAATATCAATTTTGTAAATTTGTTTGACCTGAGACCACCATTATTTCAGTAATTTAACTTGTTCGGGCAGATTGATGTATATTTCTTTCTTTAACAATAATTTTAAATATCAGTTTAAATCACTCATGGAATCCTTTATGGACCTTTTACAATTTTCGGAATACAATTTCTTGGAATAATATCAACAACATTTTGTTCCCCCACCGTCCAAATCATACATTTAATAACTGAGGGTCCAAATGAACCAAATTTCTTCATCATTGGCAGCACCAGAAGTCGTCGTCGTGACCTTGCAGCCACTCTCTGCTAAGGATTTCAAAAAGTGTGTGACTAGATTAATCGGGAGGAGCTTATTTTGAAGTTCTTCTTTCAACGTTTCGTCCTCCAGATCCGGAGAGTGGACAATGCTGAGCATCAATTCTCCATTTTTCTCAATAAACGCAGGATGATTCTTCTGGAAGAATGACCTCTTGGAGTATATGAGACCACAGACACGAATAACCCATGACCTCTGGTAGTGGGAGTCTGACTCACGTCGAGCACTGTAATGCATAAATAATCTATTTTAGCTAAAGTATTAGGTTATAATACTGACGCAACCACATGCGAATTGCAAATCGTACAAATGTTCAACATTTTCCAGTTGGGTTCTCTACCTCTATAATGTAATACACTACTTTGGGTCTCCTAACTACAGAATGTACAAATTGACTTAAGTTTTGAAAATTTATTTACAACTTGCTTACCATAATGTGACAATCGACATTCTCCTTCCTTTGCTTCAAGAAACTATTGAATAATAAGAAGAAAATAGGCAACAGAATACAGGCAACTAAAAGTAAAAGCAACCAATCAAATTAACTTAAATTAAAAAAGAAAATCTGTCTTTCTTCCTTCTCAAAATTACAAAGTTTATAAAAACAAAAATTTATGACATTTCTTCGCGCGGTAACTTTAAAATGCAAAGACGGAGGACAACATGACCCAGAAATCGGCATTTTTTTTAAATCTCCACAAAAACCACCGACAGCATTTCAGGGTTGAACTTCAACCAATCCATTCCCATTTCCCATCCACACTTTTTAATTTTAATGAGGACAAACAAAACGAATTCAAACCCAAAAGGAAATTGCAATTCTTCACTACTTCAACTTTGCAATTTTTCCTTTCCTTATCTATTTTCTGTTTCGAAGATCAGCAGTTTCTTAAACTCTTTTTCGCTACCACTGTCAGCCTAGAAAAGGCAATCGTATACCTTCATCTTGTACCTTCCCATGACCTGCTCCTTCTAGGGCTCAACGTAATATGAAAGGTTGGAGGGTGTTTGCCTGGATATATTTTAGTGTCCTATGAGTTTAAAGCTAATGAAAGGTTGAAATTAGACTTGATATATTCAAGATCGAGTTTTAGATATACGGGGACGTTAGGCTAGTCTCCAGTATGCTATGTAGTGTGCAATATGTCAATGTGTAATGACGAAGCACAATTAAATTGTGAACTGGTCCACGCACGAGGGAAACTAGTATTTTCTCTCGTCATGACGTATTTCTAAGTACTTTTTTTCCTTTTTTTTCGTCGATGTTCGGATTTATGAGAAAGTCTTCGGAGTTAAAATGACAATTTATTTCCTTTTTTTTCATTTCCGTCTGACTAGAATTTTCGTCGATTTTTCGGAGTTGAATTGACTTTTTTTTCTCGTTTTCCTCTCTTTGTCTTTAGGGAGACCTCTTTTCTTAGCGGAGAGAAAAATTATTGACGGATCTTGCCGATGTCTATTACAACATTGGCAACTGACTGACAGACAGACAAAAGAGAAAGTGAAGAAAAATCTCAGGACAAGGTAGGCTTATACGGAATTCTGATTTCCAATTTAATTTATTTCAGGCGAGTACCTTAGAGCGATAAGATAGGAAGGTAGCTGATCGATTAGTCAGGAATAGTAATGGCGTCCGGAGGGGAGCAAAAATTCTGCCTTCGTTGGAATGACTTCCATTCAAACATTGTAACATCCTTCAAGAATCTGAGGTGTGAGAACAACTTTACTGATGTCACATTGATTTCCGAGGGTCAGGCATGTAAAGCCCATAAGGTCGTCCTCTCTGCATGCAGCCCTTATTTCAAGAAGATCTTCCAGGTAATCATTTATTAATTATAAATCGGGAAGCAACTGAGGCTGTTGTGCTCTCTCTCGCTTTCGCTACCTCGCTCGTGCTCATTCCCAACAAATTCACTAATCGTCACTTGTTCACTGATTCTTAGGAAAATCCATGCAAGCATCCAATTGTGATTTTGAAGGATACACCGTTGAACCATCTTCAATCCATTTTGGAGTTCATGTACGTCGGAGAAGTAAACATTCCTCAAGATTCACTTGCAGCCTTTCTAAAAACTGCGAAGCAGCTCCAGGTCAAAGGACTCACTGAAGGTGAGGTTGTAAAGAGCGAGAGGAACATCTTCCTTAATTGGATTTACGAAGCATCGCGATAACCTTTTTGATCCTATGTGATTTTCTTTGTTTTTCTAGTGAAAGATGAAGACGACGACTAAAAAGGCCTCAGGCACTGGATCTCAACGTAATATTTCATTTAACTCTCCAGTAGGGTTCAATTTCGCAAACACGATCAACTGTGCGATCATTAACGTCGATTTCACACATACTCGACAGGTTGAAATCGAAAGTTTTTTTTTCGGGATTTCTCTGCTGTAATAAACCCAGGTCTTCCGTCCAATTCATTGCTTTCATTTTCTTATTTATAGCTGAAGTAAAGCTAGGGTCAAACATTTCTTAATACATTCATAAAATAATTTACCATATAACTTCAATTGCTGTATTTCATGATAAAATACTTTATTAAATTGAAACTCTGGAGTTTTATTTTACAACTTGGAGCAGATGAACTGTGATGAATTGAATTAATAATTTCAGCTTTTACAGACGCAGTTATTATAAAAGTTAACCATAGTCTAATATGACTGAGCAGACAGGACACGCCTTTGTGTGTACCATGTCTAGAAAACGGATAGGCATGTCATCTGCCCCCATTTCGTAAAGGCCCCAAGTTAGTCTCAAGATCCAGTCAGTCAGTGGTAAGGTTCTTTGCATGCGTGGAAACGAAAGTAATTGGGAGACGGCCAACTTTCGATTGTAAAGACGCTTTGCTATGCTAAAACTTCTGTTCCTTGCATGAAATTTGTCGTGAGATTTATATAATCCTACTAGTCTCACGCCATGCACGCATGTTATATTTTCACAGGTCAGAAATTCCATTTGTCTTGTCAGTAACGGTTAAGTTCAATTGTGCAAATTAATTTAAAAAAATCTCATAATTCTTCTTCTGTTTTCCTTTATGCTAAGGGCATAGCGAGGTTAGATGTTATTAATCAAACTTACTGAGGAAAAAAGAATTTACTGAATTGAATACGATTGATGATTGAATAATGTTTAACCCCGTTTCCTGTTTTTTAGTTTTAGTTTATTATCCGCAGAGTAGCGTGATACATGAATGAGATTTCAACAAGTTTTAATAATAACTTGAAGTCCTTGAGAGAAACTACTTATAATAAGGAAAAACGAGTTTTTCCAACACCATCACGGAATGAATATGAGGCCCGAATTGCACAAGGATAATATCATATCATATTCATAATCAAGTTTCAAAGTCTGTTTAGTTTGCTGTCGCTTTGGTGGGTCAGTTTGCAGAGTGGCCTCGATTGATAAAGGAAATCTCTTTGCTTTGTATTTTACTCTTCTTGTCCACCTCCTTTATTCCAATTTTCAAAAGTAAGAAGGATGGCATCCGAGGCACGGAGTCATAAGGAGGTACCGAAAATTGAATTTCTAGTTTTACATTTTTATAATAATCGTTACTGATTTTTTTTTTGATTTTTTACTTGCCCAGGTTATTGAAGTGGCAAGAAATGCTTTCGACAGTCGTCGGACAATCCCAATTGAATTTCGTTTACAACAGCTTAAACATTTGCTCAGATTCTTTGAAGAAAATGCGGAAGGGATTCTGGACACTCTCAAGAAGGATATGCGAAAATCCAAAAATGAAGGCAAGAAATAAGAATATCACTTTCGTTACAAAAATATGTATTGCCGACCCACCGTGTGCCGGAGACAATGCTGTAAAGAAAATCAAAATGGAGCAACGGAGGAAATGATGTAATAAGGAAGAAAATGGCTAATCACATCCAAGATTAAAAATCGCACATAAAAACGCTCTTATTAGACTTATAATGCAACATAGTCATAAGACAATCTAAGATCTTGACCTTAATTCATGCATTCATCATGATGTAACTAGTTATGCCGCTATTATGGTAGTGGCAGTGTGTCACGTATGCGCTGAAAAAAAAAGTTCTAACAACCATTCCGTTAAATTATATGGGAAATTTACGTGTTAGAAATATATGGCAACATATCGGTATCCAGTTCGGTAGCCTAACCTAAGATATTGGTAGCCACTGAGCATCACCCTTTATCGCTCAAACGCGTCCGTGTCCTTGGGAATTTGCCTCCAGGTAAGGAATTAGGTGAAATCAGAGAATAGGGAAACTTCAGAAAAGAAAAACAACGAATGGCTATCTGTGAATCAAACATTCTAGGGGCGGAGCATTGTAGGGATGCTGAATCCTGAAGTCGTCGGGGCCGGCAGTTTAAAATTCGTACGTTTTGTATTTTTAATTTTTGCAGCTAAATAATTTCTGATCTGCGATTGTCTTATGAGTATGTTCCATTGTTAGATTACATAATTTAGGTCAGGCTAAATGAAGAAATATAACATTTGTATATACGCGTATGCCATTTGCCATGGCTCGACATATTGTTCTCTTTAACGTGATTTTGTCCGTTCTCCATTTTCTTTCCAGCATTTCCTCCGGCAGGCTCAACTTGAAATCTCCAATCTCTCAGCTAAATTCTGACTTGCTATATTGCTCAGCTTGGGTTTAAAAATTCCCTCAAATTTGAATTTAGCTGAGAGAGCGATTCCAGTGAGGCCACTCGAACTGTCAGAGACCTCAATAACCTATGACCTAATTTCACTTTCTATTTGTTGGAATGCTTAGCGTTGCTGTTTGAAGTGAATTATCTGAAAACCGATATCAAGAAAATGATGGAAAGGTTGCAAGAGTTCATGGCTAATGAGGATATGCCCTTGAATCTGATTTCACCGCTGGATCATGCTTATATTCAAAATGAGCCACTCGGGGTTGTGCTTATTATTGGAACGTGGAATTATCCTTTTATGCTATTACTCCAACCGCTTGTCGGGTACAATTTTTGTCGAAAACGGCTTGAAGCCTTGCATACGTAACCTTGGAACTTTCCTACTTTAGGGCCATTGCTGCTGGAAACTCAGCCATCCTAAAACCATCCGAATTGGTTCCCAGCGTGGCTGAATTCTTATTCCAGACGATCCCTCGGTACTTGGACAATGTAAGGAGGCAACACGACATTATCCAACCGTGTTTAGCGAATAAGATTTATTTTTTACCTGAACAGGAGTGTTACCAAGTAGTACTTGCCGGTCCTGAAGAAACAAAGGATTTGCTTACAAACAGGTTTGACCACATATTCTTTACGGGATCTCCTTCCGTTGGGCGAAGTGTCTACTCGGCTGCTGCGGTACACCTCACACCATGCACACTCGAGCTTGGCGGAAAGAGGTAAACGTTTTCTTGTTGCTTTTGTAGCATTTCATTTTCATTGACGTTATCCCTTCCAGCCCGTGTTATATTGACGAATCTGCAAACTTTAAAATTGCTGCCAAACGGATCTTATGGGGAAAATTTGTAAACTTTGGACAAACGTGCATAGCACCGGATTATGTACGGCACGTCTTATAATGTATAATATCGAATATTAAATATAGAATATTATCCATTATATATGTATAGATTCTATGCTCCAAGAAGGCTGAGCAAGAATTCATAAAAACTGCTAAAAGCGTTTTGACGGAATGGTACGGAGAGAAACCGCAGGAGAATCCAGATTTGCCTCGGATTGTGAATAGTCGTCATTTTAACCGGATTAAGAAAATCATTGACACCACAACCGGTCTCATTAATTACATCTTAGCAGACACTGGAAAGATAGCTACAATGAATTGTTATACACTAGGTCGAATTGCAATTGGTGGAAAAATGGATGCCAATGATCTTTGGATTGATCCCACAATTATTGGTAAGCTAAAATAACGTAGCAATGGGACAACGGGTAGCGGATAATGACTATCGGAAACTCTGGCTATGTACAGGGGCCAGTTCCGTTGGTTCAACTTATAAAATAGTGGAATTTTCTTTAAGTTTATACTTTAACGCACTTTTCTCCATACGTTTCATGTATCGTATCGTCTTCTGTTGTTAAGCTTTACGGCTTTACACTTGAAAAAGGCATAATTTTCTCAAACTTTTGGATTCCAAATTACCACTAGCCGTTATCCTGGATAGCAACTGTCAAGGAGTCCTAAAATCTTTGCCAGAAAAGAAAACCATTACATGTCATCTAAAAAAATGTTAAAAAAGTTCTTGTATGAATTCCCAGTTGACGTAAATGAAGATGACGCCGTCATGGAGGAAGAGATTTTCGGCCCCGTCTTACCAATTCTCACTGTAAATTCCGTGGATGAAGCCATAAAATTCATTCTAGCGAGGTAGGAAATACACTCAAGTGTTTCTTTAGTTTTATACTTTTATATAATTTTATATTCAAGGCCAAAACCGCTGGCAATGTACACATTTTCTATTAATGAAAAAGAAAATGAGAAGATTCTGTCACATATCTCCAGTGGCGGAGCTTGCGTGAATGACTGCCTCTGGCAAAATGCATGCAAGTTAATTTTTGTTTGAGCGGATTATATTATACGATAAGATTTCGTTTAGTTAACTTACCATTCTGCTCTCATTGCAGGGGAGGGACTTCCGTTGGGTACAAAAATTAAATATAATCTGAATTTTGAACTGCTCATGAGTAAATTTGGATACACCTTACTGTTTTATGTGGACACTAGGTGGAGTTGGAAATAGCGGTTTCGGCAGATACCATGGAAAATTTTCATTCGACACTTTCTCGCACAAGAAGGCTGTTCTTCACCGTGGATTTAGCTACGTGAGTGAGAAGTTGGGGGAAGCTCGCTACCCTCCGTATACAGATGGGAAATTGCGGATATTTGATCTCATCCTGTCGAATTTCCATCGTTTCTTGGTTCCATCCGAGTTGATTCAGAAACTCATCTGGGCCTTCTGCGGGGCTTTAGCAGCCTACCTCTACGTTTACTTTTTTGAAAAATAATAATAATCGCTAAATATTTGCATCTACAATTTATTATCGTAAATAATGATTTTAAGCCAAATATATTCAATATTTTCTGCAAGTTTTTTTTAATAAAATGTGAGACACGCATGTTGAAATGCTAACCAAGGATTATACTTTATTGAGATTATGATGAGTCAGAACTAATTAGTAACGATTTCGAGCGTAGTAATTTCTTCGCCTTCAAAAAAAAATACAAGTTTTGTCGGTCCTCATTTTGACTATTCCGGCAACTTCTTTCCCAACCACTGCCGATTGTCTACCCAAAGTTAAAAATCCAACACTTCGAGAAACAAGTAGAATAGTAATTGTTCTTTTCCCTTGGTTGATACTTGATACGGCGAAAGCCAATGTCAATAAACCAATTCATTCATTTTCCCTTGGTTAACGCACCATTTTATATTTTCCTCACAGTCTTTGAAGTTTTTAATTTACTTATCTCTGCAGCAGTGTATCTTTCCACCGCTGTTCGAGCTTACTCTAGATTTCAACTCCAATTTTTTCATTATTTGCGATTTTTTTTACGGAGGACGGACATAGTTATTTTTAGTACTGGTGTATGCTCACATGCGTATGAATAAACTCAAACGGATACGGATGTCTCGGATGGAACTTTAAGATTTTTCAAGAATAAGAGTCAGACTGGTGTACGGTGAAGGAGGAATAATAGAAAGGGAACCATTCTTTTAACCAATATAATTTTTCAGTTTAATAAACTCTTTTTTGATCCCAGAAAGGAAGATAAATTTTTCTTAGGGTTAAGCCAGACACAAGGAATTGATATAAGACAACGATAACAATGAAGACACCTCTGAATTATTACAAACTGCTCGGGATCACATCCTCAGCGACAGGTGATGAAGTTCGTAGTGCATTTCGTTCAAAAATCCTCCAATTTCATCATGATAAGACCCCCGGTGAGCCCAATGACATTTGCTATGAACTAATTGAAGCATATCGAATCCTCTCCAATCGAAACACGCGCATGAACTATGATGTTCAGCGTGACAAGGAAACTCAACACCTCACTGATGCCGAACTTATTGAAAAATACAAGAATCAGGTCCCGCGTAGCGCAGAGAACGAGCTGCAAGTTACGCCAGAGATCTTATCCGAATTGAGAAACGCCCATTCTAGACAGCGGCAGGAAGCGAATCAGGAATTCAAACCTGCTGGAGCAATATGCTACAACGTCAACAATCTATTGAGTACCAAATTTAAAAGTGATATTGAGAAATGGCGGACTGAGTTCAGTGCGGATCACCTCAGGGACAACTTCTTCACCGCTTATCAAGAAATTATTGAGGAAACTCAAGGACAAGACTCGCCAAGTGAAAGTTTCTGGTGTGACTTGTGTCGGCAAAGTTTCTTATCGGAAACTCATCATTCGCAAACTGTTTTGATGCCGTATTTGAGCCAATTTGGACTTGTAAATTCTCACAACAAAACCATCAGCGATGGAATTACACCAATTTTGCAATACTTTTACCAAAACGTCGGCGAGCTGTTTTTCTGGGAACCTGAGCCGCTCCCGGACATACCGGAAATCTGGGAATGCAGCGAATGGAAGAGCCTGTCTGCTGCATGCAAAGAAGTAGCTGGATTCGTCTGGGAACTACCGAACCCCGAACATTTCCCCAATGTTGAACAACACGTGGCTTATGTTCAGAAGTGTACATGGGCAAATGCCGGCATTGTCCGTTGGATCTGTTGGGTCCTTGCAAACAGTGAAATGGAAAGTTTAAGTTCCAAATCCCAAGAACTACTCGAGGAGAACGCTTTGGGAGAATTAATGATGTACATTGGGGTATTAAAGGAATTCTTAGGATTCGATTCTTATGACTGGTCTGAGTTGAGACAGGCATCGCTAGAGGCGGGAGAATTCAACATGACGCTTCTCTGGACAATGGTAATGGTCGAATTGGGCATAGTCTCCCCCGAGGAATGGGTGAACTATCCAATCAATTCCAGAATGTATCAAGATGAGAGTTCTCGTTCAGTGTCACAAATTTACTTTCGACTTGGGATGAACTCATCGGCGGCGGGCGTAGCTGGGGACTCCATTTCTGAACATTTTATTAAATCCAATGATCATTTAAGTGCAGCTGCATATTACATTCAATTTGACTCATTGTCTTCTGTATACACAAAATACTCGGAATATCGCTATATAGAACCGTCTGTTGCGAAAATCTATCGAACTGTGTACTACTCACAAAAACTGAAATCCATACTCCCTACTCTGCTCCTGGCAGAGGAATGGAATAAGAGTTCCGGTTTGGAGGAAGCTATTGAAATTTCACAACTGCTTTTAGAGGATCCCTTACCAGCATTTCGACTACTGGTTCAACTATTCCCGAAAAGATTGGCCGAACCCGAGTTTTATCCCATGCATATTCGGAACATTGAAGGACTGAGTGCGTCCATGCCGGAAATGACATTCAACTCCTTGCGGCTCATTTTGGCTGCATGGCATTTTATCGGAGGTGAGAATGAAGTGGACGAAGATTTTCTACAATTTAATTCAAGTCAACTAATGAAGTTAAAATTGAGAGAAAGTTTAAATTCGTATGATTTTGAAACCTTGACGAGAGTGCTGGCGGAATTGAATTTACGAAATGTTGCAGCGGCGGAAGAGACCCTGGAAGAACTCCAACAGCAAAACCAGGATCTCTTATCCAATCCTTCTCGGGCAATGACTCTCATGATCTCCGGAAGTATTCACAAAACTTACAGGAACTGGTTAGGAGCAATTTCAGACTATCAAGAGGCTTTGCTCAACACACCCGAGCTCAACTACCGTCTAACTCCCTGCATTTCTCAACTCTCCCAAGACTTTGACCTCCATCGAGGCATCTTGGATACAGTGACGAAGAAATTGATGGAAATGAATAGCAATTTCAAATGTGGAGTTTATGTCGATTTTTCACAGGAGGATCTCACCGCGTCAAATTCCTTGGTAATTTCCCATCCCACCCCAGTCCATGAGTTTAAATATAGTGACATGGCAGGGAAAATGCAAAGTGAGGAACCCAAGCCAATGAATACGGAGGACACTGGGGAAAGTTCGACTCAACTCCTTCCACCGGCCAACACTCCAAGTGTGACACTCGAAAAGTGTGAGCGAGCAATTGAATTGGGCGAGGACAAGCCGTTGGGGACAGTTGATGCCGCATTTGCTTATTTGGATCTGTCGGAATCATTACCCATGCACATGCGACACGGACCTACTGTGATGGCAGCCTCTCACTTCCTTCGAGCCATGGAATCTGCAAAAGATTTAAACTCAGCTTTTGCATACAGGAATTCAATTGTGGAATTGGCTCATCGACTCCTTCAATTAGATAAAAGTAGTCAGGCCCGAGTCCAGAGTTGTCTCACTCACAAACAAATGTTTTCGATTCTTCTTTTAGCCAATCAGTGCCTCTCAAGATGGGCCCAGGAACACGAGCGTGAACCTCTCAGTGAAAGTTGTCTAATAAAGGAGGAAAGTGAAAAAAGGTGGGAAGAAGTCGGCTCAGCTGCTGAAGCTGGAAATTTCTCCTTGACAAATGACTACCGAGAATTGATCTCAAATTCGGATAGAGCTGTAATAGAGAAATTATTGAAAAGTGTTGTTGGATTTACTAAAGTTGAGCCACTCTTGAATATCCCGTCCTTGACCTCATCCGACCTAGGTTACGTTGAAAAGGTTAAAACGCAGTTCCTCCATCACTTCTGTGTGGAGAAAGTGAGGCATCATGCAGAACTTTCTCCAAGTCTCGATCATGCCTATACCCTCTTCCTCGAAGTTCTCCACGGAAGGACTTCCGCGATTTCATTTGAAACGTCCAAAAGATTGTTGATGGACTCAATTCTACGTAGCAAGAAAATGAAAATGGAGAATATAATTCAGTTCATTGATTGGTCAGTACTCTCAGGAAGCAATGAGGAGGGTTGGGCTCGTTGGACAGAATCCTCCCACTCCAATTCCCTTCAATTTCATCCCCAACTTCAAACATTTGAATCTATCGAGGGATTCAAAATTAATTTGGCTTCAGGTGAAATTTCATTTTTACTATCAAAAGGACAGACAGTATTTACACAACAGGACATGTTTGAAATATTTCAAAATGGAATCGTAAGCTCAAGCCTAAAGGTGAGTGCACCTGAAGATAGCGGAATTACTCCCAATCCATTCAAATGTGTCAACTATGAACCTTCTCGACTTGCTGGAACAAACTATTTGAATACGATGATAAGGATTTCCCGCCTCCTGATGACGCTTACCACTGGGATGGAAGTAAACTCAAATCCACCATTTCTTACTCGGGAAGTTGAAATCAGTTTACTAGATCGACTTCCTGATCATCTCCAATACTTTCTAAGACCCTTAAGAGAGAGGAAACTGACTGTTTTGGACAATAAAGAAGATGATGACTCCCATCATTCGTTCTCCTTGGCCCTAACTGATTCCTATTATGAAGAAAATGAAGACAGTGAAGAACTGGTGTTTACGTTAGGAGATGCGGAAGTAGCGTTGACTTGCATAGAGGACACCAAGGGTCCAATCTCCATGGATTCAAATCACAACCAAGAATTCTCACCATCCCAATCCTTTGTTCAGGATTTTAATAACAACTTCATGGAACTTGGAAAATACTTTCCCGAATTCCGGCGGTTGAGAGAACTTGGAAAAATCTCTGCGATTTGTTCCAAACTTTTGCAAATTCTAAAAGCTGGAACTTATTCTCCTCAAGTCGTCAATGGTATTAAGGCTCTTGGAATTAATTTCGAGGAAGAGGAATATGACAGTATAGGCATGGGACCGGAGGACGCCGAGTATAACTTCATACCGTCACCAAGTTGTCATTCCCATCCTCATGTCATTGATGCCATCGCCAGTGTCCTAATAAATCCGAACCTCATCTACGGTCCAGTCTCCCCTTCACATGGGACCACAGCCGTAACTTTCCAAGAACTATTAGAGGAACCCAAGGAAGCATTGGAAACTGAGGATTCCGATGACATCATGTATACAGTGTCTGCGACTGTCACGGTGTACCTGCGGAAGGAATTCATGATGGATGCATCTCCAGTCCTGCTCCAGAATGACGTGACTGCTGAGACAAATTGTAGTAAAAGTGGTATGATTCTCAACCGGAATGATTCATATTCATCCTCCATATTTCTAATTTCTTTTTACAGACAGCATTCTCGGCGAAGGCGTCATTTCAAAACTGCAGCAGCCAGAAGAAGAGGAGTTCATTGAGGACGAGGATACAGAGTCTACGGATTCCAATTCCTCCGGAATCGTTGCAAATGAAAATGAGTTCCATGATGATTGTGAGATTTCCGTATTAAGTAATTCCAATAACGATGACGACGTAGAAAGCGAATCCGAGCAAGAGGAAAGTCAGGAGACAAGGAATGAAGAGTCGGAGACGGATGAAGAAGAGAGTGAGTTGGAAAACGGTGAGCGGTCAACAAGTGAAGATGATGATGAGGTTGAAATGGAATCAAGTGGTCAAGAACAGCCAAGTGAAAGTGTTTTCATAAAAGAAGATGAAATGAGAATGAAGACAATTCCAGAAGAGGATGAATCGGATTTAGAAGACTGTGAGCTACAAGGAGGTGGGAAATGGGAGACTGATTCGAATAGGAGTGAAATCCATTCAATTGGTTCCTCGAAAATACGAGAGCTCGAAAAGGATTTTCAGGATTCGCCTCAAAATTCCAGCCTGTGTTTATCATCTGATGAAAGTATGGGAGATGCTTGGGAATCGGGATTTGAAATTGAAAAGGAGATTTTGAACCAACAAGAGGATGTAGAAGATATTCTACCCACAATACGCCACCTATGGGAATAACTAATCAGTTATTCTACTTTTCACTTAGGCTGAAAATATTGATGAGAATGAAAAGAGTCCTAAAAATAACAAATAAACAATTTATTGGTCCAAAACTAAATGGGTTAAACGAATTTTTCAATCTCTTTTATCAAAGCATAGTAAATAGTTCCGACAGATTCGGATTTTTTTTGTATCCGTCCGAATTTTTATGCTAATCAAATTACAAGTTGGCTGGTATATAATATGGAAGTAAGATTATTACGTTTGACGAAATATATTACAAATGTAATGGGTGGGTAAATTTTACATGGAAATGAGATTAGAGACGAAATCTAAACTCAAATTAATTTCTCAGTGAAGGTTAACTCCCTACTTTTAGTTTCATTACACCACTTATTTATAAGGAGGAGGTGGTTGTCTGCACACAGTTCCTACGTCCAGTACACTACATTCCACGGACGTGGCGCACGTAAATCCGCTATCTTGAATATTTGCACATTCTCCGCACGTTCTGGTCTCCCTACAAAGCATTCCTGGGGCAACAGCTACACCACCAGTTGTAGCTGAGCAGTACAGGGCGGTCAGAGGGTTTACTGGAAACCTAACCAATGCACAAGCCATGTTACATTGGCTAGTGCACTTGAACCTACAACATTCCCTCTCTGAAGCGCACGGCATCCTCCACACACTTGCCGGAAGGTTAAAATATTTTCCAAAAAAGAACCCTTAAATATATCAAGCGAGTGATGGAAGGGATGAAACAGAAAAGAATAGAAAAAATTATGTTAATTTAATTCTACGTGGTAGAATTCTTTCTTACGGGGCTGTGGCGTATAATCAAGTTGCAACCGTTTCTCCTCATTGCCATTAAATCTTTGGCCAGGCCGTTCATCACGGTCCTAAATATAAAATAAAAAGAATTATGAAAATTATCCAAGTATATTTGTGATGTCTTTTTGAAATTTAGGAATGACCAGAACTTCCGATGAGAAGATCAAGGCGTCAGATAACATGACTACGAAAACGAATAAAATCGAGTTTGTTTTCATCTTGGTGGGATTTCAACACTCTGAAAGGAAAAGTATAGAAAAGGTACTTTTAGCGTCAACAAAACGGTGTGTTGGCTTTAACAGAATTTAATTCGCTATTAA
>Ga0194135_10000892_pt1 | contig 17482 bp, 10 predicted proteins | sample LitLau_LLRF_2013_FD_134024 | JGI IMG/M metagenome (GOLD analysis project Ga0194135, IMG submission 134024) | Freshwater sediment microbial communities in response to fracking from North America - Little Laurel Run_MetaG_LLRF_2013 (version 2) | ecosystem: Environmental > Aquatic > Freshwater >...
CCTATAAGCAATAAACTTTCACCATTTTCTTGTAATGCCCCATTGCAAAAAATTTATACGAACGGTTAGTATATTTGTACCTATACAGAACTGTCACTAGTCATTCCAACATTTGATGCAGCTGTGGACGGTGGGCACCGTATTCATCGTCTCAATGGATGCATATATGTTATCGTGATAAACTTCCTTCTTTTGGAGGAACTTTGGAGGACTTAAGAGGAGGAGGAACTCTGAAGAAAGTATGTCTGGGCCTGTTGGCCGATCAAAAATAAAAGAAAAGCAATATGAAGCTGAGTCAAAGGACTATATTAAACCGATTATGATAAGAATGCAACTTACAAGTATCTAAGTAAGCTGTGTATTTAATAAAAACCCAATCGTATATTTATTTTTACGGGTTGCTTGAATACATTACATAATTTTGGTTTAATTATACTGTACACTGTAAATTCGAATTTATTTATTGAGAGTCGTCATTCCTCAAGCAGATTCGTCCGCAAACACAGTACATCATTGAAGTTCCTATCTTGGCATACTAAAATTGTAAGCAAATCCCGATAAAGCAAAACACATTGAAATTCATCTCCTTGTAAATTCATATTACACTATCTTAACTAATTACCGCAGCCGCATACTGGAACAAATAATAAGGAGGTCGATAAGAACTGGCCAAATGAATCGTTGGAATCGGATATGGCATATTCAGGTCTGATCTGCAATCCGCAGTACCATTGATCTGGCAATTTGATATCCGTGTTTGCCGAGTACCCAAGAATTGACAAAGCCCAGCTGAGACCATTAGACAACACTGAGCCACACAAGTTAGCATATTCTGAAAGACAAAGTAAAGATCGAATATGAAGACGAGTGCCTATCCTCATTCGACCGTCAGTTACTAAATATTCTAAATCTATAAATCTCACCCTATATTCCCACTCTGGTTTGCATCGGACATCCACAAAAATCAGGAGCATCAAGATCACAATGTACGCGATGACTATAGAGGTAAAGTTGAGAGCAATCGACGCTTGGACGAAGAAGGAATCGCCATATCCTACGTAAAGTTCATGGACTTGACCACTCCCTTGAAATCCAGGAAAACCCAAGCACATGGCGATAATCGATACCATCTAATAAAACAAATGTAGTTTGAAATCTAGCTGCTGTGTAAACGTAAAGCAATTTTTTATTTTTACTGAGCCTTACCAGAGTTACGACTCGAAGAAGCCCAGCTTTTCCCCAGAAGTATTCTTTTTCTATATGAACCGTCATCCCCCAATATTTTCGTGGCTTCGTTTTCGCCTGCTTCACACTTGTAGCAGATGACTCTGATTCCTCTGAAATTTTGGTCTTTGACCGCGACCTTGACTAGGCTCGAAAAATAGTACATTAGATAACTTCTGCATCGTGGTTGTATAATATATGAATTTGGTTAATATGTTCGCTCGCATGAGCTCTCCATTACCTGGCGTAGTTTCATTTTCTCCCATTTGTCCTCAAACAAAGCCATGGTGTATTCGTAGGTGAAGATCCTGCCGACTATTCAATCAAGAAGAGATCCAGCAGATATGCTAAAGTTAATCTTCAACAATCAGAATGAGGTAGCTGAAAAACGGCATAGTTCATCAGTTCAGGATTTCATCGATTTTGAAAATAGAGGGAGAAAGTTAGTTACCGTCGAAACTTTCGATCGGTCTATTCAAAAGCAAACTGTACAAATCATTATTAACTTTCTCCAATTTTTTATGATGATGACGTCATTCTTATAAGCGACAAACATGCAGTACCATTGTAGTACCTTTGTACGGTATTTATGATGGTAGTTCTGACTGATTAAAAATGACAAATATGCATGTGTACACTTCAAAACTTCGACAATAGTTGAAAAAATTAATTCGTTATTGTTCACGAGTTATCAGGTTTAATTTGGCCGGAGTAACAATTTCCACATATTTGGGGGCTAAAAAAATTAATCTTTGAGTAAATATTAATCTTCGAATTGATCATGTGCAATGTGATGTATGCATTTCTAATCTAACAGACTGTCAGAAGATTTAGTCAATGTTGTTGCGAAAAACGTTTTCTTTTCCTAACCATTAATCAGCAAGTAGAATTAGCGGTAATTCTCAGGGGAAAAAAACTTCATGCATAATTCTATTTCAAAAAGCATCTTGATTCACCCTGCCTGCGTATTAAAATACTCACATCTCTCTCGTCCGTGTCATAAAAGTCATAATTCAATATGAACCTATATGTTTAAAAACCTACACGACCAAACATACATCAGAAGCCCATGTATTATTGCGATCGCTTTGAATTCGTCCATAGGAATATCTCGCAATGCAAGGAAACCAGAGCGACTCTGCTCCCAGATCTTCCCCTAGATCTGTTACGGAATTGTGGATGCAAGTTCGCACAAAATAAATCAGACATCATATAATACACTGGCCGATTGGCCTATAAGTCCAATTTCTGGGCAAAAGTGTTCCAAACTCCATCCAATTACTAAACAAAATTACTATTTGACGCATCAAATACTGGGAAAAAGTTTTCATCTAATGTGATTATTTGTATGCGATACAATAAGCAATGAAAAGTAAAATAACTTATTCTATTATTAGCCAAAAAGTCAAACCCTTCTAAGGTGAATTTCCCTAACGAGTTACAAATCGCAAAAGACATTGCCACGTAATTCACCGTGAGTTCCTTCTTATTATTGAATTCAACGTGTGTACCAAATACGGTTCGAGTTAGGTCTGAGCAGGTAGAGAGGAAAGCCTTGAAGGAAAGAGAAAGCCCATATACTATAATGCACGTAGGAAAGTCCATGAGACCCAGAGAAAGCGAACACACTCATGAAATTGGAAATACACATTCTCCTAAGTCTATTTGAATGATTCACTCGACCGAAACAAAACGATAGCTTAGCCGTCGACGATGAAGCTGCAGAGCATAAAATAAAGTGAACATGAAGAAGGCGATGACAAAGCAATTATCTCGAGTGTATCCATTACATCACATAGTTTGCTTTTCTGACACCAAAATAGACTGGAGAGAAAACGGTGTGTTCTCCATACATTCTGTGTGTATTTGGTGTCTATACGTGTTAGTACTTTGGGTGTTGGGTTGTATTACATCACACCCCAGTGAACAGCTCATCGTCGTTCGTTTGTCTCTCTACAGATATCATTTTTCATACGACTTGGAAGCCTCTCTGTACAAACTGTGTGGGGCACTGTGGAAGGGACAACACGACAGTGCTCATCATGCGGTTGTGTCATTCCAATCCAAAAGTGTTCTCGACTGTCTATCTTTTTGTGTGTCTCTCTTGTTGGGAGCAACAGAAGAAGAAGGCCTGTTGAGTTTATACTTGCACTACTAAACCAGATACTATGTATGTATTTCTCTTCAATTTCTTTACCACAGCAGTCATCCCTACTTCGTGTCGTACACTTGCATCTTTTGAAAACTTTACACTATGACACAACACTCTTTATAGATTTACAACTATTTCTAGTACTTTGGCAGGATGTCCTTCAAATGTCTCTACGTTTATGTATCTCGAAAGACTTTGCCTTTTCCCTTTTCTCTCAAATGTCAAAAGATGTTTTTGTAAAGTACAACTCATAATAATGGACTGACACACCAGCTTATGAATCCACTCTAAAACTTTACATCACAGATGTAAAGTTCCTGGAGATAAGTTGGCTTACAAATCTCTGATGGGTGAAATACTACTGACACTTATGTGTTGAGTGGAGCACAAATATATGTAGCTAGTTTAATGTTATGTAGTGTTGACTATCTGTAGAAAAACAACTTGACATTCAAATGGTTACTTTTTAGCTAGACATAACTAAATCCTTTGGCAATGCCCGAGAAATTTCAGTTATTAAGATAACTGACCAAGATTCATGTAGTAAATAGTGACCAGTCCTTTCACTATTTTCACTTATAATGACATTTACGTAAAAACAATTTTCCAGGTTATGACAAGACACGACAAAAGATTACCAGAGGCTTAGTAAACCTTTTTTGCTCGCTTATTAGGAGGACATGTTCACTAGAACTGTTGGCCTTGTATTACACACATTCAACTCCCCAAATGACGTGTTATTATTACCTTAATAATTCACACAATACCTAAAATGATGCAAACACTCCAATTTCTAGTTAGAGGAAGTCGAAAACACTTTTGTTTCAGCATATTTCTAGTGAAGGAAAACTAATTAATACTTACAGACTTCTGTTACACATTGTTTCGACATAATATTTCCTTGAACTGAATGCTTCATTTATTTCTAGTTAAATATTTCTACATACTTCTCTGTCAGACTATTTATCTCAAAACTGATGTGCAAAGCATAAATGAAAAATAAGTCCAAAGTCAAAAGAGCATGTTTTTGAAATCACTAAAACTTTCCAAAAACTCGAATTCATAAAACTCTCTCCACGTGTTAAAGAACCTTTTTCCGAATAGCAAGCTTTGTCTTAAAACTCTTTAACCAAACGAGGAAACACAATTGAACCAGGTGATAAAGTCGTGTTTCTGGACCAAAAGTCCTGCAATGATGTGGCTAGTCAACGAGGAGAATGCCTCGAACCAAAAGTAATTAGTCTATTCATGGTCGGGACAACAGAGATGAACGAGGTGAAATGAAGTTAATAGCTTCCATGAAAGTTGGCTGCTAAAGAGTGAAAGTTGTAGAGAGAGTACATGTTGAGTTTGCTTTTTGAACGGCTTGATGGCATTATAAAATGTATGCCAACAATAAAAAGGCCATTTCCTAGCTAACTAATCTCCACAACCAAAGTATGTTCACACACACACACTCAACATCATATAGACAATAGTATGTATACTTCTTATGAATGTTCGACTAAACCTTTGACTGCTTCCTCGCTCTCTCTCTGTACAACAATGTGTATAGTGTACGAGTGAAAGTCGTTGGACTGAAACACTCTATGAAGTGATGCTTTCAAATCCATAAATGCATTTCAAGTTTGTGTACCATTAAATCTGCCAGTTTAATGAAACATCACGTTGACAGGATCAACGAAGCTTACCCTAGAGAAACAGGAACAAAACTTTTGTCATAAATTAGACGTTTGACGACATAGACAGTGTAATCCTTCGAAACCATCTCTCTCTCCACCGACACTATCCTTCTTGTATAGCTAAACTCTAACTTTAGTTAGAATTAGTCTCAGCCAAAGTGCAACTTCGTTCAGCACAGTTTCTTACACACAATAATATATCTCACTCCGTGGCCTGTCGTACACACTCCCCCGCTTGCAGTACAATAAGTACAACTCCCTTACTGGAATAACGGAAGTAATAAAACACTTTTCGACCTATTATCTTCCCAGAGCTTTATTTTTGTATCTACATGTATGAAGTATAATCCCTCCAGGCTGCATTCATGCATATACATAAATGTATATTACTTATACTGTACACAACACAAATGCGAAGATATCTCTCGAGACTTTTGTGTGTGTGTTTCTTTTCCATCTTCATTATTTGAAGGTCTCCGTCTTTGGAGGTCATCATAACAAGCAGCCTTGGTTAAAATGCACTTTCACTCCATCGTCGTCGTCGGTTCATCTTTCGGTTCATAAAATGCACGAAACCACAAAACCCGATAAAAGAAATATGAAACGCTCCCCTCCTCCGAAGAGTGAGGAGGCTTAAACGATAAATATTCTGGATATGAATTGAATTGATTATTATGCATTCAATGTTGAGCAAACAGAAAACTTATACAGTCTTGTTGAGTGTAATGGAAAAGAGACGATGAAGCAAGTGAAGTGAGTAGGAAGCACGAACAGACTTTCTCACTGTGTTACTTCATATACGGATGAATCCATTGAAATAAAATGTATATCTACTGAGAATGTATATGCGAGTATGTTTGGGGTAAAAATGAAATTTCTATTCCAAAACTCTTCCAAATTCCTCTCGTAACGGGCAACAAACTCAGTAAACAAGACATCTTGGACCTTATCCAGATCCTCAGAATGACGAAATCTGACATAATTATCATCATTTGTGCCGTTAGGGCGTAAAAATTCCATCTCTATTTGGTTTCTTCCCTAAAAATCGGAATTTGCATGATGGTAAAACATCCCATGGCCTTGTAACAGCTTCCAATATAAATATATATCCGTGCCCGAGTCTTTCCCTATCATTTCTATAAATGTCCTCTATTTCTACATAACGCGCGTGTAGTCTTTCCAAATCTCACAATGGAAATAATGGAATCACACTTATTGTGAATATGTTTTTATATCTCGTGTGTGTAGTGGTAGTACCTCTCTTTCCAAAAAATGTCTTTGAATACCACAAGAAAAAAAGCGTCCCAAGGGGAACACACACACCATCACCACCGTAAGGGAAAGCATAAAAGCCATTGCGTGTAGAGTAAACCGCCACAAAGCTCTAGGAACTTTTGCAACATCATAAGAATGCAAAAATATTCAAAGGAAAGGGGTTTTCTACATAAGGGATTGCTTCCTTTATTGTCCTTAATCGGTCCATTTGTCCTCATCCAAAAGAGCTTTTTCTACTTTTCAATGAGAAACATCCAAAGACTCATCCCCCCATCAACGTGAACTCCCGTTGATGAGACGACTAGGGACATAATACACCAAGATGCTTTCGTGCTCTCCCACTTAGACATCATATCTTATAATGGTTTCACTATATAATTGCATGCGTGTTTTCTGCTTAAGCTTTACGATATAAACACAGCTCTGCCTATTCAAAATCTTAAGCCTGTCTAATAGTCTAACAGCGAGGGACATGTATATCTGTATATACGTACGGGGGCTTTGTTTTCGTGGCCATTTTACTACACGCATTCAAATCGTAGTTTCAAATCACTTTCTCTTTATCATTATTTCCTAAACTGTTGGACATACGCAGTGGCAGCAACAGCAGCTCTTGGGGGCCTTTTCTTGTTTTTATGATCTCATCTGAAATCTTATTAGAGCTAGGTATCTTGTAGCTTGTGATATTTGATACATCAAACTACAATGATGATGATTATTGTCATGAATTCCTACAAGTTCGCATATTGAGCAATATATACGACGCTTGAACTATCTCTCTGTATTGATCCCATTTTAAAACCAAAACAGATCTGCAAGGCGAAACCATTTGGTAATAATAAAGATGGTAAAACAACAACAACATGGAAAATAAAGCTGATTCTCTACATAGGTCTAGTGACAGACGGGACACAATAAACAGGAAGATCGGCCATCGACCACTCACCACAAATCTCCAGTCAACTGGAGAAAACTCGGAATAAGAACAACCTAAACTACGTCAACCGAAAAGAAATAGAATTGGTTTCTCCACCCGAATTGATTGTATGTATACGCGTCTGTCGAATCTGTTTTCTATTCCCCTCTTGATTCGTAACTTGATTGGCTCCATCATTTTTATACACACTGAATATAAACTTTCACTCTGACCTTCTTATAAAGAGAGATATCCCTCCTTATGTCTTTCTCCTTTCTGTCACACTCCCTTCACTATATTACACGTCTCTGCCCATTCTGAAATTCTAATATATAATTCTATATATTCGTTCATTCTTGAAGATGACCAAACAGACCTACTCTAAATTCCAAACCCACTTGGGCACCAAACTGGAATTTCTATTAAATTATACGTGTTTCGAATAAACTGTATGAAGTAAAAGAATACTGTGTGGACTGCACAGCTACATTTTTGAATTCTAGCGTATAATTCGTTTATCCAAATGTTGTTACAAACATTTTTTTCATTCTATTTTTCGATAAACAAACATGTCAGTTTTTATACATATATATTTACCGTATGTGTCACCATCGTCCTTCCTCGTGGGCATCTTATAAACGAACCGTTTCGTGTTAACATTTTGTGAATCTTCTGTTTTGAGCTGTTTATGTCTCTGTGGGTTTCGCAAAATATGCGAGCTATTCTGCCTTACACCACTTTCTCCTGTCAGATGAACACACAAAGCTTATATATACATGTACATATACAACTTGAGTAAATCATTCACAAGTAAACTAACGAAGTAATCTTGACTGGTGTGGATCTGACTAAAATTTCCTTTGCCTCTGGACACTCAAGAAACTTGATACGGAATTGCAATTCTTGAAACTAACCACACTACCGGAATGAGCGTGTACACGAGTATGAAACAATAATAGCGTGGTTTCAGCAAGTGTAGTATTATAGTAAATAAGAGTAGGGTAGGCTATGGGTTATAATTCACAAAATTCCCTGAGGGATTTGTGGTCAACGTGACACTATCAAGTTAGCGATAAGAAATGACTTAATTGTAACACTGAACTAGTGAAGTTGTGTGAGAAACCTATTGATCACAGAAATATGGGGAAAGTTAATTTAAAACAAGAAAGTCGGTGGAAGGAGAAAGTTCGCGTTCTTATCAAAGTTGATTAGGAGATAATTTGCATCCACCAGCACCTCTAGCATACCAAGTGACATTAACTAACTCTTCAAATACTCTTCGTTCCCCCTTCGTAAGTAATGTGTTCCTTTGGTTTAATTTATATTCAACGTCTTATTTTTATGCTTTACGGGTATTTCATCTTCCCTTCCTTGAACATGCAATTCATAAAACTTAATAAACTTCTTTCACAGTTTATATAATTTGTATTTGACAACGAAGAAAGTGAGAGAAGTAGTAAGATCGAGGGTAATTTTAAGCTCCGAACATCACTTCAAATTCCTTTATGTACGAGCTCAAAGTGTACACAAAAATTGTGTACTTTCCTTTAAACTGTACATGCATTTCTTTACATCAACAGTCTTGAAGTACTTTCCATACTATTCGCTCGAAATCCTTTCGTTACTTACCGTTAAATTGTGTATAAGCTGTTAGCTTAAGAAGCAAGTCATAGGAAAGTAACGGCAGTAAACAGGCATCAACAAGGAAAGCAGCGAAAGTTAGTAAGAAGAGTTGATTATGCAGATAAACGGAGAATTTATGTGAATTCTCTCGAAGTTTAAGATCTCTACCGGAAAGCCATAAAATTCGAGAGAGCAAATTTTGCATATGAGACTATAAATCGATAAGATTTCTTTTCAATGGAAGTGTTTCTGAATTCGTTCATAAATCATACGCCTTTATACAACAATTCGCAAGGGAGGCACTCGTCTCAGTCTCAAGAAAGCTGGAGCAAGACCCCCTGAAGGACCACTTACACATTCCTCTACAATTTTATTTCCTCTTACAATCACTCTCCCTTTCCTTCTTGTAAAAACAACTCTGTTGACACGTTTTCTCGGTTGAGAATCGTGTCAGCATGTTTTGGTCCGAGATAATGTTACGTGCTAACGTGTTACATTTTTTCACAGAACCAACACTTTCATATGGTTTGTAATACTTTTGATTTATTATCATCTCATCATATATATTTATTTTAAATGCAAAGTACGCAGTTCTTACGCATCTACTTAACAGATAGTATAGTAGTAGTCTGGATGAACCGGGACAGTTAATAAATAAAAGACATATATGACTCGTCATGCAAGTCGATAAAAATACTAGTCATTGTAAAAAAAATCTGTCTAAGATTTACAACTCGTCGCTGAGGAGGAATCTTCTCTGATCTTCAATCATTCTTCACACTGTTCATTCCATCTTTACGATGAATGGGTGACACGAGACCATCTTGTTTTTCTTGTCACACTCAAAGATCCACTCGTAGCGTACAAAGGACATATTTGGGTTGTCAGATAACGCCTATAAATCACACCAAAAGAGAGTAATCAGACTTGAGAACATCACAAGCTTTTACCATTCACATGGAATTCAACACCATCATATGAGGCTGCTGTGAATTTTTGGGCGCTACAATAACAACAACACCTTAATCTCTCACGACAAAAAGTGGCTTAAATGGCAAAAAGTCGCCCACCTTGATTTCTGTCTAAAATGCTCATCTCCTTCACTTCCTGCCTGCTCTAAAAATATAAAGACTCGCTCGAGTGCACTCAGGAAATGATGCCGGAGAATTCTATTTTCTTCTTTGTACTAGAAAAGCTTTTCCTCAACGAATATATCTAAGTATAGACACTCTCTAGACTTGAACATTTCTGAGCTTATTTTCAGACCTAATTTAAAATCATATCAGAAATCTTACCTCTGTAAACTCGTCAGCCCAAGAGTCCGAAGGCACGATGAAGTACTCCACATCCTCCGTCAGTTCCTCCTCCACTAATCTATATGAATAGGATATGAAAATGTTATTCAGTCTAAAATGCATCATACGCGATTTATTCACCTTTCTCATATAGTGCACGAGGCAGAAATCTCGTCGAAAGTATACAAAAGAAAGTAAATCATACATAAATACCTTTCACCAGAATCTTACTTTCTGAGAAGTAACTGAGCAGATTTCTAAGGCTTCTTCACCCTGACGTCTAGTAAGAAGGAGATGGATACATCTCAAGAAGTAAAAACGCTTCCGGTGAGGAGAATAACGAAGACCATACCTGACTACAAGTACAACTTTCACAGGCTGTGACTCATTCCATCTTCAAAAGGAATGATGAGAGAGTGAGTGATACCATTATGATCAAATGATATTACAGCCACGTCTGGTGGTAAAGCATAAGAATGGGTGAAGCACAAGGTTATCTATCTATATACACGACGGAAGGACTTCAGAACTACCACCTAATAGAAGACCTTCTTCACAAGCAAATATTGCCAAATTTAACAACCACTGCCACCAGACCTAGCACGGAAACCAGAGAGAATTCTCGGGACTAGGAGAAAGTAATTGAATTCATGGGGTGGTGGTACATCTGCTCTAATTTAATTTTGACTAAAGAAAAAGAGGCTCGGAACGTGGACGGAAAGTCTGATATCTATCTCATCATTCGGATCAAGACCTAATACATCAAGAACACGCATGGAAAACTTCGAAGATGCCAATACCAGACGGACTTTCTCCGCTTGTCCAAAACTACAAACTTTACGAGGCACTAAAATTCATAATTTGACTCATACGTGGTGGACTGACGAAGGTTCTCCTGAGTGGACTCTTTTCCCACTTACCTCCTTCCTATCCTCCTTCCTATACACAAAAATGTCGAGACTTTTCTTTATACTAAAAATAAAATCACAGTAAATGCTGATGATGCAGAAATCCATTAGCATCAAGCTGTGCATGTGTGTGTGTGTGAGCAAGTGTAGCCATCCCAAACTAAATTCAACTCACTCAGGTGGTTTGCTTTCTCCGACAACAATTACGCGTGACTTTGATTGATGCGTCTTTCGAAACTTGATTGAATAGCTCCAACAACAGCTATGGGAAATTCATGTACACATACCGAAATCTCTTTAAGCTCCTCATAAATGTATTGCGTTCTTTGTAGAGACGGAGATTAGAAGTTTGATTATGGAGTACTTACAGGGTATCACGGATATTATCTATACTTGGCCAGAGTCTCTTCTTACAACAACCGGTACAAATAATCTATCTAAATCTCTTCAATGTTGATTGCTCTTAAAATCCTATTGTTCCAATCATTTCTGCGAATTATCGAAACTCCAAGAAATACAGAAATTCTCATATTATTCCTGACAATGGCTGAGAAGTCTGTACAGCCATGAATATAAATGCCAATTAGAGAAGCTTAATGAAATTTTGTCAACCAAGTACGGACCACAAGAGATGACGCACATACACTCTATTCAACGAAATATTCCTGGAAACTGCTCCCTATGGTGAGCAGATAGGAAAGGATTCGCCATCAAAATTAGGATTGAAAACAATAACAGAACCTATTATAACAACATCAGTGATTGCATGTGACTAGTAAAGATAGTACAAGTCTACTACACGAAGATAAAGCCCCATGAGAAAACAACGTAGAACAGAAAACATATTGGGATTTCGGATTATTGAATTGATTGGAGAGGCAGTCATTGGAAATCACGTCTCCTTCCAAAGATGAAGTCTTTAAGACAATCCACACAAACACTCTCTCCAATGTCTCCAATAAATTGTAAGCTCACAAACTAACTCAGCCAGAAAATGAATGTAATTGCGACTTTACTAGGAACTCACTAGAACAATACGAAGGCTAAACGTGTATGTTATAACTCTTCCCACAGACTCTTCGCAAAGTTCTCTCAAAATCTGGAAGCAGATGTTTCAATGAATGATTCTTCCTACGGAAAATCTTGCATTGATTTGGCTTTGAGAATAAATAGCTGTCGCTGGAGACATGTGAAGTCTCATATAGTAAGTTCCACGCGAGTATGTTACTTCCTTTCATTTCAATTGCGACATTTGGCAGCTTTCACTTTACCAAATGATTATAATCACAGTACACACGCAAGCTTACTTTTGGAATTTCCGAACTATTTATTTTACGGATCATCCCTACCGTACATCCTACCTCGGTGAAACTCAAAGCTCCTCAATATGTTCCTTTCCTTTCTGGGTATTGTATACTTTCACTAGGACGGGTTCCTTTGTATTATTCCAAGTCTGGGAGTTTCCGTCCACACATATATAACTTCCTCCTACTCGAAAACAAAGATCCTTCTGAATAATGGGTATTAAATGTCTAATTAGATCCCATGTGTCCTTTAAATCTTTCGCTTGATATTCTACAATTCCTCAGATCAAGCTTTTAATTCAATTTACTCTGCATACAAATCTTTCTATCATTTTTCTGAATTAGAATACGTGTGCGTGTCTTAATTACTTGGTTCAATATTTTTCAACTTACAACAAGAAACTACGAAGTCTTTCATCTTAGGAGCTGATAGGTATTCAAGGTTATTTGATATTAATTAATCGCTTTCAACACCAGCATGGAACTAAAGCCTGCTGCTAGCCTACCGACCATACAAGTATTTCTCTATTTACTCGAAGCTAAGTCAAAGATCCATTGAAGGATACAGCGGGCTGGTGGATTAATAAGCCTAATTACATTGACTATGAAAACAATAGAGAATGAAACGTCTTTCTTGATCTAACTAATTACGACAGGAGAAAGTAATTATCAATCAACAGTGTTCTACAACATGGAAAGAGTGCTGCACCTTTCCTTCTGCAAAAGGAACCGGCTTCAAGAAAGTAAACTAGAGAACAAACTTTCAACTCATTACATGTAATAAAGGAGAGTACAACACTGAAGCATCAAGTAAAAAGGTAAGACGAGGACCAGAATACACAAAACATACAAAGAAAGAAGCCTCACAAACATGAAGCAGATCGCTTTCTTCAAACTCACCCTTTCCGCTTGGATATTATTTGCTCAATCTGACTCCTTTGATTTGAAGACGAACGTCCTTTGGGCAAGGAAAGAAAAAACACACAGTTCTCAAAGAAACCTGAATCCGCAAGGGTATCATCATCATTATTTTTGATAGCGATGGGATTTTGTGCTTCTTCCTCAAAATCTGTATCAGATCCTGAGCCACAATCATCATTTTTACATTTCTTCGACATTGATGAGTTATTCGGCACATTCTCTTCATCCACATCAGTATCGGCATCGTAAGGGTTCTCAGCTCTACCTTCTTCCTCTTCGTCGGATGATTCTACCTTCAGTATCCGCTTTCTACCTCTTCGCTCCACGCTTGCATTTTCATTTTCTACAGATCCCTTTCTGGAACAAATTACCAGCATTCAACTAATTTCCCATTTCACTAAATTACCATATTCTAATACTCTTTACAACTACGAAGGGTACATATAACTACTACGAAAGAAACTGCCAAGCTCAACTTTCATAGAACTAATTAAATCGCTCAAGGACTTTAAGCTCAGATTAAATCTCACCAGAAAAAGAAAAAGAGCTTACATTTTACCGTCATCAACTTCCACGTTTTCAGGGTTATTTTCACCAGTACCTGAGGCACACAAATAGTTTAGGAAACATATTTCTTTTGTAATACTAATACACGCTTTCTTTATGGATTATGCATTAGATTGCTACATTTCATACCATGCGAAAATGCAACACACACGTGAATTGTTCTCATAGATCAAACTCTTTTAAGGATTGTACGTGAGTAAAAAAGAAAATATAAGCAAATCCCCCAAGAGATATGACTACAACGACTTTGTAGTGCGACCGACACATGCAGGGAAAGTGATTAGCCTGTAATCTCTCGTAATCTTACACAAAACCAAAGCAATTACCAGTAGCACACGGCAATAAAGACCAAAGATTTCTGTTTTAAACGAGGACATTTTGCGGAGCCACGAAAACTCTGAACAGGGTGGTGGTGATTAATCATACCATGCCAGTGGCTGACATCTCATTTATTCGCACACTTGAGTGACAGATTTTTATCTTATCTAAAATAAATGCTATTTTGGTGTTCTCAGTGTAACTGTGTAACGATAATAGTACTGTCCTACTGTAAATGTCTAAGATTACTGTCACAATCTCAACTCAATAATTCAAAAACTAGCCGGAATAACTTCCTTTTCCCAATAACTCCCAGCGGAATTTAGAATTGTTTCTTGTTCCTCTTGTAAAGCTGTGATTTTGGGTTCTATTAACTGGAAGGTATTTCATTAGTATTTGTTGTAATTTAACTAATTTACTTAAAAATATTACGCGTATCAACTACATATCTACTTCCAATTTTAGCAGCAATCGGAAGCTGATCTTTTAACAATTAAGTTTTTAAATAAATGTACAGCTAACGATTCCTGTGAAGAGAACGTACTAGTAGTACAACAACGTAAAAAACGTTCATATGTTTGACAGTATACAGTGAGACAAATAATAGAATATAATATATTTATACTCTTGGTCGTAAAAGCGAGAATAAAGTCGTGCTATTGTTTCTTGTTCAATTCTTTCTTTTTCAGAATCATTATAAAAACATTCACTTAAGCTGTGTAGCTTTTGGAATAATGATGAAGACTGTCGCGCGTTGTTTTCGTCAGATAATTCAAAGGATACAATACACACAGTTATTGTAGCATGTCAATTTACAGAAGTTGTAATAAAAAATGTCACATCACAAAGTGAAAAAACATGTACTACTGAGTGGGATGTTGGATTTAGGTACTTATATGATAAACTTACTGGATGAAGGAGATCCTTTTGGCATTTCTTCCAAGTTGTCGTCTTGGTCTGCAACTTCATCCTCTGTGCCAACATCGTCTGCCCAAATCTCTTCTTCACTTTCTGGTCCTTGATCACTCCGATCCAAGCAGAATCTACATGTGAAGAGGAAATAAAACATGCAAATCTATAGGCGCACACTACATACACATGAGAACTCGGTTTCGTCCCAATTTTATAAAAGAAAACTAAAATGTCTGCATGGAAGATATTATGGTAAATTCGGTAATGGCTCATCCGAATAAGTTACGAACTTCGCGTGCTCAAAGTACTCGAATGAAAGGGAACTGAATAATAAAATGAAAACGGTACACACGGATTTTCTCTCCCATCAGAGAGCCTTTCAGAATAAAAATGGACTTGGAATGTGATTTTTATGAACAAATATACCATGAATTTTTCATTCGTCTCACCTCATTTCACCTAATACATACTTGTGTCAAAAAGAGCATAAATACCACAGAACTTCAATAATGTTGAATTAGCCAAGCAGGGATAAGAATAACGCACAAAAATGTCTTAAAAACATAAAAGACTATTTAGACTTTTTCTTGAAAATGACTAGTCAAGATTATGTCTGCAAATATTCCAAACTCAAACTAAATGACCCACATCACGACTGAAAATCACCATCTAACTTTGCTTAAACTATACAGACATGTAATATTTGCTTACAAACAATGTGTAATGCAATTTTACAGCTCTTGTGCCCATTTGTTACTATTTCTTCTTGTTCGTTCATATTTTTGGAATATCGTTTCCGTTCCTTCGAGCAGCTTTTTTCTTCATTGCAATCATCTAGTGCTTCATTACTTGTTATCAAAAATACTTACATTCTCCACGGAATTCTGCATCTGGCCTCGTAAGACCTTTCAATCCAGTCTTTCTGCACAATCTTTCCATTCCTACTTTGTCGAACTTGACGGAATTTCGGAGTATTTACGAATGCGCATCTATTGAAGTCAATCAACACAACCATCATTCGTAAATTAATTAGACGAATTAATAGGTTTTACTGCATGCATAATTTACAGGGGAAACTAAGATTATAATAGTGCAAGGTTATTACTGTCCATGAATGTTCTAGTGAGTAATATGTGGTCTTACGAGAGTCAACATCCAAAAATAAATTCTAGGAACCAATAGCAAAATGTGTGAGCTGCTCTCTCAGTTCCAATATCATCATCATAACCAATTGAAGAAAAAACAGTTTGAATAATAAAGTTATCCTAAGAATAAAAAGCGAAAAATACGGAATACAACTACGGGGAGATGAAAAGCAAAGTAAGTTGTTCTGTCAACCCACGTCATTCAATCAAATCCACCAGATTTCGTGTCTTTTTACTTCCCGAGTTAGAAAAATAAGTGAAGACTGCTGGTGAGATGACGGATCTTGCCTCAAAGCCTTTTACATTCATCTTATGAATAAATGCATAAAAATAAATTGACCATCCGCCTTCAATTCAAAACTTACTTGATTCCATCTATCTCGTATCCTCTCTCGCTTATTTTTTATTCCGATTCAAAATGCGAAGTAGTCCTTGCTTAGGAATTACATTAATATATTCGCCTATGCGCTAGACACAGTGTGGAAGCCATCCTTTGTTTTTTCTCAAATTACAAAACATTTCTCTGCTGCCACTTTCATTTCTTTAAATAAACTTGATTGTATATCTTACATTGCTTTCACCTTGTCCTTTCTTTTTCAAGCCATCGCAATCATTTGCATTTCTCCAGAGAAAAGATCCAACAAGGGAATCCCAAAAACTCATTTTGATCCGGAGAATCTCTACATCCAGCTCCCCATGAAGACTCAAGAGCTCACATTAAGAAAAATGTATCTATTTTTCTGTTTGATGAAATAGATACTGACAACCAAGGAATATATTATTCTTTGTTTCACATCTAAAGAGATACATTCTTGCAAGCAATCGATTTCAACTATTGTGTTGTATGTTTCTTGGAAATTCGCATACACCACCAAGAACCATATAATCTATATTGATCGATAGTATTTATCCGTAATTCCTATCCTTGGTTAGCTCGAATTATGATATAATTCGGCTCGGTAAAGTTATCAACCAACCCACTCAAAAAACTAATCAACCAACCCACTCACTCAGTAAAGTTATCGACCAACCCACTCACTCAGTAAAGTTATCAACCAACCCACTCACTCAGTAAAGTTATCAACCAACCCACTCACTCAGTAAAGTTATCAACCATCCGGTCACTCACACAATACAATGTAAATTAAACATGAAAAAAGAGTCCCGGTAACTCCCAAAATAAATTAAATATTAAAAATAGACCCGGTCACCCACAAAATAAATAGAATTTAAAAATAAG
>Ga0194135_10000893_pt1 | contig 17480 bp, 18 predicted proteins | sample LitLau_LLRF_2013_FD_134024 | JGI IMG/M metagenome (GOLD analysis project Ga0194135, IMG submission 134024) | Freshwater sediment microbial communities in response to fracking from North America - Little Laurel Run_MetaG_LLRF_2013 (version 2) | ecosystem: Environmental > Aquatic > Freshwater >...
GGATGGATGGATAACTTTACCGAGCCCTCCTCCGGCCCAAACCTGTTCATTCATTTCATTCGAGAGTGCCGGCTGGTCGTCTCAAGTGCATCGCTAAATCTGAATTCATCATTATCATCATTGGAGATCTGTAGAGGTGACAGGTAAAGGTTAATTTTAATAGTTTTATTTTAATTAATTACCAATAATTATAAATACTAAGGAGATTTATCAGAAGTAACATCTGCATTTGTGGTTGATGGTTGGACGAGGATGAGAGTTTTATTTGAAGAAGATGATCGGTTGTAAAAATTAATTATTGTTTACTTTCGCTGTCTGTTTGCAGCCACGTCAGTGTCAGTTGGGATCCTCCAGCAGGCAGCCTCTCTCTAAATTGTCTAGTGCTACTAATTATCATTTCAATTCATTTCTAATCATTTGTAATATTCTGTGGAAATTGAGCCAACGTCTGTGACCTGTAAGCCTGTAAGTGTGTTGTGTATTAATACTAGTAATTATTATTAATTTGAATTGAAGGTTTTAATTGGCTTTTGACTAGTAGTAATTTATCTTTTTACTAACTACACAGGGAAAAGAGTGAGTCAATATGGCGAAAACAATAATAGTCACTGGGGGGTCTGGTTTGGTGGGGAAGGCCATTCAGGAAGTCCTTAAGCTTGATGAGAACAAGAGAGAAGGAGAGGAGTGGGTGTTTCTGTCGTCTAAGGATGGAGATTTGAGGGACCCTGCAGCAGTGAAGAAGATATTCGAACAACACAAGCCCACCCATGTTATTCACTTGGCTGCAATGGTTGGAGGGCTTTTCCACAACATGCGAAGGAATCTGGACTTCCTCAGAAGCAACTTACTGATTAATGACAACATTTTGAATACCAGCTTTGAAACAGGCGTCCAGAAAGTTGTCTCTTGCCTCTCCACGTGTATCTTTCCTGATAAGACGACCTATCCAATCGATGAGACGATGATTCATAATGGTCCTCCTCATCCGTCGAACTTCGGATACAGTTATGCGAAAAGACTGATCGATATTCAGAATCGAGGATACTTTGAGCAACATGGGTTGAAATATACTGCTGTGATACCTTGTAATGTCTTTGGGCCATGGGATAACTATCACTTGGAAGACAGTCATGTAATTCCTGGGCTCATTCACAAGTTGTACTTGTCTAAGCAAAATGGAAACGATGGAGTTGTAATGGGATCTGGGAAACCCTTGAGGCAATTCATTTACTCAATGGACTTGGCAAAGCTGTTCTTGTGGGTGCTCAGAGAGTACGATGAAGTTGATCCAATCATCTTGTCTGTGGATGAAAAGGACGAAGTTTCAATTAAGGATGTTGCTGAGTTGATTGCTAAGAGTCTGGAATTCGGGAAGCCCCTCCAGCTGGATGAGACAAAAGCTGATGGACAGTTCAAGAAGACTGCAAGCAATGCAAAGTTACGCAAGTACCTTCCTGACTTTACTTTCACGCCTCTTGAGGAAGCAATTGACGCCTCTGTCCAGTGGTTTGTAAAGAATTATGACTCTGTTAGAAAGTGATTACAATCATCATGGGTTGAGGGTTCAGTTTTTAAGAAGGCGATGTATTTATTCAACTGCAAAATTTAACTGTGGAATAATAACTTATATTCTGTCCAATTAATATTTTTTACAAGTGTGCTAAATTATCTTTGCAATGTTTGAACAAGTATTCATAAACTAGAAATGTAGTCCCGTTCACTGGGAAAGCTCGGATAGAGAGTGGCCAGAAACCTTGAAATAATCCTCTGATTCCTTGAGTCTGTAGTATGATAGATCCACAGTGAATAACTCCTTTGTATTGGGGATTTTTTGGACAGTCCCCTTGTATTCTAGATTTAATGACATCCAATGGAAGAATTGACCACCAAGATATCATTCCTAGTAATAGCATATAGTTTAGATAGATAGCAATTAACTCTTTATCTTATTTATACCTGCAATTCCTCCAGCCACGAACTGTGTTAGCTTGGTAGATTCTTTACCTAAGCTCAATGTTCGCTTTGAATACTCATATATTACAAAATATCCTCCTGAAGATGGAATGTCTCTGAAATTGAGTAAGGAAATATGATATGGATTCATAGCTGGGCACTAGTGGGCACCATATAATTTCAAATAATCGGAGCACCTCATAGCTTGTGGGAGTATTCCTTTATACAGTCCTAAAACACCGTTGCTTCGAACTAATTGTTTTACACAATCAATAGGCCCTCTGATTACCGAAGATTTATTGATTTGACTCTGCAACTGCACTTTGATAAGATCGACAGGGCATCCTATAGCTAGTTGTGCAGTTCCTCCTATGCATCCAGCAACAAAGTGGTTTGAGAAAGAAGCTTCGTGTTTCCGTCCATACTCCTATAATTCGAAAAACTGATTGCAATTGGGTACAGGAATTCAGCTACTGAGGTTTCACAATCATTGTTTGTTCTCTTGTGCATAGTACATATTTACCAACTTTGGACCGTATCTGCAAGTGAGAGTCCTTCCATTTCATTATCAAATCAAGTGACCCTCCGTAGACTCCGAAAAATAAAGAGTTCAGAGCTCCAGTGGATAGTAAAGGGGCCCCAAGACCTCTGAAGAAAGCTTACGGGAAAGTAAATCTTAGGTTGATTGTTTCTGACCTAATCAGCACAAGGTTATATGGAATTGTCCTACCTAATCCTCCTCCGTTGACGTACACATATCGAATGCTGTCGATAACAGATTGGCAATTTAGCTGTTGTCTCACTTTTACCGTGTCTATGGGATGTCCCACAGCTATTCCAGCCATTCCTTTGGAAAACCGAATTTTAGAAACATGCAATGTTCACAACTGAACCAGTATATATGTTACCTGAGACCCATCCTGAGACGAAGTCACACCACAGAACCATGACTTAACAGAGCTTTGAGTTGCGAACAGTCAGTTAGGCCATACTACTTACTTAAGTATGATGTGTATGAATCACTTAAAAAGACTTCTTGAGTGAAGGAAATATGATGACTACTATTCTGATTCTCCGTGGGATCGCATAACAATCACTGTGCTCTTTATTGACTGACTTAGCTGCATATAAAGTGTCTAGACTATTTGTATACTTGCCTAATGCCTAATAACTTGCACAAGTACATGAACTGAAGTGACACTATATTTATAAGCATAAGCTGGTTGTTCTAAAACAATATTGTGTCAAAGCTTGTGGAGAGTCAAGGTGAGCAAGATGAGAAGATTTGGATGAGATATAAGACCATAAGAATGTGCTGTGTTAACTCTGAGCATGTCACCAATTCTAGGCATTCCTTTTCTTGACTGGATATAGAGCCCTGTCACAAGTGTACCTTAATCTTAATCTTATTGATATGATCTTGCTACCTAACTCTTCCAACTGCATCGTTTGTGCTCTAACGCGGTCCTAATAACCAATTGCAAAACCTTTTGTATGCTTTTTAAATGAAGTCTCCAATTGCAAACTCAAACTGGAGAAATCAATGAACACAAGTATGAAGTTCTGTATCATGAATTCCCATTTAATAAGGGTGCATGAGAAGGCAACAGTGCACATTTGCATTCAATGTTAATGTAGCAAGGCAGATGATGAATTCCGATATGGATTATGAAGAAACAAAGAATTGTCGTCAGTGGTCAGCGTTAAAGTGGATATTTATGAACATTGCGTCACACAGCTAACTTGACTTGGCATTCTTTAAAGTATCTTGGGATATCGGAAACGATGGGACCTGAAATAATGGATTATGTCGTTACCACGGAAGGCATTAATATTTATGATGAGATCTTGTCTGCGTCGCATCTCAAAATCTCAAACTTTTCCAGCCCTCGAAAATTTCCAGCACCGATTTGTAGTCGAAGTTGGTCGGAAGACTGCAAGTGCAAAATGTGTGGAACCTGCAAATATTGCATTGCGTTTTTCCACGTTTCAGGAGTACTTGCTTTGGGAATATGCTTTGCAGCAATCAGCTTACACGTAATCTTCGGGGGAACTCCTCCAGTGTACACGATGTCCATTGGCTTCTGGCTCCTGTTCCTAAACAGCTTCACAGCCTTCTACCTCGCTGCATTTCTCTCCCGTGTCGTTGGGGATGGGTTGTATGCACCCTGGACAGCCAAATATGTAAACTTATCACCTCTCTATCTAGTTTGTAACTATTGTTTTAATAATTTGAATCTCTAAATTTCAGATTTATACCGTGATCATATTCATGGTTTGTTTCTTCTTGTGCTCTTCCGTTCTGTTCTTCATTCCGGTAACTGAGAGTCGAATGGCGCTGTTCTGCAGAAACTATCTGAAGTTTTACAAGCATATTCCCCCATTTCTTGATTCGATGCAGAGGAAATTCGTAAGGGAGTTTTACTTTTATTATTACAAGTAATTTCTTTTAAAGGCAGAATATGCATGAGAGCTTAAAACTACTCTATTGGTTATATGGTAGGAATGCTGTGGTGTTGAAAATTACTTGGACTACTACTACCCAGACAAATTAGGAAGAGGAACGAGAATGAAGACATTCAAATCGTTGGTCATTCCTTCTGATCCGAAGTGGTATCTTGTAGAGCATGTCAACATGTATCTGTACAACGCATCAGCCGATGTGTATTTCATTGACACTGGCGAAATCCAAGATATAATGAATAAGACGATACCAGAACGAATACGAACAATCGAAGTTTTCAATGTAACTTGGTCATGCTGTCCCCGAGAGCTGCGATTTATCAATGAGTATTGCCACGTGGACATTGAACGGGGATCGGACGAAGACAAAAACAATATATCTGCTAGACTGAGAATTCATAATCCAGATTTGGTACTTTATGCACAATGCAAATCATCTTGCTAGAAAACTCGTTTAATTTGTAAGTTCTCATACCGTACGATTGTCTTTTTTAGGGTTGTTTCAGCAAGTATGACAGCGTCGTGAAGAAGAGCACCAATTCGTACCAGCTGCCTTGGTTGTTGACGATCATGCAGTGGGGTGCGATGGTACAAGCCTTTGAGTGGTTTATACTTATTTGGGTCTTTCGTCTGACAACTAAAGCCTTGATCCAGCACCAAGTCGAAAATCCTTTCGAAGAACCCAAACCAAAGAAGCCTTCTATAGATGATTATGCAGACATGGAATCACTCCTTGAAGAAGAAGCAGCAATGGGAATAGGTTTGTACATCATCAGAATGTCTTTCACAGACCTTCTTTCAGCCTATCCTCTGCTAATTTACTCTTCCTTCCGTTTCCAGCAAGTCCGAGTCCTCCCAGAACTCCCACATTTAGTCCGAGAGTAAGCCCTAGAGGAAGCTTTCCAAGTCTTATGCAACTTCCAGCTCTTCATAATCCAACTAGCCATCATACTTTTCGTCATACTCCTGTTAAGAGAGTGCAATAATAATGAAGGTATCCACGAAAGAAAGAAGAAGTTATTCAACGGTTGAGGAAATCGTACAATAGTACTATGTATTAGTATATTAACAAATTATAAAGTATTAATTGACCTAATAATATGAATTACGTTTGCACGAACAAAGTAAAAATGTTGCTTCTAGTTTCTCTAATTATTTATAGCGTTCTCTTTCATTTACTCAAATCATCGGAATTACGGTTATAATTTAGACTAGCTATATTACTACAAAAAACACGTTTGCAGTAAGTCCATGGAGGACACAACTCCTTTCAATTCCTCCAATAGGACTTGCTTCCCTGAGGGGTCAACTGAAAATAGAGCAATAATAAAGCATGTGAAAATGTGCATGTTTGGTACAATGGGGTGGAAAGTTAATCAAAACTAAAGATAATTCAGTTATGCTCACTTCTTGTGACTGGATTGATGACCACGGCAAATGGAACTGCTTGTAAGATATAATTAAGCTTTCCTAGGGTGTCATTCAAAGTTACTCTTTTGAACTGAGTGAAAATGTGTTTGGATATCAAATCGTCTTTTGTAACTTTGCTTGTTGGAAGAGTTTTGAGAAGGTGAGAGAGAGTAATGACGCCTTGAAGGTATCTGTTAATTGAGCCACACAAATAGAACTATACAATGCCTGCTCTGTTCATAAAATTGATAGGTTAGATAGCTCCAGTACTCTTACGAATCTTACCCATCATTGTTAACGACAGGGAGTTGATCTACTTTCTTCTCGTTCATGATTTGCAATGCACTGGCAACTGTAGAACTATTGCTTATTGAAATTGGGGATGAGATTGGCAGGGTAGAAACTGGCTTGTTCCACCAAGAGTATTCTTTTGTTACTTCATTATCAGGAAGAAATCCTCGCTCCTAAATGAACATTATTTGATCATTACATAATTATTACTTACTTTCACTCATCTAGATAGGATAGATAGTATTTTTGGTTCCAAATTATAAGCTTACATTCATCCATTGATCAGAGAGAAACTTTGTCATGTAATTCCTCACGCTGTCTGGCATAACAATGACACATCGCTGTCCTTTCTTCAGTCCTGCTTGTTTGATTGCTTTGATAGCTCCAACTACAGCAGAGCCACAACTTCCTCCAACTAACATTCCCTCCTCGCTTATCAACCTCCTTGCCATGTTGAAGGTCTCTTTGTCACTGCACTTTACCCATTTGTCTATGACGCTTTGATCTGGTTCAACAATTAAACGATTATAAATATTATAACAAAATATTGAACATCTTTTACAGCTAAAGCTAAAGTGGCCACAGTGCGGCAATTAATATACCTAAGACTTTGGGTATCCAGTCGTGTCCAATTCCTTCCACTTCCCAGAAAGTAGTGTCGCTCTCATTCAGGACAGCTGGCTGGGCCATGATGGACCCTTCTGGGTCGACACCAACTATTACACAGTTCTTACACTTCTCCTTGATCTTCTTTCCGATTCCACTGACCATGCCTCCAGTTCCAACTCCCATCACTATCATGTCTACTTTTCCATCACACTGGTCCAGGATCTCTTCTGCTGTCTCGTCATAATGAACCTTCGGATTTCCTCCATTCGCGTACTACAATCCCAGTTGAATGCATATTATTATTAGAACTTGATCCTCCTCTGCTGATAGCAATTTAAAAGTGACTATATATACCTGATCAAGAATTATGGAATTTGGAGTCTCCTTGTGTATTTGCTCTGCCACTGCAGTGTGAAGGACATTCTTTGGAGTTCTCACCACCGTTGCTCCAAGTCTAGCCATTGTCTCGTGCTTTTCAGCAGACATTTTCTCTGGCATTACAAGAATGCACTTGTATCCTTTTACAGCAGCTACCATTGCGACCTATATAGAACAGACAGAGGAGACTCAATTAGTATAATAAATCTCTTATCTTATATGTACAGACCGACTGAAGCAACTTGCAGTTGGTAGTAGGTAGAAATCTCATCATACCCCAATTCCCGTATTTCCAGAAGTTGGCTCAATAATGATTGATCCAGGCTTCAGGCGACCATCAGCCTCCGCTTCTTCGATCATTCTCAAAGCTATTCTGTCTTTGTGGCTCCCACCTGGAGCAAACAGCTCGCACTTCGCCACTGGAATCAAAGGAGATCAGGTAATTGATTCATCAGTTTTCATGCCCACTCTCTTTTGTTTATACAGAATAACTAAAAGTACTTACAAACTTCACACTCGACTCCTTCGGAGATTGGAATCCTGTTGAGTCTTATCATTGGCGTGTTTCCTATGTTATGAAGAACGTTATCAAGAATTTGGGGTTTCTCATGTTTCCCCTTAGGGACTGTCACGAGTCCTGCGTCGCTTCTGTTCTTCCCAGTCCCCCCGGTCAACTTGTGACCATTCAGAATTGAACCTTCAACTGGAGCCATTTCGGAAACTTTTGGAATTTCGGATCGTAGGTTTAACTAAGGAATTTTTCTAAGAAGCTTTTCTTAGGATAATAGTGATTGTTTGGGAATCTGAAATTGACTAAAGCTGGTCCATAGGAGACCCTCCTGCTTTTTATATGAATGTCATGGAAAATCCCTCCTGCAACTCGGTTCATTCCAATATTCCTCAGTGTGATCAAGTGCTTCACGTATTAGTAAGAGATGTATATACACAATATCGTATACATTTTACATTCTTCAGTCAGAGATCATATATTTCTATTCAAGTTTACATATCAGTCGATTCTTTGTAAACTCATTTATGAATTGACTGCATGCATCTATATGCATATCTACCACAAAGTTATTACTTCATTAAATTATGTCAGGTCACCCGTATCGTACTGCGCTAAACAGGATCCCACCACATCAAAACAGGATTCTTATTTGTACGATGAATAGTCAATAGTATTACAATAATGGTTAGCTGGAAAAGATTTACCTATCCGTACAAAACTCTCTTCAGTACGAGATCTTTTATTTAAACTTTAACCTGAGTTTGAACATTTGAATTTGAACTTGAAATATTGGAAATCGGAAGCATTACAAAGGAAGTGCAGCATTGTATCAATGTTTTACAGTCATCGCCTGAGTTTACCTTAGTCCAGTCCAGTCATCCTTCTGTCATATGACAAACGTGTAGTTCAACACGCGATTCCCGACGAGCATTATGTTTACATGTGGCAGTGAGTTTGTGGACGGTGATGCAGTCAATCAGAGATTGCATGTCACTTGAGATGAATAGACGAAAACGCTGAGATAACCATTCCGTCGCATCATTCCATAATTCATCTGAGCATGTGAGCGTAGCATATGAAGCTAAACTGTAATGGTGTGGAATGGTGTGAGGTTTGAAAGCTGGGATAACACAAACCGTGGGATACACGGCCCTGGGAAAGTATAACTTTTATACGTGTTGACTTATTGCTCAATATTTGGGAGCAGAGTTCACCTTCCTTCTTCACGTAAACAGAATAATAATCTGAGTAGCTGACTGGCCATAAGCAAATTGCTGGGGATTTTCGTATGTTCAACTGCCACATAGAAGATAAGGTGACACAGGGGCTTTTCACTCGTTGAACTGAACCCCAAGATAACGTAATCTATGTGGCAGTTGGCCCTCGCAATCTCGCACAACCTCTGAATCACAAATACATTTCTTCATGAGTGATTCGCATATTCCACATTTCTATCTTCATGTGTAGTTAATAGTGAAAGCAATTTGCACACTTTTCATTAACTTGAATGCTTAATTATCTTTTTAAGTACTGCGAGATCATGAGACTAAATCGTGCAATATGAAACTGATCGCTTATAAATAAACTCTACTTCAGACTCGCGTTTATTTCTCAGACATTAGACATAATTATTATTTTAAGTTTGTATGCATCGAGTTTACTTAAAGGAATCGAAACTGGATGGCAATGACTCCCAGCTTAGCTTCATTTTCGGCGTAGTTTGGAAATGCTCTGTAGATCTGACATCCCATCGCGACAGTTGGAACATCTGGAAGGCAACTCTGCAGACCTTCGCTGAGCAGCATCGCTTCAAAAGTTTCGTACCATGTTACTTTGCATACCACTGCTTTGATTTCCGACGGTTCAGAAGATTCATTTGAGTCTGATGGACGAAAAACAATTTCTTGTCCCACCTGAAGATCCCTGTACCTTTGCGTTGCACATCGACCTTCCACAGTTTTCCTTCCTGACTTGATCAAGTTCAAGTAAGCCCAGTCCACCAGAATTTCCATCTTCCAACAAAGTTTTCCCTGAAATCGCAATACAATACAATCAAGGGTAATGTATTATATGGTAATGAAAAGAAAGTTACAGACTTGGATGGACCTACAATCTTCTGGAAATATAATACCTAAGCAGGATTGGGGCAATTTGGAATGTTTTGAAATCCAAGTTCAGACTTCCAGATGTCGGCGATGATGAATGATCATGCAAATATGCACGAAATTTCCTCGTCTTTTATAAAAACTACGAGAGATAACGAAGAGATTGGCAACTCTACGAATTCTGCACTTCGGCGACAGGAAGTAGTTTAGTCTGTCCTCTTTCCCCAAAATGTGCCAGGCCGAGTGTTTAATTTCAGATAACTTTTTCTGGTTTTATTTCGTTTCATTTTTTAGCCACAATGTTTAGTTACCGAGATAATACATAAGGCTTTAAAACAAAAGCAATAATATTGAGTACACTTAGCAAACTTATTCTGGTTAAAAATAGTTTTATATCATGCTTAGATAAGTACTTTCCAATTTTTTAACGGATATCTGAGAAAAGGTTGAATATATTCGTGTTAAAAAGTATCTGGCCACACTTTCGAAGAAACTGGAATGGTTGATTGAGATGAGCAAACTGTTTACTTTAATGATTTATTCGAAGCAACTTCGTGAATCGCAAGTTCTGCCATATCCGACGGATTCACTGATAGTCGTCTATAGTGGGTGGAAAATCATATACATACTTAATCATTGGAAAATCATCCACTGAGATTCATTGATAAATATTGCATCATGAGACTTACCGTTGTCGAACAGTTACTTCAACGCTAGATATGTAATGCAACAGATCGATCTGCGTCACGATTCCGATGATAACTTCTTTTGTCTTTTCCTCTTGATCCACTCCAGTATCTGCAAACACACAGTGGCATTTTACATTGCCCAATTGAAATGCAATTGACCAGAGAGGGTTTTAAGTTTTTAACAAAGGTTTTATTACATTGAAGTTGGTTGTGGACGACCAAAGCGAAGTGATCTTTGTGCAAGATATTTGTCAACTTTCCCAGAGTCATGTTCAAGGTGACTTTCTTGAATTGCCGATAAAGAGCTGCTTCAACACAATCTCTGTGGTCGAGTTTCTTGGACAAGCATCGTGTGATGAGACTTCCAAGTGTTATCATTCCCAAAATTACTCTGAAAACAGTCTCATTATATACGCTTTGCCGTGGTGGACGATATTACGTGATGATATCAGAAACAGTCAGTCAATAATCTACAGGGTATTTCATTAATCGCACAGCGAAGGTTCCTGCAAGCTTGACCAAACCTGCAGGGTTCCCAGTTGTACGCTTAATGAAACACCCTGTACATTTAAGTACATGCTCATGAACTTACCCATCATTTCCAACTACAGGCATTTGGTCGAATCCCTTGCGTTTCATGACATCGATAGCATCTTGGACCGATACAGTCGGGGGAACAGAAAGTGGAGATTCCAAGTTAAGATTTCCAACGGGAGTCTCCCACCACCAGTAGGACTCCTTCATATTCTGCTCCGGCAAGAAATCTCGTTCCATCATCCATTGGTCAGACAAGAATTTGGTCATGTAGTTCCTAACTCCGTCGGGGAGAATGACAACCACGCGTTGTCCTTCCTTCAAACCTGCGTCTTGAATTGCTTTAAACGCACAGCTAAGTGCAGCACCACTGCTTCCTCCGCACAAAAGACCTTCTTCGCTTATCAAAGCTCGAGAGGTTGGTAGTGATTCTTTGTCGTTGCTTTTGTACCACTTATCAACCACTGAGCGATCTGTGACAAATTAATATGCACTCTGATTCAATTAAGGTCCATTTGGCTCCAGCTAATTACGCTACTCTTAATTACTGGTATAGTTCAGAAATCTTACCCAGAACCGTTGGAATAAAATCATATCCAATTCCTTCAACTTCGTATCCTGTAACTGAAGACTTGTTCAGCGCTTCCGGTTCAGCCAGAATCGATCCTTCAGGGTCAACGCCAACAATTATGCAAGATGGACATTTCTCTTTAATTTTTCGTCCTAATCCAGAGATAGTTCCGCCTGTTCCAGCACTGGACACGATCATGTCCACTTTTCCATCACATTGGTCTAAAATCTCTTCCGCAGTTGTGTCATAATGAGCCAGCGGATTCCCAGCGTTTCGGTACTGCATCATCAAAATAAATAATTCATGTACACGACTACTTTCGAATCAGTTCATTTAATGATTACCTGGTCCAGAATAATAGCATCAGGAATTTCCTTCTTTAATCTCCAAGCCACAGAAATGTGACTTTCCGGGGAATCAAATGTTGCAGACGTAGGAGTTCTGACAATTTGAGCACCTGAAACAATTCGTCATACATTTTAGTTTACATGCAAATAGGAGATTGTAAAATAACTAATCTGACCGTCTTACCGAGAGCATGAAGAACGTCAACTTTCTCGTTAGACATTTTCTCGGGCATTACGATGATAGTTTTGTATCCTTTCACAGCTCCAGCGAGTGCCAAACCGATTCCTGCATTTCACGCACAAAATTATACTAACAAATAATTCTCTGGAATCCAACTTCAAGTGCATTTGTGACATTTCACCTGTATTTCCAGAAGTAGGTTCAATGATAGTCGAGTTAGGGTTGAGTAATCCAGCTTTCTCAGCATCTTCAATCATCCTCAGAGCAATTCGATCCTTCACACTTCCTCCAGCATTAAAGAACTCACATTTAGCCACTGCAAAAAGGCATTTCATCCATGAAAATCTTCAAGTGGCTCCAGACGGTGCTTAATAGACGATATTCATGATCATATAGTAGTATGCATAACTTACAAACTTCGCATTTGATTCCTTTAGCCTGGGGTAAGCGATTCAGTCTAACCATTGGAGTGTTTCCGATTTGAGCTAAAATGTTGGGTAGAATTTTGGGTCGCTTTGATCTAAAAAAACGTGATAATAATTAATAATAATTACCACATACTAATTAATAACTCCATTAACTAGTGCAAACACAATAGTAAAATAGTAACCGATCATCCAGTGTGTGGGGAGAAGGTCCCTTAGATCCACCGAGATGCCACGTGCACTTGCTAGGCAAATCCGGTCGGATAAAGTCCTCAGGTATTTCCGACGCAGTTCCATTCGAAGTCATCTTTCTGTGAAACATGTCGAAAATAATATTTTAAAGCCTCGGCGTCTACTTTGAAATGTACTTCCGATTAAAGCTACAAAATGTCCCCTATCGTCACAAATGCTCTTTTAATAGCAGGTCGGAATACTAATCAGCTCGTGGTATTAGAATCGTAAAGGATCATTCGATGTGAGAAGCAACTTCTTGTAAGTGACGCTGATGAACAGGATTATACGATAAGGCATGTGGTTAAACCATTACAATGAGTATAGTTGTTTTTTATCGTTCTCTGAAAACACGCATGGGATGGGGCAACCTAGACACTTAAGATCAAAGGAAGTATATTGGCTTTAATGCATGTGAAATGTGAGCTGTAGAGTAGAAAAGTATGCAGACGTAAAAAAGCTGTAGGTCTACACGTAACGAGAGAGGGATTCAGAAGAGATATCCAGTGGATTTATCATCCGAAAGCACAAGGTCGACCAGCAACCTTGCCACCACCATCCTCACCCGTTTTCCGCAACTTTGTATTATTATCTTGTCTATCAAGCATTTATTTCTACTTGAAAATGGGAGAGCTTGTCTTTAAGAATGTGCAAGATGTGATCATCTTCAATTAAAGTCCTACGTGTGCAATTTGTAGCTCTACTTTTTAACCGGGGACAAGAACTCATTGATAATGAATGGTCACAAGTATTACAGCAATTCAGCAAATTATGCACGAGTTCTTCCTATGTATAGCGGAGCATTTCCCATATCACAGCGTGTGATAGTCCTCTTTGATTCAGGAAGATTGAAGTATATTTTAGGAATATAATAATGTTATAAATACAGTAAATCGTGTACATAACATCTCTAGATCAAATGGACCATCCTACGAAAATCAGCCAATGAGGTGGAGAATTGGGTAACACACCTCCAACCTATACTACTACCACGAGAGTCAACACTCTATACATACATTGCAATTGCTCTTAGCTCGCCTAAAATAGCATGACAGTGTCCACGTTATTTCTTATCGACTAATAACAACATAATTGAAATTTAGTATAAAATGAAGCACACCCGACAGGACCCAAAGCTGAATCAAAATTGCAATATTTATGAAATGCAAAGCAGAAATTACCTTCACGGCAGAACCTCAGGGTCACCGACAACTGTGGAACTCTTCTTGATGCTGATGATGACTGAGAAGTAACTTCTAATTTGAGCTATTCGACGCAGGAAATGAATCCCTTGGCCTAGCTGCACGAGTAGACTGGTCCAACTGAAGATACGCTTACGATAAAGAAGAAGATCGGGAGATTATCTGAAAGTTGAGTCTAGTATTTCATCAGCAAATCGGTTCGAAAGAGAAGAGATTACCGGATTTCGGGGAAGTAGAATTCGGCCACGTTGCAGAGAAAGAGCAACACTACAATCAATAGTGTTCTTCTTCCGGCTGGTTGGCAAGAATAAACTGAATCCTATGTTGTGGAACTTGTGAAGGCTTTGCTGAGTTGTACCTCAAACATATCGATCGCTTCGCTGTCTGGCTGTCAAGTTCTACTCTCAACTATTTAACTGTAAATACTTTCATGGAATAAAAAGCGTCAACTTTCATAGATTAAAGTTGTACTGTAATTCCACAGTTAGTAGATAACATGGCTTGGGTTCCATCTACTTATATATATATATACACATATGTATACATATGTATATTTTAATGTACATAATGTATATTATATTGTACCTTTTGTGCTCGGGGTTTGTCGTACACTGTGTCAAATATGATTTGTATGCTCTACAAATGAACTATATGGCTCACACTCAAAATCATGAACCTGAGAAAGACTTCTTCAATTACAAAATACAACTGTCTTCAATTGAAGTCTGTATTAACCCATGATCTGATGATGTTTTGTACAGAAGTATGACAAGTAGTTTACAAGTATTACAAAAGCTGTATAACTGGCTTAGCCAGCCATGCACCATACACGGATGGAACTTTAAGTGTCTATTTTTGTACTTCGTAATTTATTTATTGGTCAATTAATTATTCCTGGGACAGAGGTAAAAAAGCCTTTTCGATTTGAAAAAATGAATTGCAAATTGCGAAAGGGCCTGAACGTTACGAGAGTTGAGGGTCATATTCATATACGACCCATCGGTCCAAAGGGAGACGACGCAGTTGGGCCCTTTTTCAAAATACTAATTGGTTTTGGTCAGGGGTTCTCCACTTTAACTCCAGGACTCTCGAATTCGAAGACTTGACGAAGGAAAACGATGGAAACGAGGTCATCATCACTTACCTCGATGTCGTAGTCTCTGTTGAGGAGAGACGACGATTGGCAAGAGCAAGCCAAAAGTCTGTGCTGCAAAATTACGAGTGGGATTTTCCAGGCTCAGCAATTGCATTTCTTCTCAACGAGTGAGTGGTATTTGGTACTTTATCTCATTTAACGAAGATTTGATTGCGACAACATAGACACAGACGTAGAGCAATGTTTTTCAAACTTAAATGTCTTTAATTCAGGTTGCCTATTGGAATTGTAGGATGGAAGACGGAAATTTCATTACGCGTATCGATCGGCCTCGTCCTCGCTCGGCTCCTGCCGCGTCTTGCGACTTGGGTCCGTATTGGAGACCTCGCCACTGGATTAACCGAGATGAATGGACCCCATACGACCTTCGAGACGGAAGGAATTATGCGGATAACCCCTTTCGACTTATCGAAGGAGGGATTCGTGGAGTTCCATGGGATGAGTTCGGACCGGAACACTTCAACCGAGGCTTCATAGATTATGTGACCACCAGGAGACAGTTGACATCGAACGATGTCCCCATGCGTAACTTGATAGTGAACTATGTTCCACAAATTATACGTGACGCTGCTTTCTTCCGCATGTTCGCTTCGTTTGGACGAATAGAAAGCATCAAGATCATGAGAGACCGTGAGGTAATTTGATTTCTTACGAACTTACTTATGAACTTAACAGTAAGCGCTATGACTTTGTTGTGACATATGGTTTCCTTAATTACGCAGACGGGCTACTCGTTTGGCTACGGGTTCGTGAATTACTACAGGTTGAAAGATGCGATGAAGGCACGGTACATTATGAATGGAAAGCCAGTGAAGCATAAGTACATAAAAGTGTCATTCGCTCGTCCTCCATCAGAAGATATCAAAGACACGAACCTCTTTCTCACTGGGCTTCCGGAGTTTGTGACTGAACTTGAACTGGAGGACATGTTCTGTCCCTATGGCGTCGTAGTTCATCGCAAGGTCCTCCGTGACTACGAGACCGGGTTACCCAGAGGCATTGGCTTTGTTAGATACGAAACAAAAATGGAGGCTGCTGCAGCAATCGAGAACTTAAACGGCAAAATTCCTTCTGGAGCCTCAGGCCCCATAAAAGTCAGACTAGCGCAAGATCAAGGTAAACAAAAGGCCGTATATTTGGCTGGTTATGAGGCAGCGATGGAAGAACAAGACATTGATCCTGCTGAAGATTTAAGTACAAATACTCGTCCGGTTGGAGTTCCAGTATTGAACCCTTCTGGTAGGGCAAAGACTGGTCGTCGAAAAAAGTCGAGCAAAGGAGCAAAAGTTCTTTACGAGCATTCAAATGCACATGAAGGTTCACATGGAAGTGTCCGAGGAGGTCACAATGAAGGTCTGATTGGAAATTACCGAGGAGGTAAGATTAAAGGTCCGCCTGAAGGTCCGTTCGGAAGTGGACCGTACAGAGGTCGGATTCCAGAAAGTGGCTCGTCGTCCGATCAGAATTCCAACCGAAAGGAAGGCTACTCGGCTGAAAACACGAACCTCTACGTATGCGGACTCCCCGACTTCGTCGATGAAGAAGAGTTGGTGAGCATGTTCGCTCGCTTTGGCCTCATTGTCAATCGTTATATCTTACGTGACAAGAGAAACTTGAGACCCAAAGGAGCTGGTTTCGTCAGATTCAAGACTGAGAGTGAAGCTAATGCGGCCATTGTCGCAATGAACAACACTCGTCCTAACGGATTCCCAAAGCTCATGACAGTCAAACTAGCCCATGACCAAAGCCCCAAGTATTACCAGAACTATCAAGAGGAAGGGTGTCAAGGATCTTGGGGAAATGCTGGACCCAATCCTTATGATGATTACTCTGCTCCACCTTGGAATGCACCAATTTGGGATGATGATTGGTCGAGAGATCCACGGTCTGCTCCTGATAGGCCAAGCTCTGCCCTTCCATACGCTGCTGCTTATAGTCTTAGGGATGTGACTACGCCTCGGTATGATATGCGACCACACACGACCTTGCCAGTTGTCCGACCGGATGCAGATGAACCTCCTGAAGGTCCACATGGGAGTCGCCCAGGTATAGTCAGTTCAGTTCAAACAAAGTTTTCATGTAAGTGGCAATGCAGTTACAATGTTGACATGTATTTTCTTGACCTACAGCTCGGCAGAGAGGGCTGCTCGGAAGTCTCAACGGAAAGCCAATACGTCGGAAACCTAGAGTTAGAGCATCAATGTCGAGTTCGGATCTTACTTTATTCTGGAGAGGTTACGATCATGGAAGCCTTGTCGCACCACGCCGATCTGATTCCGTGACCACTGTCGCTAAATGGAAGCACACCTCATAAAAGAAGGCTCATCCAACCTCATCGTTAATCAAGTGTACTAAATTGCTTATTTAATTCGTACAATTCTTACAGTAAAATATTTACAAAACCAACTGACGACGAAATGTACA
>Ga0194135_10000894_pt1 | contig 17421 bp, 8 predicted proteins | sample LitLau_LLRF_2013_FD_134024 | JGI IMG/M metagenome (GOLD analysis project Ga0194135, IMG submission 134024) | Freshwater sediment microbial communities in response to fracking from North America - Little Laurel Run_MetaG_LLRF_2013 (version 2) | ecosystem: Environmental > Aquatic > Freshwater >...
CTCATAATCAAAACGTTCAACCAAACTGTATGAAATCGTGGAATGTTCCCGACTGCCTTTTCTGGAGAAAGTAACAGGGGCAGGACCCAGATTAAAAAAAATGTTAGAACTCAGAAATTTTAATTTCTTTGAACTCAATGTTTTGTTTATTGTCCGTTGGAATTGGAATTATTACTTCCGAACGCTCAAGGAATTCAATAACAAAGTTAAACTGTGATTTTACAAGGAAAAGGAAAGGAAGCCATGCAGAGAATTAGACGCACACGATTTCTGACATTCATTTCATTTCGACTAGAAAGGGGATTGGATACCGCAACAGACGACCACCCTTACATGTCACGCACTCTCGACACTCGTAGAGGAGAGAAATTAAGTTACACCAATCAAGCAGAAGACAATTAACAGGATTCGGAATTTGAGATTAATGAGATTCATCAGTTAGTTTCATGGAGGAGACAGACGGTGGATCCGAGTTTGAATTTTTAGTATTTACCAGCAGCGACTGGGGCAGCGGCTAGTGCAGGGGCCTGTGTAGAAATGAAAATGCGGTCATTCGAAGTTTAAAAGAAGATTTGGCGGAAATTTTGTTGGGGTTGTACTCCGTAAGCGCCAGCGACTGGGGCGCCAGCAAGGAATTGTTGTCCAGCAAGGAATTGTTGTCCTCCAAGAGCATATCCGAGGCTTGGCGCAGAGTAGATTGAGGCAAATTGGTTGGCAAAAGCAGCACCGCCGAGGGGAGCTGAGTTAAGAGCGAGGCCTGGGGCAGATACGGCACCAAGGGCGGGTCCAGCCTACAGGGATTTAAGAGGTCATGCTCAGGTTCAATCTTCGTTTACTCATTAATTTCAACTTACCTCAAGTGGGGCAGCAAATGCGACTGGGGCAGGTGCGTATCCGTAGCCAACTGGGGCCGCGGCTAATGCTGGTTGAGCCTATTTGATCAAATTTCAAATTTTGTAAAACCTGCCCTTGGAATAAGTTATGCTTATGGAGTACTGACGTATCCGATCGGGGCTTGGGCAAAACCATATGGAGCAGGTTGGGCATAGCCGATTGCAGCTGGAGCGGCGGCGAAGGCAGCAGGTGCCTACAAAAAGAATTCCAGGTCAGGTTATGTCAATCATGTCAAGTCGTGACGAATTCTTACGGCATAGACTCCGGCTGGGTGGGCCTTAAGGATTGGGCTTGGTGCGGAATAAGAGACCTGTTTCCCGGCAGGCGCGTTCAGCGGGGCCGTGATAGTCCGTGTGATCGTGGTTGTTTTCTCTATCGATGGGGCCGAGTAAGTCTCGACACTCTTGGTCACGGTTGGCCCTTGATTCCAATTGCGTTTCGTTAGACGACTGGGGTTGTAAATCACAATTTTTGATGAAGTTGAGCTTACCAGGATAGGAAACCTTGGCGACACTTGGGACATTGTAAGTGTGAACCTTTGGCGGTGGAGCTTCATTACCAGCACGGACGGCAGAGAAGACGGCAAGGACAATGACAAGCTAAAAATAAGTTTGAATGTAATATTAGAAATTGTGAAGTAAGTTCGAGGTCGAAGATTTTTTGGAATGAAGGAGAAAGTGAATAGCTTATTCCCCGTCGAAAAAGTATAAAATGTCAAGAATCAAGAACAAAAAGTTGGTCCTTCTCTGTCAGGAAATCCAGCGTAGCTGGCCTTAAGGCGTCGTGTCCAAATCCGCCCCAAAAGATGTCACAAAAGGCATGGAAGAAATGCAGAAGTTCCCAAAATGGTGTCCAAGTGCCCCCGAAATCCTCCGTCGTTCCATTTCAAGTTCTTTGGGGCAGCGTTTCAGTTGTAAATGTCACTTCTACCGTGTCCCCTCCTGTCTCATGGTTGACGTTGTTGACACTTGGTGTATGGGGTCCGTCTCGTGCCTTACCTTTGCAAACATGTTGATTGATTTTTAGTTTACTTTGAATTCTCAAAGAATCTCAAAAAATGGTTTTTCTTAGTAGAGATGCGAAGGAAGACAAAGGAAAGGACTGAATGATGTTTGGGAATAAAGGCCTCGTTTTTATATCCTATCAATTGACCAGGAAGGAACATACTTGAAAAGTGGTAAAGGGTGCATCCAAATTCCATCCTAGGAATCCTCTGCTCTTTGTAATTTATAATCAAAGAAAAAACATATTAGGTGGGGGTGTCGCAAATTCTCCTTTTTTGCAATTGGAAAAGTGACGACCAAAGATTTTGTAATTATTTTACTAGCCTCAGCCAACTTATTACAACTTGGTACAACTTGGGCAAGGGGAATGGGGAAGCTGCACCTTCAACTTTGCTCTTAATTTTCATTTTCATATAAAAACCGAAACTCACTTGACGAGCAAGTGGCAAAGTTTCACTTTTCAGCCCATTTCGACCCTCGACTCGACTACTGGCAAGAGTAAGGGATAGGAATTATAATAGTAATTTGGGCATCATCCATACCACTTAACCACCACCGTCTCATTTGTCTTCTTCAATGTTGTTTGCATCAGGGAAGTTTACACAATGGAGATCATGACGGGGTCTCTCAGAAGTCTGCTTATTTCCGCCTACAAAGTATCAAAAAACAAGACAAATTAATTTACCCAATTTGGGATTGTGAATGTGAATGCTTGTTTGCTAATAAAATGGAAGTTGATTCTCATTCTCTTGCGAATTGGTTTAGTTTTAATAGGAAATCAATCAATCAAATTTCCAAATCTCAAATTTCAAATGGCTACCTCCAATCCATCCTGTTTGTGTCAATCCAGCCACAATAAGCACTCAATTTAATGTCAATGTCAATTGAGCTCCAATTTAATAAAAGCGCTTCACTTTGTGGCTGTGAATGTGAATGGTGCACTGGGATGATGGACTCCTTCACCGCATCCATTATTCCATCCCAGGACTCGCTGAATTTTGCGGGGACATTGTTGACCTGAGACCACGCTCTTCCCAAGCGCCTTTGAGACTCACTTTCGCAGCCTAGGCTTCTGGGGGTCATTGAGCGTCTATTACTTTTAATCCACTTTGGTAAATCAATAACTGAAGTTCTGTAAAACATCTCTGGCTGAAGAGCAAACAGACCGCAAGCATAAATAAGATGCACGCACGCACGCGCCTTTGTTTTTTTTTCTTTTCAATTAAAAATTGGCGGGGATCGTCTGTCGGTTAGACGGTCGTCAACCTTTTTGTGAATCAGGAGGTTCTCTGGCTCTCAATGGTACGGTGGTGGTGGTGGCGTGGCATGACTTGCTCGGGTGAGGCAAACGTTAGATTCTTTCTTTGTTTCTTATCCCCTCCAGAGAGCAGACAGGAGTTGGTCGTTTACTGGATGTCAAAGGTAGCGGGGTAAAAGATTTTGGTCAGTTGATTAACTTTCGGATCTTTCCACGCCCCGCCCCTCCTCGGTTCTCTGGCAACAAACAGGTAAGCAAATTTTTCTATGCCTTCTGGCGTAAGTCGATTTGATTGAATGTACAGTTTTATTTTGGCAGTCAATACATTGTGCAAGGCGTGACTTAGCTTTCATCATGATGAACTCCAGCAGACGCAAAAATCATTAAAAAGAAGAAGAGGTGAATGGTGATGGTTATTGCTGAAGCGTTTGTTGTTTTCTTGCCTTCTTGCATGCGTGAATTGTGTTGTCTGAGTCTACCTAAGCAGGAGGAGAGTGAGTGACCCATAATTGACGACTCTTAATTAAGGAACATGGGCGGCGAGCGGTTTTTCGTTATTGTTAGCATATCCATATATCCATTCTGAGCTAAATCAACTTTTCCCTTCAAATGCACATAGAAATTGGAAATAATTCTCTCAAAGTGCATAGGAGCTGTTTGACAAGTTCTTCTCCTCTCTTAACTTTCAATTTCCATTATTATGTAATCATTACTCCCTAGTAATCATTATTTTATTTTGTTGAGCAGTTTGTAGTTGTATCAAATGATGAGCGAGTGATTGATCAATTCAATGCAAGTCGATGCAAGTGTGAGACTCCCCTTTACATTACTTTCCAGATTGAAAGGATTCAAACAGAGCTAAAGGGAAATGTTTTGGAAACTTAATAATTTAGGTTAACAAACTTTAAGTTACCGTCATGAAAATCAGGGACCTAAATCATGTGCCTTATACGAGCATTGTCAATCCTCCTTAATTAATTAGCCGGAAGTATTTTTTTGTGCGAAAGGGGAGTGGGATTGGGATTAGGTGCATGCAAATGAATTTGTTCTCTTCGCAGCCATAACCAGCCTAGGGTAATCTACCGACCGAGATTATTTTAAAAGTTTATTATGCGTAGATAAATCACATGAAAACTGTTTTTTTTAACTAGTAAATTGAGTTTAGGTTTGAATCCAAGACTAATTTAGTAAACTACACTACACTACAAAGATTGGTGTCTTACTGGCTTGATTTCTTTATTTTTGTGGATGAAAAGAGTGAAATGGAATATTCTAGAAAGTAAAAGTCGCGTGCCGAGCCATAAGCCATAACACAAACACAATGCAAACGCAGGCAAAGGCAATAATTGATGATGTAAATTTTTGTGAGTCATCTCACTGCTGATCCTCCTGATCACGGGACGTCATACGTCCCCACAGAAAGAAGTGGGAAAACTCCGCACTCAAATTTTACTCTTCTACACGGCACTAATCCTTTTCCTTTCCTTGTCTCTTTCCACTCCAGTAATTCTCCAGTGTAAAGTGTAAACGTTTTGGACAACAAAGCCTGTCAAATAGGTCGGACGTGGATATCATCTCATCAGACTCAGTCAGTGAAGGTCGAAATCAACGTAAATCAATCCGTCAATCTTCAAATCTATACACATCTCCCAATACACCTCATAATAATACTGCATTGGATTGTCGGAAGCACCGATTGAGCGAGTGACACGAGCAGCAACAGTGGATTAGTTTTTCCAAATCAAGTGTCAACATTCTTCAAGATTAAAGGTAAGCCAAGCAGTAACCTAGATAAAGATTCTCCCACCTACGGAGCCCCACCACCACCACATGCGTGTATTTTCATGCATGTCGCAGGTGGTGGTGCTGGTGCTCTGTCTATGCGTTTTTAGTGAATATTCGGCTGGGTGACATGATTGTACTCGAGACGTAGTGTCCCTTGCTGGGTCAATATATTTTGCTCAGCCTTTGGTTAGGGCGTGGCTAGGGCGTGATACAGTATGCATAATTTACATTAAAGAAGCGGAGTTAAACAGCTACGGTGTTGGCATTCCAACAAAAACAGCACCCTTGAAGCAGTTGACATTTGTAAAGAATGATAAGGCGTAGATTTGGCATTAGGGGTAATGGGATTCTTAGATAAATTGCTGAAGCAGCGCAGCGGAGAGAAGGACGTTGTTGTGAGGCAAATCTCCTGTTTTACTTTCGTTCGTACGCACATGAGAGGAGGGGAGTAGAGGGGTTAATGACACTTTGACATTGGTATATTGGTCCAGCTGATTACCTCGTGCGTGCTAAACTAAACCGCACCTCCATAATTCTTACATTCACCTTCACCTTCACTCTCTCGTGAATAGGAAATTGATTTATGCTGGATTTCTGCCTGGCCATTCCTTCATCTTGATTCCCTTTTCCTTATTCTCATCTCTCTTTCTTATCCTATTTCAAGTTAATTTGAAGATTTAAAAAAAAACCGAAGAAAATTTATTTTGAATGGAGCTAAAGCATTACCGAAAGGTTTTCCCATACAGTTTGCTGCGTGGTCTCCTCTTCGCTTCTTTGAATTCGCAATTCGCCACTTGGAATTATGCGACTTGACTCCAAATGCATATGTATGCATGATTGCGAAAAAAAAAACCGGTTTCTTCTTAAAATTTTACAATTCCTTTGACCTCTTCCCTGCTCAGAGGGCCAGCTGGAATTACACATAGAAACAGACTAGTGCAAAATTGTGCATTTACTTTCATATCCTTACTGGATGTTATAAATTAATTATAAAATCTCGGTTTCTCATTCCCACAATTACTCTCTCTGCTTCATTTCCCCTTTTCGCCATTGTCAATTCCTCATTTTCCATTTTAATTAAAACTCTCATTCATTCAAGTCTTTCATTAAAAAAAACAAACACCTTCCCAACTGACATTGACATTTCACTTCACTCACTATCAGGTGAGAGTTTAGACGTTAGGATTGACTAAATTGTTCCGGAATAGTTTGGATGCTTTATAACTTCCATAAGTAAGACGAAGAAGATGCGGGCAGGTGTTGCGACAGTTTTATATCTAGTTTTATTATAAGTAGAATTCAGCATTCTTAGTTACGTAAAGTTATTAATTTATACTTTTGTGTGTTTTGATTACAGGATCGTTTATAATTGGACGGTTGCAGTTGAACAGGCGGTTCTGATTGTGTGTTCGTCATCGCTGGCACATGATTATAATAATTGATTATAGCCTTCCTATCAGAAGTTCCTGTTAAGTATACTCAAATATCAGCTGGAGTTACTGCGGAGGTAAATGATGCTTATAATTGAAAACACTTTACTTTATTAACTTAACACAGTCTTCCCTTCCCTGCTAGAGTATCCATAGTCTCGAGGGTCATTTCATTTTCCTTGTAACTCAATCCTAGACCCCTTTTAGTCACGACGAATATTAGAGTTTATAATTAGTATCATATGATTTTGATCCTTAAATATTCGAGCATTTCATCTCTCATTCCATTTCCAGTTAAAAGCGTGTTTTGATATCGTGAAGCATAAACACTTAAAAGGGTTTCCCGTTTTATTTATTTTAGAAGTTCTACATTGCAGAGTTGTGGATTCGCGTGTTGAGTTGATTGACGGGGTAAATATTCCTTGTTGGGAAGTTGGATTGCTGGATTGGATTGCAGAGGCCAGAAATTGAATTCCAGTTGGCTGATTCTTGGCTCTCGCAGATCATCGTTTAGTCATTAGTAATTGATTGTTTTTTAATAGTATCTTAACTAAAGTGTGTTATACTTAATTTTGTTTCTTTTTATTTTCTCCAGACTTACTCACAAGGTCTGTGGAAAGTTGTTGACATACTGTTGAAATTTGGAAAGCGGAGACTAGAAACTTGGCAAGATGCTTAACTGCTCCAAAAAGTGTATAACGACTGACTTGTTTCAGTTGGCACTAATCCTCACCCTCCTACATAACAGCAATGTATTCTACCCGGAGGATCCACAACTGGACCTCCTGGACGGGACTCTCAATGGAACTCAATTCCCGGATGTTGGGAATGAGATTTCGCCGGATGGAATCTTTGGTTCTACCTACTACTCTCGGACCTCCGCCTATCATCAAATTCCGGAATGGAATAGAACACCTCCACATTTGTCAGCAAAGCAGTTGGAAGATCCGCCTGCATCCAGTATTATCAATGAAACCAACCAGTACATTCTGGGGGATGACCACGCATATTACCGTGAACGAATCATTGAAGAGCTTCGACGACTCAGTGTCCAGAGATACAGTGAACTCCCGAGAGAGACCGCCAAGGGCTCACTTGCCTTTCGGAACATAACGGCCTATCTCTTTGACAACACTCACGAAAATCAATCGACAGACTTTACAGTCACTGTTCCTGAATTTCCAAGCTCTGTCCCAACTTTTGAGCCTGCTCCTCCCCAGCCCACTTTCCTTCCGGCCCCACCTGTCCAGGATGTGGAACATACTTTGGACGCTTTCGTTGGATCTCCGTCTGATGATTTGGATTTACAGCTTCTACAAGAAATGGAGGAGATTTCGGCTAATTTCAAAGATGGATTCCCATTGCAAGAATTGTTCTCTCAGAATCACAGACAGGAAGACCTCTCTTTCCTTGCCGAACTTCAGAACCATTTGAATGAGGAAAGTATCAACAACGAGGAAGCGGCTGCTCAAACGCAGAGACGAGAACCGGAACCGGAAGAGCGCGTGGAACCGGAGCCCGGATCCACAGAAGAGCCCAATACTAATTTGACGCTGACCTCCGACAGTACAACCGTAAGTCTCCAATTAAAGCATTAAAGTCAAATCTTTATTTCCGTACTACATAATAATATTCGTAAAACAGCGCAAGTACTATAAGCTTTCAGGGGGCTTTAGATTTTGGAGTTGTGGTTAGAACGGCTATGACTGATAGGGATGGTGTTTCTGCATTATATCCTTTGACAATGGGCTGTCTCGAGCGGATCCTGTGAGGGGTCCATCCTGATAAGAATCAGTTAGTGATGTAACCAATGTAAGTTGGAGATTAATAACATGGTGAGCGAGCGAGCGGTGGTTGGTGGGATCTTACCGCAATTGTCTACTTACCGTTTGTCGAGAACACGAGGGACTGGTGGTGCCGGTGTTTGGGATTTTTGTGACAGATAAGAAGGATGAGCAAGAGGGTTGAAGATCAGGGGAAAACAGTCGAATGATTTGTGAGGAGTTGAAATTGTGGCAATTGTACTGTGTGACTCGATTGTGGTTTTTAGGGCCTCTGCGGTACACACTATCCCTTTGTGCCCCTTTACTGTAGCCCTCACTATTCACTAAAAGGGATGCTCTCCTCCATTGAGTCACTCTTCTCTAATCATCTCTGGTACTTATTCAGCTCCATTCTTGGGATGACGAGGTCCTCCGTCCTTTTTGATCCCTCCAACACTTTCTTCATTTTCTTTCAGGACATGAGAGGACACCCTAGGCTCATTTATCAATTTTTGACACCTTCGGCCCACTTCGGTCCCAGATTTTACCATATCAAAGTTCCGTTTCCATCTATCAGAATTAGTTCCAATTCTTATAGAATTCGTTCCAATTCTTATAGAATTCGTATCGAAATGCAAGATCGACAAGATTCTTTTCGTTTGTGGATGAGAATGTTTAAATCACCAATGTTTCAAGTTTTCTTTTCAGTCATGTTTGCTTCTGTCATTAATTACTACAACTATTTAACCTCCAATTGGGGAAATGGGAAGAGGAAGCCTCTGTTCCTCTTTACCTTTGGGCAGGAGAGAGGGAAGAACAATCCATGTGAAGTGGACTGCGGAGTTCAGGATTTCACAATTGGCTTCCTGCTGGGGGAGTAGAGCGTAGAGCATAGCACGGGGAAGCATTGTTGTTTTTTTCTATTTTGTATTTTTGTATCTTGTTAATGGAGTACCTTGGGAAGCTCTGTTGAGGCTCCCATCCACCATCCTTTAATTCTCGCAAGACCTGTCACTGATGATATTTTATAGTACTTTCAAAGACTATAAACCTTTCTTCCTTTCTTCTCAAGTTATCCCATGGTTCCTTAGTCCTTACATAATCATCCATCTTTATGCTTCAGCGGCCATGCCACTAATTCAGAAAACCAAGGCGCAGAAACCTTCATCTCCTCAAATGAATCCAACTTGTCTTCTTTTCTTTTACTTGGAGAATTTCGTTTTGTGTATGATGTAGGAAACAATGGAAAAGGATATGACTTTAAAAAATTAGTACTATAAGAGATTTTTGACGACGTAGTACCTTCCCAAATGCAAATGCAAAACTGTCCGAAGAAACGATAGGAAATAGGAAAGAAAGTAAAAGTGAAAGCGCGGATATTCCTTTTGACCTGCCTAACCCGTACCCTGTCATATTTATTACTTTGACCGTAATCCTGAAAGGGTTGGAGGGTTTCCCATAGTTATTCCTTTCACCTTTTCGACAGTTAATTTATTTATGGCTATTCGGGAATATGGTGCTCTATTTTTGTGGAGACGGAGAGAATGGGAGTTCGGGGTAAACCAAACATGAATTTCGGTATTGTGGGACGTGGGAGTTCTCTTTATGGCTAATGAATAATGATTACTCCTTAACGTCAATTCCTAAAGTCATTGTTGTCCGAATGGAAGGATTAACGGGACTCTAAATTGTAAAATTATTTCGGGCGCCCTACTCCTCTCCAGCAGCAATTCAGTTTCAGTGTGTCGTGTGTCGGGTATCGCATTAGAGACTCTCAGTTTCAGTAATTTCCATCCGCTTCAAGCTGCTTCCAGTATTTAGTTTAGTTTTTTTTTTAATCCACAAATCAACCCTCCGTGATGTCCTTGTCTTTCAGCTCCCGGAGTCTCTTGGGCCGTTGGAAACTGACGTTCTTATTGATGATGATTTTGGAGAACTTTCTTGGCCTGTTGACGCTTCCCTGGAATCAGGAGAAAGAGAGACGAACATGGCGGAAGAGCAAGACCTCCTCAAAGAATTCGATCACTTCCTTCAATTTGGACAGGAATCCGCCAGACGATACGTAAGTGTCACATCGTTTCCATTTTCAAAAACTCAAGTTCAAAAACCAACTTCTTTATTTTCATTGCCTCTGATGACTATATCTATATAAAAAAAAAGTTTGTCATTTTTGAATCAATGATGAGTAATGTAAAATAGAGCACAAAGAGTTTTTTTTTTTTTTTAATAATTTGAAGATTTAAACATTGATGACGCTAAGTTCATTTGTGTGAGTCCCGTGGGTAGATTGATGACGCTAAGCAAAGTTTGTTCCAACCTTGGGGTTTCATTTCATTACAAGTAACTAGTCAGGTGATTATTAAAAGATTCCATCGAGAAGGGATGAGTGAGTGTGGGAAGCCAAAGAATTTTTGGTATCTTAAGTGCTCCTTCAGAAGTGCCGAGGAGGGAAGACGTCCTAGGAATTGACCTTGATGGGAACCGATAGTGCTCAAGGATGGAATTGGAGGGGATGAAATTATGAAAATAACTTTTTATTTTTATATTTTAGGATCTGGATGACATTACTGAAGAAGAGATGATGGATACAATTTCTCCTTATGCCATTCACGGTAAGCTACTCATCAGAACAAGTTAGTCTTTTTTATCCCAATTTTCCCGAAAAATTCCAAATTCTCGTAAATTCTACTGTTGCTACCCTTCTTGGGCTGCCTGTCCTCCGTTAGCCAAGTTGTGATTTTTCCAAACTAACAAGCAGACTTCGAGACAGACAGGAAAGCGGCAGGATAAAAAAAAACTAGTCTCGGCTGAAAGAAGATTGGGAGTCGTAGATTGGGATTAATTTTAATTAAAGGGAGAAGGTGTTGGATGGTATTAATTTAATCGAATCATTTGAGGATCGGGCGTGGGGCTCTTGAGGGTAGGACTGACGGGACATGACATATGGCATGGACAGGAGAGGTCGAAACCTTTTCCCTTCTTTCCATTATGATTTAATGAGTCGATGATGGTAGTGCGGGATACTAAAGTGTTCCCAGAATTACTAATAGGCCCATCTTCCCATCCCTGTCTTCCTCTCGTCTTCTTTCCTCTGATCAGATCAGGTATCATCATCTCCATCTCCATCATCACCAACGAAACTTCGTGCTCAACATTTTAAATATTTTAAATGGGAAATGTAGTTATTATGTTGAAAGCTCCACTTCCACTTCATCCCTACGCTTGTCATTACAAGTGTTTTCTCCTTCCATACATCTTTCCTTTCTCATGCGATTCCTTTTGGGAGGATGAAATACCTGTTAATTTATTGGTACTAGTAGGAATTGGAAGGACCCGGAGGTTGCCCCTCACTTGACTTTTCAAGTTTTCAACGAGGAAGGATCTCAAGTGAGCACTCGGTACAGGTGACATTTGACATGTGCATTAGTGGTGACTGGAGGAGGTTGACGGTTGTAGGGATCCAAGGGATGCGGATGGATGATCGAAAGATGAAACCGAAGTCTACCCCAAGAAAATATTTTTGTACAAAGGGACTTGTAGTTATTTTGATATGTGCTTATTTTTTAATGGATGGAAGCTAACGTCATTTGTCTTGCAAATTGTGCAATAAGTTTTGGCAGCATGTAAAATCAATTTCCGGATTGATTGTACCTCGGGTGCATGATGTTGGGATTTTGGGATCTTCAAATGGGATAATTGAAGGGAATGGCCTCTCGTGCGCCTTATCCGATTGGCATGCATGAAATAATTCCTTAAATAAAAGAAGAGAAGAATTGTTTAGTTTTGTGAATAGAAAGATGGAAGAACAGGAGAGGCTCTGAAGCGGTAAGTTGAGCACGTTGAGTCTTTGAGCCATAAAATTAAAGGTACAGATAAGTCACCCAAATTAGGCAAGAAGGGAGTTACATTGCATGCCTTCATGGGAACCATTTTACCATTTACCAGTTTACCACCCGCCCGTAATTCCACTCTGATGGATTCTCTAATGACACTCTGAGGGACACTCCCATTCCCATCTTTGAAAACTCAGTTTGTCCGTCCGGAATACGGGGATAACCAACGGGATTCCACAATTGGAGCGCCGGAAAAGGGCATTCATTAAAAGGATTTTAGAGGTTTCTATAATTTGTTGACGAAATTTTGGCTTCACAATTCACATGTTTCAATTCCACAAAGTGGATTTGAAAATGGAGAATTTGCTTGTAGCGAATCAAATGAGTTTGTTGGTAGGCCTTCCCTCGATCTGCTGAATGAGGCTGTGCCTTATGCGTGAATAATTCGAGTCCTCGACGGGAGCTTGACGTACACTTTCTGAGACCCCCTTTGCCTTTGCCCCTTTTCAAAATTGAATCCCCCCAGGAGTGGCCTCTCTTAAGAGAAATCAGAAATCCCGTTCTGCCAATTTTATACGTTCTCCTTTTGAAATTTTATTTTTTTAAATCCTTTCCAATTGAATAAATTGAATAGGGCATGAAACCGTTGAGCGTGCCTTTCTTTCTGTTCATCCAATCATCGTCAAGAACTTTTTTTTCCGATACACACCTCCGTGTTTACTCTCGCGATTGGAAGGAAACGCCGTCGTCGGTTGAATGGATGGAAAATTTAAGCTTTCCCTTCTCGTAGGGAGTTGAGGAGCTCAAACGTAAACTTGGTCCAATGAAAATTTCTGACGGCTCCGAATCATTTGTCATAAATTCAAAACCTCCGAATTCCCGTTTCCCACATGTCGTATGTCGTAGATTCTGCCACCTGCCATGTGGGCAACAACTTTCGATCTTTTTTTTTAAATCTTTCGTCACACCCGTCTTGATCTTGGTTCTGCGGTGCGGCCTTGGAAGAAACCGAATTAGGAAATTGTTATTCATAATTTTTAAAAGCTTGGATGGGAATTTTGAATGGGAGAGATGAGGTTTTGCAGATTTCCATGATTTTCTAGGATTTCCCTCTGTCGGACTCTCGGAGCAGTTGGTTGTAGTGTTCTTTTCCTGAGAATGTTTTTCTTGAGAGTTCGGTTTAATTTCTTGCCATTGTTGGCAGTCACCTTGACTTTGGATGTGTGACGAGTGATTAATGAATTTTTTCTAGCCCGTCCACATATCATAACTCACCTTTCTGACTGACACATGTGTGCTAATGGTTCCTCGTCTCACGAGGATGGCGGATGCGCTTGGAATAAGAACGGTGGGTTCATCAGGTAGGATACGAGACTTCTACGGCTCGGTCTCGTTTCCACGGCGGTGGTTTTTACATGACCGTGGCCGCTTTCGGAGCATTTTCTCCGCCTGCCTGTCGATACTCTTGGGAATTATACTTTCCAAAAAAAAGTAGTCGCCCGTTTCTTTCCAAGGAAGTGGTTTCGTTTCACTTTCGGTTACTTTTTTTTTCTCAATGGAGGATTACAGAATTTGTAGGCGAGTTTTTAGTTTGGGGAGTAGGAATGATGGAAAGTGTATTTAATATTTTGACAATTCCTGTAATGGATGAGTTTCCCTTTCCGTCCTACCAAAGTAATTCGTATTTTGTAAACTTGTGGAGTTTCTAGAAGCTCTTATTGGTTAGTACGCACGGCCTCTGTCGTTGCTGCATTGGTGAGTCCTGTTGTGACATAGAACCCAAAACTCCACCGTTACTTATTGTTATTGATTACACCCCCGGAAGTGGCGAGACGACTATGGAAATCGACTATGAAATCCACCTTTCTTGATTCCTGATTCGATCGAGAGGGAATTTGTGATTGATGAGAGAAGAGGGGATTTGGAATCTTGGTTTCGTCAAGTCAGTGGAGATTTAGCGCTTGATTGCTCATCCCATCCGCTCGTCTTGTCTTTTCTAGACGCAACGTTCCATCTCTAATAAAAGGGTGAAACACCTTCCTAATTTAAAACTTGAAATAATTACCAATCTCCTTAATCAGGCTACTTCGTTTTTTCACACGTGAGATCATGACGACGGACAAAGCTCACCCTCACCACCACCTAATTCCTATCTCTATTCACTCCTTGAAACAAAGGCTTTACAGTATAGAAATGTGAAATGTTTTATAGAATTCTTAAGAAGTTCTTCATGCTTTGATTGATTTGACTTGGATTTCAATGTGGTCTGAAGGATTATGCCTCCTTTCTTCCTCCGTTCTCTATGAAATCAAATTGGACACCCCTTAGTATCTTTCTAAAACTAGAAAACAAAAGGGCGTTGAGGTTGGTTGAATTCCTCTTCCCCTAGTCCCAAAGTGAGAGATCCCGAGTTCCTGCTGTGTTTTTTAATAAATAAATCCAAAAAAACGATCATGATGGTGGCGAAGAAGAGAAAAGTCCTTTCGGGTCTCGGCCATGGAAGAAAGATGGTTGGTTGAATTATAAATTAGGAATAGGATTCATCATAGTCTGCAGAAGTTTAAGCAACTGGGTCTCCGCCTTTTGCTCTTCCTACCCGACTCCGACTCTCTCTCTCTCTCTCTCTGTCTCTCTCCATTCCAAAATGAACCTTTAAAAAATGGAAGAATGAAAATGTTAAGCTCCCGTGGTATGAAAAAGGGAAAAAAAAGCTAAAGGGAGATCTTTGGATTATTTGGATCCTTCATACTTTATATTTCTACTTCCAAAAAACCAGGCACCACCACCACCACCCATCCCTGACATGACTTGCAAATCTTTTTAGGAATCATGATCATCGCATCCCCATGAATCTCCATGTCCATATTCTATCATTTTATCCCGGCTGTAAGCTTCCCTCTTGTCTCTCAATCTCCTCCGTGAGGGATGAAGAATTACAGAAGGACCTCTCCCATCTCCATTCCCCGATGAACAATGCCGTACATTTCTATTCTCGATTCCCAATTCTTCTCCGTTTTTTACTGTGACCATCTTCGGTCGAATCGATCTTCATTCGGATGTTTTTCTTTTCTGTTTTTTTTTTTAGTTTTCTAAATGGAGTCCAAGGCGAGGTTTCGTTGAACTATTTTTCCAAAGATGACGTTTTTCTTCTTTTAATTTTCCTACAAGAAAAAAATGATAATTTCAAAATTCGGCGATTATTTTTCGGGTCTAGTTTGGGTGTAAATTATTTTCTTTCTGTTTCTTTTAAATTTGGATAACTTGTTGGGGGTGGTTAGTGGTTGGACTAAGTTAACTGTTTCCAACGTCCAAACTCTTCTAAGGTCAATGTCTCCTCCGCATCGCTTGCGTTTTCTTTTTTTTTGTAATAAGGGAATTCATGGTGATATTCCACTTTGCTTGGTTTGATAAAAATTTCACCTTTGCATACTCACCATGAGACAGCGGACTTGGGTTTGGTAGGGAATGAGTGGGCAGGAATAACTATGCCCTGTCTTACTTTCTTTGCTTTCTTCCGTCCAGAATCCACGCGTTGGTACTGGTGGTGGTGGTGCCTCTATTCATAAACTTATTCCCTAATATGCCTCAAGTAGTCCTAGATTGAGGGAATAAGGAAAGGTGCGCTGGATGCTTTTTTGACTTTGTTCAAATGACTTGTCAAATTCTTTTACTGAAGACTAGTTCCTGCTATCTCCTATGCTTGTACTTATGTTATCCTATGACTATGACTCAATGAAAACTTGGTTTAGTTTTTGTCATTATGACTCGGTAATATTTTTCTCGTAGTAAACCGTAAAATTCCCTCCGGTGCGGTGTGAGGAGTGATGGAGGCAGTTTTGGGAAAATTCGCAGTCATGGGGGATGGTGTATGATGTTCCAGAATCCAGTTGCAGGAGCCTTGGCTCTTCATCCGCAGGTTTCCAAGAGTTGCTTTGTATAATTTTGCGAAAAAATTATATCCAAATAATATTATCTGAATTAATCCCATTCTCATTTTAGAAATGCATTGTTTTTAAAGAAGCAATTTCTGGGCAGAGAAGGATTTCAAATATTCCTGAAAACATCTTGAATAGTGTTAGTGTCAGTGTTAGCCAAGAATGTGATGTTGAAATACTAAGTTTTTGAAGAGTCCAAGTCCGACTTGTCCTGAGTCATTGTTAAATGAAAATGAATTTCAGCTTCTCATCCTCCTGTTCGTAAATGAACGACCTTGCCACTGGGAAAATGACTTTAGATTTTCAAAATCTTAGTTTCATTAAATAAAAGGAAATACCTTTCCTGTCATGCCTCATCTTGTCAGTTGTAAGTTATTTGCAGTTTACAATTTTGGATGTGGAAGGCTTTTGTTAGTTTTTACTTGACAGTTTGTGATTTGTCGGATTCAAACTCCGAAACTACCGTGGATGCAACAAAAAGTAAATTGGGGAGTTAACTCTGAGAATAGAATGGAAGTCCTTATTTTGGGGTTAAAATATTTTACTTTCAAATCAAATATGGTCCATTTGAATAATTGTTTAACTTCTACATTTTAACGATTTGGTTGAGATTAGAACTCTGTAAGACATTCTAATTTAACGCTACACATACTTCCAGAAATTTCATTCTAAAGGGCTCCGTATGATGACGATGATTACCGTTGTGTAAAAAAGTAGTGATTGGGGAAGACATTGGATTCCACATTGGTTTGCTCAAAATTACTCATTTCCGCACATCTCAACTCCAAACATATACTTGAGATTTGTTTATTCATAATAATAATCCCACCAATTTAGAATGTTGTGGAAAAGAACGTAGAATGTTGCAATTCATTCCCTAAACCTCAATTTGGACAAATTTTAATTTAATTTAGCAGAGAATTCGAAAAGGATGACCACGTTGAAGGTTCTCAGTTTGACTTCCTGGGGTGATGAACTCTATCGCTTTTACTTTGTCAACACCAAAACATTCTACCTCGGAAAATAAAAGAAAAAAACACTGGAAATTTCTCTTTACACGAGTGGATTTTGAGCTGTTCTTCAAGGTTCTTGGTCCAGGGTCACTTGTCTTGTATTGATAATTTTCGGATTAAGGAATCAGGTTACTGGGGATTAAGAATAATTTTGTCGTGGTCGTCGGTCGTGGGAATAATGAGTGGAGGGCTCTTTTAATTATTAAACGCGGTAAATGGTTTTCCTTTTGCCTGGAAATACTTAGACAAGAGAGATTGTGTTCCCTCTATTCCGTCCCTGTCCGCTGGATGCGATCCCTTGGCCATGTTCCTTGGAAATATGGACAGGGGAAGGATCTTGAACAAGGCCGGATAGGAATAAGGATCGACTTGAGGAAAGGTTTTCTTTCTTTTTATGAAAAATTGTTAGGTCATCCTCTGATCCATTGTGAGTGTCCGACGGAGACAAAGAGTTGGAGATTGGTTCCAGTGTGTTGGGATTACAATGGGGATTGGAAATATCCAAC
>Ga0194135_10000895_pt1 | contig 17416 bp, 17 predicted proteins | sample LitLau_LLRF_2013_FD_134024 | JGI IMG/M metagenome (GOLD analysis project Ga0194135, IMG submission 134024) | Freshwater sediment microbial communities in response to fracking from North America - Little Laurel Run_MetaG_LLRF_2013 (version 2) | ecosystem: Environmental > Aquatic > Freshwater >...
CCTTTATATGAGCTACATATATTGACTTGATACCATCGATTGTATAAATGTATTACTGTCTCTAATGAATTCAGTTATTAGTTGTTCCTACTTGTTGTTGGTATCTATCGTTAATTAGTAGAATTAGTTAAATTAGAATATAGCTTAGGAATAATTGAAGTGAGTTCTGATGAGATTGCTTAATATCCCCCGTTGCCCTGGCTCAGAGCCGACGAGGAATTAAACCCTGTGCCAGAATTACGCGCAAGGATTCAACTTCCCGTTATGAAGCTTGTCTTTTTCTGTGGATTTGTGTTCAAACTTCAAATTAAGTGTTATCATTGGATTCTCAAGATTTTAAAATTCTACGGTATATGTCAAGATCACTGGACTTTCCCAATGTGTTCATTAGCTCTCGATGGAAATCGGACCAGAAGACAATAGTCCAAAACACCAAGATCATCAAGAACTTAAGGGAAAGTGATTTGTGATTTCTGTGAAGATTGGATATTTCTTGTTCAATACAAAGTTCATTAGTGCACCTGGAATCTCAAATATTGGTTGGGGACATCAAGATTATTATTATTATTAGGGTTGCTAGTCAGCCATCATCATGGGGTCCACGAGTAACAAGGTTGTTGCTTATTTCTACGACTCCGATGTGGGGAATTTCCATTATGGTAAGGCGTGTGAGGTGTATTGTTGACGTAAATAGTGTAATTAATAATCGTGGAGCTAAATCTAAATCTTGTGGTGGTTAATGTATGAATTTTTGAATTCATAGGTCCTGGTCACCCTATGAAGCCTCACCGACTTGCTGTAACTCACAGTTTAGTTCTAAACTATGGACTGTACAAAAAGATGCAGTTGTATAGACCATATCGTGCTAGTGTACACGACATGTGTAGGTTCCATTCAGAAGACTATATTGAGTTTTTACAACGGGTTACTCCTCAAAACATTCAGGGATTTACCAAAAGTTTAAGTTCGTTTAATGTGGGTGATGATTGGTGAGTTGAAGATTTTATGGTTCATACTTATGTTTTTGAATTTTGGGTAACTTAACGTGAAATTGTTTAGAAGAGGAATGTTGATGTGTCTTGTTTATCAATTTAGTCCGGTTTTCGATGGATTATTTGACTTCTGCTCGATGTATACCGGAGCTTCACTCGAAGGAGCTGTCAAGCTGAACAACAAATGTGTTGATATTGCAATCAACTGGTCTGGTGGACTTCATCATGCTAAGAAGACTGAGGCTTCTGGGTTTTGCTATGTAAATGATATCGTCATTGCTATTCTGGAACTACTTAAGTGAGTGAAAGTGTTAAATTTAATTATAGAGTGTAATACTTCATCTGAACACTTTTATTTAAATTTAATTATGAATGTGGTCACTCATAGATATCATCCGAGAGTACTGTACATAGATATTGATATACATCATGGAGACGGAGTTCAAGAAGCATTTTACCTTACAGATCGGGTCATGACTGTTTCCTTTCATAAATACGGAAATCTATTTTTTCCTGGAACTGGTTAGTTTGCAGCACGTGTACTTCGGGTTTAAATTAACAGAGTTAAACTAATCCTATTTGTATCACTTAATAAATTACAGGGGATATGTATGAGATAGGCGCTGAAAATGGGAGGTATTATTCTTTAAATGTTCCTCTTAGAGAAGGAATTGATGATATGAATTATGTTCAAGTTTTCAAACCGGTGATTCAGGTAACAAACACATGATGTTTTAAACATTGTTAGTTACGCCGTTTATTTATTCGAATTTAATTCTAGAGCGTAATGGAGTACTACAGACCAACTGCAATCGTTCTTCAGTGTGGGGCTGATTCTCTTGCAAATGATAGATTAGGATGTTTTTCTTTAAGTACTAAAGGCCATGGGTACTACAGTTGTGCAATTATTCAAGTTTTATGTATCGCTTAAAAATTGATAATGGAAACTTATGTTTACAGGGAATGTGTTAAATTCATTAAAGAACTAAATGTACCTACGTTAGTACTAGGAGGTGGTGGCTATACAGTTAGAAATGTCGCTCGATGTTGGACTTATGAGACATCTTTGCTTCTAGATGAGCAAATAAACAATGAGCTTCCCTATACTGGTATGTTAATTTATTACTGGCGAACTAAGAGATTTTAATAAGTAACTTTGTTCCTCTTCTTTCAGAATACTTCGAGTATTTTGCCCCTGACTTTTCCCTGCACCCGGATGTTATTACAAGACAAGAGAACAACAATACTAAGCAGTACTTAGAACTAATAGTTAAACATGTGTGTGAAAATTTAAAGATGTTGGAAAATGCTCCTAGGTAAGTTTTAGTTATACTTATAATTAGGGGCTCATTAAAATTTTCGACTGTTCTTTGTTAGTGTTGCGCTGCAGGACGTTCCTTCAGATGCACTTAGTTTAGATTGCATTGAAGAATATAATCCTGACGAACGATTGCACCAGGCAGAAGAAGATAAACGAATTGAGCCTGCTAACGAATTTTATGACGGGGAAAAGGATCAAGATCATGACGTAGAGATGGCTGAGGCAGCTTCTTAAAATTTTCCCTCTGTTTGATGTAGCAATACAATAAGTACTGATGTCGTGTAATTGAAGGCTATCCTGTGTTTAGTTATTTATTATTCCTGGATTTATTTTACAACCATTTTAGGGGAAATCATTTATGACTATAATTTTGTCTAGAAGACGTCCTGTTGGTACGTACAAACAATTAGGACAATTATCTGTGATCTTAGTTATGTAAGGGCATGTATTCTAATTGAGTACTTGATAATTTAATGCTTAAGGTTAATCGCTCGGTATAATACTAAAAAGAAAGCTTTAGCTATTGTTGACTATGTCTAAACTTCCGCAATCCTTAAGAAGTACTCATCTTTAACTAGACTGAAGCTATTAATCACTTATATGTCTTATAATAAGTTAACTATTATCATGAACTATTCATACATTTCACTTAAGCAGGATGAATTAATATATTATTGAACTACTGTTGCTTTTAAAACCATAAATTACGTTTTTAGTTAGGATGATTTAATGGCGAATGCAGGTGTATTTAGTTGTTATTTAAATGTGACACAAAAGCTAAGCTGGTTCTTGATATAACATGTTAAAATGAGTGACGTAATCTGTCGTTTATAATGTGAAGATACCGTAAGAAGTGTTAGATTATAATTGTCAATGTAAGTTATTTTTTATTGTTCTCTCATGTACTTATGTGGTTTTATATATTCAATCGGAATGACAGAAAGTAAACAACCTAGTGTTTAAAAACCAGGACTTTCTTAAATGTGTCAATTCAAGAACAATCGGCTGACCTTGATATTCACTTTGAATTTTAACCATGTACATGTTTGTGGTGGTGGAGTTGGAAAAGTAGTTCAAACAACACCTTTGCTTAATACAGCAAACTTTGTTGCTGCTCAAACTCGGCTCTGCCTTCGTACAAAGAGTTAAGCTACAAGGAAAGCAGTGCCCACACTGACGTACGAGAGAAAATTCTGAATGTGACAGAAGTAGCAAACGCACGATGCAATCCGAAAAAGTTTACCCGAAGAGAAAGCCAGGGGAGAGTCCGAAAAGAAATCAATACTACTCACTGACTCATTCCAACATACCCAACCGACGGAGTGTTTCCTTGTACGGCATGTAATACGCTTAACAAATCATTAATATAGGCTGGGGCAAAATGGCAGATAGCGAATTCGAAGAGTTTCGAAAGTACTTTGATACCCTTCCGCAATATATTAAGGCTCCTGCCGACTGCTACACGTAAGAAAAAACCTTCATCCATGAAACCTTTCAAACTCAAGTTTGAAGTGTAACTTCCATGCGTATTGCGGATTTTGTAACCATTGTTCACTTTCTCCAGCTGTTAATAATTCATTAAGTTTGATTATACTTGCTATGTCCGTACAGATTGGTGCATGACGTGGACTTCGAAGAGGAAGATGCAGCAGGAACTGCACGTGGGGATTGTGTTAGAAACACAGTTCCTCCTCAGTTGTCGGAAACTGATGAAGGAATTAACAATGGGGAAAACATCAGAGAGCCTTTCTCAGGTGACCTTCAGCTTATATCAGAGAGGGATGATGCTACAGTTTTCAGTCCTGTAGTCACTAGAAAGCGAAGAAAGTTGCCGGAGATACCCAAGAATCCTCCTAGAAGATGTATATTTTATATCGTTTGTTTTTATGCAAAAAGTTTGTGCTTGACACTTCTATCTCTATCAATCTACAGGGAATGAAGATACCAGACAAGTTTCTCTAGCTCAGGAGTTGTGCGAAGCTGAAAGACATGTACATAATTCTTCTGGAGCTAATTATTGCAATAGTGTAGCAAGAAACGATAACTCTTCGTCTAGACCCATCTTCATATTGAAATTCAATAGTTGTCCTAGAGGTATTAGTTTTATAATTTTTTGAAATAGAGGAAACGTAAATCTATTTGTTGTCTAGTGGTTAATTATCTTCATTTAATTTTGAGAAACAGAGGACGAGAGTTCTCCAGACTCAGAATTATATCCTAGTTTAGACTCTGGAAACTCCACTGTGCATTCAGATGATGGAAGTAAACCTTATTCGCCTCAGATTCCATCGATAAATGGTATGCTAATCTACTGTGTGAATTGTGAAATTGTGTCACTAAATCAAATTTTTTGTAGAATCCTTTTCTCCGAGTTCACCTTTATTGTCAGGAGTGCCCTTTACTCACCTAGAAATTCTAGAAGCAACTCACCGGGGACTTCACAAGTTTGTTCCTCGTCATCACGATGAAATTGAAGTGGACATAGGTGACCCAATTTACATGGTAAGATTGCAGAACTCTGAACCGATTTTCATAAAAAATTCATTTGTTCGTATAACTACCACACAGCTTTTCAAATACAGCTAGTACAACTGCATAAGCATTTTCCGTATTGTTTTTTTGCAAAAGCAGACTTATTTAATTGATTTTCTCTTTCAGCAAAAGGAAGCAGACGATCTTTGGTGCGAGGGTAAGTGCTATACCAATTGTTTGTCAATCAAATGTCAGTCACTAAACAACTATTAATAGAAGTACTCCTGTATTTCCATGATGCTGCAGGAGTGAATCTCAGAACAGGGATGCTGGGAATATTTCCCTCAGCTTATGTAGTCGACGTTGAATACAATGATTTTGATCCCTCTGCAAATAAAGTGAAGAAGGAAAGGTATCTCCTGAATTACGTTGGCTCTATTGAAACGCTTTATCACAAAGGAAATGAGGTGCTGTGCCAAGCTGTGAAAAAGATATCTCATCATGAAGGTTACGTAGCGTCGCATAAGAGACCGTGCATTTTGGAAATCTCTGACCAAGGAATTCACATGTTGGACAAGGGAAAGCTAGCGGTGAGTAATGTAACTGTATCAATCTTAATTAAAGGACGATGCAACATTGAGTCTTCACTAATAAAATGTTTGTTTGGACTCCACAAACAGCCCAATCATGTTCCATGTCACGACTATTTCTACGCTCTCAAAAACATTTCCTTCTGTGGGTTTCTTCCGAACGACCATAGGTATTTTGGATTCGTAACAAAGCACCCTAATCTTAATCGTTTTGCGTGCCACATTTTTATTTCGGATGATTCTACAAGGCCGGTAGCTGAAGCAGTTGGGTAAGCCTAGTTGCAAGGTGCAACACTTGCAACACATTTGTTCCAATTCAAAATTCATCTCATGGAATATTCACAATTGTTTCTTTAACATTATAGACGAGCATTTCAAAGGTTTTATCAGAAATTCCTGGAAACAGCATACCCTATTGAAGACATTTACTTGGAATGAAAAGCATTATCTATAGTATCTGCGAGAATTCTCGTTACATAAGCTCTCAGCTAACAAATGTACGACTAGCGAATACGTTTCGGAAGTACTTAGTTAATGGAGATTTATGTTTCTCCGCTAAATACTCCAATGACTTCAACTTTGAAATACATTATTGACGGACTGTAACTTGTGGAGACCAGATCCCAAGTGCACAATTATACTTATCGAGTCTCCAAAAAGGGTCTCCTCTTGTTAGCGGACGAATTGTACATTCCATTTTAGAATTAGTTAACAAGTATGTCAGTTCCTAGTGTATCGTTTGTGGTCATTGGTATTTGTTTGTAGTCTATTCCAATAGTAATTTAATTAAGATTAGAGATTTTATTCCGTCTTTTCCGACTTTATTGCGAACAACTTAATCTATCGGAAAGGAGTACAAGTTAAATTAGTAACAGAGCTTTTCATTCTTCGGTTGTGGTTGTGATGTACATTTCTAAAAGCATGAAATGGTTATATTGTTATGAGTAAAGTTAGTGTAAGCTGTTAATCAAGGACCACTAGAACGGATACTGCTGTATTATTGATGTTTCAATAAAACTCGAAAGGCTTCCATTAGTTAGGTTTTTAGTTTCGCTTGGTACATTACGATGTTGTATGATCTTTTGTATTGTCAAACTGCCTGCAGTGCTTTATCATTACTGTAGAGCATAGTAGTTGTGAATTCGCTACAAAAAGGCAACGAGTTAAGTTTCCTAAAAATTGAAATATGTAATTGACCTTTAGAAAAATTTTATTTATTTGATAGTATGACTTCAAATGTAATAAAGAATCAGTAAAATTACACGCTATCTCCGAATAATCTCGAAAAAAAAATTTGAATGTGAATGTATTCCCATTGAAAAAATGTTCAGGTTTAAAACATGTTCCAGACCTGATTTGATTGATGTGTGAAATGCAGATGTGCTAAAAGATTAACAGTTGCGTTGAATAAACGTTTGATCTTTGTTTTATGAATTTCATGACTAAATTGATGATTACTTCACATAGAAATATCTGAATAAGCACTGTCTACAACTCAAGTAGCACTCACTCACTGTTCAAAGTGCAAAAGGGCCAGATGAGGGCCACATCGAGGCCAGATGAGGGCCACATCGGGGCCAGATCCGGGCCACATCGGGGCCAGATCCGGGCCACATCGGGGCCAGATCCGGGCCAGATCCGGGCCACATCGAGGCCAGATCCGGGCCACATCGGAGCCAGATCCGGGCCAGATTAGAGAAATATGATAGGGATAGGACAGGACAGCAATTTGGTTGAGTGAAAATTGCCATTAGTTTTTAGCAGTCAGTAAGTTGACATTTTCGTAAATTTGGTTGGGTAATTTGAGAATTTGGTGGGTGCGAATAATAATTATCCCAGATATTATATGCAGCTCTGATAGTTTCTATTGTTCCTACAGATATGCATCAGTTCCTAGTAATTCATGTGAATCATTTGCAGAAATATTTAAGTAGTTTATCTTATTTCTGTATTATTTCCAAAAATTGACGCAATTAATCATATGTTTTACAAAGAAATCTGCTAGGATTCTTAGGGTATGATTCATAATGACAATGAGTTATGATTAGGTAAAAAAAATTCGTAAACCTAGCGTTTCGCTAAAATTACTGGGGTATTAAAATGTTCAGATAACCTTTATATAATGCCATGGTTCAGACATACACACACCTATTGGAAACCAAAAAAAGAATGCATTTATTTTACCATGAATGGTGGGACTTGAAAAGGTTCCTTTCCTATCATTAGTTATAGCATTCACCCATTCCACTCTGTTACTAACAATGAAAAAGTTAGAAAACAATTCCTTTATGATGGGCTACACTTCGGGAATTACTTAGCTGATGACCCACGCTATATAAATAACGCCATTCAATAGAAATAGCTGTTGGTCGGGCTTATGTGGATTCAAACGAGAAGCCTGTTGCAAAACGATTCTTATTGTATTGTTTGTCTAAGAGTTAGAAAGCAGATCACTAGAAGTATCGAGATGATGCTGTAGAGAATCGGAGAAAACTTCTAGAATTTGTACAGACGTCACTTAGCAGGTCTCATCGTTTAAAATAACAGTTCGGTAGAACAAATGGGGTTTTCTTGTATCGAATTGAAAATTCGGATAGGAGTATATTGCCAAGAAAAGTTGCTGTGGGAGAAGAATATGAAGGAAGGTAACCTTTCGTGAAATAACGAAGTCGAGATTTGATAGCGTCGACGAAAGTTGGGCAGAAAGGAAAAGGAACAGGTTGGAAATGGTTTGATATTAAGGAAAGGAAAGTTGTGCGTCTCTCACTTGGTGGGAAGCACACAGGAAGATTCATTCAGAGTATAATGTGATTCCACTTCCTGAGCACTTTCTCTCTTTCGAGAATCACGCTTGCAATATATTCTATTCAATTTTCTTAAGAGAAAAATACGATAAGTGTTGATTTTGAATGCAGTACATTAAAAGAAAGGGTTCTTTCGGGCATCAATCCATGTCTCTTGGGATGGCCTTTTATTTCAAACTCTCATGAGCACCACTTGGCCAGTAGAAATCTGCTCGTCCTATCAATTCAGTATGAAGCCAGCTCTGAGCGTGCTTTCTCCCGTTTTCATCTCACTCTCCTGCTTTGTCTCTGACTTTTTGGCTAATTTTATTAACTGTAGGTGCAGCATTGATATACGAATGATTAAATGAACTTCACTATATCTGCGAGACTGGCTATATTCATACATGATCATGTATATACATATATATATATGTATGTAGAATTCATCCAACTGAAACACGAGCATTTAGCGCTCTACGTGCATTGTGCAAGGACAACTTCTGGCAAACCTGTTTCTTGTACCATTCGAGAATTGACGCTGGACATCATTACCGTCAGTAACTTCCTGGGAGTCTTTCCTTGTCAATTATATTTGTGCTGAGAGGTTTTCGAGAGCGACAGTAAAGATTTTAATAGCGACACACAAAACGAGGAATCTTTGTCTTCTTTTCGGACCAATTTCGGAGTTCCTGTAATGAGGAAGCAACTTCTAATCCCTTAGGATCAGCCTTATCAGAATCTTTCCCACACTTTCACCAGTTGAACGTGAACCTCATCATCAAAAGGGTTGCACAACCCTTTCATTTTCAGAGACCATTAACACAATCAGCCTAATGATTGGTGAACTTTTCCTTTTCAAGTTGTTTCATGGAGGTAGATCTATCTATCCTGAACAGTGTGAAATGGATGTATGATTACTAAACTAGGAGCCTATAGCCTGGCGAATCAGCTACCAAAGGCTAAAAATTAAATCAGGTTATATAATAGTGAGGAAATAAATACAGTTTCTCCATTTTGCATATGAAAATCCAATGAGGCATACATAGATGGAACAAAATTCAACGGTCAGCAGGAAACCTTTCACGATACCAAGCTTTTATAAAGCATATAGTATGATTAGTATGCAACTGACAATGAGTATTACAGTTAGAAAATATATTTACTTAAACTACATACAAATTTCAACTTTTTACTGCCTTCCTTTGAAATTACAGCATGCAATGAAGACAATTTGCCCTTTGGAATGACACTCTGAAAGCCTCCTACTTACTCATGTCAGGAAAGGGTTGCTTACACAGTTTTACCTTCCGAAGTCTAGTGTAACTCGAACAAACCAGAATTTAAAGAATATAATTTCTGGAAGCAAATAATGGGAATTCGGATGAGTAAGAAGAACGCAGTGTCCTTTTTCAGGTTGTACCGTGTCGATATTTATTTTGTTGAGTGGGTGGTATTTTAATGCCGGACTATTTCCAGTATCGGATTGGTAGAAAAGAGAAAGTAGAAGAGTGATAATGTCGAATCATACAGGTACATGGTACAAGTAAATTTAGCACATACTTCGTTAGATGGACGAAAGTGCGTCAAAACTAACTGGGTGAAGCCAGTCATGTTAGTGTAGAGAGTGTATGGAAAGAATCCATTTCATGGACAGACTCCGAAGAACAATAATATATATTATACTGGAATTGTTTTATTCAGTCTCTTTCTAATCTTTCTTTTAACAAGAGCATCTCTCTCCTCCCTGTTCCTCGAATTCTCACATTTCCTCGTAGAGCAGCTCTGCAAATATCATTGTCAACAGAGCTCACAAGCACTTTGAGACATGAGTGGATCAGGAAAGGGGCTTTTAGGGCTTTGGCTCTACAGGATGGGAGACAGCACAGACTGGACACTCAAAGAAGGAATCACAGGCTCTACTGGACGAAATCCGCAGGTAATCAAACATTACAATTGCAAACAAGCTTTTGAAGACACGAATCCAGGATTAAAATATGCAAGTGATTTGTACTATTGCAAAAAGTCATTGCTTCGCATGCATGCTTTGTTAATGAATAAAGTGTTTGTCAAGCGATATAATCAAAATTTAAACTCGACAGCACATGGAGGAGCAAATGCGAAGCCAACCAAAGCTTATCGAAGGCCAGGGGGATGGATCTCATAATTGCGTTGTATTTTCCCTAAAAAATCAAGTAGGGGGGCTGGCCAGAGCTCTGAAAGTTTTTCAAGACAACGGGGTGAATGTGATTCACATTGAATCTCGGAAGTCAAAAAAGCGACCATCAGAGTATGAGATTATGCTTGATGTCGATTGTGACAATGTACTAATGGACGAAATCATGAAGACTTTGTCTCAAGAAGTTGCAGCTATAAACTTGAGCTCCTTCGAACAAGGACAGAGATTTCCACGACCCCTTCAAAGTCTTCAATCCATGAGTAGCTTTGGTAAGAGTGAAAACACCATTGTCCCAAGACTTGCACTTCCAATAGTTCCAATACTAAAATGCTTATGTGATCTCACATTGCCCCAGATTTCGGAGACATGCCGTGGTTTCCACGGAAGATTCAGGACATCGATCAAAGTCAGAGGGTACTTATGTACGGATCAGATCTGGACGCTGACCATCCGGTAACTTTATATTTACTAGCTACATTAGTCATTAACAAGCTTCGATTCTGCTCCCACTGCAGTTTTACCATTATGTCTACATGCACAAACAACTAATGCAAGTCTCAATTTGATCTAAAATATAACAGGGTTTCAAAGATCCTGTGTATCGCAAGAGGCGAAAGTTCTTTTCTGACTTAGCGAATGCTTACAGATAGTACGTTTAAATTTTAACTCAATCTAATATTTCCCGTTAAGGCTTTCATGTTGATATGCGTTGCTTATGAACTTTTTAACTTGTAGTGGACAGCCTATTCCAATGGTGGAGTACACGCCAGAAGAAATTAAGACATGGTAGTTAGAGAGTTATTACGATTTTTATAATGAGTTAACTTCAACGAGTTTCAAGCACTTAATTTGAATTCGTCGTATTATAGGGGAACCGTTTTTCGTGAGCTTCATAAGTTGTATCCAAAATATGCTTGCAAAGAGTACTTGGAAAACTGGGACCAATTGATCCAGTACTGTGGATATCGAGAGGATAATATTCCTCAGTTGCAGGATATCAACACCTTTCTTAAACGTACTGACGATAACTATGACATATTACAACTTACTGTTATTTAGCTAGACTCAAGTTAAGTTTTTCATTATGACAACTTTACTTGGGGTAATGTTGATCCACAGGGAAGACTGGGTTTCAACTCAGACCTGTTGCAGGATATCTTTCCCCTCGAGATTTTCTTGCTGGTCTTGCGTTTAGGGTGTTTCACTGCACTCAATACATTCGACATTCATCCGATCCATTTTACACACCTGAACCGTAAGTACATGGGAAATTAGTTTTAGAATAATTGATTAATTGTTGGCAGATTCATTTCGCGAGTGCATGTAAAACAGAGACTGCTGTCATGAGCTACTTGGACACATGCCCCTCCTGGCAAACCCTTCGTTTGCACAATTCTCCCAAGAAATCGGATTGGCATCCCTTGGAGCTTCCGAAGAAGAAGTTCAGAAGATAGCAACAGTAAGTTTGGAAATCTCCCATTGCCCCACATATTGTTAATAAGCTATTTGGTCATTTAGTGTTACTTCTTCACTGTGGAATTCGGGTTGTGCAAGCAAGACAATGAGTTGCGAGTATTTGGTGCAGGATTGCTTTCTTCAGTTGCAGAACTTAAGCATGCTCTGTTAGCCACTGAGAAAATAAAACCGTTTGAACCAGACGTAACTTGTACGGAAGAGTGTATCATTACTTCGTATCAAAATGCATATTTCTTCACGGACTCATTTGAAGAAGCAAAAGAAAAAATGAGGTAAATCGAAAATAGTTTTTTAGATTCTGAATTTGTCATGTATGTACACAAATAATGAGCATGAATTTATAATTGCTGCAGAGCATTCGCTGGAACGATTCAGAGACCTTTTGGGGTGCGATACAATCCCTACACCCAAAGCGTGGAGATTCTTAGTAATGCTCAAAAGATTGCAGCTCTCGTTTCCGAACTACGAGGAGATCTTTGTATTGTTCGGAATGCTTTAAAAAAGATACATGAGCAAGATGAGACTGTTGACGTGGAAAGAATCGCACACATGTTACAGGATGGAATCCAAATAGAATCTGGAGACGGAGACGGAGGAAATCTAAGTGGTTCGACTACTCCCTACTACGACAGAGACCGGTCAAGCCCAAATGGGGATCCTGATGTGTAAATTTCTAAAGTTTACAGCACATAAATCAAGATTTTGCTCGTTTTAAGACTATCTTTTGGTAGGTGTTTCTTTCTGTGCCGTATTATGTCATATTCCTAAATACACTGCTAGATAATCTTAATACTGACGAAGTTCTTGTATGATATCTTTATATTCATCTATGAGATAATGGTATTGATCATCACGTTCCGATGATACATGTTGGTAGTAGGCTGTAAGCACTACACTAGAGAATATAGCAGTAGGTTGAAAATACATGATCAGCATGAAACAGGGGATCAATCTCGGTCGGCGTCAGTAACAAATTTTAGTCTCAAGTTATATAAAAACTTATATAAACCTGTGCACAGGAACCAAAGTTACAATATTGATCAACATACTAGGTAGGAATACAAAAGAGTCGTAGCGTAGTAATAATACATTTTGTCTTGATTTTAATTTCAATTAACTACGACCATTTGAATAAAACAGCAACATATTTCTCTCACAATGGTGAATGGGAACAAATTGCACAGCAAGAATTGCGGGACCAAGAACTGTAGATTAGCTGAAACTTCGTTTTACTAATTAATCTACTATTAGAACTAGAATATATGCGTACTGACGATTAGAACATTTGGCTAATATATCTAGTTAATGTCTCGTAGACAGCTTTAAGTAGAAAAGTAGTACGAATTACGTTTACTGGATTAGACTCAAATTGCTGCACTGCAATTGATGGGTAGAACATGAGTACCAGATTAGTATTTTTCGGGGATGAAATTAAAGTCATACATCAAATCAATCTATTCTTTGCATTTTATTTATATTACTTGTTTTAATTTGCAAATATTACAATACTGAATAGTTTTAAGTTAGAATGTAAGCTAATGTATATAGATAATGCGAGTGCTCTTCTATTTGAAAGCACCACAACTGACTGTATATAATTGAAATGTTAGAAATAAATACTGCAGTCCGAATCGGCAATCGGAATGACTAGAGAATTACTTCTTTGAGATTATAAATATAATTACCCATATATGCATGTAAATCATGCGTCAGTTACAAGAATCTTGGAATGTTTGTTTTTAATGTTGAATGTCCAATATTTACACCGTTTTAACTGTGCTGGGGGGAGTGAGAGCAAGACTAGCTTCTTTATTCACAGAAAAGCTACGTTTCCGAGGACTCGCAGATTTCTCTAAGTGATAAGGTTTATCGCCTTCCAATTCGAAAATACTAGGAAAATACTGCCTATAAACTAACAGCACAACGGAAAATCCTATTACAGATCCAACCGTTACATCTACAAACAGAAGAAAAGATCATGAACTTGAGTTTCATTTTAAAGTTCCGATCCAAGAGTAAATACAAGACAAGTTATATTGGTTTAGCAAAACCCTGTTTTCTTACCTTGCCAATGGTGATGATAATCGCAAGTTCTACTTAAAGCAATTAAAGTAGCAATCAATAATGGTAGCAAGGATAAAATTAATCTCCAACTTTGTCCTCGACCGCGACTAGTAAAAACTCCCAATTGGGCAGAGAGGTACAGAAAAATGAATCCAAATACAGTAAAAGCCACTGAAAAAATACCAGATTTTTAACCTACACTATTGCCTTCATTTACATTCTACAGAATCTAGATAAATGTTATTTGCCATACTAGATGAATGTCCGCTTGGAAAACTGCGCCTGCCATCCATAATTAAATATCGCACACCCGTACATGGTTGGCTCAGCTCTGTAACTTTTAAGTAAGAATCCCCGTAGCACCTATTAAGATAATCTGGTCTTAACCTCCCTGCAAAACCAATAGTTCATTGTTAGATCTCTCACGGTTAGGCTACAACTTGAAACTCATAATTAATCAATACGATGAAGTTTTACCTACGACAATTTTAATGATATTCGTAAGAATCCCATTCAACGGTAACGCTAAAGTTGGAACGCACATCGATCTCAGCACACGTTTAGTATCTCTCGTCCCCCAATAAGTCCCCACCATCACAGCACCAAGTGAGATAATCGATATTATCTACAAAAAACCGAATCCACTGAACAATTCCTCCACCACTATCAATTCAAACCTTAATATAACATTAATTATCTCAGTCAGCCTCAACTTACATACAACGACAACGACGAAACAATCGAAAGAGTCATAGGATTTCTATACAACCAAAGCTCTTCAGGCTGCACGACACGAAAAAATGGTTCCGTATGTTCTGAAAAACTTTCAAAGAGATGTAATTCCCCAAGATTAGATATTATAGCACGATGATGATAACCATAATAATTTATCCATATACTATACATCGCAACAATTTCACGGATATTATTATATTGCTTACAAGAAAAGTGCAAATAAGATAACCCGAGTGGAGAACTCGATGAAAGCTCTCCTTCTCTTTACTGCATTGATCCCACTGACATTTGGATTTAACATCTTCATTCCCTCTCTGCAATATTTAATTAAGTCAAAACTAATGGTACACTTAATGATACTCAATAATGTGGAATGATTTAATGGGCAGATAAGCAATTAACTCAAGAAAATGCCACTCATGAATGAACAGATTGACAACTTGACAAGAAGTGATGATGATGACACGGAGAGAGAGAGCGAGAGCAGATGGACGGGAACTTTTCTCGCGGCAATCTCCCCATTGGACAAGATTCTCATTTTCACTCTGAATTCATTCGAGGAGGGAGCTCAACTTTCTGAAACGATTTTGTGTTCTTCCAAGTTCATAATTTCATAATATTTCTTGTCGGCAATTTGCTTTTTTCAAAGGTTTCAAAAAGCGAGTTTCAAAATTCTTTTTGGTTCTGCACTGGTGAGGTGAGGTGGGGTACGTAGTACGTAGGGTAGTAAAGGGGGGGGGGCGAAGAAGAGGAGATTTCGAATTGCAACGAATACGAAAATTGCCTACCGCCCGCCGTCAGGTAAGATTGTTGGTTTTGTTGTTTTGTTAATTAAGTAGAGAATTATTATGGTCCGGAATGTAATTGTTTTATAAGAAGTAAAGTCTTGCTAATCTCGATATAAGTTGTGATAAAGAATTGTTATTCTTTTAGTGAGGATGAGTGGAAGGGTAGGCTTGTCGAGGAAGTTTCCTCCTAAAAGGAAAACTAACGAGGATGTTAAGAGGGATGAGGATTCGTTCAAGAGTCCGAGAGTCGAGTTGGTGCAACGAAGTGCCCGACCTGTTTTTACACCTCCTGTAAAAATCAGTTCGGGTATTGCTGAGGTTCCTGTTCAGCCTGCAGGTATTAATTACAATTCATTACGAAACATGATGGAGCTATTTCATTTCTAACCTATTGGCATTTGTATGGGTTAGTTACGAAGAAGAATGTAGAGGCGACAATCACTGGGGAGTTCCCTGATTCTCCACCGTTGGATGGGATGCTAGATTCACCTGAGCGGAAGGCTGAGTTTGACGATGACTTTCCATTAAGTCCTATCGTGGGTTATCGGTATGGTAGTGATGGAGAAGTTTTGAAACCAAGTGCTTGGGGGAAAGCCGAAGATGGTGGCAACAAAGATGAAGCAGACTTCGGTTCGAAAGAAGAGCAAAAGGAGAATCAAGAGATGGCCGTGCAACTTCCTCTGGATCCAAATGTGTCGAAATTAATTCATGAAGGATTCACTACAGCTAGTGGAAAGCCTGTAAAAGTGTCTGAAGCAGCTTTGAGGAAAGTTAAAGCTATGTTTGATCCGGATGAGGTGCAGTTGCTGACTAAACCACTCTGTAATCAACCTTCAAGTTCAACCCAAAGTAATACGAGTACCTCTGAAGATAAAGAAGTTATGGAATGCATTGAAGCTTTTCTAATGGACGGCGACGATTTCTAAGAACTGAAGTGAAGTGTACAAAATGTTTCTGTGTATTCTATTCAATTTACATATTAATTTAGGTACCATTAACCTCGCAAGTGTACTTGAATATGAATGAATTTATGAATTATTACATGAGATGCGAAAGAATTATAGATTTTTTAATGTTCGTGAATTTCGTTTTTAACTGTAAATAAATTGTAAGCGTTTGCGTTATTCCTCGGGTAATTTTTCATCGTACTGTGTGACGTAATTTTAACTCGTGTACTTTCTCTTGCTAGTTTACAAAGCCATATTGTTGTAATAATATTGAAATTAATAGATCACATGCTTATCGACAGTGACAAATTGGCCATCGTCTTTCATTATTATTACTTTATTACTTTCCATACGTCGATGGATGAGGCCTGATACGATACTATTATTACTATAGGGCCATTGGGTGAGACAGGTAGATGAAACAAGTGCGAGATAGATCATGAACTTGAGGCAGTCGTATTTCTCACTAACAGTCTCGCCTAGTACACGATGCCGCAGAATCGCAGGTAAACAGTTCATAAAGGAAGACTGTGGGAAACAACCCACGAGCCTCAAAAGCTCTCAGCCTCTGAGCACACTCACTAACACTCTTCAGCCTCAGCAGCATTCTCCAACACGAGCACGTGGCCGAGGAAATTCTAATTGAAGAGTTATTAACAAACAACAGTTATTAAGTAAATTAGTATTTCTCTCAGGTTAATTGGAACTTGTAACTGTAGTCGGTAAGTAGTGGCTTTGATATTCCATTCTTTGTTTATGGGTATGTGTTGTTATTTCGAGTAAACATGACCTTTTACGCGTTCGATTTCAACAGATTATGTTGATAAATGGGCAATATGTCGAGAATGTTAAATTGACTATCAATTGTTTGATATTTACAGAAATGGGACTAGAAATAGTCAAAAATGAATCATCGGAAACCGATCGGGAGAATCGGAAACGGCCTGCAAAGCCATCGACAAATGGCAGTGGATTTCCACCATTGAAAAGTAAGCCTAAAGTTTTACAGAGTCAATTGGATAATGATAGGGAGTGGTTATTAATTACCTTAATATTTTGTGTGTAGAGC
>Ga0194135_10000896_pt1 | contig 17405 bp, 19 predicted proteins | sample LitLau_LLRF_2013_FD_134024 | JGI IMG/M metagenome (GOLD analysis project Ga0194135, IMG submission 134024) | Freshwater sediment microbial communities in response to fracking from North America - Little Laurel Run_MetaG_LLRF_2013 (version 2) | ecosystem: Environmental > Aquatic > Freshwater >...
AATTTGTAGTCTGGTAGTCCCTTTTCCTCGCTTTCATTATGATTAGCCCCTGAAACAATGGAGACTGATTGATGTCCGCCAACAGAACTCAATTTGTGCGACTACTTTGCGTCCCCACCCACTTCCACAACTTCACACACGTTTCCTTCCACTCAACTTGGGGATGAATGCTGAAAGTGGCTGTTGAGCTCTCAATCGTATTATATGCGTCGTTCCTACAACATTCGTCAGTCATCGATCTCAAGATGCGGATTTCTAAAATCTGCAACAATTTGGTCAAATTGGTAAGAAAATCAGATACTTCATTGAAACAACATGACCTGCACCTAACCCAAATACTTTGGGAAATTCCGTTTTTAGATCCTGACGGCGCTTCTCTCCAACAATGACACAGTACGCGGAGCCAATTTGGCCCAGTTTGGACTCCCGCCGTGCTGCTATGCTGCTGAACGACTTCCAGCACCACTACCGCCATTTCTTCACTCTCCATCGGAGACCCGCTCCGTTTTGGTCAGCGGCGAGACGGATCCGAAAGGAACGAGCAACAAGGACGAAAATGGATCCCCAACTGATCCAGATGAGGTCATTTCCGCTAATGTTACCGAGAGAAGAGAAATCCAAACGTTTCTGTTCCCTATGGAAGACCTAATTGAAGCAAGCAACACCAGTAGCCTCAGCCTCAGCAGTAACAAAATGAAGCGAACTCTGCCAAGTGATGCTGCTACAACTTCTGCCACCAATAGCGGCGACCTTGACAGGCGAAATAACGGAACCGTGAAACAGATGCCACCGGACTGGAAAACCCGTCTCCGGCGGGTCCTCTTCCAAAGTGTCAAGGAAAATCCTCCAGGAGATTCCAGGGATAGAACGCGTCTCAAATCGAAAGCCCTCTGGGAGAAAATATACAAAGCCCCACTCCAAGTGATTGACGCCGCGACGCGCCGTGAAATCCCAACTGACGGTGCACTAATCCCACTGGAATCCATGTCAGACCCAAATGAACGCATCTCTGGCGTCATGGTCAGCACTGAGAAGGGAATTGAGCTGAGGACTTCAGAGGGTTTGCAGGATGCGACGCCGCTGGAGGTAGAGGAATCACGGTTGGACCCTACTGCTGGACTTTGTAATTGTCACTTGATCTATCACGGCGATACTCTTCTCGCCTATTGGTCCGTTGGATTCTCTGGGAATAATTTAGAATATCTCGTCTACCCACTTCCGCATAACGTACCAACTCCGCCGATTTTCGAAACCTTTCACCCCGACCCCATCCTCCGACCTTCTCCGATTGACTTGAATCCGCTCATCATGTCAAGGTCAAACATTGACGAGGTCCCATTCCAGGCATCCCTGGAATTTGGACTCACGGAACCCGCATCCTCACATTATGCTCACGCACCTCTGCCACCTCCTCCAAAGCCAACGATAAGTGGATTCCAGTATTCATTTCCACCAATGGGAAGTGTCGGAGCTAGTTTCCCGTATTTTGGATTTCCGCCGAATCCGAACTTCATTGGACATGCCCAGGAACAGGGGTTCCTTGTTCCGAACTTTGGATTTGGAAGATACCCACCACCGACGCATGGACAGGAACTGCTCTGGCAACCACCGATTGGGCCACTCCGGAAGCAAGCTGAGGAAGACTGGTTACAGAATCCTCCACTACCGCCACCACGATTTCAAGTGGGCGGAACTGGACCGCTGGACCCGTTCAATCCCAATCATCCCAAGTCGATCCAAGAAATTCTATTCCACGGAAACGTTGGAGGATTTCCAGGCGGATTGACAGGAGTTCGTCCCCCGTTTAGGAGTGAGGATGGCCCACTCCCCCATGGACCCGGACCAAGCTCTGGCATTGGCATCTACCCACCGGAATACGACCAGTACCCGAGACATCCCGAGTACCCGAGCCCAAATCCTGGCCAAAACTATCAGCCACCACGAGACCAAGTTGTACGAACGCGACCCCCTGGGATCTACGTTGATGAGCTTGGAGGAAGGAGACCAGAAGATCAACTGACCAATTATCCAAGACAGCCTGGAAACTACAATTACAACGACAGAGGAATTAGCGACAGACCAACTTATCAAAAGTATCGAGGCGAAAAAGAGGATTGTTACAAAAATGATTGCTTCGACCGGTACGGAGCGGATCGACTGAAGGACAGAAGAATTGGATTGAAGTCAGGAGGACACCCCAACTACCAGAGTACAAGTACGAATTCCAATAACAAGGTACGGGATCGGGATGGAAGGAAATTGGTCAAAGACAAGGCTAAAGCTACCACTGAGTCCGGCTATGTCCTCAACTTTTAACAAAGAAAACAAGCAGTTTCAAAACTGCGCCGTGTATACTTTCAACATTTTGTCTATTTTCAGCTTTTATTTACGCCCTTCCTTTGCTAACTTGTAATAGGGGAATTGTGAACAGTTGGCGGAGGGAAATAAATCGTGAATCGACTAAGGAAAAAAGTTATTACGGCAGTTGACTTTAAGGATTTGGGTAGCATTATTAACACTAGCACCCGGATCATGGCGTATCTTTTCGAGTTATGCTGCCAAGTCTGTGTTGACAATTTGATACGGCCATGCCTATTCCACTTCCGAATCCAACATACAAGGGCCAGGTTCTCCCTGAAATTACAGGAAAGCTAAAATCAGACATCACAAGCAATTAATCTGGACTCATGAGCAGAGTAAATGTGAATTTGGGAACATCATCCATGATTTATGAAAGAAAGACCAGCGAAGCGAGTGGTGGTAACTCACGTTTGAAGATGACGAGTGATAGGGCAGCTCCCAATACAACGCCAGAGCCTATAATAGATTAATAACGTAAGTAATGAATTCGGTTAATTGAGTTTACTGCCAGAGGAATCTCCACTTTACAAATCAAATTCAAGTCAATTTACAATAGTCAGAAATTACCGGTTTTAATGAGCACGTCTGATAGGCATTTGTCGAGCGTATCCGGTATGAAATCTTCTGATTTAGTAGAACTAGGAGGTGCCATTGCTTCTAAATTTCCTTATTCAGGATCAAATCCCTAATGTGTCAATTAGTCAAACAATCAATTCTAATTCAATTTCAAAAATTACGAAGAAAACCGTTTCAGAATTCCAATTAATTGCTTGTGCTTGAAAGTAATTTTTCCCGCACCCTTTGCATGGATTTCTCAAATTCCCAAATTCAATAATTAAGAAAAGGCGCGAAAATGGGCAAATCAAAACTTTCAAAAAACACGTGCAAAAGAAAAGAAAAGTCACAACAACAATTAATTGAAAATTGATTAATTAACGTGAAGTAAATTAAATGATCGATTAATTCCTCCAAAAGGGACAAGGATGGACGGGAACGGGAAAAGAAGACAGAAGGGGAAGAGTGAGCTGTGGGATGCACTTCCAGAACATCCTAGGCTGACCAATCTCAAGGCAGATTACGCTTCAATTCCAAAACAGGCGATTCCGGTAATAATAATTAATAAGTAAACTACACTCCTCAAATAATTGATTGCCATAAGCTTTTCTCCATTTCTATCTCCAGGCCCTTGAAGACTTTGCATCTCCACATATCAAGTCCTTCGACTGGGCGATGGACGAAGGACTACAAAAGGTCATCGGGAATCTCTCCTCGATTAATTTCGAGATTCCGTCCGGGCATAAGATCATGCTCCGTGTTACGGTAAGTCCCACATTATTTACAATGAATAGTGGCCCTCCAAGGGACAGCATCGAGTCCCATTGGATGACCGATGACGACGGACATTTTGATGAATCTCACACTCACTGTTCTTCTTGTCTTCAGGAAGCGAAGCTATGTGCCCCCACAGTTCCCACTGGGACCGTCGGTGCCCGTGACTTTAAAGTGTATCCAACGGAGTGTCGTCAGAGGTATACAACGTACAAGGGGAACTTTAGCGTAACTTTGAGCTGGTGGTTAAATGGAGTCCGACAACCTTCCATAGAAAAGTCTCTGGGCCCGTTGCCGATTATGGTTAGGGTAAGTGATCAACGAAGCTGGCTTGTCGTAGGCATAAACGATTTGTTGTCTGGTCTGGGAAATTCATAGTAACGTTTTCTGATCAACCCTTTCTGCACTTTCAGTCTAGGCTCTGCAACCTCCGCGGTGCTTCACCAAAGGAATTGGTCGCCAGAGGGGAACATGATACCGAGTTTGGGGGATACTTTATTTGCAAAGGACATGAGAAGTTAATTCGGATGTTGCTAATGACCCGAGCCAACTACCCACTCTTCCTCGTCCGCTCCGGTTGGGAAAGTCGTGGAAAGTTTTTCTCCGACAAAGGAGTCCTGATCCGATGCGTCGGTGAGGATCGGACATCCACGAATAACGTCCTCCACTACTTGACTGATGGGAGTATTAAGCTCATGTTCAATGTGGGCCGAGAACTCTTCTTTGTTCCACTGATGATGATCATCAAGGCCACGGTGGACGTCACGGATGAATTCATTTATACTCACTGCATGGCCGGGTACGAAGAGGACCTCTTTTTCAAGAGTTGTGTCACTGACATGCTCCGGGACTTACATCGAGACAAGATCCATGTTCACGAACAAGCTAAATCCTTCATTGGTGAAAAATTTCGGGCCCGAGTTCAAAGAATCATCGGAACTTGGACGTCGAATGCTCAAGTTTGCGATTACTTAATTCAGTAAGCTCAAGTGATTATCAGTTCACCTCTATCTCTAGTCGCTAAATTGTTTATCTCAATTTAATGGGTAATGTGATCTCTCTCCATAATGTTTCTTACTTAGGAACGGAATTTGTATCCATTGCTCCACACCAATGGAGAAATTTCATACGCTCGTCTTTGCGTTGCAAAAATTGTATTCCGGAGTTCAAGGGAAATGTGCCATGGAGAGTCCGGATCATGTCATGCTCCAAGAAGTCCTTCTTGGGGGTCATCTCTATCTCCAACTGCTCAAGGACAAATTATTTGGATGGCTCAATGCCCTCCAGTTCCTGGTGGCTCGAAAGTTGAAACACCAAAAAACTCCGGAACCCCTCAAACCGAGTACGACGCCTTAATTTGCAATATTCTGAAACGCATTTTAATTGCAAACCTAATCAGTCTGCCTGATTTTTCATTTTTTTTTTCAGCCGAGTTGGCTCAAGTCCTCATGAGCAGTGGCCAATTTGATAGAAATTTTGAGACTTTCATAGCCACTGGGAACGTACCGCTGAATACGGGCCAGGGGCTCACCCAAACGCAAGGGCTCACCATTATCGTTGAGAACTTGAATCGGCTCCGTTATTTGGCTCATTTCCGCTCGGTCCATCGCGGTGCCTTCTTCCAGGAACTCCGGACCACTGAGGCTCGTCAGCTCCAGCCGGATGCATGGGGGTTCATTTGTCCGGTCCATACACCGGACGGTGCTCCCTGCGGCCTCCTGAATCATTTGAGTGCATTCTGTGTTGTGGTCACGGAGTCTCAGAATGATTCCGCCTTAGCCTCAGTCCTCGTTGAGCTCGGCATGATCTCCATTGATCAAAAGTGTCCGTATAAAGTGAGTGAGTGCTACAAGGTGATTCTGAACGGGAGGATTTTTGGATTTGTCCATGACGGCAGTGCACAGAGCTTGGCTGAACAACTTCGGATTATGAAAGTGAACGGTGACAGGGTAAATTGACGGCGGTCCAATCGAACCTTTTTACTTTACAAACAAAATACACGAACGGAACTTCAAATCTAACTTTTTCAGCTAATACTCACGTCATCTTTATTTTTTGGCTTGAACAGGTTCCAAAGTATACAGAAATTGCACTCGTACCGAAACGACACAAGGGCCAGTTCCCAGGATTGTTTCTCTTTACCAGTTTAGCAAGGATGATGCGGCCCGTCATCCACCTCGCAACGGGGAAACTGGAATACATCGGGACCTTTGAACAACTCTACCTTGACATTTGTATTGTTCCGGAAGAAGCTTATCCCAAGGTAAGCATTTCATCTGGATTCTCCGATCGTCCACTGCGTATCCCATTTTCCTATTGCGATCGCCGTGAGGCGATGGAGAGAGCGGGGATGCTATTTTGAAAATCCACTTTTCTACCCCGCAGATCACGACACACCAAGAACTCAACGAGCGAATGTTCCTGAGTCACTTGGCCTCCTTGATCCCAATGCCTGACTGTAACCAGAGTCCGCGTAACATGTACCAATGTCAGATGGGGAAACAAACAATGGGAACCCCATACTTGACCTGGCACCGCTTCGCAGAGAACAAATTGTATCGTCTCCTCTTCCCTGGGACGCCGCTCTTCCGCCCTGTCCACTACGACTATCTCAAATTGGATGATTACCCTTCGGGGACGAATGCGATCGTGGCTGTTATTTCATACACAGTAAGTTCCTTTCCTCATTCATATATAAGTTCCCATTCTACGTATATTCTTATTAGAATTATGCCAGGCCAAATGTCATTCTTGTATGAATTTTCCAGGGGTACGACATGGAAGACGCGATGATTATCAGTAAAACGTCCTTCGAGCGTGGATTTGGGCATGGCTGTATCTACAAGTCGGAACACATTGACCTCAAGACCGTTCTCCAGAATCCGTCCACTCAGAGTGTTTTCGTGAGGGATCCATCAGATACGAGGTTGACGGAATTTATGGGAGTTGATGGTTTGCCACACATTGGGGTGGCACTGGAGAAAGGAGATCCTTACTACTGGTGAGATTTTGATTGTACCTATTTAATTGATCACGGCTGGCTATGGATTTAGTGGGGAGATTCCCATAACTTCTTTGTGATTTTGGTAGTTTCTTCAATGCGGAAGAAGGGAAATACACCGTGAAAAGGTTTTCTGGGATGGAGCGGTATTACGTGGACAGTGTGAAACTAAAAGGGAATGACGTTGGGACGTTGGAAAAGAGTAGCATCGTCGTCACATTCCGCATCCCAAAGAATCCCCGGATGGGTGACAAGTTTGCCTCCCGTGCAGGTCAAAAAGGGATTTGCAGTTACCTTTGGCCAGCAGCAGATTTACCCTTTACTGAATCGGGACTCATCCCGGACATTGTCTTCAACCCCCACGGTTTCCCGTCTCGGATGACAATTGGTAAGTGCTCTCACGCCTATCAAATCTTAATTACTCCAACTTTGATTTTTATTTTAATTTATGTTGTTTTCCTTCCGGTTGTCCTGTATAGCCATGATGATCGAGACGATGGCAGGGAAGGCAGGATCCCTCCACGGTCATGTCCATGATGCGACTCCATTCAAATTCTCCGAAGACGATCCCGCAATTGACTTTTTTGGACAACTCCTGGAGAAAGGGGGCTACAACTACTACGGAACGGAGAGGATGTACAGTGGGACGGACGGGAGAGAACTGACTGCGGACATTTTCTTTGGGATTGTCCACTACCAACGCCTCCGGCATATGGTGTCTGAGAAATGGCAAGTGAGAGCTACTGGACCCATTGACGCCGTCACGCACCAACCCAACAAGGGCAGAAGGAAAGGTGGTGGGGTTCGATTCGGTGAAATGGAGAAGGACGCACTCCTCTCTCACGGCGCCGCCTTCCTTCTCCAGGATCGTCTCTTTTACGGCTCGGATCGAACTACGACCCACATTTGCACCGACTGCGGCTCCATCCTGTCCCCAATTATTAGAATCCCAGAAGCTCCACCTGGAACGAGAGTGGAAATTCCGAAAATGAAGTGTGCCTTGTGTGGGAAGGAGGACTGTATTGACCTTCTCGAGATCCCATACGTCTTTAAGTATTTACTCGAACAATTGGCTTCTGTAAATATTAAGATCAAACTGGACACCACTCATGTTTAGGAATTAAAATTCTGAAATATTCATATCCGTAAGTAAAGTTTTGCCACAAATACAGTACTTGCCTCTCAATAATGACTTATTCCCTCAAAACAAGCTTGTAATTGAGCAGGGAACGCGTGCTGGGATTCTGAAAGAGCTGAAGGTCATTCCGGTGTTGGAAAAAACGGTTCGGAGTAGGTTTCTTGCCCTGCGCTCCCACTCCGAAAGAACGCAAATAGAATCCAATAAAACCGAACGAACGCCACTACGTCCATTGTCCGCATATAAACTCTCTCGTCCTCTGCAAAATATTCGCAAGGAACAGACGCAGGCAGAGTTTAGTTGGAGATTGTGAATTGGTCACACTCCATCTCCTCCTCATTATTATTCACCCCGTTCCCCACAGCCTCATTCTCATTGCAGATTCGCATTTGCATTCGCAAAGACTTCATTTCTTCTGCAAGGAAACAAACTCCTGGTTTTGAAAACAACAGTTGCAAGCGTCAAGTCGAGTTCTTTTTACGACGTCCCCAGCAATAACTAACAACGTAGTTTCGACCTATCACGGATTTAAATTAAACGACATTTTAGGTGAGGTTGGATGTTGTTGGAAGTTGTGATTTACAATGAAAGAGAAAATCCGAGGCCAAAAAAGTCGGGAGTGAGAGTGTGAGCTAAAACTATAAACAACAAGGTTCAACAACACGGATTCAAGGTCATCTCATCCAATCGCATCATCCCCGCAGCCTCACGTCGTCGCCAGTAGTTGAGCCTTCCGTCGTCGTGTCGTCAGCAGGTGAGAAAAGCAATTATTTGTCAGAATCGGATGTCGTTTTTTGGCATCGCCGCCATTCGCAATCTTTGCCGAATTTTTTCCGAAATTGTGAAACAATTGCCTATAGCTTCAAGGCATATTATCATCTCCAGTCTCCAGCATACAAAGTCCATTTTTTTCTCTTCCTGATCTCGATCTTCGTCGTGTTCTATTTTTAGCTCCGCACTAACTATCAGAAGGGAAGGAAAAGCATGTGCGTTTGAGGGGCGGATGGGAGCACTTTATTTGGAGAATTAAGCTCACAAAATCTTAGCCTTTGCCTTACGAGATCTGTGAGACCTATGACTAATTTTAGTGTTACTGAGCCACTGGACTGTCGAATTCTCTGGAAAACACGCTACGGTTGCCTGAAGTTGTGTGGTGACTAATCGCAATCGCATTCAGTCGCTCCACTCAAATTACCACAACAGAACCAAATATCTCAATTTCAGAGGGTCGGACAGTTGGGGTCATCATCATTCATCATCCCCCACGTCTAATTTTAGCCTCTCATTAGGCTCTTCTTGATTAAAACTTGAACTTTCAAGTCTTGTGGTTTCCTCTGCGGTTCCTTCTTGTTTTCTTGATTGTTGACGAGAGTGGTGCGGATAGAACGATTTTTGTTTTTCTCGCTCAAACAATACACACTTCCCTTGTTACTTTCATCATCGTCTTCGTCACCTTCCCTTTCTCACCTGACTTCCTTTGTCACTTTGGTAAAGAGAGGCCCAAGCCGAGCTCATCTCTCTCATCCCCCAGTCTCCAGAGATTACGCGGACCGACTCATTCCGCTTCTTGCAAGTGGAATAATTCCAAAAGTAACCATTAAAGAAAAACCCAAGTCCAGATTTAGTAGTGTTGTCCTCTTGAGGGTAATTCTGCCCTTCTAAACTACCAGTTAGTGGATCCCAAATTGACAATTGACAGACAATAAATTGTTACCAGCAGTTCAGTAACCTCACCATCACTCCCCCTGCCCTGTTTTCCTTGTCTAATCTACGCCTCTGTCGTGTCCAGGAACAGTTCCGGCCTATCGCATAAGATTAAAGATTACTTCCGTTTCGTTTCCTCTCCAAATTCCACAACTTGCGTTCACCTCTACATTCCAAGTTCCGTTTCTCTGCGGCATAGTTTGTGATTCCGTGGACTGGATTTCTGGATAAATCCATTGAATCCAGGAACTTGAGAAACCAGGAGAAGGAAGGAAGCATTGACCGCAAGATTGTAAAAGCGAAAACAGTCAGAAACTCTCAAAAGTGTCATTTTATAAATAGCTTATCAAAGTCAAATTGTCAATTCAAGTGGTCGTTTCCTCATCCTCCTTCATATCGAGCCCTCTCGTGACTCGTGTCTCTTCTGTTGCTAATGCAAGGAATCAAGGAGCATTTCCCCATACATTTCAACCAAGACGCCTTCCAGCTCTTCCTCCTTCCTCTTTTCACGTGAAGTTCATTTCGAGTTCCAAGGTCAAAAGGCCAAGTGCATCTTTGTGAATTTAAATACAAATCTGACAAGGAAAGTGGGGGAGCGTGCGATCATTGAAATGAGCTTTAAGTTTATTGGGATTGCCCGTTAGGCAGAGTTCGATTGGGAAATGAATGGAATGGAGATGTGACAAGATTAATCCCTCTGAGCCATCGCTTAAGAACAGCAGGGCGGAGAGAAACAGATGAAGATGAAATTCAAGAGACAAGTCCCGTTGTCTTTACTTATTTCCATTCGCTTTCCTTGGTTTTCAATCAGCAAAGGCACGCAACATGAAACAGTCAGTTAGGTGACTGTCCTAGTTTCGGAAATTCGGAATTGGCCATGTTACGCTAATACGAATACGTTTACGCTAATTACGCTAACCTAATCGAATTAATTAAGGACTTCTAATTTAAAACTTTCTTTTTCCATTCTTTGTTCCACGGAGGGGTCCCTTGGCTTGGCTCAAAAGGCAAATAATGGTCTTTTCTTCCCCGCTTCCGATTTTATGATTTCGGAAATGAAAAAATTGAAGACGGTTGAGCTGTTTGTTGTCATTGTTGCGTGTTAACTGATTGGTCCCTCCTTTCCCTTCCTCTGTCCTATCATCATTATCCCTGTTCTAGATGTGGAGGCACATTTCGTGACCTAGTTCCATTTCCGTTCGTCTTGTGGCATTTTAGACCACAAATATGCTACTGACTGCGGCACAGTAGTATATGAGGACTAACTGCTCTTGACGTAAGTTATTTTGGAATTAGTGTGAACTCTTCAGGAAAAGTAGGGAAAGTGTTAACTGAATTCACTGAAAGAAAGTAGAAAAAACATAATTCTTCTTCCTTTACATCGATGCTCATTTTAGCCGTCTCATGCCGTCGGGGATGTTTATTGAAAGAAAGTTGTAGATTTTTGGTTAGTAGATAGACAGTTTTGGCTTTGAGGGAAAACGTTTTTGTAAACTTGTAGGAAGCAGCCAATCAGCAGACTCACGTCATTTCCAAAACTAATTAAACTCCGTAGGAGGCTCATTAGAAGCTCCGCCACCCCCACCCACACTGCTCCTAAATAACATTGAGAGCTTGGATTTGCATGACTAAAATAGGAGTGAGAACTCTTTCTAATGTCTAAAACTAAAGTTAGAGTGATAAAGCGTTCATTAACAACGCGCTAATTACTACACGAACAACAACATCCTCACAAGGAGATGAGAGCCTCTGTAGCAGTCCTTAGTTTCACCATCAACCTCAGCATAGAAACAACAACAGTTATCCCCCTCCTCTTCTTCCTTAATTAATTTAGAGAAAATACCGCCTGTGTGTCACTAATTCCAACCTTTTCTCGATTCTACTTGTCAACAGGAACGGAAATGGAACATGATCATGGACAGGAACTCGTCAAATGCGTAAGGAAAAACCATATAATAATTATAAAGATGGCTTCTAAAGGAGTCGTGATGAGGGACATTGACCTTGTGATGGACTATTTTATCAAGTATTTCATGTCCTACCTGTTGTAGGTCCTCGTTGGAGATACGGCCGTCGGAAAAACGCGACTCATCTGTGGGAGGGCTTGCAATGCTCGAGCTTCCCTCCGCCAACTCTTTACCACCCACGTCCCGACTGTGTTTGCAATTGACCAATACCGGATGTATAAAGAGGTCCTGGAACGGTCCATGTCATTCGTCGATGGGGTCCATGTAAGTCAAGAGTCAACAGGGATGGCATGGCCTGTCATGCTCACTTGCTCCTCTGCATTCGCTTTTGTCATTAAATTGTGCCTTCTGAAGGTATCGCTGAGACTTTGGGATACTTTTGGTGATCATGAAAAGGATCGTCGCTTTGCCTACGGTCGCTCAGATGTCGTCCTCCTCTGCTTCTCCGTCGGAAGTCAAAATTCTTTGCAGCATTGTAAGACGACGTGGTATCCGGAAATTCGGAAATTTTGTCCGGACACGCCCGTCATCCTTGTCGGTTGCAAGGTGAGTTGGGGTGGGATCAAGGGAAATTGACAGCCAATCACATTTTCATGAATTATTTTGAAACTTTGCAGAATGATTTGCGGTTTTTAATCAGCGATCCCGCCTATGCGGAATGTTGTCGTGAACGGAGTTTATTCTTTGTAAGCAACTTTGTTCAATCATACATACCTGAGTTTTTTTTATTATTTTAAATTAACCTCAACTTGATTACATTTTATTCCTCAGCGTCCTATACGTGAGAGTGATTTGGTGATGGCGGACCAGGCACGGGCCGTGGCCAAAGAAATAGGGGTCCCTTACTATGAGACTTCCGTTTACACTTACTATGGAGTGGATCAAGTCTTTGAGAATGCAATTAGGGTTGCCCTACTTGCCAGGAGGAGTCAGAGATTTTGGATGACAAATTTGAAACATGTCCGACAGCCTTTACTTCAAGTACGGCAAGCCAATCAAATAATTCCCTTCAAAGTTAACAATTTCTGAAGACTTGAACAAAGTTGGTTCTGTATTCTGTGATCATGATCATGATCAATTTCTACATTCTACTTAGGCTCCATATTGTCCACCAAAGAAAGAAATTACGTGCATCCCCGTATGTGCTGGAGATTACTGGAACGCAGTTGAGAAGATGCTGATTGAGCAGGAGTTTCCTGATCTCGTTTTTCTCATTGGTAAACTTCTGTTCACTTCTCTAGAATCTAAAGTCATATTGCTTTTATTCATTAAATTCATGCTCATTTGAGAACAATAATTGATGCTCATTGTAGGAAACTCGGAATTGTTTGCCAATCGTTTTGTACTGGAAGCAGGTGCAAAGAAATTACTAGAATTCTCTCATCAGACCGCCTTTGGAGTGGAGAGAAGAAATAGTGAAAGTAGCATCGTAAGTTCTAGCACAAGATTTGCATCTAAATTAGTTAGGAAGGTAGAATTTTCGGGCCATTCATAACTTTCATGATTTTGCAGTCGGATTTTTCTGAGGTCAACATTAGTTTTGCCTCTTCCATCGCGTCCTAGCTACAAGCATGCGCACTTTAACTTTCTCATACCATTCATAACTTTTTGATGGAATGCCGCCACTACTAACGTAAAATGCGTACTACGTGTGTACAACTTTTAGTAGTAAGCATGCGCACCAACCAACTTTCTAATTTCATTTCTATTCATAAGTTTTTTGAGTTCAAGTTTGAAAGTTTTCCTGCGCAATGGTGAGAATTATGAATGAAAGTAAGAATGCTTCGTTGGAATGAATTTAATAATTTGCATGATAGATTAATCCACTTCCTGCGCTCTTTCGTTATTTTTCAGTTGATAAATCAAGGGAGTCAAGAAATTGAACTTTATTCCATTAATCACGAATTCTTCCTGGAAATGACCTCACGTTTCCCTTTTCTTATTTCATATAGGCAAGTGAAAGTACTACTGGAGAAGAGGAATGTCTGCTAGGACACGCTGATAACAGCCCAATTTTAATTACTACTCAGAGAAATACTCAGAAACTTGATGATACTGGTGGCGGTGGTGGTGGTGTGAATGGGAATGAGGATGAATCAATTTGGTCATTGATTCAAGGCGTGAGATTACAAGAACCAGGGAATGGAACTGGAAATGTACAAATTCGGATTCAGATGAGGTCAAATGCAGTTTCCGTCCGGGCATTTGCTGCCTACCTCCATTTCCTCTACTTGGGAAAACTTCCAAAAAATACTCCGCACACTCTACTCCCAGTAAGTATTGACTGTTGGTAATAATGTCCGTAAATGGATACCTGCAATTAATTTAATCAACTTTTGGGAAACAGGAACTAAGAAGACTTTCAGACTCTTTTGAATCCTTGGATTTCTCACATTATTTAACTTTTTACGCCGATTCCGACAAAACCATGATGACGAGATGCACAAATCTTCATCATACAGTAAGAAAGTGTCACGAGAACATTTAGTTTCATTGAGAAATCATCCAGTTGCGCTGAATCCCTGTTTTCAATTCCGATTTTTTTCCAATAATTCCAGATCCTCTCCAAGTCCATGTGGCGGAATTGTCAGTTGAAGAACTACACGGACGTTGTTTTTGAGTTGGACGATGGAAGTGTGGAAGCGCACCGGGGGATCCTGGCAAATCGGAGCGATGTCATGGGGGCCATGTTCACTGGAGACTTTCTGGAGAAGCATAGTCGAGTCGTAAGTATTCTCTTGTCCAGTCCAGGATCCTTTCCTCACCAATGCTGCCCAGGTTGCTTCAACGAATATTTCTTTCAAGGTAACCCTCCCAGGAGTAAAAACGGAAGTGTTCTGGTACTTTCTGGAGTATATCTACTTGGATAAACTGGAAAGTCATCAGAAATCCATTGATACGTCCATGCTCCTCATCGAATTGGCCAACCGTCTCTGCCTCCCTCGTCTTATCAACGTTCTGGAAAGTATTCTCATTGCGGAAATGCGGAAAAGTGAGAGTTCGTCAGAAGTACTGGAAAATTGTATTCGCATTGTGGAACCCGCCCAGGTAACCCAGAATCTTGGAAAACCTTGATTAGTAAGTGATGCTGAGATTATAATATTCTCCGTTTTCGTCTCACGCAGCTCCACAATGCAGAAAGACTTGCTGAATTTTGCATGATTTTCATTGCCACAAACTATGATGACATTTCCCGGAATCATGGGAAACTATTCAAGGAATTGGACCCTGAGAATCGTCAATGGGTTCTGCAGAACCGTTGGCCGCCTGTCTGGTAAGGAAACAACACTATGGACCCCATGAAGGAAATGCTTTCCCTATTAAGATCGGAGTGGAGTGGAACCAAGAAGTGATCTTTGACCTTTTCCGAATTTTAGGTACGTGAAAGACTTGGATTACTACCACAAGGCACTGAAAGAACGTTACAAATTAGACACGGATCACAAGAAGAGTCGGAAGCGAACGAGTTCGGGTTGCTTATGTTTTAGTGGCAAGTCAAGCCGACGGGGACGACAGTTCCAGGCTCCGCCGCCGGAAGTCAAACGAATCATTGATGAATCATCACAAAGTCTCTCCAGCAGTTGCACAAATTAATTAATTGGTTCATCATAATCTAAGCAGCAGCTTCCAAATGCCTCAAATCAGAATCCTAACTGTAATAATTTATCGCCTCAACGTCTTTCATCCATCCGTCATCTCCTTCCTAGTTAGTCCCTGACCTGCTGACCTCCCAGATGAAGTCTGGTCCTGCTTGGTATTTTCGTATCTTTTTTTTACCGATACAATTAGGTTAATTAAAATTCTCTAACTTTGTTACATTGTAATTGTTTTTACTTGATTCAAATAACAATTGGCTTGCAATTTCTCATTCAGACTCGCTGAAGAGGTAGGTTTTGAACAGTTCTACTATTCTAACACCGCTTGAGCCTTGACCAGTTTGTGATTTGTGATCCAATGGAACTTGGCATCACCTTTCTCCCGGATTGATCTTTGGTGGTACTATTCTAATTGATGGAATAAATTAAAAGAATTGATATCGGAGGAAGGAGGCGAGTAAGAGCTAAAACTGTTCATTATTGGATTCACTCATCGCATCTGCTCACTCTAAAACCCTCACTTAACTTTACGTTTCCACTAATTTTGACTGACTCGAGTAATGGTAGTTGAATAATAGAAGAGGTGAAGTTTAGGCATCTCGTTGCTCTACTTTGTTGCTTCTTTCAAATAGGCAATCAAATCCTTTCGTTGATCTGCTTTGGAGAGACCGGCGAACACCATCTTGGTTCCAGGGATATACTTTTTGGGATTCTCCAAATAGACGAACAAGGTGTCCTCACCCCAGGTAATACCTACGGAGGAGATTGGATTAGATAAATTACACTTCCTTGACTTCTGGCCCAACAAAGTAAAGCGGGGATGGTTACCTTTGGCTTTGTTCGCATCAGTATAGGTGAAACCCGGTGCTTGTCCAGTTTTCCGACCAAAGAGTCCGTGAAGGTTGGGACCCTGTTTGTGTTTCCCACCCGCCTGGAAGAGAAGTAGAAAGAAGTGATTGCTCCAATTTTCAACGGAAACGGGTGCAAAGGCCCTCCCTTTGGAAATAATTCATGATTGTGATGATTTATACCTCAGTTGTATGACACTGGGAGCACCGAGTCTTGAAGAGTCCTTTCCCCTTTTCAACGTCACCCATTTTCCCTTTTGTTTATACCTGTTGGCCAAGTAAGTAATTGTTAGATCTTCGGAGCATGAAAGAGGGATAGTTCACGCACGTCCAAATCTCAAGTGTTAGGATTTGCTAGTGTTTCAAAGGTCAATTAGAATGTGGAGCACAGAACTTCTCTCAAGTTCACATGAGCCTAATCACTTGACGTTATCTTTGCCAGCCCAGCCTTACCAAAAGAAAGATCTATCTATAAAAGCAAACGATTATATACCGGTTTCCCTTCCTCGTGGAAAATAAAATGACTCCGCACACCATGATGAACGCGTTGCCTTTCCTCCTCTTCTGCTGGTATGGTGGTGGTGAAGATCATGCTGTAAAACTCGTGACGTTACGAAATTATGCGAACGAAGCTGAAGCATGACATTCCTTATGTAATAAGAACTACAACTACAGAGGACCGGCGATAAAAATTAAGCTTATACCAACACAATACCATGCGGAATAATTCTGCCACAACTCATCCGACCTTGCTTTGTTTTAAACTGAGAGCTAGCTTCGTCTAATCGGCGTGTAAAGCAGGGAGACGTTAATTGGTTCACGCCGCACATTGGAGGAATCCGGAAAGTTTAAGGGATAAACGAACGCCCGCATGCATTTCCTCAAAAATTGAAAACTATTGTCTGTTAATCGCCTAGAAATCTACACAGACAAAACTAATTATCTCTTATTTCCCTGCCTCGAGGTCCAAGTAATAAAGGAAAAGAGTAGCCGTCCACCCGTCCACACCAGCATAGCAGACACCACACCTCCTTGTCTGAGAATTCGCATGCGAAATGGCACGTGTTATGTTCCACTTTCGCTTCCCTTTTACCCTGTCCCATTTCCCCAACTTGTCTGATGCAATAGGCGGAGGACGGAGACTTTGATACACTACTACTACTGGTTATCAAGGAGGAAATCAAGAATCAAGTACTTTTGCTTACCTTAAATCGATGAGATTAAAGGACGATAATAATACTTGAGCTCGAGCTGAGCTTGCTAATTTTTAGCACAACCTTCCTGGACAAATGCCAATTATGAAAGAGATCGACCCACTCCAAACTCCAAGAGGAACCAGACACACGACACGACACACGAGAGGAGGAGAGCGATGCGAGGAAAAGGTTCTTTTTGGCAGAAAGTGAAACAAAAATTCCACGTTCGGAGTTTGCGCAACTTTCGAGGAAAATCAACTTTCGG
>Ga0194135_10000897_pt1 | contig 17391 bp, 29 predicted proteins | sample LitLau_LLRF_2013_FD_134024 | JGI IMG/M metagenome (GOLD analysis project Ga0194135, IMG submission 134024) | Freshwater sediment microbial communities in response to fracking from North America - Little Laurel Run_MetaG_LLRF_2013 (version 2) | ecosystem: Environmental > Aquatic > Freshwater >...
CCTTATTGTTCTATAGACGATTCCGGATCCAGAGGATGGAATACCAACAGGAAAATGAAAAATCCATATTTCCATATTCCATAATAATCTCCATATGTCTTCCTGTTCCTCCCAACCCCTACAACTTTTCGTCTTCGTCATTAGTATTTTTAGATTTTTTTTTATTGAATAAACCTTAATTCTTCAAACTTACACTCAGGGGTACAAATTGATTCTACGACCTTCATTTTGCCTTGTTGTAACTGACTGTTGACGGAATAGTCTACTACTGGGCGTGAGATGGTAGATTCAAAAGTGTGCTTTGACCAGTAGGCAAGTAGACGACGTTCCTGGATTTGGCTAGTTGGTACGCAATATCCTCCGCTGCTTCAATTCTTCTCAATTCCACTAATCCCTCTCCAGCGTCTCCAAAGGCTTTGGCCAACATTAGGGCAGCCTGCAGGGATATAAACTTTGTAAGAGAAACACCATGGAATGAGTATGATCTAAACTGATATATTAATGTAGAAATGAGTGAATAGTGAGCAATAAAAGTCAGTTTCACACATCATTTTCATCGTATGCAATATTGTGAGGAAAAAACTGAATAAAAGTGCAGTAAAACTAGTAGACGGGAAGGATGACTGACCTGAGAATCCCCCTCAGCTGAAATGACGGCAGCCTTCTTTTGTTGCTCAGCTTTCTCTACAAGGAAACGGGCCCGCTCAGCGTCCTGCTGAGCAACTTGCTTCAATTCAACAGCTTGTGTGAACTCCTTTCCGAAAGTCAAATGCGTCTGGAAGGAAAATATGCTTTATAATATCACAGTTTTCGTAAATCGGGATAAGAAAGTAAACAAACACCTTATTAAATAAAATAGGCTTACGATTGAGATGTCATCCAAAATGAGCCCAAACTGTGAAGCACGTTCGGTGAGCTCTTCGCTGACTTTCTGTGACACGAGCTCTCGCTGTGTAATTAGCTCTCCAGCATCGAATTGAGCCACAACGGCCTTCAATACTTCATTCGTGATTGAAGGCAAAACTCTTTCATCGTAGTCGACTCCAAGCGTCGTGTATATCTTGGGAAGGGCATCAGGAACTGGTCGGAAAAGTACACGAAGTGTGATATTGACGTTCTGCAAGTCCTTGGAACCCGTGATGACTGGGACGTTTCGGGGACGGGCTCGAATGTCAAAAATATTTGGCTTTTGGACCCAAGGGATATAAAAGTGAGTCCCTTCTCCGACGACGCCGGGCTTAATTCCGCTGAATCTGTCGAATATTACGCAGCGGTGTCCTCCGTCAACTGCAAAGTTAAATACCATACATTAAACTTTGCATTACTACTGTACTGCAACCGTTAAAGGGTGATTTATATGGGAAGATAGGATGATCTGGTTACATAATCCCCGCTCCCCCTGATCAATCATCGGCATCATCCATCAAACTTAACAATGACGTAGCTTATTCTGAGGCTTTAAAATTGTTAACTTAATAGCAAGTTAGTGTCAGCATTGACCAAGTATGAGTAAATTTTCGTTATGTTTAGGTTCTAACAAATTCTTAATAGGAATAGGAAACGGAAGTATTTTAAATGTTTGTTAGCTTTTCCATTCCATACCATTATACAGTGCGGAGTTGACGACACTTCCTGCAACGGCGAGTCCAAGACCAAGTTGGCCAATCCGCGTCAAGAACTGAGCCATGTCACTTTTGATTAACAAAATTAGATAAATCTGAAGAGACAAGTTAATTTTGTAAGACAAAAGGAATGATGAAGGAAGATAAATTATGGGTGATGCAAAAATCTTGAAGAACGCGGCGCGGCTTCTTTCATTCGTACCCTCCTCGTGTACTGCGGGGCGGTGGTGGACAGGTGCACGCAAACGTCCATGCAGGGTGCGATCACGAACCGCACCAAACATTGAAAGAAACGTTGCTTACCAGACTTGAACCTGGAGTCTAAAGTACCTTTTTGACCTTGCATTATCACAGATCATGTCAGCGATTCGCTCGATCCCACCCGGAAACGCTATAAGCCTAAAAAACGATTTAGTTACTCGCAGACTTAATTAGCCCACTATCAAATCCCATTATAAATTCTGGTATTTTGCAGATTAGCGAAAGTTACAATCCAAGTGTCCCTACCCAACAAAGGGTATGCGCCCGCCTGTCGACATGTTCCTAATCGCTGGCGCGGGGTGGAATCGACGGCCCCACCTCAAACGACTTGCCGCTTCAATTGTAACATTTATGCTCAAGTTTACCCGTATTAGTTTGCTTTTCCCGCTATTTTAAGTTTTATTGCCTTTTGACTGATACACTCGCAATACATCCTCCATCCATTCCTCCCTTGCAGCAAATTATTTCGGAAGGAAGGAAGCCAGCGCCAACAGGAACTCCTGCCTGCTGAACGATTGAAATTCGAAGAAAGTTGGTGTAACAAAAACAAATTTAAAGTCCTCTTTATTCTAACAATTAAATTAATTGCAATAGAACAGGCAGCTAGCCATATCTGTTGGCAGTTCCTATGCAATTCTTACATACGAATTTCCAAAATCAGTTGCAGATAAAACTAAACACGCAGGTGAGTATTAACAGAACGCTGATTCCAGCATTTACTTCCTAAAGAAGGAAGGGAGCTGTGTGGATGAAGCGGCGGAAGAGGATGCAGTTCTTTAACTAGATTGGAATTACTACTCCTTGGAATGTTCTTGAAAATATCGATCCGTAGCTGTTTCAGGATTGGATGGGGAGTGTGGCGGACGTTGCAGTTCCATTGAAACCGCACTGGTGCTGGCAATCACTGGAAGACGATTTTGTTGAAATTCAAATCCATAAATGGGAAACTGAACCGTGGCTAGAGATGAGCCCACGCCGGCATGATGTGTTGTCATTAATTTCCAGCCTTCCTGATCCAGCAGCTGAGTTTCCTGAGAATTAACTGTGATTACCTGGACTTGATTCTCTTGATCCGGAGACGCTCCTTTATTTGCATTGCTATTCCTGTATGTCACTTTGTGAGAATGGCTAGAACCCTCGCATTGGCGAATTTCAAGAATTTCCGAAGCGTCTAATCTCGTTCCCGCTGGGAGCACTGATATTGGGAGCACGGTAACTATATTCTCAAAAATATCATCATCCCCAGTTTCTATCACTACATCATGGCTGGTGGACCGTCTTTTGGCTTTTGTCGCAGCTCGGGGTTTCTTCGGTGTCAGTCCAGCAGCAGCAGCCTCCGTCGCCTTCACATGGATTTTCTTGTGGATACGCAAGGAATTTGCTTGGGAAAACCATTTCTCACAGATTGGACATTGGTACGGACGCTCACTTAAGAACATAGGATTTAACTTTTAGTGTTTTAATACATAACTTAAAATGAGCGTTACATACCCCGTGTGGGTCCTCAAATGGAGTGTGAGATGTTGTTTTACGTTGAAGCTTTTCTGGCATACCGGACATATGTTCGGCTTCTCCCCTAAAAACCAAAATATTTATGACATTGTTGGATCGGCAAATGTAAAATGCTAGAAAAACCTAACCGGTATGAGTTCGTTCGTGGCGGGCCAAATCCTTTGCAAAATAAAACAATTTTCCGCAAAATCTGCACTGCTCCTTCTTGTCTCCCTTGTGAATCATCGTATGCAAGTTGAGTTTATTCTACAAATGTTAAAAACAGACTCGCTTCATCGTAATCAACTGGTCACTTGCATGATTTCCAAAGTTCAGTGCATTACTTACCTTGACACGGAATCGCTTCCCACACCCTTCCTCAAGGCATGGATAAGGCCTTAAATCTGCATGCATATTCATATGTGATTTCAAGGAGCCTGGGCCTTTGAGAATCTTCCCGCATTCGTCACATTGCCTGGGCGGCTTGTCGGGAGCTGGGGTCAACTTTTCCTCTGGTGCCTTTTTAGGACGTCCACGTGCCCTAGGAGGACCTTAAAATTTTACCAACTTTAAATTTCCCAATTCATTTTCTAACAATAAATCTGGAAAGGTTCTCTGGTGGCGTCAGAACGTTCCTATTTAATTTTCCCTTACCTTCTACTCCGGTCCCGTTTCTTTGTTTCCCGTTTCTTCTCTTTCCAGAAGAGGCGGATGGCCGAGGGTTGTCTTCAATGGATCTATCCAAGTCTGGTTTAACTATTTGGAGAAAAAGAATCAGAAATGCAGAATTAAGGATTTCAACCTTTTCATTGATTTTCCATCGTTTTGATTCACTCACCGTTGTTGTCATCTTCAAGACCTGAAGATTGTGTTTGCAATTGTTGTTTCCGTTGGCGTAGGATAGAAGGCTTTAGTCTTCGACTACGGCATCCTGATTCCTGGGAGGTAGAGTGACTTTGCTGTGTGGATTTGGGACTTGGTCGATACTTCTTTTCTGGAGTTACATATACGTACCCATCACTTAGTTGATCGTCAACACTCTCGACGTCTGCAGTAATAATCGAATAAAGAAAGGACAAGTCACGTTGTTTCTTACTTTTAGAAAAAATTTACCTTGGGGGTCCACTGTGTCCTCAGTTCCTTCTCCACGCTTGCTTCCAAATTCATTACGTACTCTTTGAAGTTCCGGATTCTCGTCATCGCTGCAGTCGTCGTGCTCTTCTTCAGTGTTCTCAAACAAACGTTCTCTTCTTCTCGCAAGTCGCTCACGGCGCTCTTGCTCTCGCGTCCATTTAGCGGACGCTTGTCGGTTGCTTCGACGCACGCGTCCCGATCTTGTCGATAATGACTTGGTCAGTTCTTCAATCTCGTCAAAATCATGGATGTGCTTACGGAGCTGCGAGACTCGGTTAATCAGCTCAACACCTGTGGTATTATAACATACAAAGATTAATCTTACTTCACGTGTGCGGAACTTGATTGACCTGCTTGGCCTCGTGTCAATACAAGGTTTTGTTTTGGTATTTTGTTACTGAAAACTGTGTGCTAAATCTTTTTAAAATGGCAGACTCCGACTCGGACCGATTCGTAAAAGCCTCGCGATTGATCTGCGAAATAATTAAAAAATTATTCTTAGACTTACCAAACTGTTCCTGAATAAATTCTGAAATGATGTTGATCTCAACCATTAGAACTTTGAGCTCCTGGCCGAAACCGTCCAACCGATCCCGACAAGTTTTCATGCCTGACTCCAGCAAGTCGATCCGATCCAATTCTGAGTAATCCGGACCCGGAAGGATACTAATTATTTCACTCTCCTCCTCATCTCCATCTCGACCTGCGCTCATCGAATACTCATCCTCCAATTTCTCCAACTTTGGCTTATTCTCTTCAACTGGCGCTCCCGTTTCCATTCTTAAAAAAAGTGAAAATTGAATTCTGAAGTGAGTGCTAAGATAATTTTTGTCTTTGTAACTTGTTAGAGAATTAGAATTTCATTCCAGGTTCGGTTAGGCCTGCCTAACAAGGTTTCTCCGCAAAGCTAACCCTTCAACTCTTAATTTACCCGAACTCTCACCTTGATGGTCACGCCGTCACAAACGTTTAAGCTCAACGAGAGAGCGGAAGCAGGGTCAATGTCAAGTTCGATGACTCCTTCCTTCCGTCGCGTCGTCCGTACCGTGCGTGTCCCGTGCCCGTCGTGTGTACAATAAATAATTTCAAAAACGAAAACGAAACGAATTTTGCACTTTGCACTTGCACAAAATAAAATCGGAAGAGACAGTTGAATTTCTCGGACAGTTGGAGAGACGCTCCTCCAATCTCCAAAAAAAAACAAGCCGCCATTCATAAATGGGAAACAGACAAAGATGAACCAAATGGAATAAAAACATCTTCCTGGAATTAGAATTCGTAATGCCAAAACCACTTTAACTTAATTAAACCGCATTATTAAATTGCGTCATCTCCAGCTGTATAGCTTTTTTTTATCGTATCACAATTCACAACAACAACAACAAAGGGACGCATAATTTTTGAATAACTATAACCACTCACCACTGACATTTATTGCGCAGCAAAATAAACGGGGCGACCCCTAAATACGCTCAAACATCCAGAAATACCAGACAACTTGAAAAATCCACCTTAGTAGCGTAGCAATACCCCAAGGTATAATACCTTCCGATTTTGATGAAATTCCTTTTGTAGACTAACTAAAGACTTCCGGCCTTCGGACGCAGCCGTAACCTAAAGCATATTGGAGAAATGATTTTTGACTAACTTCTAGCACTCAATCCTAGCCATAACACGGAATGCCGCATCCATCCTATCTCTCAACACAGGGTGAGGCTGACCTTCCACCTGAAATGACTTTTTTATTCTTCGTTTCCGCAATACGTTTTGTGGCGGATCGAGTTGAGCAAGTCTTATTAGTTTATTTAAAAAAAATATAAAAATCGGAGTAATACACCTGTACTAGAATTTGTACCCTGCTTCCTAAAAAATTTATAGCTGATTTATACTTTGTTTGTTATTGTTGTTGCCGTGTGTTGAGGCGTAGTTGCAGTATGAGCTTTATTGTGCAGTTCACCTTGGCTCTGCTTCTGCTGCTGATCAGGTGTTGGTAAATTTCAGTTGGGATTAGGATGTGACTTCTTCAAGATCTGACTTCACTTCCCTCCCTGGCTCATCACTTTTTTCAATCCTAATTAATTAAATCTTGAACTAATGTGAGCACGTCTCTTCACTTCCAGAGGGGCAGTTGTCCTTACGCCGTACGTGGGTCGACAGGACCACTCTCGACTCTTCCTGTCAAGTGTCAAACAGCCAACATCAATATCACCAACAGTACAGTAAGTAAAGTAGTAGTCTGCTTGGATCTTTAGCATCATCATCATCAAGCTTAGCCCTTACCACATTATCTTTATCCAGTCCACAGAGTCATCTTGAATGAGCATGAGTATCGAAGTCGATCAATTTCACCAACAGTTCGAGCCCAGTGAATTCAACTTCAACGCCCGACGAAGTTCCACCGCCGCCACGATCAACAACCGTCGACACCAAACTGGTCCATACACACCTGGGATTCGTGAATCCTGCACGTGTATTTCAAGCAACACACAAGGAGGAGAATAATCTTTTTAGATTTTGACAACACCACAGCATGTAAAAGGGAAACCCAAATCACCGCAATAACTGATTATGGAAAATCTTGGAAACGCAAGTTCAAACTTATTGTCCTTATCACCTTCATCACCGTCTTTACCTTTAATTGGAGGAAGTTCACGCCCGGAGCACTCCACCTCCGCCCTCCGACGTCGCCTGATATCAAAAACTAAAAGGTTTGATTCCATTCCATTGATTTTACGGAGCGCAATGCATTATGTAAAATATTACTTAACATTTTGCGTGGTTCGATTTCAGCATGAAACACGAGACAAATCAAATGGAAGACCCGGAAGACAGGTCTGATTGGGAGAAGCGTCCACTCCGATTTCCTATTAGAGATGAAGGAGATGTTGTTCTGCGAAAGGTGGGTTCTTTACTTCAAAATTCCAGTATACCTACCAACCAGGAACTCCAATCAGTGAATAATTTACATGTGTTTACAGATAAGAGCGATTCTGAATAAGATCAGCTCAGTGAACTTTACAAAGCTGAGAAAGCGCTGGTTGAGTTTGATTCCGAATGATACAGATCTCCTCAACGAAGTCATTCGTCTCGCTGTCTCGAAGGCCATCGATGAGCCGATGTTTCAATGTATTTACTCCAGGCTTATCAGCAACGCCATCAGCTCGAAACCGTCATGTATTGCTAAAAGTCTCCACCGGACTTTGATGAACCACATTCATGTTCTTCTGCAGGTAAATATCACCCGCATTCTGATCCAGGCAGTTACCCCTTTTCCTTTCGAATCACAAAGTTGATTGTTCCGATTTTATTCCAGAGACTAACAACAGATATGGAAATTGCGAAATTCAACCGTTCGATGGAGAGGGAGCTGAATTTTGCTCGTCACCGAAAAGTCATGCTTAACCGTTTCATTGCTGAGCTCTTCTTGGAATCTGTTTGTTCTGCCAAATTCATCGCCCAGAAGGTGTCTGAGCTCATGGGGCAAGGGCGGAGGAGTCCGGAAGATACCGACGAGGCTCTGGAATGTCTCTGCGTTATACTAACCTTTGCTGGAGCAAAACTGGAAGAGACAAAAGGATCATGGCTGGATGACGTACTGGCTGGAGTTAATGTGCGGGAAATAACAAACTCGCCTGCAGTTTCCAAAAGAATTCAATTCATGGTTCTGGACTTGGTTGAAATGAGATCAAAGGGTAATTCATTTTTTTTTACTACGTTTTGAGATACAGAGAATTTAATTGAAATTCTTCCTTAGGTTGGGTGCCACATAACAAATGGTGGATTCCACGAGTTGACATTGGCCAGGATGAGCAAGACACAGATTCCGTTGTTCCTTTTGGAGTTCCACTACCTACTGCTTCTTCCCAAGTCAACCAGCCTTCAGGGAATCAGCAGAGGATTTGCAGATGTAAGACGTCTTCTGAGGAACCTGCCGAGTTGGAATGGAGAGTTCGCAGTCATCGCTGGACGTCCAACCGATCCAGAAACATTGATGTCAAGGCTGTCCACGAGATTCTCAACAAAGTTGTACCTGGAAATATGGAGACGATGGTAGCTCGACTCAGCAGCCTGTTAATGAGACAGGATCGAGCAATGTCCCTATACAGTGACCTCATCTTGACGCACGTGAGCGACGATCCCCTTTTCACGAAAATACACGCTGTACTTCTAGCAAGAGTAAGTGAGGGGGTCCCTCGGTTCGGGAGACTCATCACGCAGAAATTGCCACAGTTTGTCAGAGTAAGTACATTATTAGTATTATAGCGACCGGACCGGTTTGCCAAGTGGAGCACAGTTGTAATATGTTATTTCGTGTTTTGTCGTTATAGGAGACTCCAAACTCCATTACCGGGATTTGGTTCTTATCGGAATGGTACAATCTTGGTATGATCTCCGTCGGTGAAGTAATTGGGATCATGAACAAGTTCCTCCGTGCGGAGTCGCCACCAGTTGAATCTATCTGTGCATTTCTGCTGCTATCAGGACAGAAGTTGAACTCGGTCCCGCGTGGCAGGATTTGGATGAAACCGACGCTGAGGAAGTTGGAGGGAATTGTCGGTGAGCATGAATACCGTCTCAAGTGCTTCGTTTGGGATATTCTGGACCTCTACAATAACAACTGGGAGCGAATTCGTTCACTCAATTGGATCCATCAGTTCACTCCGACTGACGTTCTCGCCGGGAAAGGTGAGGATGAACTGGAACGGATTCTTCAACTTCTGGACACAAATTACAAAGCAAGTTTTTTTTTTAAAGCAACCTAGGAAAACTTGGTAAATTCTAATTTTTATAACCGCTCGTTACTTTAATAAATAGGTAGGACTTCAAATCCTCCGGACATTGTATGGGACAAAGGAACGGAATATTGACAAGTTCACGTACAGCTCAATCATGTGGGCAATCGGGCGTCGGGACGTGGAAATGATGAAGTTGACCGGACGCGCGATCCGAAAGCTTTCCGGCTCAAAAGGGATTCTTTCTCCTGAGAAGCTTCGGGCAGTGGTTGGTGACCTGGTGATGGTAACGGCGGGCTCGACCGAGGCTTGGAATCATCTTCGCATTGTGATGAGTGAGTTTCGTCCTCTTTTCACCGTTTCGTTTCGTACACACGCTTTCGAGATGTTTGAATCAGCGTTTTGAATTTTCATTACAGGTGAACTCTATTCAACTCATTCATCAGTACCATGAAATCTATGAGGGATGGAGGGCGACAAATTGGGACTGAATAATACTTGATCCATTAATTTCCGGGTGACAGCAACTGGCTAATCCATTTCTTACTTTAAGGCTTACATTTATAAGAGAATAACGTTGGACCCAGGTGGGTTGGTTTATACAACTTTTGATCCCATAAGAGGCGGGAGGTGAGGAAGGAAGTCTGAGGTCATTCATTGGGTAAGAAATAAAGCCAGATTAATTTTAACAGAGGGAGTTTTCTGTATTTAGCTCCTCACTATATGACCTGCTGATTCTGTAATAAAGTTAGCAAGCCCAACATTTCGTCTTGCGTTTATTCAGTGTTGTTTCATGGAGGTAAACTTGTTGAGTGTCATGCAAATGTCGTCTGGGGAGATTCATCATTTCCTAGAAATATTGCTGCTCATTTTGCACGAGGGAGAGCCTGGACCTCCGCTGTGCTGGAGAATGGGGATTGTCGAATCGGATGCCATGATTGGCGAATGTAAAGACTTGTCTGTTTATTCCTTTACCCCTAAACTATAACTTTTAACGTTATGTAAGTAGTAAAGTATTAAAACAAGCAGTCGCGACGTCCAAGGTATACATATTTAAAGAATCCGGAATAATTATTAACAATACAATATTAACGTTCATACGATTTTCGAATGCTTAAGATTACGTTTCCACTCCCAATTCTTTAAGCTTGCCAAATCCACAGTCCAAATCTTTGTATTATTATTAATATTGTATTATTGCACGACGAATCTTTGGCATTGACGTTGACGACGTTCGATATAGTGTAAATAGGTTCAATTTTTAAATTCCAAATCAATTCGTCATTGAAGTGAAGTCGTCGCGAACTGCGATGGTAGAGCATCTTTTTCTCCAATATAAAGCGTAAATCGTTAAATCATTGGCGTTATTCATTTAACCTAATCTAACCTAAACGTGAGGGGGCTGCTTGTGACTGTATGAAACGATTGACTCAACGCTTTCACAGGGTGGAATAAAACTGATCCGACAGATGAGAAAGATACCGAAGAGCATCAGGAGTACTGCAAATGTTTTCCGTATCCCATTCCAAGTTTGTTCAGCATCCCAAGGCCAGTTGAATTCTCGCTGGATCGTTTCATAAATCTCATAAATACCCCTAGAAAATAAGACCAAGTTGAAAGATAGTGGTATTCGTATTAGTTAGATTTTATGAACTAATGCAAATTGTAAGTTTGTCCGCCATTTAAGTGAAAATGGAGTAAACTGAATCACCATGCTCCCTTACCGTGGAAATAGATTTCTATCATTCTTCGCTGGAATTATGTCAAAGCTAGAATCACGTTCCCGGTACTCCGAACTTTGCTTTGGCCCCAATAAACGCTGTAGAATGTGTCCACCAGCCCTAAATATGTTGTACACAAACAGGAATTGATAACATTTCCGGCTTCATTTTGAAAAGAAAACGTAGATGATCATTTTCTGTCAAAAGTGTTGCTTTACCTTTCTCGTGAATGATCGGAAGAGTAATCATTCGAATTATCATAACGGCCAACCTACCAACGGAAATCAAAATCAATCGTTTTAACTTGGACCGAATTCCAGCTTCAATTAAGAACTCGCACCTTTCACCCGTACACAAAACTAACCGAATCTAACCAATTCGACCGGAACTTACAATATTTTCCGCTCAACTGACGTTCCTCAATGCTGCTTGTAATTAATTTAATTAAAACTAAATTATTCTTATCTCTAGGAATAATTAGTTTGGCTTTGACAGCAGTAAAGTTTTGAGAAATCGTTCAAACTATTATAAACTCACCTTTTCGTGATTGTTGTTGTTCATGTGATGTGTATTTCCGGTTCCTGTTTTCTTTTTGCTGGGGAAATCTATGCCTCGCTCTGCCAAAATCTGTCTAAAAAAATATAAAGCCGAATTGGATTTATTGGCGAGAACGACGACGCGAAGCATCTTCGATTTCATGAAAAACTGATGACGATGGTGGTGAAGTAGAAAAATTACCTTGATATCTTCCGTTCCTCTTCAAGATTGCCACAGACGGCATTCATGATGCGAACATAAAGTACCATAACCTCGATAATCTTGAATACCCTCCGCACCACATCGAGTCTCCCAATCCTCTGAGACATTAAAATAAATCAACAACTAATTCAGCCCCTCGCTAAGATTTAGGAGACGAACTTGGGCTGCTCGATCAAGCGATTTCCCCTGAAGCTCAACTTCCATCAGCCAGTTTTCCATCGAGTTGCAAACCTCTCGGATTTCACCTGGTAGTTTCTCAGATCGGATTGTCTACAATTTCAAGATGAAAAAGTAATCCAAATATGCATACACATGTGGATTGGAGCGAATTAGAATAATGTTTAACTTGTTTACCTGCACGCTTTGTTTCAACAATGAAAGGATCTCGGATACTCTTTGCTTGGAGTGGTCGTGCTCATTTCGGACAATTCCAGAACGTCCTTCCAGCTTATCGTGATCAGTACGGAATGTCATGGCCAATTCTTCGAAACGTTTCTACAGATTGTTAGACAATTTAGTTAAATGATGCAAATAATCACTAAAAATATAACACACCTTCAGTTCTGGAAGTTCATCAACGCTCCTAAACCAAATTAATGAAATCAATGAGTAAAGTATAATAATAAGATCATGATACAATCCCGGCCTTTAATTATCCATTCTAATTAACTCACACAACTTTTTCCTGAGCAGTTGATTCCAAGTATTCAAATATACTTTCAGCCAAGAAAGGAAACTGCTCGCAATAACTTTCGGCCACTTCGTCAAGGTTTGGGGATACTTTGCCGAATCCACTCTCTTCAGTGTCATCCTCCTGCCCAAACCCTTTTTTAAATGTCTCCATATCCACTTGGTCCAAATCTGCTCTCAGAGTCTGCCACTCCTGTCTGGAAAGAATCGCTGCATCGGAATTGCAGGAGCGAAGAGTCACATCGTACGCATATCTGTGGGAGTACAAGCATCAAGGACTTTAGATTTCACCTACACCAGCACTGCCAAGGTTGCTAGGAGACCAAAATTGACGATTTGGCAGGCGTTCTTGTATTTTTTCTTCCAAGCCACCTTGAGCAATGCCTTTTATATTTTTGCAGTGTATACTGGGTGCTGTTCGTGGGATGAAAAATCAAACTCACTGTCTCATGTGCTCCTGGTCCTCATCTGGAATTACCCCTATGGACGTGGTCCCCTGACGGTTGTCAATTGGCAGCATTTGCCAGCTGGACTTTGGCTGCAACGGAAGGGCGTGAATAATATTATTGTCGAAATCGAATTTTTTGGAAATTGGAAAAATTACCCTGTGATTACTGTTTCGAGAACTGTTACCGCTTCTTAAGACCGACTCGGGACGACTACCGTCCTCCACGAGCTCTTCGTAATTAATTGGCGTTTTGTCTCCGTCGTGATTCGTGAGAGTCTCCTGTAATTAAAATGAAACCACAATCAATTATTTCCGTCAGCCTTAAGCTATATTCATTCCTTAAATACATGTTAAAAGCTTATGCAATGCAAGAATCGTGACACACCAAACTAATAAAGAATTCCAACTCGAGGAAATCAGCGTAGCAAGACATTTGGAGGCAACGCAAGCAACACAAATTCTGTTTTAGTATGAGCCTCATTCCTCTCTGGCTTTTAGCATAAAAATCAAAATTCACCTCGAGCTCTTCAGCTACTGATATGAAACCGGAAACCACAACACCTACTAGCTCACATAACTACACTACATTCACAGGCATCTCGCAACTCACAAATGAAGCATTTTGACAGTTTCATTCCTTAAACCACCTGTGAGGACGATCCCAGTGATGGTGTGCGGTAAGTTGGAGACGACGGTGAGGAAAGTGGTGAGCCGTAGGTCGTGTTCCCACCGCTAACCGTGGAATAGGTATCAGAGAAATTGTCTTCTCCATTCCCATTGGAGTGAGAGACATGTAGTGGACGCTCCAGACTGTTGTATACGCTAGGGTTCTTACTACCAGAACTAGCGCTCAAGTAGTCAAGGTCGGATTTGGGGTCATCTTCTACTATTGGGGGAGCCTCATCAAACGTATTCCGCATCCGAATCAATTTCGGACGGGCCCATTTCTCAGTGCTCATTTTTCTCTGGAGGGCTCCCGGGCTAAGGTCACCTTCATGTTCCGATTCCTCAATTACAGATAAGGCCTCGCAACCCCGGAGCAATCTGTACCTGAATGAAAAAAAAAAGTTTATTGAACCCCAAATCGAAGATGGACACATCCACATGACTCTGTCACACATGAAAACGCTAATTCAGGAAGGTAATATACCTTTACGCTGGAGGATACAAAACTACCCTAAATAATATTAATTAAACCTGATTGACGACGGATCGAGAATCGTGAAAACCAAAACATACACTACTAACTCACACAACAAAAATGATAGCAATATGCAATCTGCAATGTGCTAAAAATCTAAATGCAATACGGAAAATATTCAAGAGCAAGATTCAATATTCCCACAAATTGATCTTAAAAACCAAACAGTATGATGCAGAGATGCTACTTAATGATTATTATGACGAGGAGGATGATGGTATGATAGTATGGCATGGTCTACGATTATTGTACAAGGACAAACAGCTTTATTAATTCCACGTCATAATTCCTCCATATTCTCAGTCATCATGAGTCGCGTATCGCATTCGCAAAGTTAGATGGTAAAAAACGTTAATCTTCGCCAATTTAAGCGATCTCCTGAATGCTATATACATAAACCATAGGCCAGCGGTGATTAAGATTAGTTTAGCTGTGAGGCTTAAATGAAGTTGGGCCTGCCTAATAAAGATTAGTTAACGCGAGTTTGGTGTGGGTCCGACATTTGCATTTCTAGTTAGAACACACAGCAGGAAATCTGCTCCAAATTAAAGTTTGCAAGCTTTGCGGAAAATTCCTATTTTTGCAAGAGAAAGTTCTCCTATCCCAATCTCGTCCGCCGAGTCCTCCATCCGAAATCGAATGAATATGAATTAATTATGAGAAGGCTAATTTACGTACTAAAGCTAAACTAATTTATCGGTGAATGAGTTACCAAGTAATCCTTCATCAGGATATGGGTCCAACTCGCATTTATGCGTTATAGATAAAACGCCGCTAATACCCTTGCAGGTTTACCCCCGCCCACAAGCATATTGCACCGCCTCCATTTTGACTAATAAATGAAGAAAGCTGCTGGAACTCACCTATTTTCATCATCGAACTCTTCCTCCGCATCCTTGAACTCTGGGAGGTCATGGAACGTTTCATTGTCACTAGGTCTGACGACATTTTTTTCTTCTCTGTTCTTTTCGGTGTGAGCGGTGATGACGACAAGATCATCAGTTTGTGTAGCAATTGTCACTCCAACTAGTTTTTGGTGAGCGAGTTCGGGTTGTTTGAGTTCCACCAATCCGGGACAGGATTTCGTCGTATCAAAACTGGACACAGAAGTACTCTAGAGAAAAAAAAAGAATTGAAGAAAGTCATCTAACACTACTTTAAAAGTAATCAACGAAACCAATACAAATATTTCTAACATCACGTTCATGCGCCGCAATTTTTATATATTTTTATATTTATTATATTTTATATTTATATATTTTTAAAAATTGATATGGGTGGCTCAGTTCCCAATACCAATAATTATAATCGGGCATCCATTCATTTATTCTTGTCTACGCGGAAACTGCGATTAGTTGAAGAATCAGAGGCTCAAAACATAAAGATTATAGATTAAAATTAAATCCCAGACGGAAACTTAACCTACAAGCAAACGTCAAAATATGATCGCCTTTGAAGAATTTGTAGAGCGTCGTTTTGTCAAACACTATTGGAATTGATTATGGAGGACTTTATGATTAGTGTGGAGTAAAGAGGTTTATGTGCTTTGATGAACGCATTCTCTCGAACTTCAAATTCATCTTATGCATTCGTAAATTGTGATTCCAGTTGAGTAAATTAAATTGGGAATCATTTTTACTTTATTGGTAAACTGGTCCCCAACCGTGACATAGAAGCGGAACAGAAGTGACGATAATTAACTGTGGCATTTACCATGGCCTGAATCTGTTCTTGACCGCGACGAAGTTGCTCCCGAAATTCAGCAATTTCTTCTGAAATCCGTAGAACAAGGGGGTCAACGACATCCGTACACTCTGCTTCCACAGCGACTTCGGCGTCAATGAGGTCCCGGAATGGCCTCTCATCCACTCCTGGTTGAATGACGGTGTAGGCAATTCCAGGAATTTCTTTGCAACTAGTACGACTAAACAAGAAGGAAAGATAAAAGATTATTTGGGACGTTTAAAACAAGTCACGACGGAAGCTCCCCAACTGCATTTTGCGTGGAAAACGTATGGAATTCTATAAACTATTTATGGGAAAACCGGATATCGTAAATCTGCCTTGTTTTGAATACTTTCCTCGTATGGCATGTCTCTGAGGTTATAATTAGTTACACACTTCCTCTAGAAAGGAAGGCAAAGGAAAAGGGGGAAAGGGAAGACGCATACGACACAACAAAAACAAACCGAATGTTTTGGTTATGGGAAAAGGATGGTCCAAATTCAATATTTTAGCTACGATACTCGTAGCTTATCAACATCTAATCATCATTATTAAAATCTGTGTACCGACCGACCACCACCGGTGGGAAACAAAATCCGCCCAAACTTTCTCCCTTCCACCGCCAACGATCCATGAGGAGAGGAGGTGGACCAAACTTATCGATCTTCTCCAATGCGTATAAAAGTAAAGTAGTGGAAGCGCGAGTTAATACCATTATCCATTCCCATCTTTTAGTTTTTTTTTGTCAGTCAATTTTTCGGATGCTAATTCTTAACTAATTAGCCCAGACTTTACAAAAATGAGTGCTTTCATTTCATTGATAAATATTGGGCTAAGCCGGACTCTGATTCACAGTGAAAGTCAACGCGAGCGCGTAATCCCTGCCACGGCCACGACTTTCACCCCATCATCCAATGCCCACATTTCATAATAATAATAAATTACAATATTAACAATCCTCTTTTACCTTTCTGCCGCTAAACAGTTCCCCATTCCCTCACACCCGGTGTCACCAACTTCACAATTGACGCTGTAATTCTGAATTATTGTATGAAAACCGGAGGCTATTTAGGAATGGTTGATCTCAGGCGTAAGATGCAAAGGAGTCGGAATCTTTCCCTAGTCACCAAAACGGAAGGATACGGATTCCGGGTACTGCGGGGGGAAAATAGAAATGGTTTTGGATTCTGTGCCTCCCTGACGATTCTTCCTTCTTTCTCCAATAATTCCCTTCTTCCAGGCACACGCGCAGATGTATGGATAACGGGACATTGTAAGCACGTTACTTTTTCTGACCTTGGTTATAACAATTGAACGACGATAGTAATAATAAGACGCGTGTGGTATCTGGCATGCTACTCCAGCACCCGTGTTCTGAGCAGCGATGCAAACCATTACGCCTGCCTTTCTCCCACTCTGCTTTCCCCTCCAAATTTTCTAACGAGTTTCCTAATCTGGATTTCTTCCAGGGTTATTGAAACGGGAGCCGGGTGCTCGAATATTTTCTTTCCTTCAAAATACAGTTGGCGTTGGCATTCGAAGTAACGCAAGTGAGTTTCATTTTTAAAAACTGATCAATTAAAATATTGAATTGATAATTAAAATC
>Ga0194135_10000898_pt1 | contig 17383 bp, 13 predicted proteins | sample LitLau_LLRF_2013_FD_134024 | JGI IMG/M metagenome (GOLD analysis project Ga0194135, IMG submission 134024) | Freshwater sediment microbial communities in response to fracking from North America - Little Laurel Run_MetaG_LLRF_2013 (version 2) | ecosystem: Environmental > Aquatic > Freshwater >...
CCTTCCCCCCTTCGAGGACTGAGGAAAGACGAGCCCTTCTTTATCCCCATGAATCCCCCACCGCCACCTCCTCCCTTCATCATCGAGAGATCAACGACAACACTCGCAGTGCTGCTGCCTTTCTTATTCACACCACCCTCAGAAATAAAGCTAAACGAATGAAGGGGATCTGGATTGGAGTTGATGGGCGTGGAAGTTTTGGGTCCATCCAGACCACCAGACGACAAAGAATCCCCGAGAGGCACTACTTGGCCATTGTCTTTTGAAGGCTTCACGATACTCACAGGCCGGGTTAGTGAGTTCGTATTCGAGTGGACTCCTCCTAAAAGACGATTATGAGTATTGACATTATTAGCATTAATTTTCCCTAAGGAAGAATGAAGTCCGGCACTGTCTCCGGGTTGTAATTTGTCTTTGTTACTTCGTGTTGAGCCATATCCGGAGGAGCCTGTTTGACTCAATTCACTCGGAGGACGTGTTTCTCCAACAAGGGTCGTTCCTGTTGTTGTTGTTGTTGCAGTCGCTTTCGCCTGAGGTTTCACGCAAGTTGGTAAAGTTGATTGCCGCATATTGATGATAAGGTTTAGCAGCATCAGCAACGACACAAACACACGCACGCAGAAGGACACATAGGCAGCACGGTAGTAGGTAGGTCAAGGGTTGCATGGTTTATATGATTGAAGCCAACATTAACGAAAACACAAAAGATACAAACAAAACAAAATTAAGAGTCAAGCAAACACAAGATAAGTTATTGGAATGCAAATGATATTCGCCGTTGATTGCACCCTCAGGATGCTCTTTTGTGCTAACATTGACAAAACGAATAGAAGGAAGAACGGGAGTCATACCTTAGACTGTGGCGACGCAAGGCCGTGAAACGGAAGGTTTTCATAGAAGGCTTTCCCCTCATCATGTAAGTCCCCTTTGCGATGTGCGGGACTGGGATCTGCAATTCATTCGCATGTCTAATTATATATTATCATTGTATCTTTCGTGTTGAAAGGGTAATAGTAATGATAATAATGATAATACTTTTGAAGGTGGAATGATAAGCGTATACAAGAACAAATTGCAGATAGAGAGAGAAGGAGAAAGCATACATGGTTGTACAGACTTGTACAGACTTATTGTACATATATTCAAAGGAAAGTTTCAATTAGGAAAGCATACACACAGGGATGTAGGTATATGTATTTATTTTCATATCTTGATTAAATTCACTCTCTCATCCCCTTTGACTAAAAGGATACATGTACAATACATTGTACAATAAAGGATCGAATGATATAAACGAGGACGGAGACGGAAGCGAAGGAGGAGGAAAGGACAATAAACATTTCACAAATTGACAGAGAAACTAAATGATATAAGAAGCATTTGAATTCAAACATCAAAGCTTAGTGAAGAGAGAGAGTATCGTGTCAAAAAGTGAAGCAAACACAGAATTTATATGCAAAGCAATGTGTACAAAGACACAACGACGATGACTTTTGGTTAGAAGCAGTTGGAGTGAACAGCAAACAGCCATGCACAAAACTGATTCTTCAAAAGAACTCATCATCATTCACATGCAAATTTCTTTCTGCCAGGACATAGTGCACATTATAGTATTGTTCAGTAGGAAAGTGTTTAAAAGTACTTTTGCACAGACATACTAATAACTCGTGAATAAGTGTAGACACGAAAGAGTTCATATATACGCAGAGAAGATGAACAAGCCAAGGAAGCATATTATTTAGTTGAGTTGCTTTCTATGTCGTGTATATTCGCAAAAGGTAATTAATTAATAATAATGTTGGTCTTATTGAGCGTAGGTTTAGATATAAATATAGTGAAGGAGTGAATGTGTGTGCCCCTTAGCCGTTTCCCTTCTTCATTCCTTCTCAAAAGTGTGTTTGTTAAGTTCAAAAGGAAAAGATGACTTTGATAAAGAAGCTACTTTCTCCTTTTGAAGGAGTCATATAGTTTATTTTGCCACCACCACCAACAAAGTGTACATAAAATATATAATATTGTTGTGTAAAGCTGAAAGTAGAAAGTGAGTCAGTAGTAGAGAAGGGAGAAAAGTCTGTAAAACCTTCCCTGCTGTGACTTCCGAAATGTCATATATTCTTTACCTTTTGATGGTCTCTTCCTCTTTCTCGTTCCTGTCGTGGTTACTGGAGTGTCTATAAGGTGTTAATTTACATGACAAACACACACTTATTTAGCAAACATATAACACAACAACAACATCGTATGTCTGCCATGATGGCAAATGAGCCAAAGCCATGCCAAAGGAATGAATACTGTTATATTATTATTATTATTACTCGGAACGAGAGAGTGTTTTATTCTCTCGACAAGTGACAAAAGTGTTAGTAGAAAACACGCAAAGAATAAAGACAGGCAATAATAACTTGGCAAACATGAAATCAAAAGTTCTGTTTCTAGAAATGTGTCTCTAATGAAATGTTTTCTCTTATTGAATCTTCGCTTTTGTGAGAATTGGGCAATTAATCTTTCATTTCTGTTCTTGAGTTTTATACGAGAAGCCTTATCGTTATAGTAGATAGATAGAGAGATTTCCTTTTGACTTGGCTTTACTTCTGAATCTACATGTAATGTTTTGTTCGTACCATTATTAGCCACGGTAGCCGTGGCGGTGGTGGTGGGTGGGGATTGTAAAGTGTTACTGGCAGAACTGGCATTGTGTGGCAACGTGGACGTAGAATGTTTAGTTCCATAACTAAATCCATTAATTGGTTTGACACTTTTGCCCAAGCTGTGAAGCCCATTTACATGTAGGTGGACTCCTGGTTTAATCGGCCATTTGGGTTGGACTGCTGAAGAAGTGGCTGATGATGGAGTGGTCCCTGCAGGACTACTTCCTCCTCCTCCATTGTTGTTATTATTGTTAGTACCTCCGTTATTATTCCCATTATTATTATTATTACTATTTCCTCCGCCAGCAGTGGACGTTGAGACGTCTTTCCCTTCAGGACTAGACGGGGAAAGCAAAGGCGAAAATAAACGATAAGAAACACATGAAAACAATAAACCACACAAAGCATTTTGTACATTATCATTAATTATGTCCTGGTGTGATGAAGCCTGTGCATTCTCAAACAAACCATGCAACTGTGCTTTCGACATGAAACAAACTTTATCATAACAATGCAAGTATGGAACTTAATTATTATTACAAATGAGGCTTCGGTTGTAAATATAATTCCTCGTGAACAAACGGGGGCGACTTTTAGCAGTTCTCAGCAAGTCTTTTGTCATCACAGATAATAATAATAATAATGAACATACAAATAGTTTTAAGTTTTATCAATCCAATTGTGGAAGCAAGAATTCAAGAATTGTCCATAGACGCACTTCTTATTACATAATACAAACCATGCAACCGGGGGATCCCATGTCTCCCGTGAAAAGAATTATTGTGAAGTATATCGTAACAAAGAAAGTAGTTCGTGTGAAGCGTGGAATGAAATGTCTTTTGCTATTTAACATGAGCATATAAGAATGAGAATGTATTGAGAGAGAGAGAGAGGCATGTAAGAAAGAATTAAGAAGGAGACACGGACATGAAAGTATAAGTAAATATATATATGGTATATATACAATAGAGTGGCATTGTTACCCCATTGTGTTGTCTTTTACCTGTAAAATGGGTGTAGGAATTGGAAGTGAAATTCGTAGAAAGTGATGGAGAAGCGTCATAGGTGCTAATGTAAGCTCTGCCCTCAGGACTAGGCACACATAATATTTGTACATGAGGTTTTTGTTCAATGTCATTTAGCAACAGACTATTACATAATATCCCGAAACCCGCTACTAGCTAATTGTCTTTTTGTAGTCTAGTACTGAGAAAAAAGAGAAAGCTTCACAGGTTGTCTTATTGTAATTAAAGGACTTTGAATGTTCTTTCAGCTTTTATTACTTCTACCTCAGCCCAAATATCATCTTCGCTTTATCAGTATCACCAATCAATTGATGTATTATTTCCGAAAACAAAGTTGTTAGTTCTTTATCTTTGACGGAAATTACGAATTACGAAAGTCAATTTAAATTTAATCATGGCTGAAAAAACACTCAAGTCCTTTGAAAGTAAACGATTTCTGTTGGAAAACTGTTTGTTCGTATGTGAAAGACTGCTAATGAAATAAGAAATGTTGACGTGGAATTAGTTTCTGAATTCTGAGTACGTAAATATGATCTACAAAATCTAACTTTGACCACGCATGATTTGGTGGATATGAGATTTAGCTTCGAAAATGCATGGCTGGGTGAACAATCATTGGCATCACAAATTGATATATATATATATATGTCGTCTGTAGACCTTTTTGATCGCAATTGACTATACATATATGATATTTACATGGATGGTTTATGTCACAAGTAATATAATATATATTTATGTGTAATAGCAAGAATATGTATGGATTCCCCGAGTAATTCACAGTTTGAGACAAAACACTATATAAAGACTAAGACTGAGAACACAAACATTATTTTGGAGTGATCACAGAAAATCTATGAAAAAAGTGAGAGTGCTTTTGATAAGGGACCACAAATAATATACAATCATCATCGTCTCTTCGCCAATCAAACTCAGATACAAGTGATAATATAGAACTGGCTTATTTGCTTCTAAGAAAAGCTTATTACGAAATAGTTTACTGAGACTTGTAGAGTTTGACAAGTAGACATTACACAAACATAAAAGGAAACATAAAAAAGATTGATCTGGCTAGAAATGAAGGGAGCTTTATGTACAATAACTAGTTGATCAAACTTACAAAATTTCCGGCCCGTACAAATTTACAATGAATCGTTCGTAATCAATCTCACTGTAGGTAGAAACAAAGATACAGCGAATATTTGATTTTAAGTTTGATAAGGGAGATGCATTGGTGCAGCCGTCATTGTTACCATTATTTCTAAGAAATCGAAATTACACATTTCCACTAATTTTTTCTTTCTATTGGTGCTCAAACATGATGATCAAACGAAATGCCTAAAAAACTAAACTTCAAATATCCAGCAGCTTTATATTGGAACTACAAAAAAAGTTTCTACTTCAAAAGTTCACGGTGGTTTTACTTTTACATTACAAAAATTCTATATCTTTAGTACCTATATACTGTATGCAATGATGTTTGTCACTTACGAAGACAGTTGCATTATTTGGTCAAACCTTATTTTGTATGAAATGCTATCGAACGTTGTATGCGCATTATCTACTAACGATGATGGTGATTATTAATTACATAATGAAAGTTAAAAACAAAAAATACTCAAACTTACTTTTGTCTCTCCTCCGGGCGAGTGTTATGGTCTGCACACAAAGTCATTACTGTTAGTCTTACTGGATAAGTTCATTTCAACACACGAAAAACAGAAGACAGACAGGTCAAGGAAGAGGGTTTATAAAACAAAACCAAAATAAAAAAGTTATTAGTAAGAACTAAAACTATAAGAAGAAGTAAACTTAGCATAACTCACAGTCACACACGCAGATCGGAGCAATAAATCAACATTTATTCATTCCAACTAGATACAGAACTTAATCAACTTTCTCCGAAGGTCTCTTCATAACTTTCTAACGATCAATACTCCATAATATACTCCTGATAGTGATGAGAGTTCAAATAAGCAGTATGGCATTTGACTCAAAAGTCAAAGAAGAAGCCTTGTATGTAAAATATGTAATGCATAATAAAATTCCAGAGTAAAATGGCCATATATAAAAGAGAACGCATACGGGACAAAGTTGTCTTCACACACGCTCTCTACTAATTTTTCATTTAGTGCAAGCCATAATATTTCTTATCTTGGAAATGTCTACTAATACAAAGCCTCTCTCATCCTATTAACGCAGACATGTCCTCAATCATAAATTAATCAAGCAGTCATACACTACAGCAGACCAGCAAGTACTCAGCAATCGATCTCTTGCCTTAGGAATCCTCTAACGACCTCAATACTTCGTGTGTATTCCCGCAGGGATGACAAAGGTATTTGCTAAGCTGTGCCATATGAAATTTATCACAACCGCGAATCCTTTATCTCCCGGTGTCACTATTATTACACAAAACTCATCCCTCGTTGTCATAAAACAGCATCTGATGGCAACCTCACTTCCTCACGAAGTACTTTCACCAACGCTACAACCACAACCACTTACCTCCATGAAAAACAATAATACTACTAATGATATAGTCATATCTCTGGCCATGTATGTACAGGTCCTGCGAGGCTTTCTCTAGAGAACTGCTCAAAGTACTTGGAGCACATACAACAACGGCGGTAGACTTTCGTCTCTCTTACGCGAGATCTTAGCGTACACGTCAGACCGAAGTCTTTCGCATGTCGGGTGGGAAGTAAACTGCACGTGGAAAAAACGGAAAGAGGAAGGATGGACTGCTTTATTTATGCCATCCTCATAAATGACACATTCGATCTGCCTTTTCCACGTTTACCAGTCATCAAGAGAGCAATTTCACTTTTGGCTTGGCACAAACTCTATTGAATGTCTTTTGGTGCGATCAAAGATCTTCTTAATCTATCTTGACTCCTGGTAGGTCTATACTTGCCTCACTGTGGCTGGATATTTGAGTGGGTTGGGATTGGAAAAGCCTACAACTTTTGGACAAGTCCACACACAATACCTACTACGTATAGTCTGTTGTACGTGTAAAGTTAGCGGGGACGAATGGCCCTGCATATGAAGAAAGGACGCTCAGTAAGCAAGTAGAATGCTATTGGGAAGTCATACGTGGGAAAGTAATTTTTCCCAGATAGACGTACCTTTAGTGACAAGGAAGGGGAAAAAATTCGATGAGTTTTCTGCTGTGTATGTGCATGGAATTCGGTCAAGCAAGGGAGGATTCTGAGAGTTCGACAGAAGGACGACAGAAATTGCTTGCCTTGCCATGACGGTCATTAAATTGGAAGAGAGAGCTTAAATTGTCCACGGATTGGTTGCTCTTTGACGGTGACAAGTGACTTCAGATCCGTTTGGCAAAGGGTTAACCATTTGACAAGGGAATTAATTCGTGGTAGGTCTTCAGGTCATCTTAATCAAGCGCCTATAACTGCCGCTAATGCTTCTCTCCCACAAGAGGCAATCAACAAATACCTAACTGCTTCCAAAACGAACAAACCAGACTGAAAGAACTCCTCTCGCTAACACCCTTCGCTTTCACCGAAATTTTTCGGAAGGCAGCTCACAAAAAATGTCATCTGTATTGCATAGTAAGCAACTGCTATACGGGTTTCTTTCAACCTAAAAGCGATTTCCTTGTACTACACATCCAACTTACTAGCAGAACTACTTCACCGTGAACTGCACTCACTCTTAACTGGGACATTCCCCACATCAAATAGGACTTCCAGGATTTTGTGGGTGAAAAATTGGATTAAGATTAAACACACTCTGTGTGTGCTTTGAGTTCAAAATGAATTGGTATCATTCAACTGGCTGTGTCATTTGAGAATTCTTCCTGTCGAACTACTACCCATAAGCTCCTACTTTCAAGGGAATTTCTTCCTGACCAGACAGCCAGTCAGTCTACACATAAAAAAACCTTTGGTGACTACGAATGCACGAGATCTCTAGATACGCCAAAGCATCTGACTATGGGCATTTGTACAACACTCATACACTATAAAACTCTAATTCTAATCTTTAGTAGATGGGAATGGACTGAAATTTTGAAAGTGCGATAACTTTCTGTATTATGCTTCTTATTTGTGCCATTTATCACTGAATTTAATTTAAATTCGGCACGTACTCAGAAGTGTTCATTAATTACATTAATCGAAAAAAATATGGCCAGTTTACTAGGAACTCTTCATAGCTATTCAAGGCATAACAGACTCTCTGCTTTTCCCTAACACTCTGTTGAGTCGGAATGAGAGCGTTGTTACGAGGAGAGTGGAACTCTCTCAACGCCATCATCATCATCAGCCATAATGGTTATTGAAATGATGCTTAGCTCGCAAAAATGCCGTTCTTTTCCTCTCAGACATAATTTCATTCGAGACCAGCTTCCCCATTCATTCTTTTTGCGACCATCATCAACAACCTTTTACAATCACCTTCATTTCCATCTAGAACTACTTTCCTCCCGAAGTTAAATAAGCTTCCATCGAAATAAGACATCTCAGCTCTATATAAATGAGCACAGTGGGAGTACTGCTCGCGTCGTAGTACGAAAGGAAGTGAAGCTGATGTGATAATGGTAATGATGACTTGGCGAAGATTATGTGATGAATTTATTGATTACGAGAATACGAGGAAAGGGGAAACAGAAGAAAGCAAAAAGAAAGGAGATAAGGGAAAGAAGAAGACACCTTACACGGGTGTTTATGGAAATTGACAAAGAAAGTGGAATTCCTTACATTTCTCGCTCATCCTTCGTCTTCGACAAATGAGGATGATAATGATGCACGCGATGAAGAAGAGAACTATGGCCACTCCCACCACAGCTGCGATTATGATGACCTTATCGTCCGATAGCTTCCGGATCCAACTCCCAGCTAGAAAGTTCATACAACCAGAGATGCTTTAGATTAAGTCATGCACACATACAATAACAATTTAATATTACATAAACCAAATAGTAATAAGAAAGAATCGTGGAAATAAATATTAACCTTTGTTATCATTATATACATAAAAACATGCCCTCTACTCATGTCCCATATGTGAAGTATGTATTATTATATTGTTAGGACACATAACTAACTAACTACGTGTACAAGAAGGAACAGGGTTACATCAATTGTTGCTATTGCGAATACAGTAAAACTGTCTGAAGAGACGGTTTAGGGAGGAAATCATGGTTCAGAGCTCAAGCACAATTCGCATTTATATTAGTTAGCAAAGGTCAAGAGCACATTTTAAGGTTGGATGAGTAATCTCAAAAGGCAAAAGGACTTTTATGTTACTATTTAGTTGTTGGCAAGCAAGGGAATTGCGAAAATGTTTGAAATAGTAAAAGCAACGAGAACATAGATAGAAGAGTAGTATAGGAGCGTGTCCTTTGTAAAGTTCGTAAACATTACTGGGATGCTGTGTTAGTATATAGAGAGCGAGTTGAGTGAACCAACATATAATAATATTAATAATAACGGAGAAAGCATGTGAAACACGAGAGAAAGTGTTCGAATATTCAAGTGTAAGTTGTACCTTGGATTCTACTACTTTTCTCCATTGTCGCTATTGAAATGAAAGAAGAGAAAGACACAAAACGTGATTAAATGACAACCGAGACTACCAACCAACAACCATTTCCAGCTTTACCACTACACCGGCTTATCCCACACCCTACACCTCAAACCACAGAAATAGAACAAAGCATTTTGACATTTATCATTATACTCATGATCTCTTGATACTAATGAGAGTCGCCTATATGTATTTATATTCAGATATCTAGATATACAGTAAGAAGTTCAATCGGTCACAAGATGTGAAAGGTCGCCTTACTACTACACTGATCAATATAATTTGAGCTGTACATATGACCACCAGGGAAGGAACAGCAGACGACGTTGTGGTAAAACTGGAAAATGACGTTATAAACTAAAAGACTACTTTATATGTAGTGTATACTACTGTACACTATGTATATATATTAATACAGTCACACGCACACTATTACACATCTCACACTCGCACACACATAATAACAAGTAGTTAAACAACACATCATCTGTGATGAAGTAGAAACGGAGATTTAAGTAGAAACGGAAGAAAGGCCGTATGAAATGAAGCTCTCGTTTACCTGATATGACTCTCTCACAAGGGGCAGACATCCCGATGGAATTGTTGGCGAAACATTTATACTTGCCAAAGTACTCGGGACTAGCGATAAGAGTGATGCTACTTGTCAGTCCTTTGCTCGCAATCTTCTCAGTGTAAGTACTATTATCTAACATCCACTGGAAGTCAACCACTCCTGGATTTGCATTCACCTCACACACCAACAGCATCTCGTCATTAACTTCCTTCGGTGTAATGGAACACTCGGGAATAACTAAACACCAGAAGCAATTAACATCATCATCATCATATCATTCGGAGGAGTAATAGTGATGGTTCATCACTTAAATCTTCTTCTTCTAATTCTCAAAATTGCATGTATTCACTTACATTGAACGTTAAACTTGGCTTGGGCTGATACACTTCCGTGTTTGTTGTAGGCGACACACTCATACTCGCCTCCTTTCTCTCGAGTGAAAGCAGAGTTGAAAAAGAGTACAGCACCATTTGACACATTATCATTTCCGTACCTCCAGAAGTAACTCGCTTCTGGGAAAGACTTGGCGGAGCAAGTTACTTTGTCTGGAATTTCATTCTCAACGACGTCTATTACAGGTGAAGATAACACAATCTTCTCCGGGGGATCTGGAAATTAATCAAAATGACGGGGAGTTTGAGTAATAATCATTAAAAGTCCGGAGAAAAGGATGAGAGAACTAATAGACAGTAATACACAGGCACTCCTCATCCTTCTCCTGCTGCTTATGATGGAGTCGTTTGATTTCAATTAAAGTTTGAAATTATTTTTGTGGAGTATCAAAAGAATAGTACTAAAAGGGTGAGATTGTAGAAAGAGAGAGAGAGAGATTGAGAAAGGGTTCAATTGAAATCTTACACTCTCCTTGACTTTTGAAATACAGTAGTCAACTCTATACTAATGGTGGAATAATAAAAGCAGACGACGACGACGACAGTAAGCGACAGGATGAGCAGGAGAGAGATGCACTATACGCAATGATAACATGATGAGATGACAAGTGACAACCCTAATTCACCCAACCTAGCCAATCTACTCGAGTGGAAACTTTCTAACGACTTTCTTCTTCATTTTCCAGCAGCTTTCCTCTTTTCTCCAATTTAACGTTACTTTCGAAATGTGCATAGCTTGTATAAAGTAAACGCTCCCTCTCTCTCTCTCTCTCTCTTTAGATTATTAGGGTAACATTGGATTCTTTCCTTTGCATGTTTCGACATCGTTAGTCTGGTACATATACTTTTTGTTCCCCTTCCATTCCTGCTCCTGGCTCTGATGTAATTTGAAAGGAGTGTGTACGAGTTCAGGGTGACAAAAGTTGTGTGGGAACTCTAACTGGTAGATGAGGGACTGACATAATAATTCTATGCAGAAGTGGAGAAAGTGAGTAATTACTCTTGCACCCTGAACATACAAGATATCCAATCTGCGATAAGGGATGTAAAGAGTGCGAGAGAAATCGTAAAGCCCGAAATGTTTAGAGGGAACACACAATAATAATGAAAGTATGTATAGAAAGGAAGGAACTTTCTTCGCGTCTTCATGAATGAACAAAGTGACTGCGTACGTATACGGTCTAGTGTTGTGGCTTGTCCGAAAAACTTACATTCAACGTGAAAGTGAGTCGTGCTAGAAACTCCAGCCCCAACGCTGTTTGAAGTACTTTGACAAGTGTAATTGGCATTATCATGCATCCGATCAAGTTGTCCGTTGGGCCATGCCGTCAAATTCCATATGAGGGTGGATAGAACACTCTCAAAATCACTTTTCGTCTGGTCTGGTGGCAGGGTTGAAGTTTTTATTGAGTATAATTCTGACTCCCCAATCGGAAGTCCATTCTTTAGCCATACGATTTCACACAAAGGGAAACATTCCACATGGCACGAGAGAGAGACGTCCTTAGCTGTCGTCAAAACTCCCATGTACGGTTGCAGCCGCCCGATAAAGGTCGGTGGAGCTGTGAATTACAAAAGTATATACTCTTAGAGAACAATGACAAGTATTTTTAGTATCAAAAGAATTTTCTCCTGAATGTACGCACACACACACTCGTATATAGAGAAATAAATGTCAAGCGAACATACATACATATACACATGTGCCGTCCAAATCAGATAACTTTCTCCCCTTTCCACGAAATATGTACTACTAAGGGATCAGCACAATTTCCTTCACATTTCCAAATCTCTGCTTGCCGATCGCTTATTCCACCTTGTATGGATTCAAAAACCTTTGCCATTACCTGCGAGTATTGTTTGTTATTTGCCTTACTTGCGGTTTCTTTTGCTTTTATTCTGACAAAGCAGTCTAGTTCCAGTCGAAGGAAATTCATGTATTAAAATTAATGTAACATTCATCATCATCACTCGAGCACTTTTAACGCTCCCCACGTATGTTCCACGCCTCTTCATTTCTCATGTCTTTTCAATTTGTTTTATGATAATAATCGTAGACATAAACTTAACAACTCACAGAACAGTTGTAGTGCATACAAATTATGATTGACTTATTGTGGTCACTCGTGCATGACACATGAAAATCAAGGTTTTAATTTATTTTCCTTATGAAGCAAACCGATAGAGCGTGATTGAACTGACTCGGCTTAGGAAGAATTAAGATTGCTATTAACCAAATCACATATAAGGTTTCTCATGCACCTGCATTTTACAGAGCTCTGCTTTGTACGCCGAGATGGAAATCTGAAGGAAGTTTTTCTGGATATCTACAAGGTATTACTTTTGCCTAATGGTGGTAGTGTAGCTTCATGTTCTGCCGTACTCAAGAGGAACTCGTTAACCTTTTGAACTAATGCCACATTAGATAGGTAAATAGTTGGGGACGATTACAACTATATCGACGCAATGAGTAAGAACAGAAGTTTTTGGCTGTGTACACGTACACGAGCAGTTACGAGGATTTTGATGATTACAAGATCGATTACGGGAACTTGAGGGGCTTAAATTGGTTAAGTCATCATTTCCCTGTCTACTACGAGAGAACCTTTTAATGCACGGAGAGCTGAAGAAAGCCAACAAATTCACGGGAATGGGATAGAAGAACATGCTGGAGTCAAAATGATAGTGGTGGAGCATTGTAAAACTAACAGTGTAGAAGTGAGGAAGGGTAATCCTGTTAACAAAAGCCACATTTATCTACCAACTGACCACAGACTGACAGCAGATTTCAAAAGGGTTGAATTTATCAGCTTAGACAGAATAAATCTTTACATGGTGAGAGCTCGGGAATGTTGTTAGTGAGTGTATAGGATGAAGAAGCTCTCTCAACTCACTCGAAGTCAATACAAGAGATTAAGATAGAACAACATACGATGAGAGAGCATAAGACGCTTGTCTCACTCTTCTTCCTAACTAAACTTCATGCTTGGCCATGTGCAATTCTCTTGTTTGATTTAATATCGAAACGGGAACAAACTTGGTTGTAAAAAAAAGTTTGAGAGAACACGCGAATAAACATCATTCGTGAACTTTCCCCAGTTCCTAAGTGTAGGAGATCGAGGGACTCCTTGTAAACAGTTCTGTTAAGGAAAGTGTTTATATCCTGAGGCAGAAATATTTTTCGTCTGAGAGAAAGGGTATTTCTCCATTTGGAACGAGAGTAGGAAGTTAATCTGATGATGAAAGTGTGGGAATCGAAGCGTAAAGAAAATGTGATGAGGAGGATTAAGGCTTTAACGAACAAACGAGGTTATGGCTTATACATTGTGTGTGTGCGTAGAGAAGATAGAGAAGAGTGTAAATATATATACTTATATACCTAGGACATCAATGTTCACAGTCGCTGGAGGACCCAGTCCGGCTTCATTCACTGCCTGACAACTGAAGTTGGCTCTGTGTTCTAATGAGACTGAAAAAGCTGTCCAATTGAACGTCCGAACATCAGGTTGCACATGGGTTCCTCTCATCCATCGGTAAACTTTCGCTTCCGGGCGACCCAACTCATCCACAATGCAATGCATCGTTAAAGCTTGACCTTTCACCACGAGGAGTGGGTCGAATTCCAACCGGGCTGGTCCTGGTGGATCTGTTCGTGTTGTGGATAGAGAAACAAAAGAGAGAGAGAGAGAGGTTTAATAGATGGGAAATCTTAATGAATCGTAAGAGGAGGCGTAGACAAACGTACAATGAACATGGAGCTCAACAGGAGGGGAATGTGGTCCCCATCCGGCATCATTTCGACCTTGACAAGTGTAATTCCCCTGAAAACTTCTTCCAACGGTCTCCAAGAGAAGCCTCGATGGGTCAATGTCGCACAAATCGTTGGCTTCAATGTCTCGACCAGGCGTTGGACTTACAGTAGCATTGGGACATTCCGGAAGTTCTTTGAGTAAATCTCCGTCCAAGTACCATCGGACGGCATCAAGAATGGCTGGATTTCCTGACTCCACATCGCATGAAAGCGTTACATTTCTCTCTTCCTGTTCTTTCACAGGAGTTGAAGGGTCCATACCAAGTCTCACTCGAGGCTTATCTGAAAGTTTTCAATTAAAATCAAATGAATAATACAACACAATACTATGCAGCCAGGACTAATTAGTTTTTCCCAGTTTCACTTCTATTTTATCAATGATTATGTATGCTCATGTAATAACAATGCCCTTTTTCTAGAATCCCAGTACGAGGAAATCAAATTTAAAAGATTTCTGCAAAAGCTAATTTAGACAAGACTTGATTACTCCGCTTATACGACGACTCGTATCATGAGAAGGACGAGGGGATTAGACGTTCTCCCCAAAAACTTTCACTTTCTTTCCAAAAAATCAATTAGGTCTCTCTGCTTTCACTGGTGAAATAAATCTAGCCAGATTAGTCAAAATTAATATAAGAGAAAGGATTATTAAAAGCGAGTGTCCCTTTATAATACTTGCCCACGATAGTTTACTACAGTTTTAGGATATCTCGGAAGTGTCGCAGCTCAAAGAAATAATTAAGCTCTTACTACTTTTTAACTGAGTCTGACACTGTGAGAGTCTCGTAATCATCTTACACACACACAACCCACCCTCTTCACTTACACTTCCTCTTTTTCTACCAGAGACCTTTTTGCCACTTACTTGTATGCAATAGACACACACACTCTATATAATAATATATATGTCTCTGTGTGTAGGTTCTCTCATTACTTGCCAAAAATCTCGTAAAAACTTTCTCTTCTTCCGAACTAGCTCTAGCTAGCTAGCACATATATAGTGTATGGTGGTGGTGAGACGTACAAACTCTCCGCTGCTGCTAGGCTTAGGCTGATCTGGCCAACTTTCCTTGCCCCCGTCGTAGTACTTGGTATGTCCTACTTTAAACTTTTTGAATGATAACTCAGATTACGAAGGAAATCCTTTCTCGTGCTCTCGGATAGATGAAAGGGAAGTTATAAGGTTTGTGTCGTACGACGGGAGATGAAGGACCAGAAGAAGCATAGTAGTGTGACTAGTGTGACAAGTATTATGGGTGTGTGACTGTATGTCGGTATGTGTATGGTTCCCACGTCCCACCTCATCTAAGGATTATACTTCACTGATACTGTGGAGATTGTATTACATCCAGTGTAGTAGTCAAAGGGGTAAATGATAATCCTTAAGGCAAAAATGAAAATGAAAGTTTTTCTTCAATCTCTGAGACACAGACACACAACCAAAGAAAGAAAGAACTAGTGAGACTAGAGACAAGAAGAGAAACTAGAACTCAAACATTCAACATTTGCTGGAGACCTTTTGCCTACGGAAATGAAACTTCCTTCGTGGTTTTCAAATCTTCACACGCAAATTCTGCATATATTTTTCTTGCTCAAGTTCTTTATATTTTTCTTGAATTTAAGTAGGTGACAAGAAGGTTGTTAAATTGGATAGGATGAACTTATGATAATAATATATATGTATACATATATTCGCAGTTTTAGCTTTGAAAGTCTTGTGTGTGTGTGTGTGTGCTGAGACTACATGTGTCCTACAATCATCATTCTTATTCAAACTTTTAATGGGATTTTCTAGTCTTGCAAAACCTCAAAAAGTTGTGTATGACGAGGCGGTTGACATAAGGAGGAAGAGGAGGAAGGCCTTAAGCCAACGAAATAAAAACTTTGAGATTGGCATTGTTTTTCTTAATAATGTAGTTATTAAGTTTATCCTGCAGTGGAACACATGCCATAAAAGATGATTCAAGCTTCGTGTATGTGTATAATACAATACATGGGCTGGGAATAGATTCACTCTCTTCTTGCCCAGTCTTCTAAATAGACAGACAAGTGGTAAGGATTATTATTGAGTAAGTGAGAGTTTTTACGAGTAGAAATGAAGGTTGTTTTGAACCGAGAAAGTTTTGGGTTATAATCAGCAACTTACACAAAACATTCACATAAGCTATGGACTTGGATTGAGTCTGGCCCACTTGATTCTGCACGACACAGTAGTAGACTCCGAGATCTTCTCGTGACACGTTCTTCACCAGGAGAGAGGGTTCTTGTACCGTTCCTCCTTGGTAGTTTGCGGCATCGCTTACATCCAAAAGGTCTCCGTTTCGATACCTGCGGACCAAAAAGAGAAAATGGAATCGTTAAAATATGCCGAATCATCATCACGTCACCTTCCCAGCTCTTTTTCTCCACAAAGGATGCGAAGTTCGAGAGAAATACAAAAGTTTTCAAATACTACCGACGTATGAAATCACTTTTGCCAACAAAAAGAGACTTTTTAACAAGTCAAGAAGAATTTATGAACCTCTAATTTTATGGAGAAATCACAAAACTTTTGTAACAAGATCCCCTGTTCACTTTAATTAAAATTTTTTGAAAGGTCGGGGATTTCTCTGAGGATCTACGAAAGCCCGAAATATATATCTATATATATATACACGGCCATGTTGGTCTCAGTGAGATTATTATTACAAAAAATATTATCTTGTTACTTGTAGTAAACTTGGATTACATTCTTTGCATGAGGATTATATACCTCCGCATATACAATTAGAATTAACTTACACACTCATATATACATATACAGTCTGGCTCTGACATGCATGAAAGGTGCCGTACACATTGGATTCAGCTGAGTGCACTAAAAAGCAACCTGTTATGAAATCACGAAATATGAAGTGAAAGGATAGCCCACGAAGCTTATTATTATGATATTGAGAGAATAGCGATGAGTCTCATATCCTAGAGCAGAGTATTTTGAGCTGCATTTGTAGAAATAGACATGAGGTTTATTTACGTCGGGAAAGTAAGAAGACCACTTGGGGTTTGAAAGGATAGAAAGCCCCATACAATAATGTACATTAAGGTGGGAGCTCTAGTGAAGAGATTGTTGAGGGATGTAATCAAAGTGAAAGTAAAACCAGGTTTTGGCTCTTGACTCTGCTACTTTAGTCTCATCTCGTGGCTAACAACCTGAGTGCCCATACACCGTATTTAGCAAACGGGTTATGATGAGAGAGAAGTCAGTATTAGATTACTAGTAGTGAGGAGTACATAACACGGTGTCATCAAAGCTTCCAACCACACCACCACCGGTCCTACTCTTTCCATTACTCACTCCACTTTCTCCCAAACTTTCTCCTCAGCTAATAATAATAATA
>Ga0194135_10000899_pt1 | contig 17372 bp, 16 predicted proteins | sample LitLau_LLRF_2013_FD_134024 | JGI IMG/M metagenome (GOLD analysis project Ga0194135, IMG submission 134024) | Freshwater sediment microbial communities in response to fracking from North America - Little Laurel Run_MetaG_LLRF_2013 (version 2) | ecosystem: Environmental > Aquatic > Freshwater >...
CAGCCATCCCCCGCACCCGGCTATTCGCCACCGAGCTGACCGACGTCATGCCCCACCCCCCGCGTTTTATCCGATAGTGCGCAGCTCGCTCCAACGGCTTGCCCGGGCTCTTCTAGACTCAAGGGGTGGTCGTATTCGGAACCGAACGGGTCGCTTTCATGCGATTCAATCAGAGGCAGCGTGTCAAGCTGCCGTTTATGCCCTGAACAGGTGCGGCAACGACCGCACCGGGTCCAACAAGATGCCCATTCAGGGTGCATGGCCAACGGCCTGAAACGCCGCGCTACCGTGACGTGGCAAGCAGTGCCGCAGCCGACACTTTCGGACAGCCGACAACCACCAGGTGTGTCCGTGACCGTGAGGAATTGCTGTATGCCTGATGAAACGCTGCATCTGCCGTTGATCCACACCCTGCTGGAACGCCACAAAGGCGTCCCGGGTGCGCTGTTGCCCATTCTCCACCAGATCCAGGAAGAACTCGGCTACATCCCCGACCTGGCCATCCCCGAGATCGCCCACGCGCTCAATCAGAGCCAGGCGGAAGTGCGCGGGGTGATCAGCTTCTACCATGACTTTCGTACCGCGCCGCCGGCGCGGCACATCCTGCGCCTGTGTCGCGCCGAGTCCTGCCAGAGCCGCGGCTCCGAGCAACTGGCGGCGCAATTGCGCGAGCGTCTGCAGCTGGATGACCACGGCAGCAGCGCCGACGGTTGCATCAGCCTGCGACCGGTGTATTGCCTGGGCGCCTGTGCCTGTTCGCCGGCCCTGGAGCTGGACGGGCAACTGCATGCCCGGGTCAGCGCCGAACGCCTGGACGCGCTGCTGGACAGCTGCCGGGAGGACGCGTGATGCCGAGCCTCTATCTGCCTTGTGATTCCCTGGCCCGGGCCGTGGGCGCCGACGCCGTGGCCGAGGCCATTGCCACCCAGGCCGAGCAGCGCCAGCTGCCGCTGCAACTGCAACGCACCAGCTCCCGTGGCCTGTACTGGCTGGAGCCGCTTTTGGAAGTCGACACCCCGGAAGGGCGCCTGGGTTTTGGCCCGCTGAGCGTCGCCGATGTGCCTTCGCTGCTGGATGCCCTGCAAGGCGATCCCGCCAGCCATCCCCTGGCCCTGGGCCGGGTCGAAGAGTTGCCCTACCTGAAAAGCCAGCAACGCCTGCTGTTCGCCCGCGCCGGCATTACCCGGCCGCTGTCCCTGGCGGACTATCGGGCCCACGGCGGCTTCGAGGGCCTGGGCCGCGCCATCGCCCTGGGTGGTGAGCAGACCGTGGCCGCGGTGCTCGACTCCGGCCTGCGTGGCCGTGGCGGCGCGGCGTTCCCCGCCGGGATCAAATGGCGCACCGTGCGCGATACGCCGCCGCAGCAGAAGTACGTGGTGTGCAACGCCGACGAAGGCGACTCCGGCACCTTTGCCGACCGCATGCTGATGGAAGGCGACCCGTTCCTGCTGATCGAAGGCATGGCCATTGCCGGCCTCGCGGTCGGCGCCAGCCATGGCTACATCTATGTGCGCTCGGAATATCCCCAAGCGGTGGCCACCTTGCGCGAGGCCCTGGACATCGCCCGGGATGCCGGTTACCTGGGGGCCAATGTCGGCGGCAGTGGCCAGGCCTTCGACCTGGAAGTACGGGTTGGCGCCGGGGCCTATATCTGCGGCGAGGAAACCGCCCTGCTGGACTCCCTGGAAGGCAAGCGCGGCATCGTCCGCGCCAAGCCGCCGATCCCGGCGTTGCAAGGCCTGTTCGGCCAGCCGACCCTGGTGCACAACGTGCTGACCCTGGCCTCGGTGCCGCTGATCCTGGAAAAGGGCGCGGCGTTCTATCGCGACTACGGCATGGGCCGTTCCCTGGGCACCATGCCCTTCCAGCTGGCGGGCAACGTGCGTCACGGCGGCCTGGTGGAACGGGCCTTCGGCCTGACCCTGCGCGAGCTGGTGGAAGGCTATGGCGGCGGCACCGCCAGTGGCCGGCCGCTGAAGGCCGCGCAAGTGGGCGGCCCCCTGGGCGCCTGGGTGCCGCCGGCGCAGTTCGATACGCCCCTGGATTACGAAGCCTTCGCCGCCATGGGCGCGATGCTCGGCCACGGCGGCGTGGTGGTGGCCGATGACAGCCTGGACATGGCCCACATGGCGCGCTTCGCCCTGCAATTCTGCGCCGAGGAATCCTGCGGCAAATGCACCCCTTGCCGCATCGGCTCGACCCGCGGCGTGGAGGTCATCGACCGCCTGCTGGCCGCGCCACAGGCCGAGGAGCGCCAGACCCAGGCGATCATCCTCAAGGATCTGTGCGACACCCTGCAATACGGCTCGCTGTGCGCCCTGGGCGGGATGACCTCCTACCCGGTGGCCAGCGCCCTGAAGCACTTTCCCGCCGACTTCGGTCTGGCGTCCTCGGAGGCCGAGCAATGATCAGTATTTTCGACCCAGCCACAGACATCGACCTCAATGCCGTGGACTTCGGCACCCCGGCCCGCGACAGCCAGGTGCAGGTCAGCCTGAACATCGACGGGCGCAGCATCAGCGTGCCCCAGGGCACCTCGGTGATGCGCGCCGCGGCCCTGCTGGGCACCACCATCCCCAAACTCTGCGCCACCGACAGCCTGGAAGCCTTCGGCTCGTGCCGCATGTGCCTGGTGGAGATCGACGGCATGCGCGGCTACCCGGCCTCCTGCACCACCCCGGTCAGCGAAGGCATGGTGGTGCATACGCAAACACCGAAACTGGCGACCCTGCGGCGCAACGTGATGGAGCTGTACATCTCCGACCACCCGCTGGACTGCCTGACCTGCTCGGCCAACGGCAACTGCGAACTGCAGACCGTGGCCGGCCAGGTGGGCCTGCGGGAAGTGCGCTACGGCTATGACGGCGCCAACCACCTGGACGAGCAGAAAGACACCTCCAACCCCTACTTCGACTACGACCCGAGCAAGTGCATCGTCTGCAACCGCTGCGTGCGCGCCTGCGAGGAAACCCAGGGCACCTTCGCCCTGACCATCAGCGGCCGCGGCTTCGAATCCCGGGTCGCGGCGGCCGGTGGCGACAACTTCCTGGACTCCGAATGCGTGTCCTGCGGCGCCTGCGTGCAGGCCTGCCCGACCGCGACCCTGATGGAAAAAAGCGTGGTGCAAATGGGCCAGCCGGAGCGGGCGGTGATCACCACCTGCGCCTATTGCGGGGTCGGCTGCTCGTTCCGCGCCGAGATGAAAGGCGAGCAACTGGTGCGCATGGTCCCGGACAAGAACGGCCAGGCCAACCACGGCCATTCCTGCGTCAAGGGCCGCTTCGCCTGGGGCTACGCCACTCACCCGGATCGCATCACCAAGCCGATGATCCGCAAGCACATCAACGACCCGTGGCAGGAAGTCAGCTGGGACGAGGCAGTGACCTACGCCGCCAGCGAGCTGCGGCGCATCCAGCTCAAGTACGGCCGCGACTCCATCGGCGGCATCACCTCCAGCCGCTGCACCAACGAAGAAACCTACCTGGTGCAGAAGCTGGTGCGGGCGGCCTTCGGCAACAACAACGTCGACACCTGCGCCCGAGTCTGTCACTCGCCCACCGGCTATGGCCTCAAGCAGACCCTGGGGGAATCCGCCGGAACCCAGAGCTTCGACTCGGTGATGCAGGCCGACGTGATCCTGGTGATGGGCGCCAACCCCAGCGACGCCCACCCGGTGTTCGGTTCCCAGCTCAAACGGCGCCTGCGTGAAGGGGCCAAGCTGATCGTCATCGACCCACGGCGCATCGATCTGGTGGACTCGGTGCACGCCCGCGCCGAACTGCACCTGGCCCTGCGCCCGGGCACCAACGTGGCCATGCTCAATGCCCTGGCTCACGTGATCGTCACTGAGGGCCTGGTCAACCAGGCGTTCGTCGACGCCCGTTGCGAGCCGGAAGCCTTCGCCCAGTGGAGCGCCTTCGTCAGCCGCGCCGACAACTCGCCGGAAGTGCTCGGCGCCATCTGCGGCGTGCCCGCTGCCGATATCCGCGCCGCCGCGCGCCTGTACGCCACCGGCGGCAATGCGGCGATCTACTACGGCCTGGGGGTCACCGAACACAGCCAGGGCAGCACCGCGGTGATGGGCATTGCCAACCTGGCCATGGCCACCGGCAACATCGGTCGCGAAGGGGTGGGGGTGAACCCGCTGCGGGGGCAGAACAACGTCCAGGGTTCCTGCGACATGGGCTCCTTCCCCCACGAGCTGCCGGGCTACCGACACATCTCCAACCAGGCGGTGCGCCAGGAGTTCGAGCAGGCCTGGAACGTCACCCTGCAAGCCGACCCCGGCCTGCGTATTCCCAACATGTTCGAAGCGGCCCTGGGCGGCAGCTTCAAGGGCCTGTACTGCCAGGGCGAGGACATCGCCCAGAGCGACCCCAACACCCAGCACGTGACCGCGGCGCTGTCGGCCATGGAATGCGTGGTGGTGCAGGACATCTTCCTCAACGAAACCGCCAAGTTCGCCCACGTGTTCCTGCCGGGCTCCTCGTTCCTGGAAAAGGACGGCACCTTCACCAACGCCGAACGGCGCATCTCGCGGGTGCGCAAGGTCATGGAGCCCCTGGGCGGCAAGGCCGACTGGGAAGGCACCCTGGCCCTGGCCGCGGCCCTGGGCTACCCGATGCACTACAACCATCCCTCGGAAATCATGGATGAGATCGCCCGCCTGACCCCGACCTTCACCGGCGTCAGCTACGCCAGCCTGGACCGCCACGGCAGCCTGCAATGGCCGTGCAACGCCGCCGCACCGGACGGCACACCGACCATGCACATCGACGAGTTCGTGCGCGGCAAGGGGCGCTTCATGCTCACCGGCTACGTACCCACCGACGAGAAGGTCAACGGCCGCTACCCGCTGCTGCTGACCACCGGCCGGATCCTCAGCCAGTACAACGTCGGCGCCCAGACCCGACGCACCGACAACGTCGCCTGGCACGCCGAGGACCGCCTGGAAATCCACCCCACCGACGCCGAAAGCCGGGGCATCAACGAAGGCGACTGGGTCGGCATCGGCAGCCGCGCCGGGCAGACCGTGCTGCGCGCCCGGGTCACCGAGCGGGTGGCGCCGGGGGTGGTCTACACCACCTTCCACTTCCCCGAATCGGGGGCCAACGTGATCACCACCGACAACTCCGACTGGGCCACCAACTGTCCGGAGTACAAGGTCACGGCGGTGGAGGTCAGCCGCGTCTACCACCCTTCCGAGTGGCAGAAGCGCTACCAGGCATTCAGCGACGAACAGCATCGCCTGCTGGATGAACGCCGGCGCTCCCGGGGCGGCAAGGCGGAGGTGCGCCGATGAGCACCGCCAACCTGATCAAGATGGCCAATCAGATCGCCGCGTATTTTGCCAACGAGCCGGATCAGGCGCAGGCGGTGCTCAGCGTGCGCAACCACATGCAGATGTTCTGGACCCCTGGCATGCGCCAGGAACTGCTGGCCTGGCAGACCGAGCAGCATGGCGCAGAGCTGCATCCCTTGGTGCAGCAAGCGGTACGCGACGCGGGCTGGGAGGCCTAGCACGACATTCCCCGGCCTGCCGCGGCAGGCCGGGGAACCCCGCTATCACTCAGTTACCCGGACACTTTCGGTCCACCGGCGGCTTGGCCTGCACCGCCAGCGGCATCACCGCCCCCGGCTTGCCAAGCGGCAACAGCTGGTACACCGCATAGACACACATCGCTTCGGCTTCCCCGCTCGCCTGAGGGACATAGTTCAGGCCGACGTAGGCTTCGTAACTCTTGCCGGGCTCGAACACCACCACCTTCTTCACCTCGGGACAGGTGCGATAGCTGCTGCCGGATCCCGCGGCCGACACCCCGCCCCCTTCCAGCAAAAAAGGCCGCCCCGCCGGCACCCGATACTCAGTGACAATCTCGTGGTACGCCCCCTCGCCCATGCGGATCGAGCCGATGTAGGCCGGCAGCTTCGGCGCAAAGCGCGGCAGCATGTCGATCTGCCGCGGCTGCAGCGGAAACTGCGGGTAATTGATATTGGCTTGCTGATTGCTGCCAAACCGCCCGGCTTTGGCCAGGCGCTGGCTGTCCCCCAGGCAACCGGCATAAGCCTCCCCACGCACTTCACCGTTGGTGATCACCCGCAACTGCGCGGTCGGCATGCTCAGGGGCGGTTCCGAATAGGGCAGTACCGGCTTGACGCTACAGGCACCAAGTAACGACAACAGCGCCAGCGAAGCGATATTTCTGAGTTGCATGACTGATCTTTCCTTTATTTGAAGCGATATGCGCGGCTGGGCAGGCTATCGGCCGGGTGGCGGCAGTCTTCACTGGGCATCTGCCAGGCAGCCGCGGTTTGACAGTCGCCTGAGTCGGCACTAGCTTCCAAGGCCGTGCCTTTGAGTCAGCCAGCAAACACTCAGGTGAACCCCATGAACAAGCCCAATCCCTTGCACCACAACCAGCCCCCTCCGCGGGTTTCGATGCGCCCCCTGCAACCGGCTTTCCTTCCCCAGCAAATCAGCACTCGACGCCTGCTGCGCCCAATGTGCCGTCGCGGCATCAACAGATCGCTGCCTACGCTTGTCCCGCCCTATTAAGCGCCCCTTGCCGAACACCTCACGCGTGTTCGTTCCTGCGTCTCACTGATCTTCGTTTACCCACCTAGAACGCTTCGCTCTGGAGAGCGCTGCTGTGCGCGATAGGAAACCCCTAAAGGACTAGCGAGCCCGGCTGATGCCCGGGCGGGAGCCTGTATCCATGTCACAAAAAGTGATCGCCTTTTTTCCTGAAGCCGCCTACGGGCCGGCCTTGAACTCTGTGGGTATCGCCCAGGCCTGCGAGGCACTCGGGCACAAAGCCGTATTCCTCACGGACCCTGGCATGCAGGGCGTGTATGCCAGGTTCGGCTTTGAGGAACACCGGGTGAACATGTCCGCGCCGATGCCGGCGCAAGAGATGGCCCGTTACTGGGTCGACTTCATCAACGGCCACCTGCCGAACTTTCGCAAAACACCCCTGGAGCAGATCGACACCTACGTGAAGGAATGCTGGGCTGCGATCGTCGATACGGCGAAATGGGCACAGAAGGAGCTGCCGGGCGTTCTGGACCGGCTCAAACCCGATCTGGTCTGCGTCGACAACGTCGTCATGTTTCCCGCGATCAAGCAGTACCGGGCGCCCTGGGTGCGCATCATTTCCTGTTCGGAAAATGAAATCGGCGATCCGGACATCCCACCGCACCTGTCCGGGCTGAGTGTTCAGGACAAAGCCGGGCATCAGCGTTTCCGAGCGCGTTTCGAGGAAGTGATCCGCCCGATCCACGAGGACTTCAACCTTTTCCTCCAAGCCCATGGCGAGCAGCCCTATCCCCTTGGCACCTTCTGCGAACCCTCGCCGTTCATGAACCTGCTGCTCTATCCGGATGCCGTCCGGTTCAAGCGACGCCACCCGCTGCCTGCCGAACGCTTCCACTACCTGCAAGGCAGCGTGCGCCAGGACAGCCCCTATGAAATTCCCGAGTTCCCGGCACAACGCCACCAGCCTCTGCTGTACGTCAGCTTCGGCAGCCTGGGCAGCAGTGACATCCCCTTGCTCAAGCGCCTGATAGACGCCCTTGGCAAACTGCCTTATCGAGCCCTGGTCAACGTCGGCGAGCACCTGGACCAGTACCCGATGTTGCCGGACAACGTGCAGATTGCCGACTGGCTGCCACAGCCCTCGGTGATTGCCCAGGTGGACGTGGTCATCCACCACGGTGGCAACAACAGCTTCACCGAATGCCTGTACTTCGGTAAGCCGGCCATCGTCATGCCCTATGTCTGGGACGGCCATGACAATGCCATGCGAGCCCAGGAAACCGGCCATGGCTTCCGGCTCGACCGTTATCAATGGACCGAGGCGCAATTGGCCGAAGCCCTGCACGCCTGCCTTAACGACAGCCTGCTGCGCCAACGCCTGCAACGCACCAGCGCCCAGATGCAATCGCGCCAGGGCACCGCAGAAGCGGCACGCCTGCTCGATGACCTCCTCAAGCGCGGTGCCCGACCCAATGCTCAAAAGAGCGTGCAGCACAAGGAGCGCGACCGATGAACACACCGCTGCTACAGGACCCGCTGCAGATCACCAACCTGCAGGATTGGGGCGAAATGCCAGAGATGCTGGAAGGCCAGTCACGGGTTGCCGGAGTGCTTTTGCACAAAGGTGTGCAAGGCCAGTCGGAATGCGGCCTGTGGCGCTGCACTCCCGGCAAGTGGAAGTGCCACGTGACCCGGGATGAGTTCTGTCACTTTCTTGAAGGGCGCTGCACCTATGTCCATGAGTCCGGGGAAGTGATCGAGATCCGACCGGGCAGTAGTGCTTTCTTTCGCCAGGACTGGAAAGGCACCTGCACCGTCCACCAGACGGTCAAGAAGGTCTACATGATTCGCTGAAGAGCACTGCTGAGGGCCCTTCATTCACCCTGGGTTTCAAGGACAGAACAATGACCAGCTTTACCTGTGAAAGCGCTTTGTATTTTATCAATCCTCACTACCTGCCCCCCGCCAGCGGCCGGCTCCGCGAAGTCTTCGATCCGGCCACCCTGGAGCGGGTCGGGCGCATCAGCCTCGGCGAAAAGGCTGACGTGCGAGCAGCCGTGAATGCCGCCAATGCGGCGCAACAGCAATGGGCCAGAGTGGATGCCCGGAGCCGGGCCGCACGCCTGCACGAACTGGCCGAGGGCATAGAGAAAGCGACCGGGCTCAACCGTGAAGTGGCGCGGCTGATGACCCTGGAAACCGGCAAACCCTTTCCGGAAGCCATGGGCGAGCTGGCCAACTGTGCATCGGTTTTCCGCTACTACTCGGAGATGGCGCGGGACGATGCTGGCAAGGTGGCAGGCACCACGCAAACCGGCTCGTTCCAGCATGTGCGCTATGAACCCTATGGGGTCAGCGTGCACATCATGCCCTTCAACTACCCCATTCTGCTGATGTGCTGGACCGTCGCGGCTTCCCTGGCGGCGGGCAACGCCTGCATCATCAAGCCGGCGGAAAGCGCCACCCTCTGCACCCTGAAGTTTCTCAGCCACTTCACCAGTCTGCTCCCGGGCTTGGTGTGTTGCGTGCCGGGAGATGCCCTCACGGCCCAATTGCTGGTGCAATCATCCGGCACCCACGCGGTGGCCTTCACCGGCGGTATCGCCGCTGCCCACGCCGTGGCCGTGACCTGTGCCGACCTGATGAAGCCTTGCGTGATCGAGGCCGGTGGCAGCGATCCGATGATCATCTCCAAACACGCACCGTTGGACGTCGCGGTAGCGGGCGCAGTGACCGCAGCCTTTCATCTGAGCGGACAGATCTGCACCTCGGCCGAACGCCTGTACGTGGTCGACGACATCTATGAGGAGTTTGTCGAGCGCTTCGTCAAGCAGACCCGCCAACTGCGGATTGGCCACGGCCTGCAGCACTCCGAGATCGGACCGCTGGTCAGCGAAGTGGCGCGGGACAAAGTCATACGCCTGGTGGAGGACGCCATAGCCAAAGGCGCGCAGGTTCTGTGCGGCGGCCGCATCCCGCAAGACCAGACCGTAGGCTGGTTCTACGAACCGACCATCCTCGGCGGCGTCACCGGCGACATGGCGATCCTGCAGGAAGAGTGCTTCGGGCCGGTGGCGGCGATTTGTCGTGTGGCGGATTTCGACGAGGCGATCCGCTTGGCCAATGACTCGCCTTTCGGCCTGGGCGCTTCTCTGTTTTCCACCAACCTGACCGAATCGATGGAGGCCGCCGAGCGCCTGGAAGCAGGCATGGTATGGATCAACAACCCCCTGGTGGACAACGATGCGCTGCCATTGAGCGGCTGGAAAATGTCGGGGATCGGCAGCGAACTGGGGCGTCAGGGACTGGACGCGTTTCGCCGTTCGAAGATGGTCATCATCGATCACAAACCACGCATTCAGAACTGGTGGTACCCCTATCCCGACAGCCAGTTCTATACCGCCCATGACGAGCAGGATAAACAGAGCAAGTAATAAATAGCCACACCAACATCAATCCCCCCTCATATAATCGCACCCATGCACTTCGCGATAACTAGAGGGGGGATACACCACAGATAGCCAATCTGTTTAAGACTTGAACTGAAAGTTGCCATTAAAAACAGACAACTCATCAGACACAAGTTTCAAGCAAGGTTGTTACTTGGCAACTTCCCTGGTTTTCTTGTGTGCCCGCACTGAGGTTTTATACGCAGACTCAACTTTCTTCTTGGACTCGTCCAAATGCTTGCGCCAGTCGCCCTTGAGTTTCGAAACAACACCATCCCGTGAGTTTTCATGGGCATGGACCGCAGATTGGTGGCGCTCAGCCAGGTGTTTATGGTGAATCGCCGCCTCCTCATGCCTTTTCGCTGCCTCATGGTGCTGGATAGCCGTTAGATGATGGTGCTTGATAGCTTCCTTCGACATGACTCTCTCCATTTTTTGTACAGGCCCTATAGGCCGACAAGTAAGCCACCTGCTACAACGGGGCTCCAATCAAACCTAGACCAGTTATTTTTTAATTCAACCTGCAAGGATATACGGTCATGTTTTACACAAAACTTGGAGACTCGAAACATTCAAATAAATAATGGACAAGCAAAAAACCATACCCCCATAAACCTGCCGCCACACCCACGATCAAAGCCCGAAAGATGCCCCCGTTTGCAGCAGAACGAGCCGCCCCCTTGAGCTGCGACCTGCCCCAGGTTTTTTCCGCGTGAGCAAAAACCTGGCGCCCACACAAAAATAGTCAGATTTCAGGGGTTTACAGAACCCCGCCAATCGCTATAATCGTCGCCCTAACACGCCGGTATAGCTCAGTTGGTAGAGCAACTGACTTGTAATCAGTAGGTCCCGGGTTCGACTCCTGGTGCCGGCACCATACAAAACAAAGCCCCTGCAGAAATGCAGGGGCTTTGTTGTTTCCGTACTTCCGAAAAGCCTCACGCCGTGCCGTGAGAGTGCCCACAAATTGTCCACTCCTGCGCTTTCGCTTCCTGGCCTGCCCATCATTTTCGTCGAGACTTGGGATTTGCTCGTCGTCAACGCACGACCTATGCCTCTAGCCATTTCGAGCAGATCATCTACATCGAACTTGATCAACACGCTTAACCAGAAGGACAAGGAACGCCCACGTGGCAGGCACCCAGTAGAGCTCCTTCGAAGGGCCAAGGTGATTGGAAGGTTGGATGAAAAACCCCGCCGAAGCGGGGCTCAAGGGTCAGACTCGCCTATTGGCGGCCTTATAGACTTCATCGTCACGTCTGGCCCCAATGCATAGGACCAGCACGATCTCAGAACCTTGGATCCGATAGACGATGCGAACATCACCTGTCCGAATCCGGCGGTGACCGGCGAGAGCGCCGCGAAGGAGCTTGCCGATCTTGTCTGGCTCGCCTTCAACGATCCGCTCCCGGATCACCTTCAGGACTCTTTTTGCCTCAGCTCTACCTAACTGAGCGAGATCTTGCTCAACATCAGGGTGAAACCGAACGCTCCAGTTCATTGGCTATTGCCTACTTGAAGCGAGCCTCCATGTCCTCAAGGCTCACTGTGTTCTGTTCGTCCAAAGTGGACAGGCGCTCAATGGCCAAACGCTCAGCGCGAAGATCTTCGAGTTCGTCCTGCAAAGCTTGGTAGGCGTCTACACCCACCAGCACAGCGGCTGGCTCGTTATCCTTGAAAATCACCAAATGAGTGACTTCACCGCTCGTAACTTCCTTCAGTTTCGCGCTAAAGCCTCGAACCATCGCTGTTGCGGACACTGCCTGCTCAGCTCGATCTAGGAGTGCACTCATGCTCTATTGCCTCGATTGCCTCGATTCATCACTCAGTTCGTTCGTCGTTGTCAGTTCATTATCAGTCGGTGTTGCGACACGCGCACCCTCAATATACGCAATATTATGCATACAACAATACACATCAAAAAAAATAACGATGAGCGGAACCACGTTTGAACCTAGCTGTTTTGGCTATCCATCTGCACCGCACTTCATGCTCCAATACCCGCCGATCCCCGTTGTACACAGGCCGCCCATGAAGCCCATCTCCCTATCGATCCTGACCCTGTTGCTCCACTCCCTGCTGTTCAGCGCTCCGGCCCAGGCCGGCGATGCCGAAGCCGGCGCCAAGCTGTTCAAGCGCCTGTGCAGCGGCTGCCACAATATCGGGCCTTCGGTACGCAGTTCGTTCGGGCCGCAACTCAACGGCATCATCGATCGCCCGGCAGGCAGTGCCACGGACTATCAATACTCAACGGCCATGAAGTCGTCGGGCATTGTCTGGACCCGGGACAAGCTCATCCAGTACCTGGAAGACCCCAAGGCCGTGGTGCCCGGTACGCGGATGATTTTCTGGGGGCTGAGCGATGAGGAAAAAATCGATAATCTGCTGGCCTATCTGCAGACCTTCCCCACCCCCTGATCTGCGCTCGCTTGCCCACAAGGATGTTTGATGAAGTTTGCTCTGCTGTCGCTTGTCGCCATGGGCCTGGCCCTGACCGCATCCATGCCTCAGGTGCAGGCCGCCGGTTTCGACTGCACCAAGGCCTCGACCCTGGTGGAAAAAACCGTCTGCGCCACGCCGACCCTATCCGCCCAGGACGATGAGTTGAACCGCCGCTACAAGGCGCTCAAGCACCTGCAGGTGTTTCGCCTGTTGCAGGCCCAGTGGTTGCGGGAGGTGCGCGACACCTGCATCGACACTGACTGCCTGGAGTCGGCCTATCGGGCCCAGGTGAAAATGCTCACGCTGTTGCCGATCCCTCCGGCACCCGGCAAGGACGAGCTGCTGCCAATGGACCCCACCCGTCAGTACCGCCTGCAGGACCCTGACGACTGGCAGCGCTTTACCCTGGCCAGATTCACCGCCGCCCCTCCTCAGGGCGATCAGCAGATCGTCGACGCCCAGGTGCTGGATGGCGTGCTGCATGTGGTGCTGTTCGTCGGTCGGTACCAGAAGGGGCAGGAAGGCTATGTCGGCACCCTCTACGAATACGCCGATGACCAGCCTGGCCTGCACCCCATCGCCCGGGATATCGGCTTTGTCGGCTGGGCCTTGCCCGGGGCCAACGATCAGGGCCAGCGCTTCGCCGGGATCGTCGACGGGGTGTTCTACTACCGCCAGCGCGGCGGCGGCGAGTTGCAGCAGGGCATGCGCTATCGCCTGGGCTCGCGCAGTGCTCCCGAAGCCAGCCAGCAGGTGTTCCAGTCGCCCTCCAACACCCTGCGCCATGCCCGAGCGCGGATCGGCCAAGACCTCAATCAGGAGAACTACAGCCTGTCCCTGGATTACGACCGGCAGAGCAACAACACCTACACCGAGAACGTCACCGAGCACAACGAGGTCGAAGCCGGCTGGAGCATCGTCAATCCCACCTGGAGCGAAACCCGCCCGGTGCTGTACTTCGATAACGAAGGGCCGCGGGCCTGTATCTGGCGGGTCGACGTACAGTACAAAGTGCTGTCCAAGATCGTCCCGGAGCATGAGGCGATTTCAGCCCGTCCCGTGGATATCCATGGCCGTGAGGCGGTGGTGTACCTGGAAGGCGATCAGCTGAAGTTCGCGATCAATCCGGATGACTGAAAGGCACGTCCGCGCGAGGAACCGGGTCAGCCATGGCCCGGCGGCGGGCCGTAACAGATCGATTTCGAGCCACCGCTTGCGCGCCGCTCCCCACCAGGCACAAAAAAACCCCGAACCAGTCGGGGTTTTTCCATTGCGCCACCTGCAATCAGGTGCTGATCAAACGCTCATCAGAACACGTTGATCGGGTAGTCGACGAACACCCGCAGTTCGTTGCCGCTGTCGTTGTACTCGCTGGATTTCTGCGACACACGCAGGATCGAGCTGCGAACCTTGACGCTCAAGTCCTTGGCCGGACCGCTCTGCACCACGTACTTGAGCTGGTTGAAGATTTCCCGCTCGGTGCCGCCGGTGGAGGTCGAGGTGGTGATGTTGTCGCCACGCACGTAGGCCACGTTGTAGGTCAGGCCCGGTACGCCGAAGGCGCCGAAGTCCAGACCGTAACCCAGTTGCCAGCTACGCTCGTCTTCGGCGTTGAAGTCGGACCAGTAGGAGTTGGCCAGGTAGATGGTGCCACCGCCATCGCCCACGCGGTTCTGACCACGCTGGTAGCCGCCGTAGGCATAGCCCAGGTGGCTGTCGCCGGTGCTGCGCTGGTGCGCCAGGGTGAACGAGTGCGGGCCCATGGCGTAGGTGGCTGCCAGGCTCCAGATCTTGTTGTCCTGGCCACCGGCGCCGGCGTCTTTAGCGTAGGCCTTGTCCAGCTTGGTCTGGTAGCCGTTGAAGTCCAGGGTCAGGGAGCGGTCGGTGGCCAGCGGGAACACGTAGTTCAGGTTGACGTATTGCTTCTTCAGCACGTCTTCGACGTCGGAAGCGTACAGCGCGCCCTTGAACTGCTCGGTGAACTGGTAGCTACCGCCCAATACGTTGATCGACTTCAGGCCACCGCTGTCACGGCCTTCGGCGCTCTTGCGCGATTCGGCGGTGAAGCGACCGGCGTTCAGCTCCAGGCCCTTGATCTCCTTGGAGGTGATCAGGGTGCCGGTGTAGCTTTCCGGCAGCAGGCGCGCGTTGTCGTAGTTCAGGACCGGCAGGGAGGGCATCTGGTCACCGTAGGTCAGCACGGTGTTGGACAGGCGGAACTTGACCGCGGCGCCGGCCTTGGCCAGGTCGCCCGCTGGGGTCTGGTTGCCGTTCTCACTGCGCTTGAAGAAGTCGATGCCCTGGCCGCCGCTGTGGCTGCCTTTGTCCAGGCGCAGCGCATACAGACCGAAGGCGTCCACGCCGACACCCACGGTGCCTTGGGTGAAGCCCGAGGAGAAGGTGCCGATGGCCGCCTGGCCCCACTCGCTCTGGTCACGGTTACCGTCTTTCTTGTCGCGATCGATGTAGGCGTTGCGCAGCAGCACTTTCAGGCTGCTGTCTTCAACAAAACCCTTAGCATCGGCCTGGCCGTCGGCCATGGCTTGTGTAGCGCTCAAAATCCCCAGTGCAATCAAGCAGATCCGCTGTTTCAACATTTTATTTTCCTTATTACGGTTAGAGACGCGCTGTGAGCACTCACGGCTATGGCGTTTAAACGCTCTTCTACCGATGAAACAAAAAGACCCGCCCACGAGGGATCGCGGCGGGCCTTTTATTATTCTGAAATATGGCTCTTGGCCACAGGCGTTGGGGGCGAATCCTATCTGCGCCCTGAACAACGTGTCAATTTCGTGAATCGTCTTTGAATAGCTGAAAATATTCTAAGAACTGCGGGCTAGAGCATTGCCAGCTGCACGCTATGGCTGTCGACAAATTGTTCGAAGTGGGTGACTTTGCCGTTTTTGAGGGTCCACAAGTGGGCCACTCGCACATCGATCGGCTTGCCCGAAGCCTTGTAGATGCCTTGGTAGTTGCCATAGGCGAAGACCTTGTCGCCCTGGGCCACGTAGTTTTCCACCTTGAAGGTGAAGTCATGCCATTCCGAGCCCAGGCGCTTGAAGACATGCTCCAGCACCGCCTCGAAGCCGACGTAGGTGCCGGCATAGGGAAAGCCCGCCGCTTCAGTCCAACGTGCATCAGGGGCCAGGGCCGCGGCGGTGTTGCGCGCATTTTCCTGGGAGTTGGCACCTTCGTAGGTGCTCTTGATCAACGCGAGGTTATCCATGGGTGACTCCATGCAGGTCAGGTGAGTTCAGAGCGCGCAACCGTCCAGGCCACAGGCTTGGAGCGCGCCGTCTTGCGGGCCGGAATCAGCGCCCAGGGAGGTTTGCAGCCAATGGGCGAACGCCTCGGGCTTGCCCAGCCAGGGGCTGATATCGAGCAACTGATAGCGGCCATCGCGCTCCAGCGCCAGGGTCGGGAAACCCTGACCGCCGACTTTGGCCAGCAGCGCGCGACTGGCCTTTATGTGCTCATCCAGCTCAGTGGCCGTGGCCCGATCGAGAGCCGGGGCGAATGCCTCGACAGCCAAGCCCAGGCCCTGCGCCAGTTCCAGCAGGACCTCGCGATCGGCAATCCGCCGGCCTTCCAGGTAATGGGCGGTCTGCAGGCGCCCCAGCAACTCCAGTCCGCGTCCACCCAGGGCCTCGGCCGCCAGTACCGCGGCAATCGGCGGCGCCGAATCGAAAACCGCCGAATGGTCGCGCAGCAAGCCTTCGAAATAGGCCTGGCCGAAAGGCTGCCCGGTGTACTCGGCGATGCGCCGGTCATGGGGCATGACGTAATCACGCAGCTGTGGCGACACCGGCTGGCGGTTGCGGCCGGTCATCATGCCGCCTCCATGGGCCTGTACCGGCAATACCGCGCGGGCTGCCTGCACCAGTGGCTTGGCGCCGTAGCACCAGCCGCACAACGGGTCATAGATGTAGTGAAGGGTGGCCGAGGACATGGGGGACTCCAACAGGATCTTGAGTATTCGATGGCAGGCAGACTATGCCCCGGGCGCCAGGGGAAAAACCTCGAAATGGTTGTTAGTCTGTTGCGCGAACCGGACGAATCTCCCTGTTTAGTCCACGTATGCGGGCAGATAAGGCAGCGACATAATTAGAAACAATAGAGCAAGGGCGCCATAAGAGAATAATTAACGCAAGTAAATAGCACGCATTATCATTTGCATCCCTCGACTCACCTTGCTTTCGGATGCGCTTCAGATGCCTGCCCATTTCCGCCTTACGCCCCTGTCCCTGGGACTCTGCACCCTGCTGACCGCCGGTTTTGCCTGCGCCGCCAGCACCACCCTGCCAACCACCTCCATCAGCGCCGAAGCCGAGGCCGATCCCGACGATCCCCGGGTCAAGGAAGTCAGCACCGCCACCCGCACCGCCACCGCCGCGCGCTACGTGCCCCAGGCCATCGACACGATCAAGACCGCCAATGTGCTGGACTACGGCGTCAATGATCTGGGCAGCGCCCTGAGCGGCATTCCCAACGTCAGCAGCGGCGCCGACACGCGCTTCGACAGCCTGCGAATTCGCGGTTTCGACGCCAGCAATGACTTCTACCTGGACGGCATCCGCGACGACAGCCAGTACGTGCGCGACCTGCACAACATCGAACGCATCGAAGTGCTCAAGGGCCCGGCGGCGGTGCTCTACGGCCGTGGCAGCCAGGGTGGCATCGTCAACCGGGTGAGCAAGCTGCCGGAGTTCGGTCGCCGTTCCAGCGTCGAAGTCCAGGGCGGCAGCCAGGACCTGCGCAGCCTGTATGCCGACCTCAGCACCGATCCCACCGAGAACCTCAGCCTGCGCCTGAACCTGGGCAACGAGGACCGCAACAGCTTCCGCGACGGTGTCAGCGGCAACCGCCAGCTGTTCGCGCCGTCCATGAGCTGGCAATTGACCCCGGAGCTGAACTGGCTGGTGCAATACGAATACAGCCGCTACAAC